>Ga0160428_1002759_pt1 | contig 10155 bp, 9 predicted proteins | sample SolpanmetagenomM_FD_108198 | JGI IMG/M metagenome (GOLD analysis project Ga0160428, IMG submission 108198) | Solar panel surface microbial communities from Lawrence Berkeley National Laboratory, California, USA - M | ecosystem: Engineered > Built environment > Solar panel > Unclassified ...
ACCGCACGAGGGCGGGGTCCCCGTGGTCGGCGGCGTCCACGGCGCGGGGTTCACCCTCTACGTCCTGACGACGCTGCTCACGGCGCGCCGCTTCCGCTGGGACCTGCGCACGACGTTCCTGGGGCTCGTGGCCAGCGTCCCGCCGTTCGGCTCGATCGTCTTCGAGCGCTGGGCCGAGCGCACGGGCCGCCTGGGCGAGCTCTCCGGGCGCGCGGTCGCCGGCACCTCGCCCTCCCGGGGCTGAGCCGCACCGGGGCCGCTCAGTCCGGCGGCACCTGCGCGACGAGGCGCCGGGCGAGCCGGGACAGGACGTCCACGCCGCGCAGCAGGTCGGCGTCGGCGGTCAGCTCGCGCACGTCGTGGGAGACCCCGCCGACGCTGGGGACGAACAGCAGGGCGGTCGGGACGAGGGTGTTCAGCGCCACCGCGTCGTGCCCCGCCATCGTCGGCATCCGGTGCGTGATGAGGCCCGCCTCCGCCGCGACCGCCTCGCTGAGGTCGACGAGGTCGGGGGCGAAGCGGCGGGACGCGCGCAGCGACGTCCGGACGACCTCGACCTCGACGGCGGCCGCCGCTCCCACCTCCGAGAACCGCCGCAGGAGCAGCGCGTGCGCCTGCTCGACCAGCTCGGGGTCGAGGGAGCGGACGTCCAGGCTCAGGCGCACCTCCCCGGGCACCACGACGGGTGAGTTCGGCGAGACCGTGAACCGGCCGACGGCCGTGAGCAGCCGCCCGGGCGGGAACTCGTCGACGACGTCGCGCGCGAGGCAGACGATCCGGGCGGCGCCCAGCAGGGCGTCGTGGCGGTCCTCCATCACCGTCGCGCCCGTGTGGCCCTGCACGCCGTGCACGACGACCTCGTACTTGCGGGCGGCCCAGTTGGTCTCGACGAGGCCGATGTCGACGCCGCGGCGCTCCAGCTGCCGCCCCTGCTCGATGTGGATCTCGGCGTAGGCCGCGGCGGCGGGTGCCGTCGCCTCCCCGAGGGCGTCGATCGCCGTCAGCGCCTCCGCCACGCTGGTCCCCGCGGCGTCGCGCGCGCCGAGGACCGCGTCGGCGGCGACCGAGCCGACGTAGGCGCTGCTGCCCATGAGGCTGGGCTGGAACCGGCTGCCCTCCTCGTTGAACCAGTCCACGACGGCGACGTTGACCCGCGGGGTCAGCGTCCCGCCGCGGACGGCGTCGACGACGTGCCGCGCGGCGTGCGCGGCCGCGAGGACGCCGTAGGCGCCGTCGAAGCGTCCCGCCGCGGGCTGGGAGTCCAGGTGCGAGCCGAGGAGGACGTGCGGGGCGCCGGGGACGAGGTCGAGGACCCCGAAGAGGTTGCCGACGGCGTCGCGGAGCACGTCGAAGCCGTTCTCGCGCAACCACCCGGCGACCCACTCCCGCGCCCTTCCGTCCGCGGCAGTCCCGGCCTGCCGCTCGACGCCGCCGCCGGGGACGGCCCCGATCGCCGACAGCTCCGCGAAGTCCTGCAGGAAGTCCTGCCTCACGCCTGCTCCTCGTCCTCGTGCCGTGGTCGTGCCGCGGTCCTCGTCCCACCGGCGGGCAGGACGAGGACCGCGGCCCCTGGTGCGCGGCGGTGCCGCGGACGGCTCAGCTCGAGATGCCCTCGGCCGGCCGGGCGACGCCCACGCCCTGGGCCGGGACACCCGGCACCGCGACGCGGCGCTCGGCCATCCGGAAGAGCTCCGCGACCCGCAGGCGGTCCTCGTCGGTCTGCTTCGTCGCGGCCGAGACGACGAGGAACACCACGAGGTTCACGACGAACCCGATGATGCCGCCCGTGATGCTGCCGAGGACCCGGATGTCGTCGGGGTTCATCACCGTCAGGACGCCGGCGACGAGGAACCCGCTCACCATGCCGGCGACGGCCCCGAACTTGTTGCCGCCCTTCCAGAAGATCCCGAGGAAGAGCGGGACCCCGAGCTGGACGATGCCCTGGTAGGAGATCTGGGCCAGCAGCTGCAGGCGGTCCAGGCTGAAGGTGAGGTAGGCGACCACCCCGGCCAGCGCCATGAAGACGATCATGCTGCTCTTGGCGATCTTCGTGAGCTGCAGGTCGGAGAACGACCGGCGACCGCTGTTGACGATGTCGTTGGCGATCTGCAGGCCGCACACCTGCACGGCCCCGTCGATGTGCCCCATCGACGCCGCGAAGACGACGACGACCGCGAGGCCGAGGGCCCACGTGCCGCCGTACTGCGACAGCAGCGTGAACCAGCCCTGCTGGGGTGTGGCGACGACCTCGGGCACGGTGGTCCCGGCGATGCCGACGAGCATCAGCAGGGTGTAGAAGACGCCGGAGATGAGCATCGTCCGCAGGGTGCCGGCCTTGACGGCGCGCACCCCGGAGGCGGTGTAGATCCGCTGGAAGCTGGTGGGCCAGCACAGCGAGCCGACGACCCCCGTGAAGATCAGGCTGAACATGTACATCGGCCCGTAGGCGCCGCCGTCCCCGGGCACGCGCAGCACCTCGTCACCGACGCGGGCCAGGTCGCCGAAGCTGATGGGAGAACCACCGACGCCGGTGAGCAGGACCACGCACACGAGCGCGGCCACGACGTAGGCGACGACGCCCTGGAACATGTCGGTCATGATGAGCCCGCGCATGCCCATCTTCACGGTCCAGAACTGCCGGAGCACGATGACGGCGAGGCCGATGAGCAGGCAGGCCGTGACCGACCAGGTCCCGTCGCTGGCGATCTCGAACAGGTTCCCGAGCGCCTGCATCCCGAGGACCACCCAGGGGAACAGGGACACGACGCCGATGATGCTGGCGACGAGCTTCACGCCGGGCGAGCGGTAGCGCATCCCCAGCAGGTCGGGCTGCGTGCGCAGGTCGAACCGCTTGCCCCAGCGCCAGGCCCGGCTCGCCATGAGGTACATGAAGGTGACGCCGAGCGTGGAGTACGCGAGACCGTAGAGGCCGAACACGCCGGCACCGGCCGCGAGGCCGAAGAAGGCGATGAACGTCGATCCGGGCCACCAGGAGTTCACGTAGGACATCGCCACGTACCAGGGGCCGTAGCTGCGCCCGCCCACCGCGTACTCGTCGAAGCTGGGGCGCGAGGCCTGCTGGGTGGCGTGCAGGATCCCGATGACGATCAGGTAGAAGACCGCCAGCATGCTGAGCATCACGATCACGGGTGGCTCCCCTCGGTGGTGGCGACGTCGAGGACCTCGTCGAGCTCACCGCGGACGTCCTCCACGGCGTACTTGGCCCACAGCGCCAGGCCGATGAGGGCGGCGTCGAGGATCCAGTAGGACAGGCTGAACGGCATGCCCAGGACGCTGGTCCTGCTCCCGCTGGCCGCGAGGTAGAGGGGAGGGAACAGCGCCAGCAGCAGGGTGATGCCGTAGGTGATGCCGAAGGCGAGGTCGATCGCCGACGACGGGAGGCTGCGGATGTAGGCCTTCACGGTCCACCTCGTGGTCGATCGCGCCGGGTCGGGGAGCCGCGGCAGCGCCCGGGGCGGGCGGCCGCGTGGTCCCGGCGGGGGTCGGGAGTTGCGGGACAGCTGCACGGGGTGCACCGGAGCGCCTCACCCCGGGGGTGCAGTGCTCGAGATCCTGGGTGTGGACCATTTCTGGTGCCGCGACGGTTCGTGACGATCGTGTGAACGGTCCGGCCGCCGTCCGGCCGTCGCCGTCTCGGAGCGGACGCGGTCGGCGGGGTTCGTCGTCTGCACCGTGAGCCGCGTGCGGTCGGAGCGGAACAGGTCGACCGAGTACTCGAACGGCACGCCGTCGGTGTCCAGCGCGAGCCGGACCAGCCGCAGCAGCGGGTCCCCCTCCGCGAGGCCCAGGAGGGTCGCGACGTGGCGCGGGGCCGCGGCGGCCTCGATGGTCTCCTCCACGAAGCCCACCCGCACGCCGAACCGCTTCTCGAACAGGTCGTACATGGAGCCCTGCAGGCTGCTCTCCAGCAGCGACGGGAACCGCGCGGCGCTCACGTACATCCGTTCCAGGGAGAGGCTGTCGCCGTCGGCGAACCGCACCCGCAGGATGCAGGCCACGAGCTCGGTGACGTCGACCCCGAGGAAGTCCGCCACCGGCTCGGGCGGGTGCTCCAGCGACGCCGAGACCAGCCGCGTCCCCACGCTGAAACCCTGGGACTTCAGCATCGCGGGGACGCTCGTCACCCGGTTCAGGCTGCGTTCCACCTTGCGCTGCGGGCCGGGACCCGGCGTCTCGGCCGGTGCCGGGACCGCCGGCTGCACGCCGTTGAGGAACGCGCCGCCGGCACGGCCCTGGACCCGGCGCAGGACGCCCTGCGCCTCCAGCTCCCCCAGCGCGCGGCGGACCGTGGTGCGCGAGACGCCGAGGCGAGCCGCGAGCTCCCTCTCCGGCGGCAGCTTCGCCTGGGCGCGTGCGGCCAGGTCCTCGACGAGGCGCGTGACGGCTTCGTGCACCTCCGGGTACGGCATGGCCGATGGTTCCACGCACAGGCACCGACACAGCGCACCAGCGGTCGTCGCGGCGCAGCCGTAACGACGATGTAACGCGAGCGGTCCCGCCCAGTAATGGGCCACCGGGAACCTCGTCGGCGTCGCGGGGTGCGGCGGGCACGGCCGGCGACCGCCGGGCGGCGCCGCCCCCCGGCCACCGGGAGGAGCTCCGTGCACCCACTGCTGCGCAGCAGTTCGGCCGAGCTGCGGGACGCCTACGCCGGCGGCGCCACGACCCCCGCCGACGTCCTGGCCGCGGTGCTGGAGCACGTCGAGGCCGTGAACCCGGAGATCCGCGCCCTCGTCGCCCTGGGCGGCGAGCAGGCCGCCCGCGCCGCCGCCGAGGCCGGTGAGCGGTGGGCCGCCGGGCGACCGCTCTCGCCGCTGGACGGCGTTCCCGTCACGGTGAAGGACAGCGTCGCCGCCGTGGGCCTGCCCTGGCGCCACGGCACGGCCCCCAACGACGGCCTGCCCGACTCCACCGTCGACTCCCCGCCCGCCGCCCGGCTGAAGGAGGCCGGCGCCGTCGTCGTCGCCAAGACGGCCATGCCCGACTTCGGGATGCTGGCCTCGGGGCGGAGCTCCCTGTACGGCACCACCCGCAACCCCTGGGACCTGACGAAGAACCCCGGAGGTTCGAGCTCGGGCGCGGGGGCTTCCCTGGCGGCCGGGATCGCCTGGGGCTCCGTGGGTTCCGACATCGCCGGTTCCGTCCGCCTGCCGGCGGCGCACTGCGGCCTCACCGCGCTGAAACCCACCCAGGGGCGCGTGCCGCACCTGCCCTCGAGCACCGTCCGCTCCGCCGGGCCGATGGCCCGCACGGTCGCGGAGCTCGTCGACCTCTTCGACGTCATCTCCCGGCCGGACCCGCGCGACGAGCTGTCGCTTCCCCCCGAGACCGGGGAGCGCACGCCGCCGGCCGTGGCCGGCCTGCGGGTCGGGCTCCTGCTCGACCTGGGGTACGGCCCGCGCGCCGAGGACGCCGTGGCGCAGGTGGTGCGGCGGGCGGCGGGCGCGCTGGCCGACGCGGGCGCAGCCGTCGTCGAGGTGACGCCACCGTTCGCGGAGGACCCCTACCCCGCGCTCGACACGCTCTTCCAGGTCCGCGCCCGCACGGAGTGGGAGGCCTTCGACGCGGCGGGCCGCGAGCGGGTGCTGCCGGAGCTCGTCGCCTGGTGCCGGGCGGCGGAGGAGCTGTCCGCGACCGACCTGGAACGCGCCGGGCACGCCGTGGCCCGCTCGCGCGACCGGATCGCGCAGCACCTGCGGGAGTTCGACGTCGTGCTCGCGCCCGTCCTGCCCTTCGTCTCCCTTCCCGCCGACAGCGTGGGCCTCGACCCCCACCGGCCGCTGGCGCACTGCGGGTACACCTGCTGGTTCAACCAGACCGGCCAGCCCGCCTCGACCGTCTGCTTCGGTCTGGCGCAGTCCCTCCCGGTGGGCGTCCAGGTCGTCGGCCCGCGCTTCGGCGACCGCCTCGTGCTGGCCGTCACGCAGTGGCTGGAGACCCACCGGGGCTTCACCCCCGACTGGCCGTACGCGCCCCGGGGTGCGGCCCTCGTCGCCTGACCCGCTGCACCACGACCGACGGAGGAGGAACGCATGACCACGACCGCCGACGGGACGCTCGTCCGTCCCGCACCACCGACCATGGCGAGCCCCAGCTGGTGGGGCGCGGACTCGGACCGGCACCGCGTGCTGCCCGCCACCCCCGGTGCGCCCGGGCGCTTCGTGAAGGTGCTGCGGCCCGCCGCGACCGGCTACGTGGACGTCGCGACGTCGTTCCGCGCGAGCGCCGCGGCGGGTGCGGCGGGCCTCGGGCCCCGCGTCCTCGAGGCGGACGCGGCGACGGGGACCCTCGTGACGGAGGACCTGACGGCGTCCACCCGCACCGCGACGCTGGACGCGTTCAGCGACCCGGACGTCCTGCACCGCTACCTCGCCGTCCGCCGCGCGGTCCAGCAGCTCGACGTCGAGGGAGCGCGCACGGCGACCGTGTTCGACGACGTCCGCGCCCTGCTCGCCGTCGCCCGCGCCGGTGGCGCGGCGCTGCCCCCGGACCTGCCCTGGATGCTGCGGGTCCTCGACGACGCCGAGGGCCGCATCCTCGCGTCGGGCGTGGACACCGCGTTCTGCCACGGCGACGGCAACGTCTCGAACGTCCTGCTCGGCGACGCGGGCGACGTCCTGCTGGTCGACTTCGACGTCGCCGGGGTCATGGACCCGCTGCAGGACCTCGGGTCAGTCCTCGCCGAGCTGACCCCGTCCGACGACGAGGCCCGCCCCGTCTTCGAGTCCGCCTGGGGCGGCTGGGACGCGGCGCTGTTCGACCGGGCCCGCGTGTACGGCGCCGCCGACTGCGTGCGCTGGGGCCTGCTGGGCACGCACGTCGACGGCGTCGACCCCGGCACCCTGGAGTACTCGAAGTTCTCCGACTGGCAGTTCCTGCGGGCGCGCTGGGCCCTGGGCGCGACCCGCTTCGACGACCGACTCCGGAACCTGTGAGGACGACCGTGCCGATGACCGACCAGACCGCCCTCGTCGAGCCGCCGGCGGCGCCGATCCCCGACGAGCGGGGCACCGTCCTCGACGCCGTCCGCACCGTCCCGGGCTGGGCCGGGCGCGACGTCAGCGTGGAACCCGTCTTCGGGGGCCTGCAGAACAGCAACTGGCGGGCCCGCTGCCGCGAGGAGCCCGCCACCCTCTTCGTCAAGCTGCCCGGCGCGGGCACGGAGGTGTTCATCGACCGGGCCAACGCCCACCGGGCCGGGACCCTCGCCGCGGAGGCCGGCATCAGCCCCGCGATCCGGTCCTTCCTGCCCGCGACCGGCGTCGAGGTCGTGGACTACCTCGACGGCTACCGGGCCTGCACGAACGGCGACATGAAGGCCTGGGACGTCGCGCAGGCGGTGATCGGCCTGTTCCGCACCTTCCACGGCGTCGGCCCGCTGCCCGTGACCAAGACGGTGTTCGACATGGTCGACGAGCACCTGCGCCAGGTGGACGAGCTCGGGGTGCGGCTGCCCGCGACGGTCCCGGCGCTGCTGCGCGAGTACGGCGCCGCGCGCGCCGCGCTGCAGGCCTCCGGGCTGGACCTCGTGCCGTGCCACAACGACCCGATGCCGGGGAACTTCCTCGTCCGCGACGACGGTCCCATGAAGCTGATCGACTTCGAGTTCTCCTCCAACAACGAGCGCGCCTACGACCTGGCCCTCGTCGTTGCCGAGTTCTTCTACGACGAACCCCGCGCGATGGCCTGCATCGAGGAGTTCTACGGCGCCGCGACGTGGGACGTCGTGGCCCGCGTGCGCGTGTGCACGGCCCTCGCCGACCTCAAGTGGGGCCTGTGGGGCTGCGTGAACCAGCAGCTCAACGACACGTGGGACTTCGACTACCACAAGTACGGCACGTGGAAGCTCGCCCGGGCGCGAGCCACCGTCGCCGACCCGCGCTGGCCGCTCTGGCTCGCGGCCCTCTGACGCCACCCCCTGAACGCCCCAGCACCGGAGGAACCGCCACCGTGACCCGCTCCACGATCCTCGACGGCAACAGCTTCTCCGCCGCCGACGCCGACCAGCTGCCCGCCGAGGACCGGGAGCTCCTGGCCCGGCGCCGGCGCGTCCTCGGTCCCAGCTACCGCCTGTTCTACCGCCGTCCCCTGCACCTCGTGCGGGGAGCCGGGACCCGCGTCTGGGACGCCGAGGGGCGGGAGTACCTCGACGCGTACAACAACGTCGCGAGCCTCGGCCACTGCCACCCCGAGGTCGTCGAAGCCGTCCGGGCGCAGATGAGCACGCTGAACACGCACTCGCGGTACCTGCAGCGCGGGGTCCTCGACTACGCCGAGCAGCTGGTCGCGACGTTCCCCGCCGACCTGGACACGACGATGTTCACCAACAGCGGCTCGGAGGCCAACGACCTGGCGCTGCGGATCGCGCGCCACGCGACGGGGGGCACGGGGGTCGTCGTCACGTCCGAGGCGTACCACGGCACGACGTCCATCGTCGCGGACGTGTCCCCCGCCATGGGCAGCGACTTCCCCCTGGGCGCGACCACCGCGGTGGTCGCCGCACCCGACGCCTACCGCCTGGGCGGGGGTGCCGCCCTCGGGGAGCTGTTCGCGCAGCGCCTCACCGCCGCCTTCGAGGGGCTGCGCGAGCGCGGCGTCCGGCCCGCCGCGTTCCTGGCCGACACGATCTTCGCCTCCGACGGCGTGCTGTCCGACCCCGCCGTCCTGGGCCCGGCCGTCCGGGCCGTCCACGCCGCCGGCGCGCTGTTCATCGCCGACGAGGTGCAGCCGGGGTTCGCCCGCACCGGCAGCTCGTTCTGGGGCTTCGCCCGGCACGGCGTCGTCCCCGACCTCGTGACGCTGGGCAAGCCCATGGGCAACGGCATCCCGGTCGCCGCGACCGTCGGCCGCCGCGAGCTCATGGGCCGCTTCGGCGCCGAGGTGCCGTACTTCAACACCTTCGGGGGCAGCAGCGTGCCGATCGCCGCGGCGCAGGCGGTCCTCGACGTCATCCAGCGCGACCGGCTGGCCGAGCGCTCCGAGGAGCTCGGCGCCGCGGTCCGCGAGGGCGTGCGGGCCCTCGCCACCCGGCACCCCGCGATCGGTGACGTGCGGGGGGCGGGACTCTTCCTCGGGGTGGAGGTCGTGGCGGAGCACGGGGACCGGACGCCCGACAGCGTCGTGGCCCTGGACGTCGTGAACGCCCTGCGGGAGCTGGGCGTCCTCGTCTCCGTCGCGGGGCCCGGGAACAACGTCCTGAAGGTGCGGCCGTCACTGGTGTACTCCGACGAGGACGCGGCGCTGTTCCTGGACCGCCTCGACGAGGCCCTGACGACGTGCTCCGCGGTCACCGCCCGGTGACTGGCGGCCTGCAGGCCGTCCTGTGGGACCTGGACGGCACCATCGTCGACACCGAGCCCTTCTTCATCGACGCCGTGGCGGCGCTCGTCGAGCGGGCGGGCGGGGTGCTCGACGCCGACGCCCGCCGTCGCCTCGTCGGGGCGAGCCTCGAGGCCACCGCCGAGATCGCGCAGCGCGCCGGTGCGCCGGGTCCGCCGGAGGCGATCGTCGCCGAGGTCGTGGCCGCGGTGGGGGAACGACTGCGCGACGGCATCCCGTGGCGTCCCGGGGCCGTCGAGCTGCTGCGGCGCCTGCGGCAGGAGGGCGTCCCCACGGCGCTGGTGACGATGTCCTTCCGCAGCACCGCCGAGGCGGTGCTCGCCGCCCTGCCGTTCCGGGGGTTCGACGTCCTGGTCACCGGGGAGGACGTCGCGCGCGGGAAGCCCCACCCCGAGGCCTACCTGCGGGCGGCGGACCTCCTGGGCGTCGACGTCACCCGGTGCGTCGCCCTGGAGGACTCCCCCACGGGCGTCGCGTCCGCCGTCGCCGCGGGGGCCGCGGTGGTCGCGGTCCCCTGCTACGTCGACCTGCCGGCCAGCGGGGAGCACCAGCAGTGGACCAGCCTCGTGGGGCGCGACGTGTCCTCCGTGCGCCGGGCGCTGGCGGCGGCGCCCGACGGGACGGGGACGGACGCGACCGCGGCCGGGCGGAGCCGGCCGCGGTGACCCCGCGTCAGAGGTAGCGCAGCGGGTCGAACGACTCGAGCGGGATGATCCGCACGCGCGGCAGCACGACGTTGAAGGCCCGGACGTCGTCCTCGAGGTCGAAGACCTTCAGCCCGCGCTCGTAGAACCC
>Ga0160428_1002761_pt1 | contig 10153 bp, 7 predicted proteins | sample SolpanmetagenomM_FD_108198 | JGI IMG/M metagenome (GOLD analysis project Ga0160428, IMG submission 108198) | Solar panel surface microbial communities from Lawrence Berkeley National Laboratory, California, USA - M | ecosystem: Engineered > Built environment > Solar panel > Unclassified ...
CACCCCAGCTGCGTGATGTACCTAAACCAGCGGACTGTGTTTCATAGGGATCGTACAGATCAGCATGGCTCATTTGCTCACTAGGAATGGCAAGATGGCGCGGAACTCCCCAGCTGCGTGTCTGGGCTTGATAGGGATCGCGCAGAACAGTTCGACCCAAGCTTGAAATCGCTCTGATACCAAAGTTGATGGGTGAGCTGGAAATGCTCTTCTCGTAATTCATCTTCTCCACACGCACTCGCGTCTTTTCTTGAAGTTGCTGCAAAGGAGAAACGGTACCGGCGATGAGCTGCTCCGGTTGCTGCGTCTCGTTGATGACTCCTTGGTTTGAGATAAACGGGTCATCCTCAAATTGACGTAGTAGAGATGGCGATGACCCTATCAGAGGAGTTGCTCGGTGGTCTTGTTGAGTTGTCTCGTTGTTTGATGGATTGTAGCGTGGGTACTGTGCAGTGAAGTTGTACTTGGCTGGGTCGTAAGCATTGCGCCTGACAGGACTGACAAGCGACATGTCGTAAGGTGAGGCCAGGCGTCCTTCATAGGCAGGTCCTGGGAGCATTGGAGCCATGTCTTGGTTGAAGCCTTGTCCGTTGATACTGTGTGTGGGGGGCACGATGGTGTCCAATGACTTGACAAAGGCGATGATGCTGACCTTGACAAACTCCATAGATTCCCGACGACTATACCCGCGGTTGTTTGCTTCTTGAAGAGCGACCTGTAGAAAGTAGTCAGCGTCAAGAGGCACGCTGCTGATCTTTTCAACAGACTTACGTGAATCGACGATCGAAGGGCAGGTCGCATACTGCGAGGAACTACGCCTATCAGGTTGTAGTTTCCTAGGCGAGTAATGTCGCGTTGGCTCACTGACAAGTCCCCGTTCTCTTGTTCGCTGTAGCGGAAGATGTCACCCGCTTCGATCGTGTCGAGGATATGGTTGGCCGATTGCTCGCTTGATCGACGCGACTGACCTAGACCAGGTGGCCTTTGCCTGGATCTCTTCGTGGGAACCATTGTGGAGGCAGGTTGAAGACTAGAAACTCCAATGCTGCTGCGAGAACTTGCTAAAGCTTCCGGAGAAACTAGCGAGGATGTTTGTGCTTCTTCGCGTGGGTTGTAAAGTGAGCCTCTAGGTTCCGTGAAATATGTTTGTGTGGCGCCAGGTCCCTCATCAACAACTGCAAACTCTTCAGATTTGAGCACCCGGCCATTTTTCTGACGAAACGGTTTGAGGAAGCTTTCGAGTGAGACTGGGCCAGACGTTGGGAGCTCTTCTCCACGTTCAAGAGCTCGACCGCCTGTGGAAGTCAGTGAGAGCTATGGGTCATGGAAAAAATCGTCCTACCTGCTTGAGCCGTGACATATGAGGGCGTTCCGCCGTAAGCGCTACCAGGCCGTTTCATCTCAGAGATGCTGTGGTTTGCCATGTTTGTACTTTGCTCGCTGTTGTTCGAAGAGGTGAGAACGGTGGCTTCGGTGGTTGTGAAAGAGCACGTATTCTCAGGCGGAGAGTGCTGTTCCGCCGCTGCCGAAGAAGAAGAAGCGGAAGACAATGATGATGATGACGCCTGAGGTCTTGGAAGAATGGTGACTGTTGGTCGCGAGCCGCCTTTGTTCTCGACTAGCGGAGTTCCCAGGGGTGCTCGACGGCCGATGTTCCCGACCGCTCGTCGCGGCGCTATGTCGTAGTGCGTCAGGATAAAATGAGATGAGATGAATGGTGAAGCAGAAGGACTTACGACGCCGGCGACGTGTGCGTTTGCCTTCGGCCAGGGTGAAAGATGCGAGGTGTGGATTGGGATGGTGATTGGGGCAGGAGCTGTGTCTGGAAGGAACGTTGTGTGAAATCAACCACAAGGCCAGCAAACAACCAGACAGATGAACAAACACCCAGATGCTTAAGCAGAAACAGAATCACGTTGTTCCTTGATGAGTGAGCATTGCATCGTGAGTGCAATCGGGTTTATTGCTTAGAATGTGTCCTTGTATTGCCTGAATGTATTCTCGTATAGAAATCGAGCATGGAAACGATCTCACTTCTGATACTGCGAAGAGTGTAGAGGCCATTGCAACTGGTCTCTGCAACAAATACGTGTAGCATCAACGCTGTGCATCTCTGTTTTTCTTCGCCGTGTCATCGTGGGGAGCGAACAGAGCCGCATTTCTTTCTGTTAGACCAGCGAGATACGTTGACCAAGGCTCTGTCGTGAGACATTTAGCAGCCGGCGGTCTCTTCAGCTGATGAGGCGGCTTTACAAGACTTGTTGTGTCCTGTCGTAGTTAACTTATATACCTTATACTCTTCCTACGCAGGCAGAGTAGAGGGAGGTTGATATAACTTATATCGAGAGGAATTGCCTCTCAAGCCCGCCCCTTTCTTTCCCCTCTGGTGCTTCCACCCTCGTCCGCCTCTATACACGAATATTTGACCATGATCAGCCTCGCACGCCACGCACCTGGGACTACGCGGCGCTTGACATTACGGGCTGCTTCCACTAGAACACCGCTGTTGGCCGCCAGGTTCCTTCAGTCATCGGCCAAAGCCACCAAGATCCCGCCATTGGCCTTCGCATTCGAGTACAGAACTCACTTTCTGCGCCGCGAGCTTTCCTAATCTGCGTGACAGTATCGACGGTGTCTTGGTTCGAGGATCAAAACGCTTGCCCCGCGCCAAAGAAGCTCTCGACTATCTGCAGAACGAACGAATACCTTTCATTCTGCTCACAAATGGAGGAGGCTATCATGAGGAGCGCCGTGCAGCGGCACTCTCGGAAGAGCTGGACGTGAACATAGACCCGACCATGGTAGTGCAAAGTCATACACCATTCACTTTGCTGGATCAATACAAGAAAGGCACCGTGCTCGTGGTTGGAGGAGAGTACGACAATTGCCGGCCAGTTGCGCACAAGTCAGGCTATCCGTGATCCGCATCTCCGAATCTAGTCTTATACGCTCTCATACAGATACGGGTTTGCGAACGTAGTCACGCCAAGCGACATCTACAACCAACATCCAGAAGTTTGGCAGTTCTCTCAACCCTTTGGGGAGTACCACCGTGGCAACGCGAAGCCGCTCCCCCGAGCAATCGATGCACAACATCCAGCCAAGACGCTCAAGATTGATGCTATATTCGTCTACAATGATCCCCGTGATTGGGGCCTCGACATTACGATAATCGTTGACTGTTTATTGTCTCAGCGCGGGCTGCTGGGTACACTCTCGCCAAAGAACAACGACGCTTCTCTGCCAAATCGAGGCTTCTTACAGGACGGTCAACCCCCTCTGTACTTCTCGAACCCTGATCTATGGTTCGCATCAGACTTTGCTCTGCCGCGCATGGGCCAGGGAGGATTTAGAGAGGCGTTGGAAGGCGTTTGGGCGGCAGTAACAGGGCATAAAGGAGTAGAGCTGAAGAAGACCGTTATCGGAAAGCCGTATCGAGAGACATATCTTTTCGCGGAGAAGAAGCTACAGGCGCATCGCGAGGCTTTGTTTGGTGAAGCTGCGCAAAACACTCCCCTGCGGCATGTGTTTATGGTTGGAGATAACCCAGGTGGGTTGAGATCTAGAGCTAGACCGCTAGAAAGATGACTGACTTGCATAGAATCCGACATCCGGGGAGCCATGACGTACAAGAGCGAATTGGAATGCGATTGGCATGCTGCACTTCTTCGGACCGGTGTATACAGCGGCGGCACACCCAGCTATGAGCCTTCAGTCATTGTCGACGATGTGTATGACGCCGTTCAGTGGGCCGTGAAGAAAGCCGAGTGGGAATGAGGCGGGGATAGAGAGACGCGGAGCCAGGAATACAGAGCAGTCAATTCAGTAGATACCTCACTAACAATGCTCCTGTATGGATGAATGTTTCCCTGCCGCATTTCGTCCTGGTCGGAGCGCTCTCCGAAAAACCACCCTTCACATGCTCTTCAACTCCTCCTCCTCCTCCATCTCAAGGCCAACCACAGCACAACAATGCCCTCGAAGAGAAAGCACAACTCGAATCAAAGTCTGCCAAACGCCAAACGTTCAAAAGACTCCCACAACTACCAACATGATGCATCCCAGCCGCGCGTCAACCCGACCACAGGCCAGCGAGGCGCGCTCCCCGGTCTCGACGACGACGACGACGGCGACGCCGAGCACTCCGACGAACTGACCAGCGAGGCCCTAGCATACCTACGCAGCGTCAGGTAAGCCAAAACCCGCGCAAATTCCTCCTCCTAGTAGCTAACCCGCACCCCTTCTCGCGCCCGCAGGACCGAAGCCCAACTCATCCCCCCAGTTCTCGTCGCACCACCACCACTACGCTCGGACCTGCACAGCGCCATCTACGCCGCGGCCACCCCCGCCCCAGACACGCGCGGCTACTACGCCGACGGCGCCTACGTCGCGCGGCCGACACTGGGCCCGCACTTCCCGGCCAGCACGGACGGCGAAGCGGGCGCCTTCAACCACTACCAAGACTGGGACGCCGACGCGGACGACAGCGGAGACGGCCTCGTGCCCGCCGAACAAGCATACCACGCCGCGCTGCTGGTCCGCTTCGCCTCGACCCGCGCACTGCTCGCCCGCGCACCACCCGCGCCGTCGCCTGCGGGGCTCGACGGCACAACGCACGAGGAAGCGGCGCGGTGGCGCGGGGTGCTCGGGGCCGCGGACCCGGGCGCGGCGCAGCTGGCGGGGATGCGGCGCGACGCGGTGCTGCGGGTGTTGGGGATCGCGGGGTCGAGCGTCAAGAGGGGCAGGTTGATGGCGGGCGGGGAGGAGGGGAGAAGGGTTGGCGCGTGGGTGTGGGGTTTGCTGGCGAGGGTTGGGCATGTGGGCACGTTGGTCAGCGAGGAGGTGGCCGTTGTGAGGGAGGTGGGGAAGAGGGCTGCGGCGGTCGTCAGGGTGTTTGAGAAGTTGGAGGAGGAGGAGGAGGAGGAGGAAGAAGAAGGAGAGTGGGAGGAGGGCGAGGGGGATGTGGATTCTGCGGATGATGTGAGCGCCATGGGAGGGCCTGGAGAAGGCGAGGCTGGTGCAGACGGGCAGATGGACGGAGATCCGGCGGGCACAAACAAACCGGAAGACCAAGAAGGCACCGATGTCGACGCGGACCTCTCGACCGCCTTGGAAGCCGCGAAAGCAAAGCTCTTGAGCCAGTACACCGCTACTGATGAAGCTGTCGAATCAACAACATCATCGGAGGCACAGAAGCTGCAAGAAAAAAACGACGAGCCTCCGATTCGCCCGGACGACAGCGAACAAATCAGTTCCCGCCGGCACACTGCGTTCGCAACGCTCGACGCCATTCTCACCATCGTTGGAGAGTGCTACGGGCAACGCGATCTGCTGGGCGCGCGGAGCTGGCTGTGGGAAAGCGACATGGCACTCAAGGGATAAGTAGCCATGGTATCAACCTACCTACAGTACATAAATCCTTTGGTTAGCATCTTCCGGGCTATTTCTAACGCTTCCTGCAACTCTCCCGTTTCCAGCCGTTCTTTTCCGTGACGAAACACACCCCCCACAACATGATCTTTTGCAAGCTCCTTGACGAAAATCAAGGCGCCAACCTGTTAGGGTCCCTGGGGAACGCGCTCGCCAACCTAATGTTCGGCAGGCCCAACCACAGCATGACGATCCTCTCCAGCCCGAGACCCGCGCCCGCGTGTGGCGGACACCCGGCCTTGAAGCTGTCGACGTACTCCTTCATGCCGGGCGCGTTGGGGTTGACGGGCGGGTCGATCTGGCCCATGCGCTGGACGAGTAGGTTGTAATCGTGCACGCGCTGCGCGCCGGACAGGATCTCCTGCCCGCGCATGTGGAAGTCGTACGAGTTGCTGTAGGACTCGAGGAAGGGCTTGCCGGCCGACGAGGCGGCGGGCATGGTGTAGAAGGGTCGGATGGCGAGCGGGTATTTGTCGAGGACGTAGAAGTCGGTGTTGTACTTCTCGAGCACCAAGCGGCCGAGGTGTTTTTCCTGAGGGGTGCTGAAAGGGTAGCGAGTGTTAGTTTGGGAGTATGTGACTTAGTAGAGAATGCATACCTCAAATCATCGTAGTCGCCGATTTCAACGCCGGCTTCGCGGAGCATCTTGACGCCCTCCTTGAACTCAAGGCGGGGGACCTTGCCGGCCTCGGGCAACTTGAACTCCTCAACATGGTATGTCTTCCTGACGAGCTCCGTCTCGCGGGCATAACGAGTGCGGAGACCGTTGAAGATGTACAGCATAAGCTCCTCCAACAGGCCCACAACCTCATGGTAGTGCTCCTCAAACGCCATCTCAAGATCCAGGCCCGTGAACTCGGTCAAGTGGCGTGCTGTGTTGCTGTTCTCCGCGCGGAAGATGGCGCCGACCTCGAAGACGCGCTCGAATTGGGAGGCAATCAGCATCTGCTTGTACAGCTGCGGGCTTTGCGCGAGGTAAGCCTGTGTCTGGAAGTAAGAGACCTTGAATACCGAAGCACCGCCTTCCGACGGCGCGCCGAGGAGCTTGGGGGTCTGGACGCCGAGAAAGTGCCTTTCGCGGAGGAATTCTTGGAACAGAGTGACGACACCATCCTTGATAGAGAAAATGGCGTAGTTGAGCTTGGCCCTAAGGTCGATTGTGCGGTTGTTGAGTCTGGTGTTAAAGGACACAATTGGCCTTGCATCCTCCTTCTGAGCTTCCTCGGTGTCTCCCTTCTGAACGTCCGAAACCGAGTCATCAGGCAAGGGCCTCTCGCAATCTTCGACTTGAATTGGCAAGGGCGATTCTGCCTGTGCAATGACGAACAGCTTCACAACGTGGATCTCCAGATAACCAATGGAGGTGCTCTTGACATAGTCCTTGGGCTTCTTGACCAGTCCGTGCACCAGGACCTGCGACTGCGCTGGAATATTCTTGCAGAACTTGACCATCTGCCGGCTAAGGGTATCACTGGCAGCTACAACAGCCTGAATGGTCGAAATACGGTGTCCAAGGACGAGGAACGACAGCTTTGCGGATTGCTCTCTGGCGTTTTCAACAATGGCCCTAAACACGACCTGTGGGGCATCCGCGCCGTCGTCAAACGAGCTAGTGTCCTTGTACACCTCAGCAATGGCACTGAGAGTAGTTCGCTTGTCCCCAGCGGGCTTGTCTTCTGCAGAGCCGGTGAGCGGAAGTACTCCATAAGAGTCGGCGGAGATGTCATTGGCAGCAGCTTCTTGTTTCTGCTTGTCTTCCAGTTCCTTGCGCTTGGCCGCCTTCTCTGTGATCGTTTTAGCGAGGGCGGGGTTTCCTGGAGTCAGAACAGCAACGCACCTGCCTTCTCCTTGTCCTTTGCGGCTTTCTTCAGCGCGCCTTTGGAGGGACCAGCTGGGTTGGAATCTTCGGGCTTAGTTCGATCAGGTAGCGCCTGCTCGGGGGCAGCTCCTTCGGAGGACATGCTGTGTATGGGAAGAGAGAGAGTAGGCGCGCGTGTGTACAGTGTTGTGTTGCACAATATAACAGACAAGGTGGGGGTTTCAAGCACATGTTTTTTTCGATCGCGTGAGTCATGGTGCAGAATGAACGAATCGACTGAATATCAAACCCGAAATCTCTCGGTCTTCACGTCACTCTTACTTGGGCTTCACTTCACTTCATAAGGCAATTAAGGACGTTGTTGTTTCTGAAGACATATGTATGTTTATGTCTGGCGTTATTCTTTGCAAGGCAATCTAGCCAACTCACGGCTCTACTCAAAAGAGGATAATTGCATTTACGCGCCACGCAAAATAGCAATCGGGATATCCTGAAACCTTTTCATCATGAAAACGCCTGGTGTCCTTTTAGTACGCTCTTACTTTTTACCCAGCAAGCTCATCAGCTGCTGCTGCGGACCGGTTGCACGTTTTTGTTGGCGCAAGAGAACAGGTTGATGTGGTTATCGTTCACGCCAGCGCATGCAAGCATCATCCGGTGTGGATGGAATGCAGTCACCGCAATCGGTGCAGAACGATTGTTGTTTAGGAAGCTCGAGTTCGAGTACGGCTCGAAGCTGGACAGAAACGTGCCATCCAAGTTGTGGAGCCGGATGTTGTGTTTTTCAGAACCGCTACCCGATGCTTAGCTTTAGTGTCATTCCTACAAGGGGAGAGACTTACGTTGCGAAGACAGGTGCGTGCTCATGAACACTCAAAGTCCGAAGGATGTCCTTAGTAGCCTTGACTGTTCGCAAAGACTTGCCCATCCTAATGTCCCACAACTTGACCTCGCCATCACGGCAGCCACTTACTAGTTCCCGTTGACCCCCACGTTGCATATGAACACTAGTCACCCATTGGGTGTGCTCCTTCCATTGCTGAATTCGAGATTGAGTTGGCCTTTCACGTTGATCGTAGACACGAATGGCCCCGTCCCCAAAGCCAGCGACGAAGATGTTGCCTTCGACTTGATCAGAGGTCAGAGATGTAACGCATGAGCCAGAACGCGCTGGTATGTCCTGCTGAGAGTTAGTGCGTTGATCGAAACCATGGTCGACCTCCATACATTTGTGCACATCTCGGTCGCCGCGTTCCATACTCGGATCACCTTCGCATCACCGGCGACCAAAGCCCAGCCACGGCCTTGAAGCCAGTCAAATACGAGACCGGCGTTGTGAGTACTCGGGACGAGATCAACCAAGGCGCGGAAGGAAGATATCATGTGAACCTTAGAGGCCGACTCGTAGTCCCTGAACAGCTTGATCACACCGTCCGAAGAGCCCGTCATCAACAACGCTTGGTCGTCTTCATTGATGAACCGTGTGCCGGTGATGGTGCTCCGCTTTGGATTACCATTGGAGAAGTAATTCAGCGTTTTTTGTTTCTGCCAATCCCAAATCCTGAACGGATGTTAGCTACTCCATCACTCCCAACCCATGGCATGCACTCACTTGACGGTATCGCGATCATCCGTAACAGCAAGATGGTTGTCATACTGGTGGAAACACATTCTTGTAGGTTGCAGCTCGTTATCGAAGATGCCCGATGGCGAATCCCATCGACTGGATCCAGCATGGTCCTTCATTTTCTGCGTAGTGGATAGGATCTTCTCGTTTCTGTTTCGCCTCCATAGCCTCTCGTTGTAGTCAGTGCTTCCGGGCTCATCTGCCTCATTTTGCTTCATCTGAGGTTCTCTGAAGTATTCCATAGACCAGTCAAAAAAGGAGCTCTTCAGTGGCAAAGTTGCTTTACCGTCCGCGTTGCGGATCTTCAGGCGTTTTGCAGGAGGGTACTTCGCCTGACGATAAGGTGTCCCGTTTGAGTATGACCTCTCATCCATTACTTTGGGCCAGTCTGACCCGCTTGCTGTACGGCCGGAAGTGATTGCTCGGTCTCCATTGCCTGGCCTTGCGCCGGGTGTCCTGAGATCCTGAATATTCTCGTAACTGGCTCCCCCGCCAAAGGCCATGTTCTTCAACGAAGCTGCTACACTGGCGGTCCGTCGGATGCTCATCGAGAAGTAGCCATCCCCACCCTTTGACGCTGACGGTGTAGCCGGTGATGGCGGACCTTGTGGCTGAGGACGCAGATTCTCTACCAAATCTGCAGTGGCATACATAGGTGCTTGGCCTTGTTTCGCAACATCTTCCATTAACGGTTTGGCCAACGTTCCAAGCGGAGACGCAATGAGTGCTTCGAGAACATGATCGACGATGATGCCGGCGTCGTGAGCGAGCTGTGGATCCGCATCGACCGACATGATTAGGAGATGCTTCCAAGCCGATGAGAACACAGTGTCACCCGTAATGGAACTTGAAGCTCCTTCGAAACTGCCGTTGGTTGCTGGAGTTACGGGGTTGGATTTGTCGTCATGCTTCGCCAATTGCTCCTTTTCTTCAAGCATCTGCTCATAAGCTGCTACGACAAATCGATCTCTGTGTCTTTTGACGAAGGCCGATAGATATATCACCAGCTCTTGCCGAACGAGACTGCTGCCATCGTTGTTCATCAGGAGTACTCTCGAAGTGATGCCTTCTTCGATCTGTGCCACCTGATCAGTTAGTTCGGGAATGCCCAAGAAGTTGGTCAAGGCGTGCAGCATTGCCGCGCGCACTTCTGGCACTGGATCGTACGCCATCTCCACAAGTCGAAGATGAGCAGAAGCTCTGATGCCAGACCATTTGGCTTCGGGATAGTCTTTCCATAGCATGCTTAAACAGAGGCAAGACCATTGCCGGAGGAG
>Ga0160428_1002762_pt1 | contig 10150 bp, 5 predicted proteins | sample SolpanmetagenomM_FD_108198 | JGI IMG/M metagenome (GOLD analysis project Ga0160428, IMG submission 108198) | Solar panel surface microbial communities from Lawrence Berkeley National Laboratory, California, USA - M | ecosystem: Engineered > Built environment > Solar panel > Unclassified ...
ATTGTAGTAAGAGGTACTACTAAAGTAAGCCGTTTGGCTTGGATCGTACTCGACTACACTGCCAGGAGTGTCATTGGTGGGCTGAGCTACCGTAGAATAGGACGTGGTAGATCCTGAGTAGTAAGAAACTCCGGAACCAGTGTTGTAGTTCGTAGCAGAGCCTGCATATTCTTGTAGCGTTCCAGGCTGGTCGTTCGTGGGGGTAGCCGCTGTGGAGTAGAATGTTCCAGTTCCATTGAAATATCTCGTGCCGGACGCGGTGTTGTAGTTCGTGGCAGATGGAATCAGAACGACCTGGGTGCCATCTGTGCCATCACTTGGCTGAGCCGCGACGGAGGTAGTGAGTGTACTACCGCTGTAGTACGAAGACACAATATTGTAACCTGTTGCTGAAGGATAGAATGCAAAGACTACTGCGATAGAGGAAGTGTTCGACGGAGGAAGGCTCGTGGAATAGCTCGTGGAATTGCCACCAGCATAGTAGCCTGCACTCGTTGTCTGGTATAAGTAAGGCGCAACGATATACTGCTGGCCATCTGTGCCATCCGTCGGTTGAGCCACAATTGACGTAGAAGTTGTTGTCTGCGTGTAATATACTGTACCAACTACGTCGTAATCAGTGGCGCTTGGGTAGTACAGTGCCACTGTTCCATCGACGCCGTCTGTTGGCGTAGCAATTGTGCTGAAGCTGGTGGTGCTGCCGCTATAGTAATAAGTAGTGGAAGCTGTATCGTACGCCGTAGCTGAAGGAGAATAAATCGCGATAGTCCCTGGGCTGGAACCTGATGGAGTAGCCAAAGTGCTCTCGGAGACAGTAGATCCGCTATAGTATCCACCGGTAACGACGCTGTACGCAGTGTTTGATGGGCTATAAGCGTAGACAGTACCAATAGATTGAGTGTCGGCGCTTGGTGTGGCAGTTGAGTATGAAGTGGAAGCTCCTGAGACATATCCACCAAATACGGTGCTATAAGACGAATATGGCGCCACGACCAAGATTGTACCGTCTGCTGGACCACTAGCCGTTGCCAGCGTGCTGTACGAGCTTGTTGTGCCAGTCCAGTATTGTGTCGTCGAATCGAACGCAGTTGCGGAGGGATTGAACTGAAATACTGTTGCTATTGTATTGTCCGTAGGCGTGGCTGTAGAGTAAGAAGTTGTCGAATCCGCAATATATCCACCAAACACAGTACTGTATGATGAGTAGGGGGCGTACACCACAGCTGTTCCATCAGCACTACCGCTTGGTGAGGCGACAATAGACGTACTAGACACAGTACCAGTATAGTATTGAGTCGTTGCAACGTCATATTGAGTAGCCGAGGGAATGAACTGAAGCACAGTTGCTACAGCGTTATCGGTAGGCGTGGCTGTAGAGTACGAAGTCGTCGAATCCGCAATATATCCACCAAACACAGTACTGTAAGATGAGTACGGAGCTACTACGATTACACTACCATCAACAGAGCCACTTGGCGTGGCGACAGTGATGTAGCTTGTGGTTGTCTGCGTTCCATACTGAGTCGTGACTGCATCGTACGAAGTTGCAACACCGCTGTATTGGAATACTGTGGCTGTGGGATTGGTATCACCTGAGGAATAAGCTGTAGAATAAGAATCGGCTGTCCCAGAGTAGCCCCCAAAAATAGTGCTATAGGCCGAGTAAGGTGCGACGATAATTTCATTTCCATTTCTGTTGTCTGTTGGAGATGCAACGATAGACGTGCTAGTGGAAGTTCCCGTCCAGTACTGGGTCGTCTGATCGTAGGCTGTGGCACTAGGTAGAAATTGATATACGGTGGCGGTCGCAGCTTGGTCTGCTGTAGGAGCGACCGTAGAATAAGACGTTGTCGTGCCGGAAATGTAACCACCAAAGACAGTGCTGTAGGACGAATATGGTGAAATAATGAAAACAGTCCCTGCTGTGCCATCAGTAGGAACAGCAACGGTTGAGGTACTTGTGGTTGTCTGTGTCCAATATTGCGTCCCAGCAACGTCGTAGTTGGTCGCCGAAGGCAGAGCCAGGATTACGGTAGCTGTCTTGCCATAGCCTTTAACAGTACCAGTAATCAAGGTTGGAGTCGTCGCAGCGACATATGTTGTGGCAGTAGTGTAGCTGGTAACTGATTTTGGTCCATTTGCAGACATTGGCAACGAGTATCCGTAGACAGCATAAACATTGGTAGGGTCACCCACATTGAAAAACGTAATATCATTTTGTGGCAAGGGGAATGCTACACACGTCCAGTAGTTCGAAGTGCTATTGTAATAAAGATCGATAGAGGAGTACCCAACGCTCCAGGCACTGTTTGCACACTTGGTGGCAGCAGTATTGACGTTGTCCTTGCCATATTGAAAGAAAGTGAGTGGTGGTGTGGCAGTGTTGTTGTTATTCCCTGGGTTGGACGTGTTCTCGTAGACACCATTGCCAGAGTAAAAGAGCGTGTACACGTTTGAGCCATCGGTGATGCTACCGTCTCCAGCTGGAATAGCAGTCGCAGCTGGTGTGGCAACAAACGTCCTTGTGGGAGTGCTAGAGGTGGAACTGCTCGAAGAAGACGTTGAACTGCTCGAAGAAGACGTTGAACTGCTCGACGAAGAAGACAATGCGCTGCTCGATGAAGAAGACAGTGAGCTAGTCGACGAAGAAGATACTGAGCTGCTTGAGGAAGAAGAAGACGCTGAACGACTTGATGAAGAATTCAAGCTTGTCGAGACCGCCGTGTTTGACCTCGTGTTGGGTGGCACCATCAGGCTTGAAGAGCTTGTGGCAATTGCCGAGCTGGAGGTTGAGCTAGAGCTTGAGCTAGAGCTTGAGCTAGATGATGAGCTGGAACTGCGCCTTGTGTTAGGAGGTACCGCCATGCTTGAAGGACTCGAGCTCGAAATCGACTGTGATGTTGTTCGCGTGTTAGCAGGAACCGCCACACTGGACGAACTTGAACTGAGAGACGAGCTGGAAATTGCCCTCGAGGTTGCAGACTTCGTCATGGTAATACTGGTGGAGCTCGAAATAGACGAACTAGTCGTTCTCACAGACGTGGAAGAAGAAGACGTAACAGAAGTACAGACAGTGCTGGTCAAGGTAGTCGTGCTGGACTGGCAGGAGCGAGCGAAACAATTCTTGTTCCACCAGATGTTACCAGTCTTCGAAGGCTGAAAGGCTTGACCTTTGATGGTCTGGGCGAAGAAAGAGCAGATACCGGTTGCAGGAGTGAAACTGAAAGTAATGCAATTGTCGTCTTCGAAGCATGTCTCGAAACAGTCAGAGCCCTGCGTTCCGTACTGAGAATACAGATAACTGTTATCCTTCTGGACAATGGCGCCTTCCTGACCACAAATGAGATTTGGATTAGGCGACGCACGGGCAGTTCCAGTACATGTTGTCGACACCGAGACACTAGTTGTGGTTGACTTCTGACCTGCATTGCAGACTGTAGTTGGGGAAGGAACTGGGACTACCGTCGAACTTGAGCTCATCAGAAAAGTGAGCGAAAGCGAAGTACTCGAGGTTTGGGAGCTAATAGCAGTGGACGAAAGAGATGCTCCTGCGTTTGAGCTTGAAGGAGATGCTCCCGCATTTGAGCTTGAAATAGATGTTCCTGCATTCGAGCTTGAAGGAGACGTGCCCGCCCTCGAGCTGGAAGAGCTTGAACTAGCCTTTGAGCTCGAACTTGAGCTCGAACCTGAACTTGAACCTGGACCTGGACTTGAACTCGAGCTTGAAACTGCCTTTGAGCTCGAACTTAAGCTCGAACTGGGAACTGCCTTTGAGCTCGACTTCGCAGTCGCCCTTGTGCTAGATGCCGAGAGAGCTGTCCGCGACGCGGTCGAGGAGCTCGAAGAGCTTGAAAAGCTGCCAGTGATAGTGGTTGTGTAAGTTGTACATTGAAGCGTGAAACATTTGTGGTTGTAGTAGATTGTATCAGGATCTGCCTTTTTGTTCACCTGCAACCCCATTTGCACCAGATTCTTCCCGTATGCGGCGCATGCTGTCGAAGTGTAATTGTAACCGAAGGAGATACATGAATCATCGGTGATACATTGGTTCTGACAAGCATCATAACTATTTCCGTTAGTGGTGTACAAAAGATTGATCAGAGCCGGCTGTAAAGTTCCATAAACACCACAGTGAAGGATAGCAGCTGTCTTGGAAGGGAGCGCATAGCTACAGCTCGAAGTGACCGTAGTCACATCTCGTGCTGCCAACTTCTGGGCTCGCCTGAGAAACAAAGGATTAGCATCAACGAGTGTGGCCGCAGCTGTCAAAGCCACGAGTAACGATGTAGCGTGCATGGTGTAGGAGACCTGGCGCCAGCGACAGACTCAAACAGGGAAGCACAAAATGTGATGTAGCTGAATCACGTCTGACACAAAGGTTAGGAATCACGTCTGACACAAAGGTACATCGCGTGCCTTATATCAAACCTGCAGCCGTTGTCATTCGCTGATGGCTGCTCAGAGGTGCCATGGTGATCCCTCGTAGCAGCGGCGAAATGTTTGGCGGCAAGTAAGTTAGCGTGCAGGGCAGTTCATGGTCCACAAGCATGGTCACTGTGTTGCGGAGACTTGTAATGGTCTGAAGAAACTAGATCTTCAACTACTAAGACCTAGGACATGGCGATCGACCTCTACCATACGATGATACGAGAATTGTGCCGCCATACTATACCGGTAAAATGCTGGAATTGACGCAAATGGCAAAAAGGCACAATGTTACTAGTACGAAGCCAAGAGGATGCGTAGGTCGAGACCTCACCATCTCGTGTCCTGCCGCGCTTCCTCAGGGATAATGGGCTTCGAGGTTTGTAAGCATAAATCTCAAACTCTCTGGATCCACACGCTTATAGGTAAATGACATTCGGATGCCTTGCATAGATGCCTTACCCTTGGCATTGTTGACATAACACACATCGTCCTCTACATCACAATCACATATCGTGCTCCAGCCTACCGATACTTTGGCATCGTCATCTCTTGTCTCTTAGACACACTATACCAGTATACTTCGTACTGTCTCCCAGGAAGCTTTGTAGTTGGAGGTGGGGCGGCATCAGTGTGGGGGAGTCGTCATTGCCATTGCTCGCGCCCAGACAAAGAGCCGCATTACATCAAACACGAGCAGGAAGCTTAGCCACGCGCTCGGACATATAGATTTGAGGAGATTTAGCGAGATGTTATGGTGGTCCAGACGATTGTCGTCGGCTGTAAACACGAGGTTTAAGATTTCAGGGGTCGAGATGACCGTTTAGGGGTGCCCTAGTAGAAGGGTATCCTCACCAACAGGCGGCCAAAAAGAGATGGATAAAGTGCATTCATATTCAGGTCTGGCTCTACATAGCTTCTCTTTGCAGTAGCGGCTCGCATGCTGCTGGTTGAGCGTGTGCCCAAACTCGGTCCACACTCTTTTCAGTGACATCCCAAACCTTTTGACCATCTTTCGTACCATGATTTCTTCTCCTTAGTCGTCATATCCACCTTCTTCACCGTATCCCAGTGCCCCATAGTCATCGTCATCACCGACGTCGATACCAGCATCATGAAGTACATCCTCGACAGGATCATCATCCTCCTCTTCCTCTTCCTCTTCCTCAACCCATTCGTCCGAGCGGTAACCCTCCTCATTTCCAGCATCACCTCCCTTCGAAGCGTTCTCATGCGTCGCTTCCGGTGTTGGGAGCATTCCTCCTTTCTTACCCACCACTGCCGTACCTCTTCCTGCAACGCCGTCCACAACACTATCTGTATCACCATCGATGCTCGTTGTTGCTTCTGTAGCTGTGCCAGTTCCTGTACCACCTTTGCCCTTTCTCAATCCAGCATAGAACTTGTTCAGCTTATCATAATTGATGTGCTTACTGAACGTCTTTGCCCGTTTCTCCAACATCCTTTGGTTCGCATCTGCTGCGTCCTCCACAGGCGTACCACCTTCAAGCACACTACCGTCACCCATTCGTCCTTTCTTGGCTCGTGTCTTCTTAGGTTTGCCAGTAATACCATTAGCTTCATCCATAGCTTTCTTCATTATCTTGGCTTGCTGCGAACGAAGCCAGTCTTCATTGTGTGTGACCCAGATGCGCTCTTTGATCTTGCGTTCAGTTTCCGACAGTAGACAATTTCGTACTTCAGGGTCATTCTCAAACTCCTCGGCGCCAATTTCGGGGTCGTCGCTAATGACAGGAGCGGGTGTAGTGGTTTCAGGATTGCGGAGAGTGTCGGCAAGTGCTTTGGCGTGTTCGGCGACGGCGTTGAAGGCAGCGTCTTCCATTGAAGCTAGTGCAGTTGGGTCGTTTAGAAAGTCTTCCATCTCTTCTTCGAGCTCTTCTTCTTCGACCAGGTCAGCCTCGGTGATCGTGGGAAGAGGCTCGCGAGGTGGACGGCCTCGTTTCTTCTTTGGTGGTTCAGTGGAGTCAGCATCTCCTGGGGCTCCGCTCGTGTCCACAAGCGATGGGTCGATGGGAAGATCGGGCACTGCGAAGCCATCTGTGTCTACTCGTCGTGCTTGCGACAGTGGTTGTGGAGTAGCAGAAGGCGACCGAGTGCCTTCTACAGGAGCCTCTTCGCCATCGCCATCAAGCATCTCTCTGGCTTTGCGCTTCTTGATCATGTTTCCTCTCCGCATTTCCCTCAACTTCGACTCGTACAGTGCTGGCGGATCATGGCTAACCTTGAGTCGCTCGCCAACAGCTCTGAATTGGTCGACGGTCAAGTTGCTTGCTTGAGTCCTGCCAAATTCCTCCAACCTCTTCGCCACAGTCATGTCTGCAACCTTTACGACATAAACCACTTCTCTTACAGTCCTCCTGAAGTTGTTCATTCTTGCGGCGAGGATGATACAAGCACCGCAGAGTCCAGCAGGTCTCCTTCCCGTAACCATCCAATCTCGCCTCATTCTCCTGATGATCTTGCAGGCATCAGAAGCTACCTTGTTCACCTGGTTTCCAAACTCCAGCTTTTTGGCAAATTTCATGATGAGAGCTTCCACATCGATGACTGGTCTGATGCCCAGAGGATCGTTGTCGGAAAGCACAAGCGTCTTTTTCAGATCCTGATAGGTTTGTCCTAACTTGAACACATTTACCGAGATAGTCTCCGAGAAGTCCATCATCAATGTTGTGTTATCCTTGTCCCTTCTGCAAGCCACGTATAGACAACAGCTCGCCACGATGTTGACTCTTCTACCTTGTATGAAGTTTGCATTGCATGCAAGCTTGTATACCGAAAATGCCTTGTCAGATATGTGATCCGGCAAGTTCAAGTTATTCGCCTGTCGTCTGATTTCATCCCTTCCTTGGTTTTCCGTCATCTCTCGGCTCTCCAGTCCACCTCCAGCTCGTCGAAATGCAGGACCTAGAGTGGTGGCATGACGTGCACCTTCAGCAACAGTTCCTCCCTGAACAGTGGCAGCACCAGCAGAAGTCTCACCAAAGGTGACTTCAGATACAATATTGGATTCGTCGATAGTAGTACCACAGTCACCACAAGCTTTGGTGCCGTCGTAATCTTGAAGATTGGTCGACTTACACACGGGACATTCCACACGAGCAGCAATGCGCTGAGGTCGAGGACGAAAACCACGGCGGAGACCACCAGCTGAGCCACCACTAACGCTGGCAAGGCGCTCGCGATTTCGCATGCGGGGTTGCATCGTAATAGTGTTGGTATTTGATCGGGTTGTGTTCTAGATGTAGTGAGTCATGAGACCGTGGCCTCGGTCAGAAAAGTGATTTTTCTGGCGGATGTCCTCGTCCTATTGTTAAGGCTGCGACAACGCTACACCTGCTAGCTCACAACTCGCAAGGATACTCGCAAGGATACCTGAAACAATCATGAAACAAAGTGGCGCAGATCGAGGTGTGTCTGTGTCGGGCGATTGTTGTTGTTGAGTTGCAAAGGTTCAGGGAACGGCGGGTGTAGTCGAGTTGAATATGATAAAAATGTTGGGGCAGATGACTAACGTGGGAAAATCTTAACCCTAATCCAATCTCAGCCGTTCGAATGCCTCGTTGGCCTTGACTTGACTTTTTCATATAGCACTTCTTGACAATCTGCAACCAATCTGCAATGCATCTGAGGTGGTATTTACCCATACAACAAACATACACTATCTTGAGTAGAAATAAGCATGGCCTAGCGCTCGATCGAGCAAGGAGATTATTGTCTTCAATCCTAACCATCGGGCAACTGGACGGACTAACCATCCTTCTGGTTCAAACCAATTCTATCCTAGCTTGGACGTTGCCATTCTATGCTTCATAAATCGTGTAATACTTCATGACCATGTAAGCTCCCAGCTTGTTGCGATATCTATGCTGCGCGCATTTCGTAATACAACCTTCTCCGAGCGTTCAGGCATCCATCAACGTGCGACTTTCATCGCTTAAGCTCATAGAATAAGATATACACCTCTCGCTGCATGTTTAGCATATCCTTCGTTCGACATTCGGATATTTTGTCGTCACTGATTCGCCACCATCGATCACTGACCTTTGGTCTGCGCTTTCGTGTCTTGTTCTTCTCATCCTTATCTTTGCCTGCCTCTGCTTGCTCGTCATCTTGTGCAGCCCCAATTCTATCGGTAACGTTTTCACCTGTATCTTTGTCTCGTATCTCATCCTCTTTCATACGTCTAAGCGTCTCGTAATGCCCGCTGTTGTGCCCGCCCCGATGTGTTATCATCGTACTCAGGTGATACTTCCTCCTCTTCTCGCCTATACTACCAAGTACCAACACTTCTGGAAACTCGACTCTAGCTGTATTCTTGGTCGAAAACGCAGAGGGGTCAAAAACTGATCGTGAAAGATGTACCACAAGAACTGGTGGAAACTTTGATATACTTGTATGCTTTTGGATACGCCGTCGAGCTGGGTCATTCTTGGAGAGTCGTTTTAGGAACGCTTCCGCTCTCTTGGGATTCGTCCTAGCATCGATTCCGAGGCTGTGCTGTATCTTACCAACGCCCTGACTTGCCCAAGTTTCCGGATCTTGATCGAGGTCTGCCAGCATTGCTTCGAGCTTTTCCTTCATAGGAGGGTCTATAGGTCTTTGTAGCTCGTCTTGACATACATCCTTGAAAAAAGAGATCATACAACCTTGACACATGTAGTCGTCAATTGTTTCGACCTTGAGGAGACCATCGAGGCATGTATCTAGAGTCGTACTCGAGCTGTGATGTGGAACGTTGAGGGTCAATGTTAAGAACGATGACACGTTTGGCTCGGGCTGGAAACCGCAAGTTAAACAGGTGATCTGCGAGGAGATAGAGCCTGCGATCGGTAGTTGGGTGCTTGCTTTGTTTCGCTTAACTGCAGTTGATTTTGATAAGGCAAGATGCTCCTCATCAAGCTTTTCAAGCACAATTTGTAGAAATTCTTGTGCATCTTGCTGTCTGCGATTGATATAAGAGCCAAAGACATTCTCTAATGTTGAGATGAAGTCACGAGCGGAGATCGTTTTCCTGCAGGCTGGACGCTCGCTAAGTCTTTCGAGCATGAGCATAAGAGCACTTGTGATCACAAGGATCCTCTGAACGTCGACCTTCGACTCGTCATGCTTCTCGGCATTGTCTCTCTCATCGTTGACCCCTCCTACGTGAATATAATCGTCATCTGCAATATATTTCCCCCGAATTTCCTCGAGGTATTGTTTCAGCCTTTCTACTCCAGCCAAAGCTTGTAATACGGAGTTAATGAAGCAGTCATTAGCAGGATTGGACAAGCCAACTACGCCACCGACGCGAGAGTCACGATATCCTGCATCATCAGGAAATATGGATGGACCAAGAATATATGCAAGGCCCAGGGCAGCGATAGTGGCACCAGCAGCGTACAGAGCGATGGTCGTATTCCTGTCGTGCATCTTCGAGCACGCCAAAATTCAGGACGAAGTTAATTCCTCGATGCAGACAAGCGTGATTCATACAAGTGCAGCAGAGGGATTGATGTTGAATCAATTAATAATCAGCTTGGCCCGAGCGCAATCTGTAGGGCGACTTTTTGAAGATCTCTTAAATATCAATTGCCAATTAACTACCAATTGCACAAGATGCCTGCACTACTCACACGAGCCGTATTGGCACCAGAATGCTTAGTGTGCTGCCGGAGGCTAGCAGGTCTATCTCTTACCGCGACAAGAGGCAAAAAGAAGAACG
>Ga0160428_1002763_pt1 | contig 10149 bp, 2 predicted proteins | sample SolpanmetagenomM_FD_108198 | JGI IMG/M metagenome (GOLD analysis project Ga0160428, IMG submission 108198) | Solar panel surface microbial communities from Lawrence Berkeley National Laboratory, California, USA - M | ecosystem: Engineered > Built environment > Solar panel > Unclassified ...
AGGGACAGCCGGTGCGCATTACCCACACGATAGCATTGAAAAACAACCGATTGTCTTTCGCCGTGACGCCACAATCCGTAACCTTACCAGGCATGAGTGGCGAGATGGCTTCCCATTGCCGGTTAGTGACTTCGTGGCGACGCATATACTTGGATAAATAAAAAGGTGTATTGTTAAACAACCTGCCAAAGGTAATTGTCCACACGCTCTAGCCAGGCCAGCCAACCCGGAAGTATTTACGTAGAAAATATTTCCGGTGCCTAGCGCTAGCGGCAGACTGCCCCCGCATCCTGCCGCTGGGGCTGGGTACTGGGCCGGTACTTTTGCCGGGCTTATGGCGCCGTGCGCTGTCTCTTCTATGCCTGCCCCCATCGAATCTTCCACGCTGGCTTTGCTGGCGCTGCGCTGCCCCCGCTGCCACCAAGGCAAGCTCTTTTCATACTCAGCTGCCAACCTCACCAAGTTTACCGATATGCCCGATTACTGCCCCGTTTGCGGGCAGACGTTTGAGCCGGAGCCGGGGTTCTATTTCGGCGCCATGTACATCAGCTTCGGGTTTGCGGTGGGCACGTTTGCCCTGGTGGGCTTTGTGCTCAACTACCTGGCCGGCGACCCGCCGCTGTGGGTGTACATACTGGCCGTAGCTGTCATTACACTAGCCTCGACGCCGCTGGTTTTTCGCTATTCGCGAGCCATCATGCTGTACTTGTTTGGCGGCACGCGCTACGACCCCAAGCGCGCCTCGCGCCCGGCCCGCTAGCTGCGCGCTGGATAACTGCTCAAATACCTGGCGCGGTTCTTCAATTGCCCTTCGCGTGAGCCGGGGGTAGGGCTGATCGACTAGGCAAGGCACCTCAACCCGGGAGACGCCAAAAAAAATAGCCCCGACCAGCTTATCTGGTCGGGGCTATTTAATAGGAGCCCTGCGGGCATTGGCTTGCTAAGCAAGCAGTTGCTTATGGGGTTTAAGCCACGTGCTATTGCTTGGATAAGCGTTGAGTAAACTTCCCGCTGTCGCCGGAAACCACGACCACGTAAGTGCCGCTAGCCAGGTTGCCGACGGTGAGTAGGTGGGCCGATCCGCCAGCCAGGGTGTACGACTGCACTGCCCGACCGCTCATATCCACCACCACTACCTGGTAAGAGCCACTGGGTAGCGCCGTCAGGTCCAGCGTCGTTTGCTCGACGGCGGGGTTGGGGTAAAGTGCCACGCTGGGCGCGGCGAGCGGCGGCGCGAAAGTCACGGTGCGCACCTGGCTGTAGTTGGCGCTACCATCCACATCCTGCTGCTTGAGGCGGTAGTAAACCGGGTCGGTGTGCTGCCGCCCTACGCCAGCATCCACGTAGGAGTAGGTGTGCGCCTGCGTGCTGGTGCCCGCGCCCGTCACAAAGGTCAGGGACTCAAACTGGGTGCCATCGAACGAGCGCTCGACGTCGAAGCCAGCGTTGTTCAGCTCCTGGGCCGTAGCCCAGCTCAGCTGGCCATTTACGCCGGTGGCTTTCGCCTCAAAGCGCGTCAGCGTCACGGGCAAGGGGTAAGCTCCGATTTGCACTGGCACGTTTTGGGTGGTCACGCCGCCGTTAACGTCTACCGTCGTTACGTTCACCGAGTAGGTGCCGGTCACGAGTTTCGTACGATCAATCACGCTGATCTGGCCAGTAGTTGGGTCGAGCGCCATACCAGCGGGCAGGGTATTGTTGGCGCTGGCAGTGCGCACCCCGTTGTCGGCGACGGTGGCGGTGGCGGTGTAAGCTCCCCCGTTGGCGTCGAAAACGTTGGCAATAACATCACCATTCTGGTACGGGTTGGAACCACCTTTGGGGGCAGTAGACGTGTAAACCGAGGTATTGTCCTGGCCCACCGGAATGGTATAGAGCGCGGGGGGGGAGGTGGCACCCTGGTTATCGGTGGCTGCGAAGGTAAAGAACGCGTTGCCCACAAAGCTGCTGGCCGGGTCGAAGGTGAGGTTGGCCGCATCCGCATTGCTGATGACCTGGCCGACCTGCACGGCCGTACCCCGGAGGGCCAGCGTGCCCGTAGCGGCGGCTGGCAGCGTCGCGATGGTGTACGAGGCTATCGACCCGTCAGCTTCGAAGCCTACGAGGGCCGCGATGGTGAGCGGGGACGCCGTGTTGCCCTGGGGCGTTTGCAGGGTGTTGGTGCGCGTGTTGGCTATCGGCAGCTGGTTGGCTAGCGTCGTAGTCACCGACGACGTATTGTTAGCCGTAGCGCCGTTTTCGCCCGTGTTGCTCGTGATGGTGGCAACCAGCGTGGAGGCGGTAGTGGGGAAGGGGAAGCTGATGGTGTTAGTTACTTCGCCAAACTTCCCAACGGCCTGCGTGGCAATTTTGGGGAACGTCACGATGCCCGAAGAGCTATCGTAGGTGCCGCCCCCCGATATGGTCACGGTGCTGAGGCCCGTGGGCAGCTGCACGGTCTGCACGACGGCGTTGGCTGGCGAAGGGCCGTTGTTGACCGTAACGACCTCGTACGTAGCCAAAGCGCCGGGTAGTGACGTGGGCGGGCCAGTGATGCGGGTAGCTACATCGGCTACCGGTACGATGGTTACGCTCACACTTTGCGTGTTGTTGGCCGGCGTGGGGTCCGAAAAACTGCCGTTGACGCTAGCCGTGGCCACCAGCGGGTCATTGCCGGGGTCATTGACCGTAATCGTGTACGTAAGGGTGGAGTTAGCGGCATGGCTGTCGACCCGTGGGAAAGTAACTACGCCCGTGGCGGCGTCATACGCTCCACTCAGCGCAGTGCCGTCCGTATTCGTCACAATGACGTTGCTGAGGCCGGCGGGCAGCGTTACCCGCTCGCGCGTGGTAGACACCGTAGAGCTGGCATTTATCGCCTTCACCGTCAAGATGATGGGCTGGCCGGCTTGCTGCGAAGACACGTTCGAGGTAATCGTCGTTTGCAAATCAACCTGGGTGCTGGTGCGGGGCGACACCGGGATAACCAGGGTCGCCGCGTTGTTGGTCAGGTTGATGTCGTTGCCCGAGCTATTGGCCGCCGCCGACACGCCGATGATGGGCCGGTCGGGCACAAGCAGCATGATGGTATTAGTCACGGCCCCCGTGACGCCGGCTGCCTGGCTGGCAATGGTGGGGAAGGTGACGATGCCCGTATTGGCATCGTAGCTGCCGCCGCCGCTCGCCGTCACGTTGGAGAGGCCCGTGGCGATGCGCACGGTAGTAATCACGTTGCTGGCCGGGGCCGGCCCGTTGTTGATGGTCGACACGGTGAAGGTGACGGGGTTACCGAGGAGGGCGGTGCTAGCAGGACCCGCGACGGCCACCGAAACGTCGGCATTCCACTTGATGTCCGTGGCCACGGTCGCCGTGTTGTTGGTGCTGACGGCGTCGGGCGTAGCCGAAGTCACGCTGGCCCGGCTCACGATGGTGCGCGGGTTATTGGCGTCCGTTGAGGGGTTGGCCGGCGCCACGTAGCTATAGGTATAGGTCCGGACTTCCTCTACCCCCAGCGAGGCCACGGTGGGCCACGTAATGAGGCCCGTAGCCGGGTCGTACACCCCGCCTCCGGTCGTAGTTACCGTAGTCGGGTCGAAGCCCGCCGCAATACTCACGGTTTGCACCACGTTGGTGGCGGGCACGGTCCCCTTGTTGCTGGTCGTGACGGTGAAAGTCGGCACCTGCGTCGAGGCGGCAATGCCTGGGCCCACCAGGGTCGTGGCGACATCGGCCGTACTCAGGATGTTGACGTTGCGACTCACGATGTTGTCGTCCGGCACGGGGTCCGACGTGGTAGACGTCACGCTGGCTATCGCCACCATCGGCCCCGTGGGAGGAACCGTGACCACCACCATATTCGTGGCGCTGGCCCCGCTGGCCTGGCTGGCCAGGGTAGGGAAGGTAACTACCCCCGTGGTGGCATTGTACGTGCCATTGTTAGTAATACTGCTGACGCTCAGGCCGGGCGGCAGCGAGAGCTGCTGCGCCACGTTGAGGGCCGTATTGGGGCCGTTGTTACCGGTTACGATGGTGAAGGTAATCGTTGCGCCGGGCCCTTGCGCTACGTTCCGGGTAGAAATCGCCAGCGTATTGTACACGTTGGCTTGGTCGGTGGTAGTCGCGGCCGGGTTGGTGGCTGCGGCCGTAGCCGAGTTGTTGGCCGTGGTGCCCGAGACTTCAGTCGTGGTGGTAGTCACGGCCGCCGAGGCCGTAAAGGCCGCCGATGGCATCGCGAAGCTAATCGTATTGTTTACAGTGCTTCCCACGGGCAGCGTGGTCAAGGCCGGGAAAGTAACTACCCCATTATTGGCATTGTACGAGCCATTATTGGAAGCAAATACCCCCGTGAGGCCCGTGGGCAGCTGCACCGTCTGCCCTACTGCGGCCGCCGCCGAAGGGCCGGTATTGGCAGTCGTTACGTTAAACGTAGCCAGGTTGCCGGGTACGGCGGAAGTGGGGCCGCTGATGGTAGTCGCTACGTCGGCCACCGGCGTTACGGCGATGCTGGCCGTCGCCTGGTTGTTGCCAAAAATACCCGACGAGGCCGAGCCGCTGCCCCCGCTCAGGCTGCCGCTGATGTTGACCGGACCCACGGCGGGCGCGGTAAACGTGACCGTAGACGGGGCCGAGGCCCCGTTGGCCAGGGCAATGGAGGGGTACGTGATAATCCCCGTAATCGGGTCGTAAGTGCCGTCGTTGGTGACGGATACGCCAGTCAGACCGGGCGTGAGCTGGGCGTAGCGCAGGGCGCTCGGAGAGTCGGCGGGGCCGTAGTTGGTGAAGTTTATCGTGAAGGAAGCCTGCTGCCCCGGCTGCACCGTAGTGGCCGAAGTCGTAACCCCGTTAGTGGCCAGGTCGGACGTAGCGGTGTTAGTTACCGCGAAAGCAAACTGATCGGGGGCAGTACCGGTGCCGCTGTTGGCATCTTCCGCCGTAGTGGTGGTAATGTTGCTAGTAACGTTGGTGGCCCCGCCCGTATTCGAAGCCGTGTAGCCGAACTGGAAGACGTTGGCTGCGTGGTTGGCTAAGGAAGTCAAAGTGCCGAAGTTGATAACCTGCGTGCTGCTGTTGTAGCTACCCCCTTGGTCCGTAATGACTTTCAATTGGGCACTAGTAAGGGTGGCGCCGGTGGGCAGCGTTACGGTGCGGGTCACGTTGGCCGCTGCCGCCGGGCCGTTGTTGGCAAACACCGCGGCGTACGTAGCCGTGGCCCGGCCCGTGGTAGAAGAGCTGAGGCCAAAGACTGCCGTCGTCACGTCGGCATAGCCGTTGATGGCCGTCGTGGCCGCGTTGGTGTTGTTGTCGGTCACTGGCTCGGTCGAGGTGGTCGTGACGGTCGACGTAGCCACCACGCTCGTGGTGCCGGGCGCCACGTACGAAATACCAAAAGTGGTGCTGCCGCCCGCCGCCACCGACGAAACGCTGGGGTAGGTGATGGTTACGGCCCCGGTCGAGGGGTCGGGGCTGCTGATGCTGCTGCTGCCCTGGGCCGTCACACCGGTCACCGGGTTGAGTGGGTCGCCGGAGTTCAGCGTCACGGTGTAGCCGACGTTGGCTGCCGCTACTCCACCATTGTTGGCGAAGATGGCCGACAAGCTCACCGTCTGCCCCGCCGTGGCCGCAGATGGCACCGAGGTGGTGGCCGTCATATCCACGCTGCAATTGATGCCCGCTGCGCTGCCCGCGATGTTGTTGCTGATCTGGCTATTAGCAATGCCCGTCACGCCAGCAGTGGCTCCGTAAGCCACGTTGCCGTCGGTAGTGCCATTGGCGCCGCCCGCCACGCTGGAGCTGGCCGGGGCCGCGTTGGTGAGCACGATGCCACCGCCGCCGCCGCCGCCAGGGCCGTGGGCCCCGGCGCCACCGCCAGTATTGGTACCGCCAGTGCCGCCGTTGGCGGCCAGGGTGAGGCTGCTCAGGCTAGCCGTATTGTTGGCCGTAATGAGAATGGAGCCGCCGGCCCCGCCGCCACCACTGCCGTCGTTCAGCACCGCGTTGCCCGCGCTGGCCCCGTTGGCCAGCACCGAGGCAGTCCCGCGAACCGAGCCCGTGCGCACCAATACGATGCCGCCGCCGGCCGCGCCGCTGCTGCCGTAGCCTGGGGTGGGGCCGCCCCCCGTGTTGCTGTTGTTTACGCCGGCCCCGCCCCCGCCGCCCAGTATCAGGCGGCTGGTGCTGGGTGCGCTGAAGGGCGAGCCTACTTCACCGCCTATGGCTGCGCCACTACTCCAGGCGTTGCCGCCCCGGCCGCCCCGGGCGCCGTTGCCGCCGCCCCCACCGCCCGAGTTATAACGGTTGTCGGTCGGGTTACCATCGGTGCCACCGCCGCCGGCATTGCCGGGCGCGCCGCGGCCCATGCTGCCGCTGGGGTAGCCTTCCAAGCCCGTATCAAATAGAGTGGTCCCCGTGTTCACATAGCGCGGGGTACCTACGAGGCCTTCACCCTTCATAGCGTGGGCGCCGGTAGTGTTAGTTGGCGTGGTAGGCGCGTTGAACCGGTAATCGGTAGCAGTCGCGCTGGTAGTACCGTTAACCACTATGCCCGCGCCACCCCGGAAGCCTAGGCCCGACGCGTCGAGCTTGGCCCCCGCGGCAAAAGTCAGCCGCCCGGTCACGTCCAAAGCCAGGATGCCACCCGTGCTGCCATTCCAGGGACTGGGCGACACCGTACCGCTAACGGTCAGGTTCTGGTACTGCGGAATGCGCACTACCTGGAAGCGCCGCTGGCCGACCGTGGTAGTAGCGGCGGCGTTCTGGTAGCTGTTCTTGAGGCCCGCCGTGGTCGTCACAGTGCCGCCGCCTACGGGCACGGCACTGGCCGCTACCGCGTACTCGTATTGGCCCGCCACGAAGTTGGCGTTGCTTAGGTTGCCGGTAGCCAGGCCGCCGGCTACGCCATCGCCGTACGAGTCGGTGTTTGAGTAGTCGATGTCAGCTCCCTGCATCTGGATTACCAGCAGCAGGTCGCCGGCCGCGATGGGAGTATTGCCCACGGCTGCTCCCACGCTCAGCGAGGTAGCGCCCGCGGCCACCGTTTGGTTGGCGGCTGGGTAGTAGGTGTTGGGGCTAGCGGTGATAGTCGGCGAGCCGTCGCGGCCGGGCGTGGCGCAGGAGCTGGCCGTGCCCGCCGGCCCGATGGGCGAAACGGCCACGTTCAGGATAGCGGCCTGGGCCGTGCCATTGTTGTTAGTGGCAACAGGGTCGGCGGTGGCGCTGGTGTTGGCCGCCGTCACGGTAAAGCTGCTCGGCGACGCGGCGACGACCAGAACAACCGAGTTGACTACCGACGCCCCGCTGGCCAGCGACGACGTAGTATTGAACGTGACAATGCCCGTGGTAGCATCGTAGCTGCCGTTGGTAACGGTTACGCTGCTGAAGGCGGGCTTGCTGGAAAGCGTCAGGGTCGGTACCACGTTAGTAGCGGTAGCAGGACCGTTGTTGGTGGTAGTGACGCTGTAGCTTTTCGACTGCCCTTCCACACCAGTAGATTGGCCGCCCACCGTCGAAACCAGGTCGGCGCCCGCCGTGACGGGCACCGCATAGTTGGCGGTGTTAGAGCTAACGCCCACGTCGTCGGTAGCCTTGTAGGTGAAAGTGGCGTTGCCGGCAAACGTGCCGTTGGGCACAAACGAGAGCTGGTAGCCCGGGCTGCCAGCCGTGGCCGACGTAGGCACGGTGATAACCTGCCCGGCCGTGGCCGCCGTACCGTTCACGTACAGCGTGCCCTGCGCGGCCGTCGGCAACGATACGATAGTGTAAGACACGATGGTCGTGTTGCCGGTAGAGGCGTCGGGGTCGCTGGCGTTAAACGGCGCGATGTTCGTCTGGCTCGTGGTGCTGCTCAGGATGGCCGGCGAGTTGGTTACGTCGCTGGCCACTGGGGCCCGGTTCTGGGCCGTCGATAGGGTCGCCGTATTGTTGGCAGTCGTGTAGTCGGGTAGCGAGGAGTTGGTGTACCCGGCCGTACCGGTAACCGAGTTGGAGGCCGGCATGGTAAAGGTCACGGTGTTGGTGACGCTAGCATTCACCGCCAGGTTGTTGCTGGCCGTAAACGTAACCAGGCCCGTACTCGTGCTGTAGGTGCCCCCGTTGTTGGCCGTCACGCCGCTCAGGCCAGTGGGCAGCTGCAGCGTGGGGGTTACGCTGGCGGGCACGTCGGGGCCATTGTTGGTGGTCGTCATGGTATACGTCACCTGGCTGCCAGCCTGGGCCCGGGCCGGGCCCGTAAGCGAGGTGGAAATGTCAGCCTCCGAGCACCAGCCAAACGATGGAATACCAATAGCTTGCCGGGTAGGATTAGCGACGGCCGTCTGAGCGTTGCGGTACGTTAGCGTCAGCTTGGTAATGGCTTGGGGAAACGTCACCGTGACGTTGTCCGCTGGATTGGCAGGACTATTCGCATTACCCGTGATGCGATTGGTACCCCCCGAAAAAGTGTTTGTACTACCTAGCTTAACGTCGGCCGCCGTCAACGTAATAGGAGTAGTAGCATTATTGCTCGTGTAGCCATCGAACTGAACCTGGTCAACAAAATAGTTGGGGTCGGTAGTAGTGGCGTCAATATCCTGCACGACAATCGTAAAGCCCGTGAGTGCCCGGCTGAAAGTGAACGTTACCTGCGAGCTGCTAGCGTTGCTAGAGGTATAGTCCGTGTCCCAAGTCAACGCCGTACTCATGGCACCGTTTTGCAAATTCTCTACTACAAACACATCCGTACCCGCGTTGGCCGTATAGCCGCTGGTGCTGATGGTGATGTTTCCACTGCTTGCCGACCGCGATTTCCAGTCCTCATTTGTCGCACGGGTCGAAAAATCGAACCCCGCCGCTTGTCCGCAGGTGGCTTGTCCTACTGTTATAGCATAGGTGGCGGTTGTGCTCGTGCTATTCGCGTTATTGCCATCCGATGCGGTGAAGGTAAACGAGTAGTTACCGGCCGTGCCCGATGGCAAGAAGGTTAGCTGGGTCGCTTCCGTCGGCGTGAGGACTCGGGCGGCCGTGACGGAAGTGCCATTCACGTACAGCGTGCCGCCCGTTGGCACGGAAGTGATATTGTAGCGGGTGGGCGTGGTGCTACCAGCAGCGAGGCTGAGGCTGAGGCTGTTGATGGAGGTACGAGTCGCATTAGCTGGCAGTACGGGCGTCGTTAGGCTCGTAATGGTCGGCGTAGCCCAAGCCGTAACAGCCGTTAGCAGGGTCAGCGTAAGCGACAAAACCCAAGGAAGTACAAATTTTCTCATTAACCTTTAATGTGTATTCGTAAGAGAATAAATATCTTTTAAAAAGATGAAAATTTAACAGCTGTGCTGGCTCATTTTCGTGCTTAGTAAGCTTTTCATGGTAGGAAAGAGAAAGTTAATTATTGTATTAAAAAAAGAAAAAGTTGCTATTTAGTCGTTGCTATTGGCGGCGTCGTGGGCAGTTCAAGAGAAGTAATAACTTAAAAAGCGGGTAAGTGAAATGCTTTTAAATTTTGTATTTCTTCCGAATAACAAATCTAATTAAAAACCTCATAAGACCACTAATATCAATAGGAGCGGAGCAGTTTAATGCAAGGCAAGTTTAGCTGGCAGTCAGTTTGTAAGACATAAACCAAACCTTTATGGATGCTCTGGATAACATTTTAGTGCAAAATATCCGACTAGTCTGCGTAGTTGCCGTGACCGCTGGCGTGGGCACTGAGGGCGCGCTGCTGAATGGCAGTTCCGCTCCCCTAGAGCAGTTTCGGAGTCACTGTATAGTAGCGCGGACTTTCAGTCCGCGAGTTGCTAAGCCTTCTTCACTCGCGGACTGAAAGTCCTGACCGTACACTGACACGGGGCACGCTGGTCTGTTCAAGCTAGCCATAGTTACCAGCCGCGAGTTGACTCATAGCGAAGCGGTGCGTACTGAGTTTGTCCTGGCACATGGCCACCGCTCTAACCCGTTGCAACCGGCTAACCGGCTGCTCGCCGCTGCTGACCAAAGTACCGCAGTGCCCTCAGCCCGGTTGGGATGGGTAGGGGTAGGCTAGAGCGTGCGGACAATTACGGGGCAGCGTATTTATCTAATCCAATCTAACATTGCTCCGATATGCCAGAAGGCCAGGAAGGACACAACGGTTTTCTCCTAGCGCGTGGCCAAGCGCCGATACTGCTTGAGACGGCCGAAAAAGCGCTCGATTTTGTTGCGGTC
>Ga0160428_1002765_pt1 | contig 10141 bp, 10 predicted proteins | sample SolpanmetagenomM_FD_108198 | JGI IMG/M metagenome (GOLD analysis project Ga0160428, IMG submission 108198) | Solar panel surface microbial communities from Lawrence Berkeley National Laboratory, California, USA - M | ecosystem: Engineered > Built environment > Solar panel > Unclassified ...
AACACCAAACACCCCCCCCCCGAAATTGGGGGTAGTGTGGTTAAAATGTTTGTTGGGTTTGTGGGGGGGGGGGGGGGGGGGGGGGGTGCGCAATCCCTTATTCCGACAACCCCCTCCCTTCCCCCTTCCCCGCCAAAATGGTATTTTCTTTTCGATTGAATATTAATTACACGGTCCAGCAACCCTTTGACGTATTGCTGGTGGAAGACCAACGCTCAAAGTTACAAAGTTGTCCAAGAGAGTGAGAGAGTGAGGTGTGTGTTGGGTTGGGTTGGGTTGGGTTATCCCTTGACAAGCTAAGTTAGCTAGCTAAACCTATCCCTTCCCTTCCCTTTTACTTTTGCTTTTTCTCTTTTCCCCCCCCCCGTGCGAGCCTAATAAAGCTACGTACTGTACGCTATACACCTCCCTCTCACACGTATCCCGTGGTTAATCATGATGATGATGATCGTGGTCGTCGTCGTTCGTCTTCGAAGAAAGACGTGGGGGGGGGAACAAGAAGTATAAGACTTTTCTCCCATCTTTTCCGTCCCATGGTTATTTTAAACCACATCAAACGTCTTCCCGCTTCCTTCCCTTGCCCCCCCTCCTCTCCTTCCCTTTTCTCCTCCAGAGGTCCTCAACCTAATCACCCACCCATCCACCCCGGAGACTCTTCCTGGCTGCTTTGAAGTCCCTTTCTCTTTCGTTCTTTCATTCATTCCTTTTTTTCCCCATCTTCTTTTTGCTGCTCGCGTATTGTCTGCTTGCTTCGCGCTGTGTTGTATCGCTTCAAAGTCGATAATCAGATACGATGCGCGGGGTTCCGTAGTAGATGTATGCAACGTTCGACCTCACGCTGATACTCGATGCCAAGATGGCGATGTAAACGTAGGATGGCGGTCGTGATGATGGTGTGCATGGCATACATTCCGCATGTCTCTGATTTCGTCGGTCCTTCGTGAAGATGGTTTGCCCGTGAAGGAGTCGAGCGATTCGGGAGGGGGGGACCCCTGGGTGCCGGCCTTTGGTAAGAACGGAACGTAAAGGTTTGAAAAAAAAGAGAGAACGTTTCTCGTGCAAACCCCGCCTTCTCCAGTAGTCTTTTTTATTTGGGGGGTTTTTTTTTCTCCAAAGATTCTTGCCTTTTGGGGGCGAGGAGAGAAATAAAACGTGTTCGCCTTTTTCACTACTTGCCGCCGCCGCGTTTCGCTCCCGCGCCAGCGCCGTCTCTACCTCCTGCTCCTCCTCCGGCGGCCGAGAAATAGCCCTCGCGCTCCCGCTCCAGGTCCAGCGGCGTCACCGGCCCAGGGCTGCCCAGCATCGGCGCCAGACGCGGGCTCTTGGGCTTTGGCTTTGGCGAGTTCTGGCGTGACGGCGGTCGGGAGAGGGACAGCGCGAGGAGGTCACGTGGATGGTGATGGGGTCGTTGGGGGTCGGACGAGGTGGGGTATCCGCGGGACTGTGATTGCTGTTGCTGGACGCTGTTGAGAGAGGGCGAGGGAGCACGGTCGGGGGCGTGCGTGTAGTTTGCTGGGTGGAAACGTGGGAGGCCGGGGAGTTGCAGCGGCGCCGAGTGATGGTGGTGATGGGCGTGGGCGTGGGGTGGTTGAAGGAGTTTGGGCGAGCGGAGGGTGCTGGCTGCTGTTGACTTCATTGTGTTGTTGTAGTGATGCTCAGGGTTTGTCTTCGTGCGTGTGGTCCTTTCTTTTTCTTTCCCTTGGATGGTGAAGGTAGGAGGGATGCGTGGGAGAAGGGGAAAAGGGTACGGCGGGCCTTTTGAGGTGGATGGAAGGCAGCCTGACAGCCTGGGAAAAGAAAAGGTTGTTTATGAACCTCTGCTGTTTTTTTCTTTCCTGGATTCGGAGCAGGACCGACGCTTTGCCCTTTTGGTGCTGGGTTGTGGTGGGAAAGGCGTGGGATGAAAGCGAAAGGGACGATCGGATGGATGGCGTTATTAAAGCTTGTGTGGTTGTGTCGTGGTAATGGCAAAGGCAGCGTCGATCAGCACATCGAAGGGAAAGGGAAGACTGCTGTCGTTGGTGGAATGGGGAAGATGGTCAAGGATGACGGTCGACCTTAATATTAACAGAACATTGCATATCTAGAGGCCCCGACAGTCAGTCAGATAGTCAGTCAGTCAGTCAGTCAGTCAGTCAGTCAGTCAGGTGGACAAAGACATGACCACCAGTGTCTCGAAATTGCCATGAGCATCGTCGTCTCACCTCGTCTTCCTTTCTTCCCCACAACTGCATCCATGGCGTCAGAGAAGAAGGAACAAGACGAAGAAGAAGACGGGACGACGACTCGAGGCAATTTTGACTTTGCCAGAGGCGCGTGGCTCGGTATGATGACGGCATGCCGGGTTGGCTCTCGTTCTACCGGGACAGGGCGGGCAAGGCAGTCCAGGGCAGGCAAGGGAGTCGTGAAGCGTGAGTCAATAAGGTGAGGCTGGCTCGGCTGGAAAGGCAGCATCATCATCATCATCATCATCATCTTTGTTGGAGTCTCTACTTACCTATACATTTTCAAGCAAAGTCTAACATACCTGGTAGTGGCCGAGGTTCCCGTCCTTAAAGCGCAGCACTACAGTGCAGCACAAAGACTTGTCACTATGACATGACAGTGACGAACAAGGCCCCGTTCGGACCATTTCATGCTTCCACGCAATTTGCATCCTCCCTCGCGAGCGAGTCTCGAAAGAAGGCGCAATCGTGTCGCGGCACCAACATTTGCAACAATTGCACCTTCAGGCACGATAACGTCAGGTCATTGCCGGTGTCCGTGCATCCAGCGGCTTGAAGCCGCAAAAGCCGCCCTTGGCCGTGACAAGAAAAGTATGGGGGGTCGATGGCCGTAAGACTCGCGCAATCAGCAAGAAGGTCAACCACAGCTGTCAAAGGTGGTTGGAGGGACCTCCGTCGTATCACTTGCCATTGATCAAACCGAGTCGACCGATGATCGTGTACCAATTCAGACGCTTGAAACGGCCATCAGCAGACATGAAACAGTTGGGCAACAGCGCTGCATGAGGTGGTTATCGTAGACGTCCTTCCATGCAGAGCTGCGGATGGTGTGCCTGGGGGTACTTGACAACTTGCACATAGCCAACGGGTCGGCAGATCAACTATCGCTGACAAGGGGACAAGTGTCACACTCGTTCACTACGACCTCCTTTTCCCAGTCGAGGCCACGATACACTGTTAGCCAAAATTCAGTTGCGTGATGCGACGCTTCTTGGTAGATTATGCTTAGGCGCTCCTTGTCAAACTGGATTATATCGTCTCGATGATCGTGCTACACTCACTCGCCATTCACCACCCAACAGCAGCTTGACGAAATATTTCTCACCAAGCGCCAAGCGGAGACGCGACAGCTAAGCAGGTATAGACGAGAGCTCCAAACGCTAGAGTTTTGAAGTGCGGGAAGAGGTTAGCGGATGACGCTTGGTAACGGTCTGGTGGAACGCAAAACTTGTCACCAAGCTTGTCACCACTACTCACCACTTTCTTTTTCTTCTCATTCGCTGCATATGGCACGGATATCGCACGACAGCCCGTAACTTACCACAACGGTACAGGTAGCCGAATGTTTGCACGAAAGCCCAAGCCTCCTGTGCTCGGCGTCCCGTTGGCACGACAGAGGCCCTGAAGAGAGTACAGCAGACACCATCTTTACTCTCCCGCGCCAGTCGCATTAATCACCGCTCAATCGAGATTCACCGAAGTGACTCTACTTAGGCAAGACGCGAGGCGCGGAGTATTTCGCGCCCGAGTACTCTACTGCGCAACCTCTACTCTGCGGGGTCTGCTCTGCCCTAAGGGGAGCAGGAACCAGCGGTTTAGGGATTTCTGGTCTGATGCGGCGGCAGCAACGACGGGGGGCGTGCCTGCGGTATGTAGGGTAGTACTGTATGTAGACTTAATGAGTAGATAGTAGTACTTGGAGGTGTAGTTACACTTATTTGAAGAAGCGAAGAAGAAGGGTACTGTAACAATTAACAAGGGTATGTTATAATATCATATCATGCAAGCAGCGAAGAAGAAGAAGGGTGCCCCTGAGCATGTTGCACTGTACAGTACCTTTTCACGGCTCGGCGCCTCTCCACTACTCTAAGTTACTTGCTTTTCCCCTTGCCAGTCCAGTCCATCATCCATCCATCCTCCCAAAATATTACTTGCATCCATCCACGCCCACTTTCTCCGCGTTTCCTCTCTGTTTCATCTTCTGCGCACTCAACACTGCTCCTCCTCGTCTTCAGCTCCCCTGCTGCCAAAGTCTTGCCCTTCGACCTGACCTACAGCACATTCTCGACCTGTGCGCGCCTTCTCTCTTCACACATTCGCATCGCGGACCCTTGGCGCAGAGCCTCATCTTTTTCTGGTCTTCGCATACCCGTCACTCTTGCGTAATCGCGTCCTTTTCCACGATCCTCGAAGAGCGGGCAGGGGACATCGTCATCGTTGAAGGAGACACCTCCCGGTGCGCGCTTTGTTGCCATCTCACAACTACCATGCCGTTCGGCCTCAATCCTTTATAACACCTCCTCCGCACTGGAAAACGTCAATCCCTTCTTCGCGCTCAGCTCGTCTTCGAAGCAGTCCTAGGTATTGGCTGAACACTATGCCTCTATACCCCGGTTAGACTTGTCGCGCATTGCTTCTCAGCATGTTCTCCACGTTTGCGCCCACATTTTCGCAGTTCCCTCATTGCACCATGCAGCATGATCCTCTGATTTGCTCAACTCTGGAGAGGCGCTCAAGAAACCCAAGGGAAGACTCCTGCAAAACATCTTCTGCGTCATCCGCTTCAGTCTCCGTCCACGAGACTTCCTCCTCGTTTTCCTCCACAAACAGCAGCTTTATCAAGTCCTTCCCCGCGTCCCCAGAGGCTTCTACAACTATGGCTCATCACGATCTGGATGCCCCGATTCTTTACACCCTTTCCAAATCAAGCGCCCCATCGCAACCGGTATCTCCTCGAACAATCATCCCGTATACCGCTCCGGCGCCCGCTTCCACCACAGTCAGCGGTGCGGCGGAAGGTGGAAAGCCTCCGAGTCTCATTCGGCGCTTGTCGAGAGGCGCTCAAAACAAACTACGAGGTCGGTCGTCAACATCCAATTTCAAAGGCCGTGATCAAACGTCTGGCCCTGTGACCGTCAGGCGCAGCCAAAGTCGTGCCAACGACAATGGGGCATACGAGGTTTCGGAGTTTGAACTTGATAGTGGGGATGACCTTCCCGTCAGCAAGAGCAAAGTAGCACGTCAATGGCCAATGACTGGTGAATGGCGACCTCAAACACCGATTACCGCGCTCACAGTCGACTTGGCCGCGCCCATACCTACATCGCTTGAGTTCGGAACCGTCTTTGAGAAGATTACTAAGAAGAAGGTCAAAAATCTACGCTTTTCGCTTGATCTTCCCGCCGCGAAGCTCTGCTGGTCAAATTTCAACGCAGGCCCAAGGAAGCAGATATATGTGGATGACATCAAGGAAATCCGTGCTTCTGAGCATGCCAGAAACTACCTTGCGGAGTTTGGGAGGAGTGATGATATTCTACCTCGCTGGTTCACAATTGTGTACAGCGTACCGGACAAGAAATCCAAGGGACGCATTGTCAAGCACATGCACCTTGTCGCTCCGGATGAATTCACACGAAGTCAATGGACTTCAATGTTGTGGCGCCTCATGTGGAGTAGAGGCAACCTTGTCAAGGGGTTCGCTGAAAACCGTGAGGCATCGCTACGCGAATATTGGCAACGATCAAAGGGTCGAAAAGAGGAAACAGCCGTCCTTGACAGTTCCATGGATTTTACGGAAGTGAGAAACACTTGCCGCAGCTTCCACATTCACAAAACGGAGCATGACTTGAAGAAGCAGTTCAACAGGCTTGACGTGTTGAGGCGAGGTACACTCGATTACGCGCAGTACTTGGAATTCTTCAAGCAGCTCAACCCTCGAAAAGAGGTCAGTCAAATCTTCCATGACCTGACCTCTGGCTCAGACTCAACCATCAGTCTGAACCGTTTCCTTTCTTTCTTGCACGACACGCAAGGAGTGGACGTTCTCCTAGATCGACCCTACTGGGCGGGAATCTACGAGAGCTTTGCTAGCAAGAGTAAGACAAATGAAATTGAGCAGGGAGAACTATCGGCCAATCGCGGGATGAGTCTGAATTCCTTCCGTCGGTTCTTGACATCTTACGCCAATTCTGCACTGGCCGTTTCTCGAGTGCCGCCAAGCCTCCATCGACCTTTGAACGAATACTTCATCTCTAGTTCTCACAACACCTACCTCATGGGAAGGCAGGTAGGTGGTGAGTCTAGTCCGGAGGGCTACATCCATGTTCTCAAGAAGGGCTGCCGATGTGTTGAGATTGACTGTTGGGACGGTGACAATGGTCAACCTGAAGTGACGCATGGTCGAACGTTCAGCAGCAGAGTGTCCTTTGTGGATTGCGTCAAGGTAATCAACCAGTACGCTTTCGTAGCCTCCGATTACCCTTTGACCATCTCACTGGAAGTGCACTGCAATCCAGAGCAACAGCGAACGATGGCTCAAATCATGAAGCAACATCTTGGGAACCACCTTGTCCTTGAACCTTTGCCGTCCTATAACGGAGAGCTTCCATCTCCGGAAGACTTAAAACATAGGATTCTCATCAAGGTCAAGGAGCCCAAAGTAGAAGCTCCACTACCTCCTCTCATTAGATCGTTCAGTTCCGGACCGATTCATCGTCGTCAACGTAGCAAAAGTGCGCCTGATCCGAGGGCAATTGAACCTCTTGTAAAGCGGTCTGCGACAACGTACTTTCCGACTCTTCCATCGACTATACCCGTTCTATCGGCTCAGCCTGCAGAGACGATTTACTCCGTGACGAGTTCCTTCGGCAGTAGGACAGCCAGCGCCTCCGCAAGCAGTACCGATGATACTGACTGGGACGTTGACGAGGGCTCCTTGTCCAAGAAGAAGAAAGCCAAAACTAGCAATATTGTTAAAGAGCTCGGCGATATGGGAGTTTATACAAGAGGCATCAAGTATAGCGACTTCAAATGCGCCGAAAGTAAGACATACAACCACATCTTCTCATTCAGCGAAACCACCTTTGAGAATAAATGCAAGACCGCGGAGGGCAAATCCCTTCTTGAGAGGCACAATGCGCGATGCCTCATGCGGGTCTACCCCAAGCGGGGCAGGGTCAATTCAAGTAACTTCGATCCATTGCAGTTCTGGAGGCACGGCGTTCAAATGGCAGCAACCAATTGGCAAACTGCGGACTTTGGCACCCAGATCAACGACGCCATGTTTGCAGCTGGAGTCGATCGTACTGGCTACGTGCTCAAGCCGAAGGCACTAAGGCGCGTCAAAGACGAGAATGGTGTTGCTGCGGCCAAGGACTCCGCCAAGAAGCGGGTGAGACTGGCTGTTGAGATTATCTCTGCTCAGCACTTAGTCGCACCAGCAGACATGCGTCCTGATGCCGATATGAATCCATACGTCGTACTGGAGCTTTTCAGCGCCGACGCCGAAGCCACCACCTTTGCTTCAGGCCAGGGCGGTCTGGATGCTTCTGCGCGAAACGGCACCGTGGGCGTGGGCTCTCCAATTCGAAAACGGACGAAAATCATCGAAGGTAATGGCTACGACCCACAATTTAACGACCAGATTATTATGACCCTTGACACGAAATACCCCAGTCTTGTTTTCGTCCGCTGGACGGTTTGGAATGCCGTCGACGGCCGAAGTGCTGCCACCACCAGTAAAGAGCCACTTGCCGTCTTCACAGCCAAGTTGAGTTCCTTGCAGGAAGGATATCGGTATCTCCCTCTGACCAACAAAAATGGCGAGACCATCATCTCGAAGCTTTTTTGCCACATCAGGAAAGAAGAGAATACCAATCTACGGGCCACGAATGATGACATACCAACTTCGACACCGGTGGAGGACAGCTCCAAGTCGGGGAAGGACTTTTTGCGAAGGGTCTTCAATCGCACTCCCTCAGGGCGAACGATCAAGAAGGAGGGTTGAGAATTCTATCCTTGTGTTTTCCCTCCGACCATCATTTGACAATCCCCACACATATGATTCACTTTCAAGACGTTTCGGAACACGACGAAGATGCCTAGAAACGAAAACAGACGGGCAGGCCCACTGGAAACGACGAATGAACCCTCAACTCTCACGCCATGTATCACGTAGAAGCACACGCTTCGTAACTTTGTTAGTCTTTGAACTCTTTGTAATCACCTCACCGAACATTTGTTCTTTTCGTTCTTTCCTCTTGGATTTGTGGAGATTGACAACAACCGGGTTGTGCCAACGACAAACAGTCACTCCCCTCTCATGACCGTCTTAGCGGGAACCTGTCTGGAAGCTGCGACTTTACTCTCTTCTCTTCCGCTCATGTCCGTCTTCAAACAAATCTCAACCAACCGATGCCCGAGCAACAACGAGAGAGCGCCATCGACAGAGCACTACACTTTCAACTCGCCATCTCCTGGGACGAATTCTCTCTCCTTTTCCCTTCTTCTCTTCGCGCAGAGAGCTTTCCTTTCAAACCCCCCTTCTTGTTCTCTTTCTTCCAAACAATGACCCAATACGAAGCAAACGTCCCCTCCCCAACTAACGAATAAAAACTCTTCTCTAAGATGATGAGGTGTTACCACGGAGTTTTGACTAAATGGAGGACGGGGAAAGGCTAGGGCAGCGACACGGGAGTTGTGGAAAGGGATTTTATTGTATTAGTCAAAACACAACGTAAAGAGCTTTTCATGTTTCAATTCGAGTGTTTGGATTTCCTTCACCGACTACATACGCCTGGGAGCCACTCCGCATTACTTCCCCTTCGCCGGTGACTTGTTGCTTTGCTTCTCCCCGCGGCAAGCCGAGTGATGAATGACCACCGCGTACACACTAATTGGTACCTCGGCAGAGGTCATGAAACACTGCAGCATACGGATGCCTCGTATCTAATGTACGTTCAAGACATCACCCTCGCTTAGCCAATACATGCAAGAGAGTATATCACTGTGACCCTCAACCCAGTAAACCGGCAATGCCGCGAGGTAGGCTTGAGCTGGCCTTGCTGGTAGCTTCTCCCCAGTCATAGGTTGGACCCGTGTGCTGGTTCGAGGTCGGGAGTTTACCGCTTGACTAGATATCAGCGTGTAGGTGGTACACTTATTGCAGTATAACGAGCATCGAAAACTAAACTCGGGTACGTATTGTCTTTTGTCCTCGTCATAGTTGTCTTCCTCTACGTGTGAGGAAGATGGAAAGAGGAAGGATGACTTGTTGAGCTTTTTCATTTTTATGGCGGCTTCGTAAAATGGACACATGAGCCTCCAAGTACTGTCTTCGTTTATAGCAGGAGATTATACAGATGTATGTCAACTCTCCCGGACATCTCCGTGTGTTGGAAAGATTATACTAGATTAGATTACATATCTATGGCTATCTAGTCTGGTCTGCCCCGCTATCGTTCCAATCGGCCCCGCCAACCCAACAAATGCCCTCACCTCCACCACGACCTCCACAAACCGCCTGCACAACCAACCACCACCTCCCCGAAAATGCCCTCCCTCCTCTCCGCCCTCCGCGCCCGCACCCTCGTCTCCTGCGACACCCTCTCGCTGGCCACCGCGTCCTCGCCCACCCTCGGCCCCTTCACCGACTGCACCTCGAACCAAGCCATCGCCTACTTCGAGCTGCTCGACCCCTCGCACGCCGCGCTCCTCACGCGCGCCGGCACCCTCGCCCTCTCCCTAACTCCGACCTACCCGGGCATCGCTTTGCCCTCGCTAGCCGTCGAAATCGCAATGGTGCTGCTCGCGCGCCGCTGCGCGCCGTCGCTGTCCGGCCGCGCCCACGTGCAGACGAACCCGTGCGACGCGTACAGCGCCGCGCGCACCGTCGCCGGCGCCCGCCGCATCGTGCGCCTGTTTGGTGAGGTTGCTGAAGGCGACGGCGCGCCGCCCGTGAGTGTCTGCGTTAAAATCCCCGCTACTTGGGAGGGCTTGCAGGCCTGCAAGGTCCTGAAGGGCGAGGGCGTGTGCACACTGGCTACTACGCTGTTTACTATGGAGCAGGCTGCGCGCGCCGGGCAAGTCGGGTGTGGCTATGTGGCGCCGTATGTGAATGAGCTGCGGGTGCACTTTGA
>Ga0160428_1002768_pt1 | contig 10133 bp, 10 predicted proteins | sample SolpanmetagenomM_FD_108198 | JGI IMG/M metagenome (GOLD analysis project Ga0160428, IMG submission 108198) | Solar panel surface microbial communities from Lawrence Berkeley National Laboratory, California, USA - M | ecosystem: Engineered > Built environment > Solar panel > Unclassified ...
GTTCAAAAAGGCTGTACTCGACTTTTTCACCCGGCTCGACGAGTTTGGGCCTGAACTCGCGTCCTTATTAACCCGCAACTTTCATATTCTCGACGCGCAACTCACTTCGTGACGAGTATAGCTGGCCATAATTCCCTGCAGGATGATCCCTTATCCTGGTTGTCGGCCTTGAGCACTGCCTACGCTGGCTTACGCTGGCAACGTGGCTAGTTTTGCTAGCTGGTGAAACCCAGGAAACACCAATCAACTTGTTTTTAAAGCAGTCTCGGAAACGTTGTGCAGAAGCAGCCAGTAGTTGCGCGGACCCCGAAACCGCGCCAGCTTAAAGCTTATTTAGTATAATCCACTATAATTCAATGAACTATTTGCTTTACTTGTCAGCAAGGCTACTTCTGGTTCCCAAATAGGTTTACCTTCCTTACTGCCCGGCCCATCCTCACTTACTGCCACTCCGCAAGCCTCCGCTAGCCATGACCTTCTCCTACCAACAGCTATTCATCTTTGCCGAGCAGGTTTTCCTGGCCATTGGCTGCCCGCCCGCCGATGCGATGCTAGCCACTGAAACCCTGTTGTCGGCCGATTTGCGCGGCGTCGATTCGCACGGGGTGGCGCGGCTCTCGGGCTACGTGCGCCTCTGGGAAGCGGGCCGCATCAATGCCACGCCCCGCGTGGGTATCACCCACGAAACGCCCAGTACCGCCGTAGTTGATGGCGACGGCGGCCTAGGCCTGGTGGTGGGCCCCAAGGCCATGCGCATCGCCATGCAAAAGGCCGAGCAGGTGGGCACCGGCTGGGTGTCGGTTAAGAACTCCAACCACTTCGGCATTGCGGGCTACCACGCCATGCTGGCGCTCGCCCAGGATATGATCGGCGTAGCTATGACTAATGCCTCGCCGCTGGTAGCGCCCACTTTTTCGCTCGATAGGTTACTGGGTACCAACCCCATAGCCGTAGCCGTACCGGCCGGCGAGCAGCCCGATTTTGTACTCGACATGGCTACCACTACTGCCGCCAATGGCAAGCTCGAAATTGCGCAGCGCAAGCAGCTGCCCATCCCCGCTGGCTGGGCGCAGGATGCCGCTGGCCAGCCCAGCACCGATGCCAACGCCGTAAAAAATGGTGGCGCCTTGCAGCCACTGGGCGGCGAAACCGGCTCGCACAAAGGCTACGGGCTGGGTGCGGTGGTCGATATCTTTTCGGCCGTGCTCAGCGGGGCCAACTACGGGCCGTGGGTGCCGCCGTTCGTGGCCTTCTTGCAGCCCTCGGCCAACCCGGTGGGCCTGGGCCTGGGGCATTTTTTCGGCGCCATGCGGGTCGATGCCTTCCGGCCCGCCAACGAGTTTAAAGCGCACATGGATAACTGGATAACCACTTTCCGCCAGGCCAAAGCGGTGGAGGGCCAGCACGTGCTCATCCCCGGCGACCCCGAGCGCGAAATGGCCGCGCACCGCCTGCTCGCAGGCTTGCCCCTGCTCGACGCGGTAGTGCAGGATTTGGAGAGCGTGGGCGCTAAGTTTGGGGTGCAGCTGTAGCCGCCGCCAGAGCGAACCTGGTTGCTGCTCCAGGCCGTTAGGGAGGCTTGCAGTTGAGCACCTCCTTCGTGGAAAATATCATTGCCTGTGCCCGGCACGAAACTCAAAACCCGGCCGGGTTTTTCAGTAAAAACATTGGGTATACGTTCTGCGGTTTTGCGGCTCATAATTGAGCCAGCTCGGTGCGCAGCTGCTCCAGCGTGACGGCATGAAAACTTAGCGCCGGCTGCTCTGCCTGGCGTAGGCTCACGCCCGTGGTGGCTAAGTAGGTGACTCCCTTCTCGCGGCGCAACGCCACCACCGTAGCCGCCTGACCGTCGGGCACTTGATCGGAAACAGCCGCGTCGCCCTCGCTGCGCGAGCTAGCCAATATGCTACGCTGGCCCTTAAACACCAGCGATACCACCGTAGTCGGGTCGGGCGTGCCCACCGTGAATAGAATGCGCGGGCCGGGCTCCAGCAGGCGGTCGCAGTTTATCCAGCCCAGGCCGCCGGCTACTAGCTCGTAGTAAAGCCCACCCACCAAGGTGAGCGGAGTGCTGGCACTGCTAAACTGCTGGGCAAACACCGCCCGGCGGCGCTGGGCATCTTTGGCTAATTCTTCCTGCACTTGCTTGTCCATTAACAACCAGCTGAAGCCTACCAACTGCCGGCCCGAGCGGGCATACAGCACCGAAAACACGCCCCGCGCCTGGCTAGCCGTGCGCCAGCCGTGCGGCAGCGTGCTCATAAAGCTAGCGGCGCGCTGCGTGGGCAGCTGCCGCACAAAGGCCAGCACTTTTGCCCCCAGTACCGAGTCGCCCGCCGTCAGCTCCGACTTTTGCAGCGTTCCGGCGCTTTCTACTACCACCTCGACCAGTACGGCGTGCCGGATGGCCGTGTGGTTGGCTTGGCTCAGCTCTTTTAATTCTTGCTGAGACAAGCTGGCAAGCATTTTCATGGCCCAATATACAGGCGTAAGGCAGCAGTTCTTCAGCGGGCTTGCTTGTTACCTTGCACCATGCTTTCTGCTTGCCAACCGGCGCGGGAGCTGTGCACGCAGAGTCCCCGCATGGGAGGTTCTGCCATTATCCGCGGATTTAAAAAGCTCGCGCCCCTAACTTTATGACTGACCCGCAGCCCCACGCTCACCTATTTACCGTGCGCCACCCCGAGTGGGCCGCCAACGCGACTATTTACGAAGTAAATGTGCGTAATTACACACCCGAAGGCACTTTCCGAGCGTTTGAGGCGCACTTGCCGCGGCTAGCCAAAATGGGCGTTGTCATCGTGTGGCTGATGCCTGTTCATCCCATCGGGCAGGTGGGGCGCAAAGGGTCGTTGGGGTCGCCCTACGCGGTGCAGGACTACTTCGGCGTGAACCCGGAATTTGGCACGCTGGCCGACTTGCAGCACCTCGTGCAAACGGCCCACACCTTGGGCATGAAAGTGCTGCTCGACTGGGTGGCCAACCACACCAGCCGCGACAATGCGCTCATTGCCGAGCACCCTAGCTGGTACCAGCACGATGCGCAGGGCCAGCTCGTGCCGCCCGTAGCCGACTGGACCGACGTGGTGGCCTTCGACTACACCAGCCGCGACCTGCGCGCCTACATGACGGAGGCACTGTGCTACTGGGTGCGCGAGGCCGACGTCGATGGCTACCGCTGCGACATGGCCGGGCTGGTGCCCACCGATTTTTGGGAGGAAGCGCGCCCAGCGCTCGACGCGCTCAAGCCGGTGTTTATGCTTGCCGAGTGGGACGAGCTGTACCCCTCGGGCGGGCTGACGTGGGAGGAATTCAACGCCGACACGCACCTGCTCGAAAAGGCTTTCGACATGACGTTTGGGCTGCGCTTGCACTACCTGCTTGACCGCATTGCCGAGGGCAAAAATACCCTGGCCGACATCGACGAGTACCTGGCCGCCGAGCGGGCAAAATACCCGCCCAGCGTGTACCTGATGCACTTTACCAGCAACCACGACGTGAATAGCTGGGACGGCACCGAGTACGAGCGCCTCGGCCCGCTGGCCTTGCCCTTCGCCGTGCTCACGGCGCTGCTACCGGGCATGCCGCTGCTTTACTCGGGCCAGGAAGCCGGCCTCAACCGCCGGCTGGCTTTCTTCGAGCGCGACCCCATCGACTGGCAGGATTTTCCGCTCCAGGACTTTTACACCAAGCTTTTCCAGCTCAAAAAGCGCCACCCCGCCCTGCGCAACGGCGACCCCGCCAGCAACTTCCAGCGCCTCGCCGGGCCGACGGGCCTGTACGGCTTCATCCGCGAGAAAAACGGCTCGGCCGTGGTGGTGCTCCTCAACGCCACCGCCGAGCCCTTGACGCTGCCCGGCCAGCGCATGCTCGTCAATCCCCAGAAAGGCTTGTTCGACGTGTTTAGCGGCGAGGCCCTGACGCTGGCCCAGGCCAAGGCCCGCACCGTGCCGGCCCACGGCTGGCGGGTGTTGCGCACCCGCGACTAAGTAGTCAGCCATTAGCTTATTTTTCTGATTAATAGACTCTTATTAAACGGCCAATAGGCGTTTGCTTTTGGCCGACTACTTGGCTCTGTTTTATTTCCAGCCACTCGCCATGCCCTACGTTTTTCTCTTGCTCGCCATTATCAGCGAAGTGATTGGCACGACTGCCCTCACGGCTTCCAACCAGTTTACCAAACCCATCCCCAGCCTGCTAACCGTGGCGGGCTACGGGCTGGCGTTTTACTTTTTCAGCTTTTCGCTCAAGGCCATTCCAGTGGGAGTGGCCTATGCCATCTGGGGCGGCGTGGGCATTGTGCTCGTGACGCTCATCGGCTTCTTTTACTTCAAGCAGCGGCTCGACTTGCCGGCCCTGGCGGGCATTGCCCTTATCGTGACGGGCGTGCTGGTGATGCAGCTTTTCTCCGAGACAGTGACGCACTAAGGCAATTACAGCTGAGCGCTAAAAAGGGGCGCCCGTAGACTCATCTACGGGCGCCCCTTTTTAGCAGAAAGCCAAGCGGCTACGCAGCCTTATTCGGCTAGCTTCAGGGCGCGCCAGGTATTGTTGCTCCGGTTCACGTCGGGCAAAATATTGGTCGGGTTCAGCACCACCGTCGTGAGGGGCGACGTCGTGTTGGCGCGGAACGTCCAGGTGCCGCCGCGCTGCCAGATTTCGACGGGCAGGTGCACGGTGGTTTTCTTGCCGTTGGTTTCCGTGATTTCGGCCGTGACGGGCATGGCGGCCTGGCCTTTGTTTTCGAGGGTGATGAGCGAGCCTTTGGCAGGATCTTGGTTGACGTAGGCAACGCTACTCACGGCTTGGTCGAGCAGCCAGTTTTCGAAAAACCACTCGTGGTAGAACCACGTCAGGTCTTCGCCCGCCACCTCGTTCATGGTGCGGAAAAAGTCGCGTGGCTGCGGGTGCTTAAAGGCCCAGCGCCTGATGTAGGTGCGGAACGCGTAGTCGAAGCGCTCGGGGCCGAGGATTTCCTGACGCAGCAAATACAAGCCAAAACCCGTTTTGCTGTAGGCCGCAAAGCCCAGGTTGCGGGCCTGCGTCACGTCGGGCACGGTGTAGGGCACGTCGGCGTTGGGGTCGAGCAGCGCCCGGACGATGCTGGGCGCGGTGCGGCCTTCCACGTCGGCCAGCTGCTTGTATTCGCCGCTGTTGAAGTTTTTGGTGGATAAGATGTTGATAAAGGTGTTGAAACCCTCGTCCATCCACGGGTACTTGCGCTCATTCGAGCCCACAATCATCGGAAACCAGTTGTGGCCAAACTCGTGATCCGCAACGCCCCAGAGCCCGCCCTTCTTCGACGTTGCGCCGCAGAAGACGATGCCCGGATACTCCATGCCACCCACTACGCCGGCCACGTTGGTGGCGACCGGGTAGGTGTATTCGTACCACTGCCTGGAGTTGAATTCGATGCTTTTCTTCACGTATTCCGTCGAGCGGTTCCAGGCCGTATCCTGGGCAGCTTCGACGGGGTAGAGCGACATAGCCAGCGACTTACGGCCGCTGGGCAGGTTCATCTTGGCGGCATCCCAGACGAAGGCCGGCGAGGCAGCCCAGGCCACGTCGCGGGCCCGCTGGCACTTGAAGTGCCACGTCAGGCGGCCGTTGCGGCCGGCCGGGCGCGAGCCGGCTTGCGTCACTTCATCGGGGGTGCGTACGAGCACGGTCTTGTCGGAGCCAGCGGCCTGGGCTAGCCGGCGCACCTGGCTGGCCGTCAGCACTTCGGCGCTATTTACGAGCTCGCCCGAGCCGCCCACCAGGTAGCTGGCCGGCACGTTGAGGGTATAGTCGAAATTGCCGTATTCGAGGTAAAACTCGGCCGACATGTAAGGCAGCGTATTCCAGCCCTCGATGTCGTCGTACACCGCCATGCGCGGGTACCACTGCGCCACCTCGAAGATTTCGCCGTTCTTGGTTTTGAGGCGGCCGAGGCGATCGGCGCCGTACTCGGGGATGTTGAAGCCATAGGCGACCGTGATTTTGAGCTTGTCGCCGTCGGGCTTCATCGCTTCGGGCAGGATGATTTGCATTCGCGTATCGTACACGCGGTAGTTGGCCGTCTCCTTCTTACCGTGCAGCTCAATCTTGACAGTCAGGAGCGAGTCGCCGCCCTGAAAGCCCCGCGCCGAGTTGCCAAAGCGCCCGCCGGCCGGGGGCGTTGCGGCCGCCCCGCGCGAGTTGGCCCGAAACAGGTTTTGGTCGAGCTGCACCCACACGAAGGGCAGCTCATCGGGGCTATTATTGGTGTAAGTGATGGTGGCCGTGGCCGTTACGCGGGCGGCTTTCTCATCGAGGCTGGCGGCGATTTGGTAGTCGGCCGCATTTTGCCAGTACGTGGCGCCGGGCTTGCCGCCGGCCGTGCGCGTGGCCGGCCCCACCTGGTTGAGGTAGTCGGGGTTGAACAAGGCCCGGGCGTTGAAGGGTGGCAGATTGGCCGGCGGCGGGGGCAGCGGCGCGTTGGGCTGGGCCAGGGCCGGGGCCGCGCCGAGCAGCGCCGCGCCGGCCAGCAGCCAGGCAAAGAAGGGGTTGGTCATGAAAAGTGAGCGCTTGGCGATAGGGTTACCGTCAGCTAAAGTATTGTAGGCGCAAGAAACGTCTGTCCTGATTAACGGTTGATTAAAGACAACGCCCCAACTACTGGCGTTGCAAAAGCCACCTGCCAAACGGATGAGCCCTCTGCTTTCCCTTTTAGCTGCCATAACCTGCGGCCCCCAGCAAGTCAACGACCTTATTCGCATGCGTCGCGGCGTGTTTGTGCCGCAGTTTGAGCCCGACAACATTAGCTGGCAGTTCTTCGAAAACGCCAACCGGGCGCCCAGCCACAAGCGCACCGAGTCATGATGTTTGCGGGCCCAGGATTGCAGCAGTTAGCCGGTTCTCAAGCTATATTAGGACTTATGCAAAACCTAGCTAAGCTGGGTCGCTGCGTAGCGCGCCCCGCGCTTTCTTTGTCCCATGACCTCGCCCGCCTCGTTGCGCCTGCTCGGCGTACACCACATTGCCATTATCTGCGCCGACTACGCCGCTTCGAAAGCTTTTTACTGCGAAATCCTGGGCCTCGAAATCATTCGGGAAGTGTACCGGGCCGAGCGCGATTCCTACAAGCTCGACCTGGCCGTAAATGGCCAGTACGTTATCGAGCTGTTTTCCTTTCCCAGCCCGCCACCGCGCGCCAGCCGGCCCGAGGCGCGGGGCCTGCGCCACCTGGCCTTCGCGGTGGCCGACGTAGCGGCGGCTATCCAGCGGCTGGCAGCCAGCCAAGTGGCATGCGAGCCGGTGCGGGTAGATGAGTTTACGGGCCGCCGGTTCACGTTTTTCAACGACCCCGACGGGCTGCCGCTGGAGCTGTATGAGGTATAAGGGCGCTAACCACTTTTTGGGCCGACCTTACTCCCGGCTTATGACCAAATTCTACTTCTTTGCTTTCCTGCTGGCGCTGCACCCCGACTCGAAGGCAGGTCGGCAGCTGGCGGCGCTGCTGTTTGGTCCGGGCGGCAACTAGTCGACTGACCAGCTCACGCTGCGGGCCAACATGCTCAACGAGCTGCAATCGGCCGTGCGCCTGCTCAACCAGGAGCTGCAAGGCTTGCAGCGGGCGCTGAATGCAGGGTAAACGCATTAAAATTGGCGGCGTAAATTTCGGGTATGACTGGGTTGAATTTTGCGTTGTTGTCCGATTTTGCCACTTTGCCTGACCCGCGCATCGCGCGGCGGCGGCAATACCCACTGCTGGAAATGCTGTTGGTGTGCGTGAGCGCGGGCGTAAGCGGCTATACGGGGTGGGAAGAAATCGCCGACTTTGGGGAAGCTAAACTGACTTGGCTGCGAACCTATCTGCCTTTTGAACAAGGTATTGCCTCGCACGACACCTTGAATGGGGTGATGAGTCGGCTTGCGCCGCGTGCGTTTGAGACCTGCTTTATCGACTGGACGGCGCGGGGGCTGGTGTTGCCGGAGGGCACCCAGATTTGCCTCGATGGCAAACGCCTGCGTCGCTCGGCCCCGGCCCGCCAGCAGCAGACGCCACGGGCCGGCGGGGGCGTACCGGCGGGGCATTTGCGCCACGCCTGGTGCGACGAAGCGGGCCTGTGTCTGGGCCAGAGTATCAGACGCCGGACAAGGCGAACGAAATCACGGCCCTGCCCGACCTGTTGGCGTTGCTCGACGTGCGCGGCTGCTTGCTCACGCTGGACGCCATTGGCTGCCAGAAAAGCGTCACCCACGCCATCACCGCTGCCGGGGCCGATTACCTACTGGCCCTGAAGGGCAACCAAGCCGCGCTGCAAACCGCTGTTACCGAGGCATTCACGGCCGACGAAGCGGCCCAGGTGCCCGTGGCCGAAGTGGCGTTCGCCCCGCCGCAGAAGCCCGTCCACGGCCGGCACGAAACGCGCACTTGCCGGGTCTTGCCCGCCACCGTGTTGCCGGCGCACCTGGGCGGGGCCGACTGGCACGGGCTGCATATGCTGGTCGAAGTCAAGGCCACGCGCACGGTCGTAGGCACGGAAAATACGCAAAGCGAAACGCGGTATTACCTGAGCAGCGGGCCGGCCAGCGCGGCCGCTTTTCAGGGCTACGTGTGGCGCCAGTGGGGGATTGAAAACCGCTTGCATTGGGTACTGGACGTTGTTTTTGGGGAAGATGCGTGCCGCAAGCGGGCGGGCTACGCGGCGGCTACCTGCGCGCGGGTCCGCAAGTTCGTGCTCAACTTGTTGCAAGCTCAACCGGAAAAAATAAGCTTGAATCGCAAGATGAACCGCTGTGCATCATCCGACGAATACCGAGAAAAATGCCTCCAATTTTAAGGCGTTTACCCTGCGGAGGCACGGCTACGGCGTGACAGAAGTTGTAGCACGAGAGGCCGCACCATTTTTACCGCCCGAACAACCCGGCAGCTTTGTAAGGGGTATACCCGAGTATTGGTGCAGCCCAGTAAAAACGCTGCTACCCAGTCTTCATCCCCGCTTTCCTATTCCCTATATGGCTTCTCACCGTGAACTTGGCCACTCTGGCCTGCATATCGCCCCGCTAGTGCTGGGCGGCAACGTATTTGGCTGGACGGCCGACGAACAGACTTCTTACGCCGTACTCGACGCCTTCGTGGCGGGCGGCGGCAACGCCATCGATACGGCCGACGTGTACTCGGCCTGGGTGCCCGGCCACCAGGGCGGCGGGCAGTCCGAAACCGTAATCGGGAAGTGGCTGGCCCAGCGTGGCCGGCGCGACGACGTGCTGATTTTCACCAAAGTAGGCATGGAGCTGGGCCCCGACAAAAAGGGTTTATCGAAAGCCTACATCAAGCGCGCGGTCGAAGACTCGCTGCGCCGCCTCCAAACCGATTATATCGACCTCTACCAGTCGCACAAAGACGACGAGAGCCTGCCCGTAACCGAGCCGCTCGAAGCCTACGCCGAGTTGCTGCAAGAAGGTAAAATCCGCGCCATCGGCGCTTCCAACTTCAAGCCCGAGCGCCTGCAAGCCGCCCTCGACGCGGCCGCTACCGGCTTGCCTCGCTACGAAAGCCTCCAGCCCGAGTACAACCTCTACGATCGCGAAACCTTTGAGAAAGATGACCTGCCCATCGTGCAAGCCAGCGGTATCGGCGTCATTCCGTACTTCGGGCTGGCTGCCGGCTTCCTCACTGGCAAGTACCGCAGCCCAGCCGACCTCCAGAAAAGCCCGCGCGGCGAAGGCATCGGCAAAAAGTACCTCAACGACCAAGGCCTAGCCATCCTCAAAGCCCTCGACGCGGTGGCCGACCGCCACTCGGCTACCCAAGCCCAAGTAGCGCTGGCCTGGCTGATGCAGGCGCCCGGCATCACGGCGCCCATCGCCAGTGGCACTAGCCCCGGGCAGGTGCAGGACTTAGTCGAAGCAATGGGCCTCCAGCTCACGGCTACTGATGTGGCCGAGCTGCAAGCCCAGCCCGTGCAAGCTGCCTAGCGCAGCTCTGGAGTCGCTATACACTAGCGCGGATTTTCAGTCCGCGCTACTGCCTGGCAGTATACTATACTCGTCGCGAAGAGGGTTGCGACTGGGTTGGCTGAAAAGTACTAAACTTGCGGCATGAACGTGGGCTTGAGTGATTCGGAGCGAAAGCAGTTGCGGCAGTGGCAAAAGCAACGGCGTGA
>Ga0160428_1002769_pt1 | contig 10126 bp, 15 predicted proteins | sample SolpanmetagenomM_FD_108198 | JGI IMG/M metagenome (GOLD analysis project Ga0160428, IMG submission 108198) | Solar panel surface microbial communities from Lawrence Berkeley National Laboratory, California, USA - M | ecosystem: Engineered > Built environment > Solar panel > Unclassified ...
AGCAGCCGGTGGTGGGCAGCCGGCGCAAACCCTTGCGGCTCCAACGCCACCATCGCCCACTCATTGAGGCTCTCCCTCACCTTGTCCCGAGCTCCCCGCTCGGATTTCACGTTCGATAAGGTCCAATTCGGCATCCGATACTCCAGACAAATCGCTGACCGGTCGTGCCGCCGGAACCTTGGGGTGCATGTACGGCGCAGCCACCTTGGCCAGCGCGACGGCACCATCGATGTCGTTGGCAGCCCATTTGGACCGCATCACCGTCAGTAGGATGTGTAAGGGAGTGGCCCCGTCCATATCTCCTCCTCGCAGCAAGTTGGCGTTCGAGGATGCAAGCGATCGGCCCTGCAAGATAAGGCTGCGTCAGTCGCGCCCTATGCCTCGAACGATAGCGCCTTTGATCGATTTAGCCGGGCGCCTAGTCAAGGTAGATTTTCCTATTCAGGTGAATACAAAGTCGCAGGGTCCTGCGTGCACGACCTTCACTGACCGCCTTAAATTTGCCTGCAAGTAAGCCTATCTCTTTATTCGGTTATCGTCTCCGCCTTAGGGTGTCTCATGAATCGCAAACTTCTTGCCGTCTCACTGGCCGTATCGGCTCTCGCCGCCTCCGCTGTCCTGCCGGGCGCTTCGGCTGAAGCGCAGTGGCGCGGTGGGTATGGTCGTGGTGGCTATGGTTACGGCGGTCACCATCGCGGCTATGGTGCTGCCCCGTTTGTAGGTGGCGCACTCCTGGGTCTCGGCGTCGGAGCCTTGTTGGCCGCTCCGTATGTCGCACCTCCGCCCGTGGTGTATGCGCCGCCGCCGCCGCCCTACTATCCACCGCCGGCGTACGCCTATGCACCCTATCGCTACGCGCCGCCGCCGCCGGTTTATTACGCGCCCTACTAGGTCATTGACCCAGGCAATCATGGTTCGCTTGACCATGGCCGCCAGTGCAGCAATCCTACTGCTGACTGGCGGCTGCAGCATCCAGCATCGGCCGAAACGTCAATTTGCTGGCAAGCTTCAGTCTCCCGACGCCGCATGCCCGTCCACACAGGGCACGCTTATCATCCAGAACGACCAAATCATTTTCTCGCCGGCGGATACGACGTGGACACTGACGGGAAAAGCGCTTGGCGAGAAACTGGAGCTCACCCGTAGCCGTCCAAGCTTCGATCACAAGCTTTACGCGACTACTCTAAAGGCGACCTTGTCCGGCGACCGCGTAGTCGGAACCTATTCGACGCCATCCTGCACTTACGCGGTCGACTTGAAGCAATTCTGATCAGAAAGCCTGTGTGAAGCTCTGCGGTAACGACCAGAGTTGATCTCCCGACATCGAAAGCCATGCGCTTCCGTCGTGCTGTGCTCTGACTACAGCGCTGACCCAGTCAGCCATCGCTCCTGCTTCCGTATCGAACGGTACCGCCACCCGCGGTAACTGCGCAATGGAAGCCATCATGTCCTCGAAGTTCCGCCCTGACACACGCTGATGCAGGGCAATGTCTGCCGACGCAAAGGCCTGGCTCCGCGTACGCTCAAGGCGACGCAATCCCAACTCCAGGTCGGCATACCGCAGGTGGAACAGGAACAGCCCGCCAGTCTGCACCGCTGCATCGCACAAGTGGAACCCAGGCACCCAATGCACAGCCCGGCGAACGAACACCGGTTTACACATCGCCGCGCTGAACCTGACCCAGCCCCGCTGTCTCCCAATCGGTCGACCGAGATCCAGCGCGTCCTCCTCGGCCGCCAAATGCTGGACGTCCAGACCCACCGCTGTCACCACCTCGGCCGAATGGTTCGCCGCAAATGACCGCAAGTTACTGAACCGACGCGGGTCCGCAATCACCAGTTCATCCACGTCGGTATGCACGACCGCGTCATACGTCTTAAGTAGCGCTGCCACCCGCATACTCACCTGCGCTGCCCGCACATCTTCATCCAGCGCCGACCGGGCAAGCCGCTCGACGTTGATTTTCAGTCCGTCGGCGCTGCCATCATCCGACCCGTGATCCATCAAAAAGCAGTTTTCGGCTCCGACTTGCCCGGCATAATGCCGCGCCCAGACCTGCGCCCACACTGGTTCGTTATAGGACATCGTGAGCGCAGCTACCCGCATCCGGGCAAACTCCACGTCGGCCATCGTTCGGTCAAGCAAGAGGCTTCGCGCCCTGCTGCTTCTCGGCTAAGTCACACGGTATAAGGAGCCCACGATGTCGAACCCAAGTGACAAAGTCTTCCGCGCCGTACTCGGGCAGAACCTGCAGACCGGCGCACTCCGTGCCATTCTCTTCCTCGGCGCGTTCGCCTTCATCGGCGCCTGCGTTGCATGGTTGTTGCACTGATCCGGCACGCCAGATCTAGCTAGCATTCACCGTCCGGAGCTCGCGTAACGTGCTGACCGATCTCCCGAACATTCTGACGCTGTCGCGCATCGTAGCCATCCCGATCCTCGCCGTCCTGACAGCGTTCCATACCCCCGCCGGTGACCTCGCTGCCTGCGTCGTCTTCGCCGCCGCCGGCATCACCGACTACCTCGACGGTCGCCTTGCCCGCGACCGTGACCAGGCCAGCGACGTCGGCCGCATGCTCGATCCCATTGCCGACAAACTCCTAGTCGGTGCCGCGCTGATGCTCCTCGCCGGCCACGACCGTCTCACCGGCTGGGGCCTCTACCCCGCTATCATCATTCTCCTGCGCGAGATCCTCGTCAGCGGACTGCGCGAATACCTCGCCGGCCTCCGCGTCGGCCTCCCTGTCACCAATCTCGCCAAATGGAAGACCGGCTTCCAAATGGGAGCGCTCGGCACCCTCATCGCCGGCAGCGACTCCGCAGTCGTCCTCCATCTCTCTTTCCTGCCAGTCGTCGCGATCGGCGAAGCCATGCTGTGGGTTGCCGCCGTGCTGACCCTGGTGACCGGCTGGGACTACCTGAAGGCCGGCTTGCGCCATGCAACCACACCGAGCAGTGCCCTTCCGCGCCGCTAATCGACAAACCGACCGGATTGGCCCATGAACTCGTCGCGTGGATCGTATTGAACCCGGCTTAGTCGTGACTCAGGAGCTTTCCCTCGCATGCGGCGATTGACCCCGCTCCTCCTCTTGGTCGGCCTGACCGGCTGCACCGGCTTCGGCGAATTTATGGATCATACCTTCACCAACCCTCGCCGAAATCCCAACTTCCCCATGACCGACAGCGAGAATGTCCGCCGGGTGCGCGGGCTCGACCCGGCAACGCAACCGCTCGAAGTCGAACCCGGCAACGTTTGGCCGAAATTCGACACCCGTGACCCCACCCTCGAAGATGTGGCCAACAACCCCGGCCGCGAAGACGCCCGCGGCTTCGAGCCTACAACCGTCGGGGGTGGCCGCCCGGGCTTGCCCGCGCATCGCCAACCCGTCCCGGTCCGCGGCAGCTCGACCTCGCCTGGCCAGGCGCAACCGGGTTTCCCTCAGATCCAGAGCCCATCGCTCTCGCCACCGCCACCGACGTCCAACGCGCCCCCTCCACCCGGTGGTGTCATCAACACTCCGGACGGTCCGGCCGTCGACACTGGCGGGACCAACGCCTATCGCACCCTGACCACACCCACCGGCCCCGGTGCGATCGTAGTTCCCAACGGAAATGGCACCAGCACAGTCATCCGGCCCGACGGCACCGTCCAAACCATCACGACCCCGCGCTGATTATGCTCAAAATCCTATACTTCGCCGCCTTGCGTGAACGGATGGGCTGCAACGAGGAAGACCTCACGCCGCCGCCTTCCGTCACCACCGTCGCACAGCTCATCACCCACCTGCGCGATCGTGACCCGGCCGGCACTGCCGCATTTGCCCAACCCAGCCTCGTCCGCGCCGCCGTCAATCAGGAGTTCGCGAACCTGCAGACCATCATCCGCGAGAACGATGAGATCGCTTTCTTCCCGCCCGTGACCGGCGGCTGATGGCCACGATCCGCGTCCAGCCGGAACCGTTCGACGTCGGCCAGGAAATTGCTCAGCTCTCTGCCGATCGCACCGACATCGGCGGCCTCGGCTGCTTCGTCGGTCTGGTCCGCGGCAATGCCGGCGACCACGCTCTCGATGCACTGACTCTCGAGCACTATCCCGGTATGACCGAGCGCTCTCTCGCCGCCATCGCCGCCACGGCCGAAGACCGCTGGTCCCTCCTCGGCTGCACCCTCATCCATCGCATCGGTCGCTTAGCTCCCGGCGAACCCATCGTTCTCGTCCTGACCGCCGCTGCTCATCGCGGCCCCGCTCTGGACGCCACGGCCTTTCTGATCGACTGGCTCAAGACCAAGGCTCCGTTCTGGAAGTCCGAACAATCGGCCGACGGCACCTCACGCTGGGTAGAAGCTCGCGACACCGACGATGCCGCGGCCGCACGATGGACCACTGGCTGACCCGGCCCGCGCCGGCCATTCTCGTCGGCGCCCTCTTTCTCGCATGGCCCATCGTTCTGAACGGCTATCCGATCGTCTTCAGCGATACCGGCGCCTTGCTTGACATGGGCCTGCTTCCCAGCATGGGCTGGGACAAACCCTTCCTCTACGGTCCCGTTATCGCCGCCCTGAGCCTCCACCGCTCCTTGATCCTTCCCACCGCCGCCCAGATCCTACTTCTCTCCTACATGCTCTGGGCCACTCAATCCGCTTTCGCGCGCCCGCGCGCGATGCGCCATCTCGCACTCTGCCTAGTCCTCGCCGTGGCGACCTCCGCCCCTTGGTTCGCCTCGACGCTTCTGCCAGACGCCTTCACCGCCCTGGTCGCACTCGGCATCCTGACCGCCGCCGGCCACCTTCCCCGCCGCCACGTGATCCCGGTCGCCTTCCTCACCGCCGCTGCCATCGCCTCCCATCTCTCCCATCTGGTTCTCGCAGCAGCCCTCATCGCCGCAGTCACGCTGCTCCACCGACGCGTCGCCTGGCGTCCCCTCGGCAGCCTCGCCGCTGCCTTGGTCTTCCTGCTCGCCACCAACTTCGTCGGCAACGGTCGCTTGGCCGTGTCGCCCTACGGCTCCGTCTTCGCTCTTGCCCGCCTCATCGGCGACGGCCCCGCCCGCGACTACTTGGCCAAGACCTGCCCCGACTCCACTCTCGTCCTGTGCGCCTGGCGCGAGCAACTCACCGCCGACAGCGATCAATTTCTCTGGGACCCCGCTAGCCCGTTCTGGTCCGATCCACTTTCCCTGGCCGATTTTGCCGCCCAGGCCAGCCGTATCGTCGCCCGCACCATCCGTACCGAACCGGGTGCAGTCCTTCGCCATGCCTATCGCAACGCGGCCCACGAACTCGTTCGGGTCGACCTCGGCGACACGCTCGTTCCCGACTTCCTCGCCGATACCGTTCGCCCCCGCATCACCCGCTGGTTCCCCGAAGCGGAACTCGCCCGCTTCGACACCAGTCGACAAGTGGCCGGGACGCTGGCACCACTCGCCGCCGAACTGCTCCCGCTTCAGCGAACGGTCATCATTCTCGGCCTAGCCGGCTGCGCGATCCTCCTTATCGCAACCTTGCGCCGGCCCCGTCCAAGCCTTCGCGCCGATATGGCCGCCCTGGTCCTCATCGCCCTCGCCGCCAACGCCGTCGCCACCGGCGCTCTTTCCGCCGTTCACGATCGCTACGAAGCTCGGCTGATCTGGATCGTTTTCCTCCCCTTCCTTTTTGGCTTCAGCCCGCTCGCCGTACCAGCGCCTCGTAGTCCCGCACCAGAACCTCCGTGATCGCTCCCGGCGCATAGCGATGTGTCCCGATCTGCCGAACCGGCGTCACCTCTGCCGCCGTTCCCGTCAGAAATGCCTCGCTGGCCAACCCCAACTCGCTCTCCTCGATCGCTCGCTCCATCACGGCGATCTGCCGGCTCTCGGCCAGCGCCATCACCGTCCGCCGCGTGATCCCGTCCAGGAAGCAATCCGGCGTCGGTGTATGCAGCGCGCCGTCGATCACCAGGAACAGGTTGGCGCCGGTCGCTTCCGCTACCTTCCCACGCCAATCCAGCATCAACGCGTCATCGAACCCGGCATCCGCCGCCGCATGTTTCGACAATGTCCCAATCATGTACATGCCCGCCGCCTTGCTCTCGGTCGGCGCCGTCTGCGGATGCGGCCGCCGCCACGTCGACATACCCAGTCTGACGCCGCGCATCCGGTCGTCCCCGAACAGATTGGGCCAAGCCCAGCTCGCGATCGCCAAATGGATCCGCGAACCCGGCGCCGACACCGACAGCTCCTCCGCTCCCCGCCACGCGATTGGCCGCACATACGCGTCTTCGAGCCCATTTGCCGCAACCACCGCCCGACACGCCGCGTCGATCTCCTCGGCCGTGTAAGGCAGCGTGAACCCGAGCAAAGCCGCTGACCGGATCAGTCGTTCGGTATGGTCTCGCAACCGGAAGATGTGCCCGCCATAAGCCCGCTCTCCCTCGAACACGCCGCTGGCATAGTGCAGCCCATGCGATAAAACATGCAGCGTTGCCTCCCGCCAGGGTACCAGCATGCCATCCATCCAGATGACCCCATCACGATTGTCGAACGGAACTAACGCCATGACACCATCTCACGCAATAAAGTTGCTTTGACAGCGCGATAACTAAAATGATTCTGATTATATGGCAACAAGACTGTCCCAGTTTTCCGGCATGGGAGCCTTGCGCAGTTGCCGTGCGAACGCGAGGCGATCGAGCATGAGCCCGCTCGACGCCAAACCACCGGCTGGCGCCAGCCATCTCTTCCTCCGTGAGGAACAGATGCGGCAGGCTCAGGATCTTCTCTTCTTCGCCTACCGGGATTTCACCGCCGCCGCCGACGCCGTGCTGGAAGAACTCGGCCTCGGCCGCGCCCATCACCGCGCCATCCACTTTATCGGTCGCAGTCCCGGCATCACCGTCGGTGAACTCCTGACGATTCTTCGCATCACCAAGCAAAGCCTCGCCCGCGTTCTGGCCGCGCTGGTGGAACACGACTATGTCGCCCAGTCCCGCGGCACTGCTGACGGCCGTCAGCGCCATCTCACCCTGACCGAAACCGGCAAAGCTCTCGAGCGCCGCCTCTTCGAACGTCAGCGCGAAATCCTCGCCACTGCGTATCGCGACGCCGGCGCTCCCGCCGTTGATGGCTTCCGCCGGGTCATGCGCGGCATCATGACCGACGACGCCCGCACCACCCTCGATCATACGGACCCGTTGCGCAGATGACTCCTGAATGAATGAAGAGGCTCACGTTCTCGTCGTCGACGACGACGCCCGGCTCCGCGCCCTCCTCTCGCGCTACCTCGTCGAGCAGGGTTTCCGCGTCACCACCGCCAGCCACGCCGCCGAAGCGCGCGAAAAGCTGCGCGTCGTCCAGCCCGACCTCATGATCCTCGACGTCATGATGCCCGACGAGACGGGATTGGCCTTCACCAACTCCATCCGCCATCAATCCGCCGCACCCGGCCAGACCGAAATACCGATTCTCCTACTCACCGCCCGCGGCGCCCCCGAGGACCGTATTGCCGGCTTCGAGGCCGGCGCCGACGACTACCTGCCCAAGCCCTTCGAACCCTACGAACTCGTTCTCCGCCTCCGCGCCATGCTCCGCCGCCGCACTCCAGCCCCCGTCGAGCCAACCCAGACCACCCTCCGCCTCGGCCCGCTTCATTTCGACATCGCCCGTGCCGAACTCTCCGGCCCCGACGGGATCGTCCATCTCACCGGCGCCGAAGCCGCTCTCCTCCGAGCCCTGGCCGCCCGACCCGGCGAGGTCTTCTCCCGCGAAGCTATCGCCGAAGCGCTCCAGATGGACGACACCGGCGAGCGCGCCATCGACGTCCAGGTCACCCGCCTCCGCCGCAAGATCGAATCCGACCCGCGCGAGCCCCGTTTTCTCCACACCGTCCGTGGCCGCGGCTACGTGCTCAAGCCTGGAACTTGAGTACGCAGATGATCAAGCGCTTCCTGCCCCGGGGTCTCCTCGGCCGCTCCCTCCTCATCGTCCTGGTTCCCCTGGTCATCCTTCAGGCCGTCACCTTCACCATCTTCTACGGCGGCCACCTCGACTTCATTTCCCGCCGTCTCTCCTTCGCCATCGCCGGCGAGATCGCCCAAACCATCCAGTTGATCCGCCGCTATCCTGCCGACGAGCGATACACGCTCGACAACGCGCAACGCCTGTTCGAAGTGCCGATGCACTTCATCCCTGACGCGGGCCTTGACCTGCGTCCCCGCATCAATCTGCCGGGTCCTATGGACGATGACCTCGCCGCCGCGCTCGAAGCCAAGGTCCGCCTTCCCTTCACCATGGACTGGACCAGCGACGCCCGCGCCGTTCTCATCCGCGTCCAGGTCGCCCAAGGCATCCTCGAGGTCGAAGCCCCACGCAAACGCCTCTACCCAAGCACGATCTACCTGTTCGTCCTCTGGGTCGTCGGCACCGCCCTACTCCTCTTTGGCATCGCCGCTCTGTTCCTCCGCAATCAGGTCCGCGCCATCCGCCGCCTCGCCGAAGCCGCCGAAGCCTTCGGTCTCGGCCGCGACCGCGGCCCCATCAAACCCGAGGGCGCCACCGAGGTCCGCCAGGCCGCCACCGCCTTCAATCGCATGCAGGCCCGCATCCATCGCTTCCTCTCCCAACGGACTGAGATGCTGGCCGGCGTCTCCCACGACCTGCGCACCCCGTTGACTCGGCTCCGTCTCGCCCTCGCCATCCTTCCCAAAACCGACGAACTCGCCCCCGACATCGCCGACATGACCGCCGACACCGCCGAGATGGAGCGCATGATCGCCGGCTATCTCGCCTTTGCCCGCGGCGAAGGCGCCGAACAGGCTCAGGCCATCGACCTTTCCGCCCTTCTCGACGAAGTCGCCACCGCCGCCCGTCGCACCGGCGCGTCCATCGAGTTGGACTCGCCCCAGGGTATCACCGTCCACCTCCGCCCCGATGCCGCCCGCCGCGCCGTCACCAACCTCGTCGACAACGCCCGTCGTCACGCCAGCCGCGTCCACCTCTCCGTCCAGCCCCAAGGCCGCGTCATCTCCGTCCTCGTCGATGACAACGGGCCCGGCATCCCGCCCGATCGCCGTGAAAGCGTCTTCAAACCCTTTGAAAGCGGCGCCGATGACGGCACCGGCCTGGGCCTCACCATCGCCCGCGACATCGCTCGCGCCCATGGCGGCGAGATCCATCTCGAGCACAGCCCCCTCGGCGGCCTTCGCGCCCGCATGCGCCTGCCGATCTGACCCGGCATCTATCGCCGACCCCGGCAATTTTGACCTACCCCGCCCACCTAAATCTCGAGCATCCATAAGCGTTCGACCTCTGGCACGCCGTTTGCCTTTATCCCACCAGCACACCGCTGGACGCCACAATGGAACTGCCGACCTACGTCGCCCTCTCCCGCCTCGCCGCCCAACAGCGCGCGCTGGACGTCACTGCGTCGAACCTCGCCAACGCGAGCACCCCGGGCTTCAAGGCCAGCCGCGTCCTCTTCACCGACTGGCTTTCCAACCAAACCGGCACCGAAGCTCCGGTCGGTGACCGCAAGGTCGCCTACACGCAAGATCGCGCCACCTACCGCGAGCAGCAGCCCGGCACCATACAGAACACCGGCAACCCGCTCGACCTAGCCATCGGCGGCGAAGGCTATTTCACCGTCGACACGCCGCGCGGCCCACGCCTCACCCGCGCCGGACATTTCACTCAGCAAGCCAACGGCACCATCGGCGACATGGACGGCAACGCCCTGCTCAGCTCGTCTGGCAGCCCGCTCCGTATCGCCCCCACCGATACCGAGATCACCGTCACCCCTGACGGCACGATCAGCACCGAGTCCGGCGAGATCGGCCGCGTCGGCGTCGTCATGCCGTCCGACGCCAACCGCGTCTCCCCCGAAGGCAGCCGCAATCTCCTCGCCGACGCGCCCACCGCAGCGGTGACCCAAGCCAAGGTCGTCCAAGGCGCGGTGGAAGACAGCAACGTCCAATCCGTCGTCGAGACCACCCGTATGATGAGCGACCTTCGCTCGTTCCAGTTCACCACGCAGTTCGTTCAGGCCGAAGCCGATCGGATGCAATCCGCCATCGACAAGATCACCGCGAGGAAGACCTAATGCGTTCGCTCGACATTGCCGGCACCGGCATGCAGGCACAGCAGACCAACGTCG
>Ga0160428_1002770_pt1 | contig 10124 bp, 5 predicted proteins | sample SolpanmetagenomM_FD_108198 | JGI IMG/M metagenome (GOLD analysis project Ga0160428, IMG submission 108198) | Solar panel surface microbial communities from Lawrence Berkeley National Laboratory, California, USA - M | ecosystem: Engineered > Built environment > Solar panel > Unclassified ...
GACCGGCAACTGGATCATGTGCCCGGGCAGGGTTTCGTGTCGCACCACGCTGGGCAAGGTCCAGCTTGGCCGACGCCGGATCTCGCGAAGGTCGACGGTATAGCCGCCAGAACGGGTCGCGTCAGGCAGGTCGCGATATCCGCCGCGCTTGGCGAGTTCGTCGGCCTTGTTCAGCCGGCGTATGGCGACGTCGAAGCAATAGGTCGGGACGTCCGGATAGGCGAGAGTCGCAGCGGCGCGCGCGACTGCGAGCGTGGCGTTCATATCGGCCACCGCCCGGTCGCGGCCCGCATCGTCGTCGGCGTAAAGCCATGCCGGATTGCGCCACAGTGCGGAATATCGCGCGCCGACCGTGCCCGAGCAATGGCCGAGCCGGCGCATCACCCGGTCCGCCCGCGCAAGAAGCGCTCGGTGTTCGCGCGCGATACGCGTTCGCAGCATGCCGGGGTCTGCATCGTCGCTCGTCAGCCGCCGCAAGATCAGCCGGTATCGATCGCGCGACATCGGACCCGCGGGATTCGGATGCGAGCAGGCAAGCTCGGCATCGATCCTCAAGCCGGCCAGCGCGGTATCGCGATCGATCCGTGCCGAAGGAGACAATGGACGTGGATCGAGCCGGGCCAGACGCTCGGCGAAGAATGCCGCATCACCCCCCGGCGCCGCGGCATCCAGCAGCGATCGTAGCGCAGCATCGGCACGTTCCTGGGCGCGCCCGCGACCCGGGATCAGGACGATTCCAGCGCCGGCCAGCACGGATCGCCGCGACACGATCATCGCGGCAGGGGTACGCTGTTGTTGCGGCGCGTCGTCTCCGGCGCATCACGCGGTAACGAAACGCGCACAATGGTCCCGGGTCGATCGGCGCCACGCGGAAGGCGCAGCCCGACCGTCGCCGTCCGGGCGAGCAGATCGGCAGGTGCCGCAATATCCGGGAGCGGCGCGCTGGTCAGCACGCGTCCATCCGCCGCGACCAGATCGACACGACCGCCGCGCGCCGCGACGGCGCCAAGGCTATGCACAGTCACGTCGGCCCGGTCGCCGCGCAGGATGACATCGTCCCGCCCGATACCCAGATCCGGGCGCGTATCGACCGGAGTCGTGGGTGTCGCGAGTGCGAAATCGAGCACGGTCGTCGTACCGGGCGCGAACGCGACATCCACGCTGGCGCTCCGTTCGAGCTCGATGTCGCGGGCAGCACCGACCGGAGTCAGCGTCCGCCCTTCGTCGGCGCTGGTCGACACCTGCATCGTCCAGTGCCCGGCAGTGACGTTCCATGCGGTCATCGCCGCACGCTGTTCCGCCGTGCCGAGATTGTAGCCGATCACGCGGAAGCGATCGGGAGTCGCGCCGGGCAACAGGATCGCGACCTGCTCGCCGCCGCCGTCCGATGCGAAGCGCCAGCTGACCGTATTGCCGGGCCAGGTCTGGTTGCGGCGCAGTGCGATCCCGCCGAGCCGCTCGCGCTGCAGGATGTCGTTCGGCTGATCCACGCGATCCGACCACCAATGGCCCTCGGTATACATGTAGCTGTGCTGCGCCTTGTCCGCCGCAGCCTGCGCGTGGAGCGTGGCGAGCGGGGCCGTGTCGCCGCTCTTTGACCATGCCGCGTACAATCCGAACGGATCGCGCCCCGCCGCCGCTTTCGTCTGAAGCGTCGTGCCGCCGGGATAGGTTGCGAAGGCATTCTCGTTGAACTCGCTCAGCGCGGCCGGCCCCGATTTTGTCAGCCGCGCATCGATCGGGCGGCGATACCGGTCATCGCCGGTAAAGCGCCATGCCGCCCATGCCGACTGCAACGGCGTGCTCACTCCGCCGCCGTCCCCGACGCGGGTCTGGTCGCTGCGCCAGTTGATCTCGTTCGGATAGCTCCACTGGCCGTCCGCAGCCTGCACGCCATGCGCCATCCAGCCGTCGACCAGCCCGGTGACGAGCCCGCGCGCCTGCGCGTTGCCATTATACAGCCCGAGCAGGATCGGCGCATGCATCACCGTCCAGCTATACGGCTTCTGCCATTCCCACGGTCCCTCGCGGTACATCTTGCGTCCGCCATACCAGTTGCTGGCAAAGTGCAGATGGCCGGCGGGGTTGCGCCGGATCACGCCCTGCAACGCCCGCGTGGTCGTCATCAGCCGCTCGACCGCCTTGGGGTCGCCCCAGTTCAGATACAGGTCGGCCGCGTCCGAATTCAGCCCTTCCTCATAGGCATGCAATTCGTCGGTAGTGATGTAGCTGAGCCCGTTCACGCGCATACCGTTCCGGTACGATGCGTCGGCGAGCGCGCGGAGCGAGGCGGCGATCTTGTCCGGCTGCACGCCCATCAGCGCGAGTCCGGGCCATTGCTGCGCCAGATCGACATCGTCGGAGATCCCGCCGCCGAAATCGCCAAAGGAGACCTGGCGGTTGTCGATCCACCAATCGACGAAGTGGCGGACCTGCTTCAAATCCTCGATCTGGCGGAACGCCCAGGCCGGTACGCCCGCAGGCACGACCGGCGCGGCATAGGCCGGCAGGTTTTCCGGGCGATAGTCGATATCCGCCCAATAGGCGCGCGCCTGGACGTTGTCCGGATCGACCCGCAGCAGGTCGCCGATATCGGCGAACAGCCGCGCATACAGGCTCGCTCTTTTCGAGGCGGTGTGTTCCTCGACAAGGAAGCCCCAATTGTCCTTCACCTGATTGAACCGATCGGCGATATGTTCTGACAGCGCGGCGGCGCGATCCTTGAACACCAGCCGGATGCCCGTGTTGTCCAGCGCAGCGGCATCGAAATCCGGCGCGGCGGAAGCGACCGTCAGGTACAGGCTGTTGTTCGGCAGGATGCGATCGCGCAGGTCGAGCCACAGCGTGCGCTTCTCCCCCGGCCGAACCGACACCGATAGGTCGATCATGTCGCGTCCGGGCCAGAGCGGATCCTTGACGCGGATGTTGAGCGGGATCAGCCCGGCCGCGTTAGCCGTGGCGTGCAGCGCCGGAAGCTGGATCGCGATGCCGTCCAGCCCGGCATTCAGATTTTGCCAGCCATAATCCCAGGCGCGCGCGATCGGCTGGTCGGGATAGGCATCGCCATAGCTTGCCGGGATCAGGATATGGACGATCGGTTGCGCGCCCTTCGGCCGGACAACCGGCCCGGTCGCGCCCGCCGCCCCTGCCCCGACCGCCGCCTTGATCCCGGACCTGGGCGTCGCGAGCACCGTCGTGCGTTCGTCCGGGGCGTAGCGCCCGGCGATAAAGGCGTTGAGCGGGTCGAGCGCGGCAAGCTTGGGCGCGAGACTGGCATCGACGACATAGTCGAGCGAGAAACTGCCCGTCGGGACCATTCCGGGCGAAACTTCATAGCCCCAGATTTCCTGGATCGGCTGTTCCTGTATCACGTTAATGAAGCTGAACCGGCCACCGGTGCGCGGCGCGAACGTATCGACCGACCGGACCACGCCCGGCGGTCGCTTGGCCAGCGTCGCGGATTTCGCGCCATCGCTCCAGTCGAGCCTGCCATAGGCCGCGCCGCGGATCTCGATGCGGTTGACAGTTTCGCCCGGCGGCACCGTCAGATCGTACCGTTTGCCGCCTTCGACATAGGTGTTCCAGTCGGGCAGCTCGAAATAATCGTCTCGCCCGGGCAGCCGGGAGCGATTATAGACGCCGGGCCACGTCGTTTCCGCGATCCCGTCGACGCCCTTCCACATCCATTGCTTGAGGTCCTTCGCGTCGGAAAACTCGACCTTGCGGATGCGCGTGCTCGGCGCATCGAGCGGCGGCGGGGACGCGCTATCCCAACCATAGCGGTGCAGCCACGCGGCGCGTTCGGCGCGGCGGTCGCGCGGCGACGGCGCGGCGGGATCCTGTTTGGCGGCGAGCGCTGCGATTGCGGCAGCATCCAGTTGGGAATCGTAGATGCGGATCTCGTCGACGTCGCTGCCGCGCATGAAGTTGTAGCGGCTTTGCACCTGATGCGGCGACAGCACGCGACCGGCGAGCCCGAACTGATCGAGACCGCTGTCGAGATCGGCCTTCTGGTCGCGGCGCGCAACTTCCTTGCCGTCGACGTACAGGCGCAGGCCGACCGTCTCGTCCCACGATACGGCAAGGTGGTGCCAGGCGTCCGCCGACGGCAGCACCGGCATGCGGTACGACACGCGCACGCGCGACAGGTTCGCATCAGTGACGAAGGCGTCGAAGCCGTGACCGTTATAGTCGATGCGCAGGAACGCCATGTCCCAGCTGCTGTGATCGGCAAAGCCCACGCGGAAGATGTTGAACGGCGCCTCGCCCACCGCCGTCCGCGCGCGCCAGAAGAAGGCCAGCGTACCGCGCGTGCTTCGGATATTGCCGGGCGCCTTCCACGCGACATAGCCATCATCCGCCCAGCGCGCCGCACCGCCGATCGCACCGTCGGGCACGATCCCGACGCCGCTGCGGAAATTGGGCACCGGATCGCCCGCCGCGACATCGGCCGTCAGGCTACGATCGGCCGAGGCACGGAACAGCAGGCCGGTGCGATCCGGCACCGCTGCATCCTGCGCCACGGCCGGCCGTGCCATAGCCGGAGCAAGAGCGAAGATCAGCGCAGTCGCCGACAGCAGATGGCAACGTTTCACGAACTCTCTCCCGGCCGCACGACGGCCTTATACTTCGACCCGCGCCAATCGTGGGGACAGCAGATGGACCGCGAGCAAGGCGAGGAAATAGGCGCTCGCGCAGATCGCGAACAGCGTCGCGTAGCTGCCCGTCGCATCCAGGATCGAACCGGTGAACCACGCCATGCCCATGCCGCCGATCGCGCCGACCGTACCGCCGATCCCGACCACCGATCCCACCGCGCCGCGCGGGAAGATGTCCGACGGCAAGGTGTACAGGTTCGCGGAGAAGGCCTGATGCGCGGCGGTCGCCAGCCCGATCACCAGCACGGCCGTCCAGACATTTTCGATATCCTGCGCGAAGTAGATCGGCAGCACGCAGAATGCGCAGATCAGCATCGTCAGCTTGCGGGCGAAATTCGGCGTCTTGCCGGCCTTGATCAGCCGCGACGACAGATACCCGCCGCCGACGCTGCCGACATCGGACAGCAGGTAGATCGCAGCAAGCGGCAGGCCGAACGTCTTCAGGTCGAGGTCGTAACGCTCGTACAGATAGCCGGGCAGCCAGAAGAGGAAGAACCACCAGATCGGATCGATGAAGAATTTACCCAGCGCATAGGCCCAGGTCTCGCGTACGGTCAGCAGCCGCGACCAGGGCAGCGGGACCACCGGGTCAGCCGGATCCTGCTGGATCCATGCCAGTTCGGCGGCACCGACGCGCGAATGCTCGCTTGGATGGCGATAGATCGCCCACCACGCGATCAGCCAGACGATGCCGAACAGACCGGTGACGTAGAAAGCGACGCGCCAATCGAACGCCAGCACCAGTGCCGGAACGAGCAGCGGCGTGATGATCGCGCCGACGTTCGCGCCGGCATTGAAAACGCCGATCGCAAAGGCGCGCTCGCGCTGCGGGAACCAGTCCGTAACCGCGCGGATGCCGGCGGGGAAGTTTCCGGACTCGCCGACGCCAAGCCCGAAGCGGGCGAGCGCGAACTGCGTGATGCTGCCCGCGAGCCCGTGCGCCATGTGGCTGATCGTCCAGATGATGATCGCGATGGTGTAGCCCAGTCGCGCGCCGATCTTGTCGACCACCTTGCCGAAGCTGATATAGCCGAGCGCGTAGGCGACCTGGAACCAGAACACGATCGTCGCGAAATCGCCCTCGGTCCATTTGAATTCGGCCTGCAGCGTCGGCTTCAACACGCCGATCATCTGGCGATCGACGTAATTGATCGCCGTCGCCGCGAACAGCAGCCCGCAAATCACCCAGCGGTAGCGCCCGACCCGGCCTGCCGCCTGATCCACTACGCCGCCGGTCATCGGCCCCGGTACACTCGCCATCCAACTCTCCCGTCTTTCAGTGGCCCTTTTGAGCCTTGCCAGCCTTATTGAGCCTTGATCCGACACCGTACCGCGCGTTCGTCGTCGAACGTCGCCTCGACCTCCGCGCCGATCGCGACGCGGTGTACCCCGGTCACCGCACCGCTGGATATCCACTGTCCGGGTGCGAGCGCGATCCCGCGATCGGCCAGCGCTTCGAACAGGAACCGCGCAGCGCCGAACGGGCCATCCAGCATCGTCGCCGCGGTCGCGGCACCTGCCTCCACGCTGTCGATCGTCAATCGGACGTTCCAGGCGTTGAGATCGAGATCGCGCCACCCCGGTATCGCGGCCCCGATGACCAGGCCGTTATTGTTGCCGAAATCGGCGATCGTCACGGTCGGGCCATGATCGTTGATGCCGGGGAAAGGTGAACTGGCGATCTCGATCCCGACATGCACCGCGTCGATCAACGCCGTCGCCTCGGCGATCGTATAGTGGCGCTTCGCCGGGTCCGGCGCGGTGCCGATGCGCAGCAGGAACTCGGCCTCCGCGGCGGCGAAACCGTCGGCGATGACCGGCATCGCGATCGGATCGTCCTGCGCGTCGAACACCTGATCGGCAAAGATCGGGCCGACAAGGCGATCGATGCCGTTCATCGGCGGATTGATCCGGCCGACCTTCCAGCCGACGACCGGACGCTCGGTCAGCAGGATCGCGGCGTCCTGTACCGCATAGGCGGCATCCAGCGTGACGGGGATCTCGCCGGGAAAGTCGGGCAACGCGCTTCCGCTGCGCCGCGCGTCGACGAAGGCGCGCGCGATCGGGCTGATCTCAATGGATGTCTGGTCGGAAATTCCCACCTGCTCCCCTCTCCGTATGATTTTTCTCGTGGTGCCGACGATTATGGGAAACCGGTGTCAATGACAAGACCGTGGCGTACGCCCGATCGCGAACGTGCCGCGCATCACAGCGTCACGCCGCGCTTCCAGAGGGCGATCTCGCGCTCGCCATTGCGTTCCGCCGCGGTTTCCGCACCGGACGCGACGCTGGCGATAAGCCCGGCGAGGTCGTCCTCCGCCGCCGCGAAACCCTTTTCAAGCACTTGCCCAGCGTCGAAATCGATCCAGCCGGGTTTGCGCGCCGCCAAAGCGCTGTTCGAGGCGATCTTGATCGTCGGCACCGGAAAGCCGAGCGGCGTGCCCCGACCGGTGGTGAACAGGATCATCGTCGCTCCGGCCGCCGCCAGCGCGGTCGAGGACACCGCGTCGTTGCCCGGCGCCTCCAACAAAGTGAGCCCGGCGCGCTTCGCCTGCTCGCCATAATGAATGACGTCGATCACCTGCGCACGGCCCGCTTTCTGCACCGCGCCGAGGGACTTCTCCTCCAGCGTGGTGATGCCCCCGGCGATATTCCCTGGCGAGGGATTCTCCGAAACGGGTTCGCCGTGAGAAAGGAAATAGCCTTTGAAATCATTGACCAGGGTAACGATGCGCTGAAACACGCCGGCATCCGCCGCGCGGTTCATCAGCATCTGCTCCGCGCCGAACACTTCGGGGATCTCGGTGACGACGATCCGCCCACCCGCACCGCCGACCCGGTCGCTCATCCGCCCGACCAGCGGGTTCGCGGTCAGGCCGGAAAAGCCGTCCGAGCCGCCGCATTTCACGCCGAGGACCAGCCGGTCGAACGCCACCGGCTGGCGCGACGCGGCAACGTGCGCCGCCAGTTCCGTCACGAGTTCGACGCCCTGTTCGATCTCGTCCGCCGCCAATTGCGCGACCAGCGTCCGGATCACCGCACGGCGTTCCGAGGGAATCTCGGCAAGCAACTGATCGATCTGGTTCGACTCGCAGCCGAGCCCGACGATCACGACGCCTCCAGCATTGGGATTGCACGCCAGCCCGGCGAGAATGCGGCGCGTCGCAGCCAGATCGTCGCCCAGTTGCGAACAGCCGAACGGATGCGTGAAGGCATGGACCCCGTCGATGCCCGCAAGTCCAAGCGTCGCGCCGCGTGCCGCGATCCGCTCCGCGGTCCGCGCGACGCAACCGACCGTCGGCAGGATCCAGATCTCGTTGCGCGTCGCGACCCGATCGTCGGAGCGGACATAGCCCATGAACGTGTCCTGCCCGCCGGGCAGCGCTGCGACCGGCGCGGGCGTGAAGGCATAGTCCAGTTCGCCGGCCAATCCGGTCGCGAGATTGTCGCTATGGACCGCATCGCCCGGCGCGATCTGCTGGGTCGCCCGCCCGATCGGGAAACCGAACTTGATCACGTCCGCGCCAACCTCGATCGGCAGCATCGCGATCTTGTGCCCGCGTCCGATCGGCGCATGCGCGATGATCGTCGCGTCGTCGACCGTTACCGTCTCGCCTGTCGCGACATCGTCCAGCAGGGTGGCGACGCTGTCGTTCGGGTTGATACGCAGGGCCTTGATCACGAATATGCGCCTTTTTGGGAACCGGTGTCAGCTACCGAACCACAATGCCGTAGCGGCCGGGCCATCGCAAGTGCTGGCGGCGGCGGGGGCTCCCGGCTATGCCGTGCCGCATGAAAAAGACCGGCCAACCGACGATAAACGACGTAGCGCGGCTTGCCGGCGTCTCCAAGAAGACGGTCAGTCGCGTGATCAACCGGTCCCCGCTGCTCAACGACGACACCCGCCGCCGTGTCGAGGATGTGATCAGCGGGCTTAGCTACATCCCCAATCCGCAGGCGCGCGCCCTGGCCTTGCGGCGTAATTTCCTGATCGGCCTGGTCCACGACAATCCCAACGCGCAGATGGTGATGAACGTGCAGCAGGGCATATTGGAGGCGCTGCACGGCACCGAGTTCGAACTGGTCGTGCGACCGCTGGACCGCGGGTCGGCGACGATGCTCGAGGATCTGCGGCACTTCCTCGAGCGCCAGCGCTTGTTCGGTCTCGTCCTGTTGCCACCGATTAGCGAAAACGATTCGATCGCCAGATTGTGCGCCGATATCGGGTGCCGCTACGTTCGGATGGGCTCCGCGATGCTCGACGATGCCGACCATATGGTCGCGTCGAACGATCGCGAGGCGGTGCGCGGCGCCACCGAATATCTCATCGCGCAGGGCCATAGCCGGATCGGGCTGGTCGCCGGGCCGCACGGTTTCCGCTCGGCGCGCGAACGGCGGATCGGGTTCGAGGAAGCGTTGGATGCGGCCGGCATCCCGATCTCTCGCAGCATGATCGCGGACGGCAATTACACGTTCGAATCGGGGATCTCCGCCGCCGGGCGCCTGCTGGACCTGATGCCGCGGCCGACCGCGATCTTTTCCTGCAACGACGAAATGGCTGCCGGCGTAATGCACGCCGCACGCCAGCGCGGGCTGGATATTCCGTCCGACCTGTCGATCATCGGGTTCGACGATACGCCAGTCGCGGCGCATGTCTGGCCGCCGCTGACCACCGTGCGCTGGCCGATCGCATCGATGGCGAGGTCCGCCGCGTTGAAGATCACCGCCACGCTGGAGGAGAATATGGTGCAGGAGCCGTCGCTGTTCCTGTCGACGCTGATCCGTCGCGCGTCGGTCACGCCACCCGGCGCGTGATCCTTGCACGATCATCTGACACCGGTTACCAGTATTGCGAGCCGGGCAAGCGACCCATTCAAAGAGGCGGCTTCAAGAGGATGAAACGGACGAGGCGATGACACGGCCACTGGAATTGCACCCCGACCGGCTGTTTCCGGCCGATCCGTCGACCCGCGCCATCGCGCGCACGCTGTACGCGGAAATCGCCGGTGCGCCGATCGTCAGCCCGCACGGCCATACCGATGCGCGCTGGTTCGCCGACGATGCGGCATGGACCGACGCGACGTCGCTGCTGCTCGCGCCCGACCATTATCTCTACCGCATGCTGTACAGCCAGGGCATCGCGCTCGACGCCTTAGCGATCCCGCACAAGGGCGGCACGCCGGCGACGGATCCGCGCGCGGCGTGGCGGCTGTTCGCGCAGAACTATCACCTGTTCCGCGGCACGCCGTCGCGGCTGTGGCTGGATCATGTCTTCGCCGAAGTGTTCGGCTTCGACATCGCGCTGGAGGCCGCCACCGCCGACACCTATTTCGATACGATCGCGGACAAGCTCGCCTCCGACGCGTTCCGCCCGCGGGCATTGTTCGACCGCTTCCGGATCGATTTCCTCGCCACGACCGAGGGCGCGCAGGACGATCTCGACGCGCACCACCGCATCCGCGCCTC
>Ga0160428_1002771_pt1 | contig 10121 bp, 7 predicted proteins | sample SolpanmetagenomM_FD_108198 | JGI IMG/M metagenome (GOLD analysis project Ga0160428, IMG submission 108198) | Solar panel surface microbial communities from Lawrence Berkeley National Laboratory, California, USA - M | ecosystem: Engineered > Built environment > Solar panel > Unclassified ...
CGTCTTTGCCCCGTGTGATGGTGGCCACCCGGCCCTGCCCGCTCTGGTCGAGCCGCTGCACGATGCCGCTGCCGTTGGCCGTCGTCGTGTAGTCGCTTGCACTCGTGCCGTAGCGCAAACGCAGGTTAGTGCCTTGCGGAGTAGAAGTAGGTGTAGAAGTAGTAGGAGTAGTGGGGGTGGGAGTAGTAGGAGTGGTAGGAGTAGGCGCAGGCGTAGTAGGCGCTGGCGTGCTGATGACCGTGCCGCCCGGTACCGCAATGCCCGGCAGCACAAACGTGGCCGGAATAATGCCCGTGCGCGCACCGCTGAAGCCATCGGCTGCGCAATGCGCCGGAATCTGGTTGCCTAGTGTGTTCAGGTGCAGGTTATCGGCCGCGTAACCATATTTAGGGTCCATGCCCTGCTGGATGATGTAGGGGCTGCTTTTTACATCGAGCAGCATATCGCAGAACGAGGACCAGTTGGCCCGGTACAGCGCGTTGATGGCGTCGATTCGTTCGTTGTACTGCGGCTCTTGGGTGGCGTAGCAGGTCACCACGGCCACCTTCACCCCCTGCGAGCGCCAATACTGCGCCCAGTCTTTCATGCGGCCATATACTTCCTGCGCCGACTGGCCCTGAAAAATTTGGTTCGTGGTTTCCTGGAGCACAATCCATTCCTCGCCGTAGGCGCCGGTGTGGAACAGGGGCGCTACTTCTTGGGCGTCGCTTTGGCGCAGATAGGCGATAGTAGCCCCGTTTTTACTACGGTTTTTCCAGGTATAGCCGCTGCCTAGCAGGGCGGCCGCTTGGTCGGGCCAGGCACCCGTGGTTTCGCTGCCAATGGCGCTGTAGTCGCCCGTCGTCAAGGCCCCATTGGCCTGCGAGTTACCCCGCACTACCACCAGGACCTGGCCGTTGTTTTTGCCCTTTGCGGCAGGGCCGCCGCCAGCCGCCGCCCATATCGGGCTGGGATTTCCCTTAGCTATAGGCACCGCCACCGGCTGGGTACGGATGCGTGTTGCAGCGGGGAAATCCCCTTTTTTAGCCATCGGCACCAGCACTGTGGGCAATACGCCCGCCCAGCTCGGCGCAACTGAGATAAAGCCCAGTAGCAGCCAGTAACAAGTCAATTGCTTTAGCCTTAAGCTCCCATGAAACTTACCACTCATACATTGTTTAGGTAAAATATTAAAAAAATTCATACTAAGCATTTATGGCCTAGTTATTGCGAATGTAACGGCCGTTTTTTTACAATATTTCAAAATCATCGAAATTTCATCTTACAGAACACATAGTTATCTCATTGTACTGTTCTGCTTATAATGCAACCCGCTCGCCTCATGGTTAGTTTAGCAGCGCGGCCGAAAATAATTTTGCTGCGTAGTGCGCCGACGCACAGCGCGTAGGCTCGCCACGGCCCAGCTAGCCCTACCCCCCACCAGCTTCCCAAAAACGACGTATTGCGGCGCTCACGGGCAAGCCTGGCCCAGGGCTAGTAGCCCTGGCCAAGCAGCCCGGCCAGAGCCCGCTACCACAAAGGGGCACCCGCAGCGCTTGGCTGCGGGTGCCCCTTTGTGGTAGCGAGCAAAAATATTTTTAATTTTTAGTTGCGCACCGCAATTAGCAGGCCCAGCTCCTTGTAACGCATATTAAATTTCTTAGCAATGGCTGCGTTGGTAAGCGAGCATTTGTAGATGTACACGCCGCTACGGAAGTGCTCGTTGGTGAAAAGCGCCTCGTTGATGCCACCCTGCTGGCTGATGTCTTGCAGAATAGGCGTGAAGATGTTGCTAAGCGCATTGGTGGCAGTGCGAGGCACGCGCGAGGCAATATTGGGCACGCAGTAGTGCACCACATCGTACTTGCGAAACACGGGCTTGCTATGGCTAGTGAGCTCGCTGGTTTCGAAGCAGCCGCCCTGGTCGATGCTGATATCGATGATAATGGAACCGGCCGCCATGCTCGCTACCATTTGCTCGGGCACCATGAAGGGGATGCGGCCTTCCTCCACGGCCAGCGCGCCAATGACCACGTCGGCCCGCCGAATCTGCTGGCTCAGGGCAAAGGTGTCGAGGGTGCTAGTGTAGAGCTGGGTGCCCAGATTGTGCTTGAGGCGGCGCAGCTTATAGAGGTGGTTATCGAACACCTTGACCTCGGCACCCAGCCCTATGGCGGCGCGGGCAGCGTACTCGGCCACCGTGCCGGCGCCCAGAATAACAACCTGCGACGGTGGCACACCCGTGATGCCACCCAGGATAATCCCCTTGCCCTCGTTGGAGCGGGCCAGGTACTCAGCAGCTACTAACATCACGGTCGAGCCCGCAATTTCGCTCATGGCGCGCACTACTGGGCGAGCGCCGCTGGGGTCCTTTATCAGCTCAAAGCCGATAGCATTGACCTTTTTGCGGGCCAGGGCGTTGATAAACTCGGGCGTCATGGTGCCCATTTGCAGCGCCGAAATGAGCGTTTGGCCGGGGCGCATCAGCTCGATTTCGTCGAGCATGGGCGGGGCCACTTTCAAGATAATATCGGCCTTGTATACCTCGTCGGTGGAGTAGGCGATGGTGGCGCCAGCCTCCGAGTAGTCGTGGTCGGAATACTTGCTGGGCTCGCCGGCCCCGCTTTCCAGCATCACCTCGTGGCCCTCGCTTACGAGGTGCAGCACGGCTTCGGGCGTGAGGCCCAGGCGGTTTTCCTGCAGCGAAGTTTCTTTAGGTAGGCCGATGAAGAGCTTGCGCTTGCGCGTTTCCACGGCCAGCATCGACTCTTGGGTGAAGTAAGCGCGGCTCGTGGCCAGCGCGCCAAAGCCAGAGGGTAGCTGTTCGGCCATAAACTTGGTAATGAGCAATAAGTAATGAGTGCGGAGCAGCTGACTTGCTGCTAGCTACTCATCGTTCATTGCTCATTGTTCATTACTAATTGATAATTGTCTTGATTCGGGGCCGGTTGCGGTCAGCTCCACCAGCAGTCGCTGCGGGGGTAGCAGGCTGGCCACACGGCTGGGCCACTCTACTAAGCAAAGATACCCCGAATCGAAGTACTCGGCTGCGCCCAGGCGAGCCGCTTCTTCTACGGAGTCGATACGGTAGAAATCGAAGTGGTAGATGGGCTCGCCTCTACCCCCCCGGTACTCATTCACAAGTGCGAAGGTGGGGCTGCTCACGTCATCGCCTACCCCTAGCTCGGCGCACAAGGCCCGGATGAGCGTGGTTTTGCCCGCGCCCATCTCGCCCTCGAAGGCCACCATAGTTTGGCCGCTCTCAGCGATGGCGGTGGCAAGCTGCCGGGCGGCAGTGGGCAGCGCGGCGAGGTCAGGAATTTGGATGGTGAGCATGGTTATGCCGAACGCGGCAAGTAAGAAAGGAGCTATAGTAGAACGTCATTCCGAGCTGGCCGAGGAATGACGGCCAGCGAGTAGCAAGGACGGCTAGTGCATCCGGTCGTTGCGCACGGGTAGGCTCACCACGATTTCGCCCTCGATTTGAAGGAGCTCTTGCAGCCGAGCATCTACCTCGGCGTGGTCGCAGTATTCCTTGGCCAAGTCTACGTAGCTCACGAAGTGGCCGGCTTCGCTGGCCATCAGCTCGTAGTAAAACTGACTGAGCTCGGGGTCGCGGTCTTGCAGGTGCAGCCACAACAGCTTGAAGCGCTCGCAGCTGCGCGCCTCGATGAGCGACGACACCAGCAGCTGGTCCATGAGCTGGCGCTCGCGCGGGCCGCCCTTGCGCACGTGGGCCATGAGCTGCACTACGTACTCGTCGCGCCGGGGGCGGCCCAGCGGCAGGTTGCGCTTGCGCAGCTCCTTCACTACGCGGTCGAAGTGCTCCCACTCCTCGGTGACTAGGGCCGTGAGCTCATCTACCAGACGCTCCTTTTCGGGGTAGTGCACAATGAGGGAGATGCCGGTGCTGGCCGCTTTCTGCTCGCAGTAGGCATGGTCAACGAGGATTTCCTCCAGGTTTTTGCTGGCCAGGTCGGCCCAGCGCGGGTCAGAGTTAAGCTTGAGCTTGAGAATGGTTTTCTCTTTCATAATCTACTGGTCAATGGTAATCAGTTGTCCTTGCAAGCCGGCGAAGCAAGCGCACTGGTAACGAGTCGTGCGGCTGTCGTTACTGGTGCGGTTGTTTCACCGGCCTACCCTGGCAAACGATTGCGATTAGCTGAAGAACCGCCAGCGCACACCAAACAGAAAGCGGCGCGGATAGCCCGTAAAGTAGGGGGTAGTAAAGTAGCCGTCGCTCACGAGGCCTTGGTTGACGTAGGCCGCTTTCACAAAAATCGAGGCCGAACCGATGTCGGCCGCCACAAAGACGTTGGCCACCGCGAAGTTTTGCATCGTGAAGCTATCCTGCACGTAAAACTGCTGGGTACTCGGCGCGTAGCCGTAGCCCTTGAAGCGCGACTGGTAGTAGAGCTCGGCCCCTACTTGGGCAAACAACGCGTGCCCGAACACCCGCCGCTGGTAATACACCCGCGACTCGGTAACGAGCGACGGGATGCGCAGGCCGGGGTTGTCGGGGCCCGCGCCCTGCGTGTAGGTACCCTGGTTGTCGAAATACACGCTGCCCACCCGGAAGCGGTGCCGCGCAAAACCCACGAGCAGCCGCTTGCTGCTGCTTAGCTGTGCGGGCAAGCCCTGCGCGTCGTAATACACCAGATTGGTCAGGTTGATGGCCGCCGCACTAAGCTCGATGTTGTGCTCGGCCAGCAGGGGTAGGCGTTGCTTGAGGTGCACCGTGAGCTGCTGGGTGGTGGTATTGTCGAAGGTGCTCGTCCAGTCGTCAGTGCTCTTCACGTTGGTCCACTGGTAGTGGTTGCCCACAAAAAATCGCTGCGTAATGGTGGGCGAATACGAGTTGAGCAGCAGCTCGGCCGAGAGTGGGCCGGTGCGAATGCGGCCACGCAGCCAGTACTCGGCCCCGGTGCCAATGACTCGCACGCTGGTATTATCGAGCGGCAAATACTCGCCCGCCACCTCCACGGCGTAAATGCTGCGGTAGTTGAACGAGGCCGTGCCCCCTAAGAATAATTGCCCAAAGTAGTGCGGCGCGGCCGTCGTATCGGCCAGCTCGGTGCTACCTACCCGCACCAGGCGTGCCCCCGCACCCGAGCGCCCGACTGGGGTAGTCTGGGCCGAATAGGTGGCGTTGCGGTAGCGGGCATACACGTTGTACTCGAGGCGATCGGTGCGACCGAGCAGGCCAAACGTGTTTTCTAGCTGCCGGTAGGTGGCGCGGTCGTCGGTGGCAGTCGGGTTGCGGTAGGTCTGCCGCAGCGGCCCCGTTGTAGGATAAAACAGCAGATTTCCAGTCCCATCGCGGGGTAGGGCGCCGTCAGTGTAGCCGTTGAATTGCCGGCGCACGTCGAGCACGTGGTAGGCCGTGAAGCCCCTGTCGAGCAGGCGGTACGAGTGAAACAGGTGGAACTGGTCACGGTCGTCGATGTTGATGCCCGGCGAGAGGTACACCCGCTCGTCGCCGTACCTAAACAAGCTGCTATCACCTTTCAAATCGCTCACATGCTCATTCCTGGTGGGCCAGATGCCGCCCAGCTCGCGGGTGCGCTGCCGGCTGGCCGAGTAGTTGGCCAGCAGGTGGTAGCGGCCATCTTCGGTTTGAAAGCGGCCAAACAGCGTGAAGTTGTTGTGCTCGACCTGCCACTGCGACGAGCCCACGCCGAGTATCTGATTACTAGCAATGCGCTCATAATCAACCCCAATGCTAAAATTCTTCTTCAGCGAGCGGCTGTAGCTGATTTCGAACACCTGCTCGCCCGATGAGCCCTGCACGTAGCGAAAAAACGAGTACGGCGAGCGGCTGTCGTAATAGGGTACTAAACTAGCATCGAGCGTATTGCGGTCAAACGCATTACGCCCAAAGCGGGCGCCCAGCTGGTAGTTGGGCTGGTAGAGCAGCGGCCGCGACGCCGAGCCCAGCACCCCCAGGTCTTGCTGAAACGTGGTATCGTGCGCCCAAAACCGCGACTGCGGCCACTGCGTGAGCGTGGTATCGATGGGCGTGCCGCCCGTGGAGTCGCGCCGCACCTCGGCCTCATAGATGACGCGGGTCGTTTTGGGGCCGTACACCGTTTTGGTCGAGTCGTCGATAATCTGGGCGCGGCCGGCCAGCGGCGCGGCCAACGCCAGCACCAGCAGCCACAAAAACAGCCACCGCCCGGCGGCAAAAGGAGAAGAAACCATGCAGGAAATAAACACGAGAGTACAGCGCCAGCCCGGCCCACGGGCCCCGCGCTACGAGGTAAAGGTACTAGCACCCGGGCGGCCGGTGGCGGCCGCTACCGCCGCCGCGAGCTGCGCCGCGCCATCGCCCAGCAACGCCACGCGCACCGGAATCGTGTACACGGGCAGCGCGGCCAGCGCGGCGGCCAGCTCTGGCGCCCGCAGGCGGGTAGCGTCCTTTTCGGTGGTGAAAATAACCTGGCCCGGCTGCCAGCGCGCCCGCACCGCCGCGAGGTCGGCCACCGCGAAGACATGGTGGTCCGGAAAAATGTGCTCGGCCGCCAGCGCATAGCCCGCCGCCAGCAAGTGCGTGCGCAGCGGTCCCGGCTGCGCGATGCCCGTGAGCAGCGCCATGGGGCCGCCCGAGGGGGGTAGGGCCTGCGCCCGCGCGGCGGCGGTGAGCGGCACCGGCGCCCCGTAGGCATAAGCCGAAAACAAGACTGGCACGCCGGGCCGGGCATAGCGCCGCACCTGCGCCGCGGCCGCGGCCTGCGCGGCGGCCGGCAGGCCGGGTGGGCACTTCGTCAGGATGACTACGTCGGCGCGGGCGGCACCGGCGCGGGTTTCGCGCAAGCGGCCAGCGGGCAGCACAAAGTCTGTATAGAAAGGCCGTGCCAGCTCGGTGAGCAGAATGTTGAGGGTAGGGCGCACACGGCGGTGCTGGTAGGCATCGTCGAGCACCACGCAGCTCAGGTGGGGGTGGTGCTGGTGCAGCAGGTCGAGGCCCAGCTGGCGGTTTTCGGCTACGGCCACTGGCACACTTTGGGCTGCGAATTCCTCGAAATACTGCCAGGGCTCGTCGCCCACGGTGGCGGCCGAGTCGGCGGCCGTGGCCAGGCGCGGGCCGGTGGTTTGGCGGCCGTAGCCTCGGCTCAGGATGGCCGGGCGCTGGCCCTGGCGCAGCAGCTCTTCGACCAGCCAGGCCACGTGGGGCGTTTTACCGGTGCCGCCCACCCGCAGGTTGCCGACCCCCAGCAGTGGCACCCAGCCTGGTGCCGAGCGCTTCCAGCCGTGGTCATACAGCCAGTTGCGCATCGCCAGCACGGCGGCATAGAGCCAGGAAAACGGTAACAGCAACCAGGCTGGCCAGGGAGGAAGCATGAGGCAGAAGGCGAAACGAACTCAGAATACAAGCTGAGCTAGAAATGCAAAGGTCGGCCGCCACCCCGACCTTTGCGCCATGCCCGATTTCCCTGCCCACCTGCTGCAGCTGCTTTCTACCTTTCCCCTACCCCCCGCCCCGCTGCCAGGTTCGGTAGTGGTACGCAACTCGTTTCACGAGCCGGAGGTGCAGGCCATTCTAAGCGAGTTTGCCCAAAAATTTTACACCGCCGATACCCAGCGGGTGGGGGTTTTCGGCATCAATCCGGGCCGCTTTGGCGGGGGCCGCACGGGCGTGGCCTTCACCGACCCAGTGGCGCTTAGCACCGAGTGCGGCATTGGCCACACGCTACCCAAGCAGCGGCGCGAGCTGTCGAGCGAGTTCGTGTACCACTTTATTACGGCGCTGGGCGGGCCAGCCGCATTCTACGAGCACTTTTTTCTCAGCTCGGTCTATCCGCTGGAGCTTACACACGCCGGCAAGAATTATAACTACTACGACGCGCCAGCCCTTACCAAGGCCTTGTGGCCCGACATGCGCCGCTCGCTCAGCGAGCAGGTGCAGCAGCTGGGCCTGCGCCGCGACGTGGCCGTGAGCCTGGGCCGCCGCAACGGCGAGTTTTTGCGCAAGCTCAACGACGAGTTGGGCTTGTTCGAGCGCATCGAGATTCTGGACCACCCGCGCTTTCTGATGCAATACCGCCGCAAAGCGCTGGCCGAAAACGTAGCTAGGTACGTGGCGGTGCTGGGCGGGCTGCTTCAGTAACTATTAATTATTCCAAATAAAATCGTTTGTCTTTGCAAGCGCAGCGTGGCAATTGCTCCAGAACGAGTCGTGCGGGTGTCATTCTGCAGCAACTACCGCGTTGCGCTCACAAGTACAGACACCTTGATGATACTACAGCCACCTTATAGCTATAGTATTCCATCACCCTTCCTCACTCCTACCCCTATGCCTACCGTTCAAGACCTTGCCCGCGTGCTCGAAGCTGCCGCGCCCCTCGCCTACCAGGAAAGCTATGACAACGCGGGCCTGCAGTGCGGCTTGTCCGAGGCTGAAATCACCGGCGTGCTCGTGGCCCTCGACTGCACGCCGGCCGTGGTGGCCGAGGCTGTGCGGCGCGGCTGCAACGTGGTGCTGTGCCACCACCCGGTTATCTTTCGGCCACTCAAGCGTCTCACCGGCAAGGGCTTGGTTGAGCAAACCATTATGGCAGCGCTCCAGGCTGGGGTAGCCATTTACGCCGCCCACACCAACCTTGACAACGTACGCCACGGCGTAAATGCCAAGCTGGCCGACAAGCTGGGCCTGGTGAACACCCGCATTTTGGCGCCCCAATCCGGCACGCTGGCCCGCCTCATCACCTACGTGCCCAGCACGCCCGCCTACGCCGGCGTGGCCGAGCAAGTGCTGGCCGCGCTCTACGCCGCCGGCGCTGGCCAAGTGGGCAGCTACGCCGACTGTAGCTTCCAGATGCCGGGCACCGGCACCTTTACGCCGGGTATGGGCACCCAACCAACCATTGGCGCCGAAAACCAGGCCGAGCGCGTGGCCGAAACCCGGCTCGAAGTGCTCCTACCGCTGCACCGCCAGGCTGCCGTGCTGGCTGCCCTGCGTCAGGCGCATCCCTACGAGGAAGTGGCCTACGAGCTGATTAAGCTCGAAAACCAGCACCAGGACGTGGGCGCGGGCATGGTGGGCGAATTACCGGTGACCCTACCCCCCGCCGAATTTCGAAAACGCCTGAAGGCTGTGCTGGGCGTGCCCGTAGTGCGCCACACGGCCTTCGACAAAGACATCAAAAAGGTGGCGCTGTGCGGCGGGGCGGGCAGCTTTTTGACCAGCGCGGCGGTGGCGGCCGGGGCCGATGCCTACGTGACGGCCGACATAAAATACCACGAGTTTTTTGCGCCCGAGGGCCGGCTGCTGCTCTGCGACGTGGGCCACTTTGAGAGCGAGCAGTTTACGGGCGAGATTTTCCGCGATTTGCTGCTGGCGGCGTTCGGTCGTACTTTTGCGGTCTTATTCGCCGATACTCCCACGAATCCCGTTCAGTATGACTGCTAATTCCGCCGCCGTGGCAAATCCGGCCGACGCGCCCGTTTCCGCCAAGCTAGAAGCGTTACTCAACCTGCAACGCATTGATTCACAGCTAGATGAAATTCGCCGTGTGCGCGGTGACCTGCCCGAAGAAGTTCGCGACCTCGAAGACGAAATTGCTGGCTACGAAGCCCGTGTAAAGCGTTTCGACGACGAAATCAGCGGGTTGCAAGACCAAATTAAGCAGCGCAAAGCCGCTACCAAGGAGGCCGAAGGTCTCATCAAGCGTTACGAGGAGCAGCAAACCAACGTGCGCAACAACCGCGAGTACGAGGCTATCGCCAAGGAAGTGGAGTTGCAGCGCCTCGAAATTCAGATTTCGGACAAGAAAATCAAGGAGGCTCAGTACCTCATCGACCAGCGCAACACCGAGGCCAACGTGACACGCCTGCGTCTTGACGAGCGCCGCAAGGACCTCGACACTAAGAAAAGCGAGCTGAACACCATCGTAGCTGAAAACGAAGCTGAAGAAAAGCAGCTCATGGGCGAGCGCGAAGGCACCGTAGCACCTATCGAAACCCGCCTGGTTTCGGCCTACGATCGTATTCGGGGCAACATGCGCAACCGCCTGGCGGTAGTGCTGGTGCGCCGCGACGCGTGCGGCGGCTGCTTCAACACGGTGCCCCCGCAGCGCCAGGCCGACATCATTTCGCACAAGAAAATCATCGTGTGCGAGCACTGCGGCCGCATTTTGGCCGAC
>Ga0160428_1002772_pt1 | contig 10113 bp, 8 predicted proteins | sample SolpanmetagenomM_FD_108198 | JGI IMG/M metagenome (GOLD analysis project Ga0160428, IMG submission 108198) | Solar panel surface microbial communities from Lawrence Berkeley National Laboratory, California, USA - M | ecosystem: Engineered > Built environment > Solar panel > Unclassified ...
CAGTTTCCGAGGGGCCGGTTTCCGAGAAGAGAGACTTCAGAGATCATGGCAGGAGAGAGCCTCGCAGAAGCGCAGGAGCGCCGCACGGCCGATCCCGACAGGCCCGGGCGCATCGCGGACGACACCCCGCCCGCGATGCCGCCTCGACCCTATCCGGGCGAGCGTCCGCTGGGGGTCGACGAACCCTCGGCCCCATTCGAGGAGACCCCGGGCGAGGCCGCTTCCGACGCGCTTCCCCGCGGTCCGGCCGGTGCCAGGGCCGTCGCCTGACGTCCGTTCGATCCACCCGGCCCCCGGCCGCGGACAAACGGGCCTGTGACGCGAGCGCCATCCGAGAGGCCGTCGAGGCCGGGATGACGCGCGAGGAACTGGCCGTCATCCTGGACGGCGGCTCCGTGACGGATGTGGTTCCGCCGCACGTCGGCGAGACGGCCGCGGCCTATGCGGTTCGGGCGACAGGCGAACTGATGGTTCTCTACCTGGCCCAAGACCCAGAGGGACGCTGACCCGCTCCATGCGGGCGGCCCGCAGAGGAGACCGTGACACGCTTTTCACGGTGGTTCGCGACGCGTCTGGCGGCCGCGAGCGTCTCGGCCGCCGAAGCTGCCACCCGGTTCGACGGCCATTGGTCCGTGACGGCAACCGTCGACGACGGTGGATGCCCGGGGCCTTACCGATATCCCATCGTCATTCGTCACGGTGTCGTCGACGAGGCGGGCGGCAGCGGTGTCGACGCCTCCGGCCGGGCCGGAGCGGACGGGCGCATCGTCCGGACCATCCGTCGGGGTCTGGCGAGCGTGGCTGTCCGAGGCCGGCTGCGCGCCGCGGAGGGCCGCGGTGACCGGACCCTGTCCGGACCTTTGCGCGGCTCTGGCCGGTGGACCTCCCGCAGGAGCGGCTGACGAGACGGTTGGCCGGTCTCGAAAGCCGGCGCCATCGGCAGACCCGATGAGACGCGCGCGCACTCCGCCCCGGCGCATGCGCCGCGGCCGGGGCATCCCTCGGAGCCTCGTTGCGCCGGCGTGGATTGTGGCGGCCGACGTCCGACCGGATGACGAAGACAGGGGTGGTGCGCCCGCGCTGCGGCCCAGACCTTGCAAAGGTCTGTCCCATCGCTTGCCAAACGATGGAACGAGGCCCCGTGGCTCATCAGTCGATCTCGCGCAGAACCCTCCTGGGCGGCACCGCCGTTCTCGGCCTCTCGGCCCTGGCGCCGACGGGCGCCCGGGCGGCCGGGCCGATGACCGTCGGGGTCGTCTACGTCGGACCGAAGGACGATTACGGCTACAACCAGGCCCATGCGAAGGGCGCCGCGGCCCTGAAAGGGTTGCCCGGGGTCGAAGTGGTCGAGGAGGAGAACGTCCGCGAGACCAACGACGTCCAGAAGACCATGGAGAGCATGATCAACATGGATGGGGCGAGCCTGCTCCTGCCGACCTCCTTCGGCTACTTCGATCCCCACGTGCTGATCGAGGCCAAGAAGAACCCGAAGGTGCAGTTCCGCCATTGCGGCGGCCTCTGGACCGCGGCGAACCCGAAGAACGCCGGCTCCTATTTCGGCTACATCGCGCAGGGCCAGTACCTCAACGGCATCGTGGCCGCGCATGCGACGAAGTCGAAGAAGATCGGTTTCGTGGCGGCCAAGCCGATCCCCCAGGTCCTCAACAACATCAACGGCTTCCTGCTCGGCGCCCGCAGCGTCGACCCGTCGATCACCTGCCAGGTCATCTTCACCGGCGAGTGGTCGCTGGCGGTCAAGGAGGCGGAGGCGACCAACGCGCTGATCGACGGCGGCGCCGACGTCATCACCTGCCACGTCGACAGCCCGAAGGTGACCGTCGAGACCGCCGCCCGGCGGGGCGCCTACGTCTGCGGCTACCATGCCGACCAGTCGGCGCTGGCCAAGGACCGGTACCTCACCGGTGCCGAGTGGGACTGGGCCCCGATCTACAAGGGCTTCGTCGCCGACATGCAGGCGGGCAAGGCGCCCCCCAACTTCCTGCGCGGTGGCCTCGCGGACGGGTTCGTCCGGATGAGCCCCTACGGTCCCGCCGTCTCCGAGGCGGCACGCAAGAACGCCGATGCGGTCAAGGCCGAGATGATGAAGGGCGGGTTCGCCATCATCCGGGGGCCGCTCAAGGACAACAAGGGCAACGCGGTCGCTGAGGCCGGCAAGGGCTTCCCCGAGAATGCGCCCGAACTCGAGAGCACCGGCTACCTCGTCGAGGGTGTCAGGGGCTCGGCCTGAGGGAAACGTCCGTCACGCACGCCGCCAGCGGGAGGAACATCCTTGGTCGCCGAGACTGCTCCGTCGAACATGGCCGTGGCAGTGCCGCGCCCCTCGGCGAGTCTGCCCCTGCGGGCCTGGGCGGCGCGCCGGGTGGAGGCGCTCGCCATCCCGCTCGGGGCGCTCGCCCTCGGCTTCGGCCTGTTCAGCCTGTTCCTCCTGAGCCTCGGCAAGTCGCCGGCGGCCTTCCTCGACCTCGTCTACCGGGGCGGCTTCGGTTCCGCCTTCGCCCTCCAGAACAGCCTCCAGCGCGCCGCGCCCCTGTTGTTCGCGGCCCTGTGCGTGGCGCTGCCCGCCCGGCTCGGCCTCGTGGTCATCGGCGGCGAGGGCGCGATCGTGCTCGGCGGCCTCGCCGCGGCGGCGGTGGCGGCGCCCCTGTCGGGGGCACCCTCCGGCCTCGGCATCGCCGCCATGGCGCTGGCCGCCCTCCTGACCGGGGCGCTCTGGCTCGGGGCGGTGGGCGCCCTGCGGGCCTGGCGCGGCGTCAACGAGACCATTGCCAGCCTGCTGATGTCCTACATCGCCATCGCGCTGGCCAACCACCTGATCGAGGGCCTGCTGCGCGACCCGGGCAGCCTCAACAAGCCGTCGACGCGGACCATCGACGAGGCCTTCCGGGTCGGCCCGATGCCGGGCCTGGAGGTGCATTGGGGCCTCGGCGTCGGGGTGGTGGCCTGCCTCCTCGCCTGGCTCCTGACCGAGCGCACCACCCTGGGCTTTGCCGCCCGGATCGCCGGCGGCAACGTGCGCGCGGCCCAGATCCAGGGCTTGGCGGTCGGGCGCCTGATCGCCGGCTTCACCGCCCTCGGGGGAGCCCTGGCGGCGCTGGCCGGATTCTTCGAGGTCGCCGCCGTCCACGGCAACGCCAACGCCTCGCTGATCGCCGGCTACGGCTACACCGGCATCCTCATCGCGTTCCTGGCCCGCCAGAACCCCCTGGCGATCCCGCCCGTCGCCTTCCTGCTCGGCGGGATCGAGGCCTCAAGCGGCCTGATCCAGCGCCGCCTGCACCTGCCCGACGCCACCATCCTGCTGCTGGAGGGGCTGCTCTTCCTCCTCGTCCTCATGGGCGAGACGCTGTACGGGCGCTTCAAGCTGTTCAGTCCGCATCTCTGGGGCGAGAAGCGCGCCGCGGCGGCCCAGACCGTGCCATGAGCGCCCGCCCCCCTATGAGCGCCCCCCTATGAGCGACCTCGGCCTCTGGAACGTCCTCATCGCGGTCATCGGCGGGGCCATCCGTGTCTCGACGCCGTTCCTGTTCGTCAGTCTGGGCGAGACCATCACGGAGCGCTCGGGCCGGATCAATCTCGGCCTCGAGGGCACCCTCGTGTTCGGGGCGATGTCGGCCTACGCCACGGCGGTGCTCACCGGCTCGGCCTGGGCCGGCGTCGCGGTGGCGGGCGCGGCGGGGGGCCTGTTCGGCCTCGCCCACGGCTGGATCTGCCGGCTGCCGCGGGTCAACGACGTGGCCCTCGGCATCGCCCTGATGCTGTTCGGCTCGGGCCTCGCCTTCTTCTTCGGCAAGGCCTTCATCCAGCCCTCGGCACCGCAATTGCCGGCGCTCCCCTTCGGCGACTGGTCCGACGTGCCTCAGATCCGGGCCGCCCTCCAGGTCAACGTGCTGTTCCTGATCGGGGCGGTGCTCAGCGTCCTCCTGTGGTGGGCGTTCCGCAACACCCGCACCGGCCTCGTGGTCCGCATCGTCGGCGACAGCGCGGAGGCGGCGCGGGCCATGGGCTACGACGTCGATCGTGTCCGGCTGCTGGCGACCGGGGCCGGCGGGGTGCTCGCCGGCATCGGCGGGGCCTACCTGTCGCTCTACTATCCGGGCTCGTGGAACGAGGGCATCTCCTCCGGGCAGGGCCTGATGGCCGTCGCCCTCGTGGTCTTCGCCCGCTGGAATCCCCTGGCCTGCTTCGGCGCCGCGCTGCTGTTCGGCGGGGCCGGAGCCCTCGGGCCGGCGCTCCAGTCGGTGGGCGTCTCGCAGGGCTATTACCTGTTCTACGCCGCGCCCTACGTCCTCACCCTCGGCGTCCTCATCGCCACCTCGTCGCCGAACCACGCCCTGGCGGGAGCGCCGGGCGAACTCGGCCAAGCGAAGTAAGCCCAGAAGAACCAAGCCCAGAAACAGTAAGCCCGAGCAGACAGGTATCTCCGATGAACGGACTTGGCGGCCTCAACAAATCCCCGAACGGCGTGGTGCTCGGTCTGGTGCAGCTGCAGCTGCCGACCGTCGTCACCAGGGCGGACCTCGCGGCGCAGACGCAGCGCATCGTCGCCCTGGTGGGCAAGGCCCGGCGCAACCTGGCCACCATGGACCTCGTGGTCTTCCCCGAATACGCCCTCCACGGCCTGTCCATGGAGACCAACCCTGACATCCTGTGCCGGATGGACGGGCCGGAGGTCGCGGCCTTCGCCCAGGCCTGCCGCGACAACCGGATCTGGGGCTGCTTCTCCCTCATGGAGTTCAACCCGCACGGCAGCCCGTTCAACACCGGCATCATCATCGACGACACCGGCGCGGTGAAGCTCTATTACCGCAAGATGCACCCCTGGGTGCCCGTCGAGCCCTGGGAGCCCGGCGACATCGGCATCCCGGTCATCGAGGGGCCGCGCGGGGCCAAGATCGCCCTCATCATCTGCCACGACGGGATGTTCCCCGAGATGGCCCGGGAATGCGCCTACAAGGGCGCCGAGATCATGATCCGCACGGCCGGCTACACGGCGCCGATCCGCGAGTCCTGGCGCTTCACCAACCAGTCGAATGCCTTCTGCAACCTGATGGTCACCGCAAACGTCTGCATGTGCGGTTCGGACGGCTCGTTCGATTCCATGGGCGAGGGCATGATCGTCAACTTCGACGGTCAGATCATCGCCCACGGCACCACGGGGCGCGTCGACGAGATCATCACCGCGGAGGTCCGTCCCGACCTCGTGCGCGAGGCGCGCCTCCACTGGGGCGTCGAGAACAACATCTACCAGCTCGGACACCGCGGCTACACGGCTGTGAAGGGTGGCGCCGGGGACTGCCCCTACACCTACATGCAGGACCTGGCCGCCGGCCGCTACCGACTGCCCTGGGAGGATGGGGTCAAGGTGGTCGACGGCACCTCCTGCGGGTTTGCCGCGCCCACCCGGTCCTACGGCGCCGGACAGACCCCGGACGCCCGAGAGGCGGCGGAATGAGCGCGGCGCCCCTTCGCCTGCCGCCGGATGCGGCGCGCTACGCCGTCGCCGAGCCCTATCCCTGGCCCTTCGACGGAGCCCTTCGGCCCGACAACACCGCCCTCGTCATCATCGACATGCAGATCGATTTCTGCGGTCCCGGCGGCTACGTCGACACCATGGGCTACGATATCGGCCTGACCCGGGCGCCGATCGCGCCGATCGGGCGCCTGCTCGCGGCGGCCCGGCGTCTCGGCTACGGCGTCATTCACACCCGCGAGGGTCACCGGCCGGACCTGGCCGACCTGCCCGAGAACAAGCGCTGGCGCTCGCGCCGGATCGGGGCCGGCATCGGCGATTCCGGGCCCTGCGGGCGCGTGCTGGTGCGTGGCGAGCCCGGCTGGGAGATCATCCCCGAGCTGGCGCCCGAGCCCGGCGAGCCGATCATCGACAAGCCCGGCAAGGGCTCGTTCTGCGCCACCGACCTGGCGCTGATCCTCGGGCAGCGCGGCATCCGCAACCTGATCCTGACCGGGATCACCACGGATGTCTGCGTCCACACCACGATGCGCGAGGCCAACGACCGCGGCTTCGAGTGCGTGATCGTCTCCGACGCCTGCGCGGCCACCGACCGGGGCAACCACGAGGCTGCCCTCAAGATGGTGACGATGCAGGGCGGCGTCTTCGGCGCCGTGGCGACCTCCGAGGCCCTCCTGGCGGCGATGGGATGATCCGCGATGGTGTCCTTCTCGCAAGCGGTTCGCACGGCGGTGCCCCGGGACGGAGGCGCGGCGCCGGTGGCGCCCGAGGCCCCGCCGCCCGGCGCCATCGCGGTCGAGACCATCGGCATGACGAAGCGCTTCGGCACCTTCGCGGCCCTCGACGACGTCTCGATGAAGATCGAGGCCGGCGGCTTCCACGCGCTGCTGGGTGAGAACGGCGCGGGCAAGTCGACCCTGGTGAAGTGCATCATGGGCTTCTATGCGCCGAGCGCGGGCAGCGTCCTGGTGGATGGCCGGGAGGTCGCGATCACCAATCCAAGGGGCGCCCAGGCCCGCGGCCTCGGCATGGTCTACCAGCACTTCACCCTGGTGCCGTCCCTGACCGGCCTCGAGAACCTCGTCATCGCCCGGCCCCGGGTGCCGACGGTGATCGACTGGCGCGCCGAGCGCGCGGCGCTGGCCGCCTTCATGGAACGGATGCCGTTCCGGCTGAACCTCGATCGCCCGGTGGCCGAGCTCGCGGCGGGGGAGAAGCAGAAGCTCGAGATCATCAAGCAGCTCTCCCTCAAGGCGCGATTCCTGATCCTCGACGAGCCGACCTCGGTGCTCACGCCGGCGGAGGCCAAGGAGGTGCTGGGCCTCCTGCGCGCCATGGCGGACCGGCGCGAGCTGACGGTGCTGATGATCAGCCACAAGTTCCGCGAGGTCGAGGCGTTTGCCCGCAGCGTCAGCGTCCTGCGCCGCGGCACCCTCGCGGGCGGCGGACGGGTCGGCGAACTCAGCCGCGACGACATGGCGGCGATGATGATGGGCGCCCGCCCGGTGCGCGCCGCCACCAACCGCGTCGGTGGGCCCGACCCGGACCGGGTGGTCCTGCGCATCGCGGATTTGCGCGCCACCGACGCCTCCGGCCTGCGTCACCTCGCCGTCGACACCCTCGCGGTGCAGGCCCGCGAGATCGTCGGGGTCGCCGGGGTCTCGGGCAATGGCCAGAAGGAACTCGCCGACGTGCTCGGCGGCCAGATCCGCGCCACCGGCGGCCGGGTGGAGGTCGCAGGCAAGGCCTATGACGGACGCCGCGCCCAGAGCCGGGCGCGGCGGGTGCGCGTCATCCCGGAGGAGCCGCTGCGCAATGCCTGCGCGCCGCGCATGTCGGTGGCGGAGAACCTGGCCTTCCGGGCCTTCGACCGACGCGCGGAGCGTGCCGCCGCCGCGGGGGGCGCGGTCACGGGCCCGTCGACCGTCTGGCTCGACACCGGCGCCATGCGCCGCCGCGCCCGGGACCTCATCGCGCGTTTCGGGGTCAAGACCGCCTCCGCCGAAGCGCCGATCGCCACCCTGTCCGGCGGCAACGTGCAGCGGGCCGTGCTGGCGCGCGAGCTCACCGATCCGGTCGACCTCCTCGTCGTGGCCAATCCCTGTTTCGGGCTCGACTTCACCGCCGTCGCCGAGATCCGGGCCCGGATCATGGCGGCCCGCAACGCCGGCGCGGCGGTTCTGCTGATCAGCGAGGATCTCGATGAGATCCTCGAGCTCTCGGACCGCATCGTGGTGATGTCCGACGGCCGCATCGTGCACGCGGTGAGCCGCGCCGAGGCCGACGCCCGCAGCATCGGCCGGCACATGGCGGGGCATCACTGAGGCGCGAGACGGGGGGACCGGCCAGAGGGGGCCCGGCGATCCGGTCCGGCAGGCTAGAGCCGTACGGGATCGAGGGTCACCGACCAGAGCGCGGTATCGGCGGCGTCCTTCAGGGTGACGGTCATCTGTTCCGTCGCGCCCTCGACCGCGACGTGGCCGAAGAACTGGTAGCCCGCGGCCGGCGAGAGATTGGTCTGGCCCGGCGGGGGCGCCTTCGCGAAGCGCAGCTGGGGTCCGAAGGTGTCGTCGAGGGCGTTGGGGCCGAAGGTGCCGGCATGCAACGGGCCCGCGACGAACTCCCAGAACGGCTCGAAATCCTGGAATCGCGCCCGGTTCGGGTCGTAGTAATGCGCCGCCGCGTAGTGCACGTCCGCCGTCAGCCAGACGGTGTTGCGGATGCCCGCATCCCGCAGGAAGCGCAGGAGGTCGGCGATCTCGAGTTCCCGGCCCAGCGGTGGCCCGTCGCCCTGCGCGATGGCCTCCGAGCCGAAGGGCGCCTGGGACTCGTAGGGGACGACGAGCCCGATCGGCATGTCGGCCGCGATCACCTTCCAGGTCGCGCGGGAGGCGAGAAGTTCCCGCTTGAGCCAGGCGATCTGCGTCGGGCCGAGGAAATGGGCCTCAGGCCCGTAGGCGGTCTGCCGGTTCTCGCCGTTCGGCCCGCGATAGGAGCGCATGTCGAGCAGGAACACGTCGACCAGCGGCCCATGCGAGATCTTGCGGTAGACCCGGCCGGGCTCCGACGGCGCGAAGCGCATCGGCATGTACTCGTGGAAGGCCCGCGTGGCGCGGACCTGGAGCGCCAGCACGTTCGGGTCGCGATAGGCTTTCCGCAGGTGTTCGGCCCGGGTCAGGGGCTCGCCCGGCCACCAGTTGTTGGTGACCTCGTGGTCGTCCCACTGCGCGAAGATCGGGATCTCGGCGTTCATCGCAAGCACGTTCGCGTCGGTCAGGTTGTAGCGGTAGCGCCCGCGAAACTCCTCCAGGGTCTCGGCCGGCTTCGACACCGCCTCGGTGACGCGGTTGCGCCAGAGGGTGCCGTCGGGCAGGCGCACCTCCGGTACGATCGGGCCGTCGGCGTAGATGGTGTCGCCGGAATGCAGGAAGAAGTCCGGCCGGTTGCGCAGCATGGCTGCATAGATCGTCATCCCGCCCCGGGCCTCGTCGATGCCCCAGCCCTGGCCCGCCGTATCGCCGGACCAGCAGAACGAGACCGAGCGGCGCTCGGCCGGGGCCGTGCGGAAGCGCCCGACCTGCGGCGCGCCGAGGATCGTCGGCGCGGCGAGATCCTGCAGCCGGACCCGGTAGAACACGTCCTGGCCCGGCGGCAGGTCCGTCAGGGCGACCTTCACGGTGCCGTCGCTCGCCGGGAGTGCATCGGCGAAGACGCCGCCGCGCACGTCCGCGAAGCGCTCGGTGATCGACCACTCGATCATCGCCCGGCAGGGGCGGTCGGCCCGGGCCCAGACCACGGCTGAGGTGCCGTCGACGTCGCCGGATTGCAGACCGTGGGTGAGGACGGGGCGGTCTGCGGCCCGGCTGAGGCCGGGCCGGAAAACGCCGGTGCCGAGACCGATGAGGCCGGCGGCCCCCGTCAGGAACGGACGGCGGGTCAGGCTGGAACGGGACGAGGAGGACATGGCGGCGGGCTCCCTTCCGAAGGCTCCGCTATGGCGATCCTGTCTGACGGCTTGACGACGCTGCACGCCTCACACACGGGCGGCTTTCGGCGACGACCGTCCTGCGCGGGGGCGGCATGCGCCGCGATCGACGCGGTGGCACGATCCTGCGCCTGCGAAGATCCCGCGAACGGGCCGCGGCAGCCGGTGCCTTTGCCCCGACAGGGCGGTCTGCCGCGCCTGGAAGCCAGCACAGAACCGCTTCTTTCCGCTGTCGCCGATGCCCGGCGCCACCGGGACCACAAGAACCGGACAAGTACGAAGACCGCTTTGGATCAGTCTCCGATCGACGAGGATGCGGTGTTTCGCGGCCAAGCAGCGTCATGCCTGGGCGCCGGTGGCTCGATGACTCGGTAAGCGAAAGATGAAAATCGGTTCTGGCCCGCTGAAGCGCGCTTGATCAGGCAGCGGAAATCTCGGTAAGCACGACCTTGATCGACGCACGCCCACGGGTTCCAAGGTCTCGTTGATGACGATGGCAAGCGATATCCGCCGTTCTTCAAGGCCGACTGCCGCCGCCAAAACCGCTCCCCTGGTTGTCATCGTCGAGGATGACGAGGGCGTCCGCGACGGCCTGCAGGACCTGCTCCGGTCGGTCGGACTCGATACGCTGGCCTTC
>Ga0160428_1002773_pt1 | contig 10102 bp, 7 predicted proteins | sample SolpanmetagenomM_FD_108198 | JGI IMG/M metagenome (GOLD analysis project Ga0160428, IMG submission 108198) | Solar panel surface microbial communities from Lawrence Berkeley National Laboratory, California, USA - M | ecosystem: Engineered > Built environment > Solar panel > Unclassified ...
ATACCTGAGGCTGGGAGGTTGTCTAAGGCAGCATGGCGGCTGGCGAGGATGTTAAATAAGCATATTTCTCCGCAAACCTTACCCGATTTTGCTTGGGATCCAGATTTGGCATCCGCTGCTGCCGTTTTTACACTTGGTGGCCACCTCTATTGTTTTGCGAGACGGTAACAGCGAGGTGGACGTACTAAATAGTTCTGCTGGCTATTCTTACAAAACGCGAGCAGTGTAGAAGTCCCGAGATCGAAGCATTAGAGTCACCGAAGCATAGCGTGCTCGGTTTTTGCGGCTCTTGCTGAATTGACTGAGGCACAGTCTGGAACGAACCAGCGATCACCGAGTCCTCGGTACATTTGATCGTTGTAAGACAGACAGCGCGGGTGTTGGTGGCTGTCTGTGTGGGTTGAAATAGATGAACGCTCCGGCCATGATCGACCCGCTGGGACGAATTGCTTGTGCCGTACCGTTACCTTGGCCTACAATTGACAGACGCTTTCGAAGTCTCCGTTGGACTGACCCGGTTGATTTGAGATCTCAAGCAGTAAGCGGATCGTGGTTGCGAGGGACGGAGCGACACTACGCTCTGGCTGGCGTCTATTCGCGCGTGTTTAGCCGCGCCACCCCTCACTCAGCAAGCAACCTGACGGACACACACCAAACGCCATTGTGCTTTCGTCCCACCGTACCATCATGGCAGATGAGACAGACTCATCTCGCACTCGCCCCCTAGGTGCTCCAGTTCCCGATCACACTCCCGGCCCCATACCAACCCACACGACCCTTGTCGGGCAGTACATCACGGTAACGGCGCTGCTGCCCTCGCACGCAGCGCCTCTCTTCCCCTACCTCAGCGGGCCGTCCAACGCGCCGCTGTGGGACTACATGTTTGCGGGGCCCTTCGAATCCTCGCCAGCTGCTCTTTCCGCCTTCACCGCGCACATCGCCTCGTGCAGCACGTCGACGGACCCGCTTTTCTTCGCCATCCTCGACAACACCACCGCCTCGCCCGTCGGCATGTTCTCCCTCATGCGCATCGATGCCACGCACCGCGTGCTCGAGATCGGTCACATCATGTACACTCCACTCCTGCAGCGCACGCGAGGCGCTACCGAGGCCATGTACCTGCTATTACGCCATGCGTTTGACGAGCTGGGCTACCGCAGGGTTGAGTGGAAGTGCCATGCGCTGAACGCGGGGAGTCGGCGCGCCGCGGCGAGGTATGGCTTTGTGTTCGAGGGGGTGTTTCGCAGGCATATGGTCGTCAAGGGCCGGAATCGGGATACCTGGTGGGCGAGTATGGTCCGCGAGGACTGGGTTGGGGGATGTCAAAAGGGGTTCGAAAGGTGGTTGGCCAAGGAGAACTTCGATGCGCAGGGGAGGCAAAGGAAGACGCTGGAGGGGTGCAGAGCAGATGCCGTAGAGACGCGCTGAGGTTGCTTGGATATCGGCTTTGAAGAACGACATGACGTTGATTGTAAAAGATAGATTATGCATTATGTATTATGTGTAAAAGTCGGTGGCATTCTTTGGTACTTGATGTAGCTCCATCAATCCTTCTTCTCCTGCTCCTCCTGTGGCGGCTTCACGAGGATGTCGCCAGTGAAGCTCCTGACGATGGTGAATGCAAGATTGCAGATATACGCGATAACCAACAAGATCAGAAACGCGGTCGCGAGAACCCGGAAAGTTACCGAATCCAAGGCAGTGCTCAAAAGGATGAACGACGTGGTCAAAGTGGCCACAGGGAAGATGACGGACCACCAGCTTAGGGAGTAGCTAAGCTGTCCTTTGTAAGCACCTTCCAAGAGGCAATACACTGCGATGATGAGCCAGAAAACGTCGAAGCCAAGGAAGAGCAGAGCAAGGACCGTGCTGGCCGCGCTGACCGCCGAGCCCGCGCTTCCCGTGAGGAAGACGCCTTGGCTATATCCTGCAAAATCGCCCGCGCTATTTGCTGCCGTGCCGAGCAACATAAGCGCAGAGCCAGCTTGTCCCATGGGGCCGACCAGGAGTACTATACTGGGAAGCTTGGCGGGTTCAGGCCATCCCAGATGTGTCAAACGGCGGAACCAGAAACTATAGAGGATCATGGAAAGCCAGATACCAATGCCGGTTAACATGTACCCGACGATGATTGCGGGCACGGCGAGACGGGGCGAGAAGTCGCGGGAGTAATTGGAAAGAAGCCCGCCAACCACCGCGGCGGTCTCTACGCCGACAGCTGGCAGGAAGATAGCTGCGGACAGCCTGTTGTCGTCCAGAGAAGAGTCGGTCTTGAATAGTGAGATGCATATTACGACGCAGGTCATAAGCATCCAGGCGGCGCCAATCCAGTACAGAACATAGGCCAAGATGGTAAAGGAGTGTCCGCCCCATCCTGCCTGGCTGGGAATCAATCCCGTCAAGGCGGCGATGGTCAAGAATGCAATGGGGGCGGCGCCGTAGAAGCCAATCTCCTCCATGCTGCCACTGGCTTTTGAATGGGCAACCTTGGGGTAGAGGAACAAGCGGAGAAGGGTGATGGAGGCTATGATGATGAAGATGGCAATGTCGAGGATGTAGAAGATGGTTGAAATGATGCCCAGACCGTTGAATTGGTAGGGATTCTGGTGCATCAAGATACCGATGATGCCTAGGTAATATTGTCAGTTGGCAGTATGGTCAAGAGAGCCCTTTTCTGCTAGGCTGACCTGTGTTCATGGACAGAGTGAACCTGCGACGAGAGTCAGTGAGGAGTGTCGAGAGATGAATAGTGATAGCCGCTCACCATACTGGGCCAAAGTTCTTGACGATATTGGCAAAGCGAGACTCCTTCTGCTGGCCGTTGTTGGCAGTCTCAGTATCCCAGGTGTCAAAGGGACGGTCCTCGTTGGAGACCAAGCCAGCCATGATTGATGTATGTTTCTTCTCTAGCCTAGGTAGGTAGGTAGGTCTATGTGCTTTCAAAGGTGCGTGTGAGGAGAGGGAAAGGGGACGCTGGGGGGCGCAAGCAGGTGATGATATAGAAGGATGCGTGAAGTGAAGCATGACGAGTGTGTCGAGCCAAGGGGAAAGTCTGATTGGCTTGTTGCTCTGTCGGGAGGATCCAAGATGCAACCCAAGGCAGTGGCATCGAGATTGCTGACGTTGTTGACATCAGCTGCCGTTGATTGACGATGCAATGGAACAATAATAACAATATGCATTTTGAGTCGCGGGCGGCTCGTTCGGCACGGCCATAAAGAAGCTTTGTGCTAGTCACGCTCGTACATAGGCTTTTCAACTCGCAACTGCCGGTGCCACTCTACGTCATCATCGTTCTGGATTTCTTTTGGTTATGTCATCGACGACGTCACATGACACCACATGAACATGACCAACCGCTAAGCTACTTGACTACCACAAATCCCATTCCGTCCCTGGCCTTGCGACACGCTTCCTTCAGCGCTTGCTCCTCGCTGTCCGTCCACTTGACTGTCAGCTCGTCCCACTTGAGGTAGTTGTACTCCTTCTTGAACTGCTGCTGCTGCGCCTGTAGCTTGGACAGCTCCCTCGGGTCGCCTGTGCCCGTGTACACCACCAGCGCTGTGCAAGGCGGTAGGGCGTCGTAGATGGACCTGATGTGCGACACGGTAGCCGCAACGTGCACGCTGAGTGGTCGCCGTGCTGGTGCATCTTGCCCGTTGGCGCCTTCCTTCCTGTCCCCCGCTCCGTCGTCTAGTAACCTCGCTCGCGCACTTTCGAGTAGCGCCTCGTTGTCCGCGCTGCGACTCTGGTTCCACCATCCCCTTGTAACTTCCAGTTCCCGCAAACGTGCCCAGACAAAGTCCACGCCTCCGCCTGGGATCTTTTTGCCGTCGGCATCGCCATTGACAGCCCTCTTGACTCCCGCCACAACCTCATCATCGCTGCTGCAGCCAACACACACGTCGGCCTGCGCGCCATGTCCCCGAGCCGGCACGCCCCAATCCACCACAGCACCGGTGCAGTTGACACCCTCCGCTGGAGTCTTTCCCGGCCTCGATGCCCGTCCCAGTCGCTTGAAGATGCTTTCGCTGCTGGCGTCGCTCGTGCCCCACGTCGGACCCTTTTTGCATTTCGTTTTGACGAGGTCGAGCGCTGCACGTGCGTCCTCCACGCTGTCGTGGCCAGCTTGCCCGCCGTTCTGTATCTCGCGAGAAAGATACTTCTGTGCGAGCCATTTCAGTGAAGACCGAAGCGGAGGCCCACGCGGGTGTGGGTAAAGGAAGCCTGTATCGATGATGTTCGGATGTGTCATTTTGAGAGCGTTCAAATCGGAGTTCAGTGAGTGTCCGATGAGGATGGAATCCGATGTCAGGAGTGTGAGGAGGTGCGCTTGCACGTCGGAGAGAGTGGTTGTTATGGGCGCTAGTTTTTCAGCCGTCATGCCGGAGTATTGTGTTAAGTAGTCCGTGATGGGTTCTGCTGGCTTTACAAGAGTGTCGTAAACCACAGTACCGCTCCAATCGAGTACCGAGATACGCGTCAACGAAAAGACGGTTCCTGTCATGCACATCTCGCAATCGATGGCGTAAAGTTTGCGACCGGCCGTGGTGGGATCTTCAATGGTGCGTTCCCCATTCTGACCGTTCTCAGGAACGGTATCCGCGCCAACAACTGAGTCAACCCATCCATTCTCTGTTGCTTGGTTTTCAGTCTTCCGCCTCTCCACCTCGAGTTGCTTCTCCTCCTCGGGTACCATTGACGGATGGGGTACGAACTCGCCCTCTCGTAACTGCTCATATGTCGCAATGTACTCTGTGACCGGGGTCTGCTTGTCTTCCCAATCCTTGCCTGCACGTGGTGGGCGCGGGCCTGGTCCCTTCATCTTCTTTTCCTCCTGCGTCTTGGGGAGTGGAGCCATCAGGAGTGACTGCAGAGGCGAGTATAGGCGGGAAGCCCTATCATCACCGGCTGTTTTGACGGGCCACAGGTGCGGAAACATGTCTGCCAGTTCTTTTAGACAGTCTGGGAGTTGGTCTTTGTCGAGTTTGGTGGGATAATAATTGTCAGGGGAAGAGAGTGGACGAGAATCCGCATTGACTTTTCCCTCGTCGTTGGGCAATTGTTTGGAAGACGATGGATACTCGTCGAGGGGGATCCCTCCGTTGAACATGTCACGCTCGAGTCCGGCAGCCATGAGAACGACAACTTTACGAACTTCAAGATGATGGCGCACAGATACCCATTGTGGTGCAGGACCGTCCGCTAGCAAGTAAAGAACAAGTCCTTGCAGATCTCCGATGCGTACATTGGTCTGCAGTCGAGCATGCGGTGAATGAGTGATTGCAGGATAGTTACTGCCTTCATCTTTGCCATTCTTTTTACTCTTCTTGCGACTTGGTACAACCTGCCATTGATCATCGTTTGCGGGGTTCTTCGCCATGCCAGATTCTTCCGTTGTTTCAGCCTTTGTTTCGTTGGAATCTCGTAGCAAAGCAAGTGTTTGCCCAATACCAAGCTGGTTAGGGCGATCTTCGGCTTCAAGCTCGTCGCGCTTCCTCTTGCCATGATGATTTTTTCTGCTCGGCATATTGAGTTGATTGCGAGCCGACGGCAGTCTTCGCGGGTCAGTCAGATGCAAAGTTTTAACAACACCCGACTAAGACCTCTAGGAAGGAAATTGACTATAGTTGCACGTTACAGATCCAACTGCGATTGTACAAACTGGACGGAAACACGCGTCGCCCTGACCGAAACAAATAATAAGTCGATGTTTTCACTTTGAGCTCATCCTTGACCTACTCGGAAGCCTTCCGCAACCTTTACCCTGCTGACAAATGAAAATGTCCGCTCTGTTTGCATTGAGCTGTGAACGATGGGTGCAGCCTCTCTAAATAGGTGCATGGAGCTATTTGAGTCGCGTGTTTACCGTTTGCGAAATCCGCTTTTGATTATTTCATTACAGCTATAACTACTGCTCAGCGGATGCGAACTGATACCAGCCCGAAGCCCATCCCGCAGCCTTTCCATCATCACCCCTCGTCTAAACAGCCGCGGGTTGTGAGAGGGTGTTTCCACCATCAGGATACATGATTTGGTGGTTGTAGAAAGCACCCGCCTTGCTAGCAAGGAAAAGTATGGTGGCGCCCATGTCCGAATCCTCACCCTTGCGGCCAGCCGGGTTGCTCGACCCCGGGTCAAGCTTCGACTTTTGGTTCTCGTCGGACTCGCCCTGTGTCATCTCCGAGGGGAAGATGCCTGGTGCGATGGTGTTTACCCGGACTGTCGTATCGGCAAAGGTAGTAGCCAGCATACGGCTGACATGAGCGAACGCAGCCTTGCTGGCTGCATACGCGAATTGGCCATTACTCGAGCCTTTCATGAAGCCACTGATGCTGGCTACGTTGACAATACTCGATGTGAAACCATCGCCTTTGATAACAGCGGTTCCCTTCTCAAGCAGCGGCAGGAAGGCCATACTCATGAAGAACCCTGCAGCAACGTTCGTCTCGAAAGTGTCGGCCCACTGCTGCGGTTCTGACTTCATGAAGTGGTCCGAGATTGCCTGCGCATCCTTCATCTCCGGTTGGCCATTGGCTGAGAAGCTGGTGTTCTTGTCCCTCGCAATTCCCGCGTTGTTCACAAGCAGCTGGATGCCCTTGGGCTCCCTCTCGGAGATCTCGTCGGCCAGACGCTTGATGTCTTCCTTGTCATTGACATTGCCGGGGAATCTGCGGGGCTAATGAGCGTGGTGCTCCCTACGCAATGTCTTGCATCTACTTACGCAACAATGCTGCCTGGGACAGTCTGATACTTTTCGACGACCTTGTCAAGGGCTTCCTCACGGCGTCCTGTGATGTAGACTTTCGCTCCGTTGGCAACCAGGGCTTGGGTGATCATCAAGCCGATTCCAGAACCTCCGCCCGTGACGATGGCAGTGATCTTGCTGCAGTCGAAGAGGTTCGACGACTCAAACTCCTTGTTCGGATGTGAGGACATGATGCTGCGTGTGATGGTGAAGGCTGGTTTGATGGATAGAGAAGGCTTGAAGGATAGGATGGAGGATTTGGACAGTGAGCTTGTCTTTGTGTGGAAAAGACGGAGCATGTCTGAACTAGATGTTGACAGACAATGCGCACGCCCTTATGCGAAATTCATTGACATCATCCCACAAGCAGTCGACGTCATGAAGGAGTGCACTCCGTCGGTGCCGTGACATCTTGCGGGGTTGGAACGTCCCGTCCATCTCTGCTGTCGACCACAGGCCATCGGCTTCGACATCATTGCTTCAGTGACATCAAGGGCTTGGGCCTGGATTTCCACTTGACAATTATCAGATTACATATTATACATTGACCAACCCTCCCTGAGATATACAATCCATGATCCATTGCAACCCAGCAGCCATTCCACCTGAAGACCAAACACCAAGATATCATTCACTTTCCAGGAACCCACTCCATCCCTGGCCAACTAGTCGGACTCATCAAGATCTCCTCATCATCTTCCTCCCCGTGCTCATCTACACTCTCATGCCTCTGATGTCCCCCGTGCACCCCCTGCCCCATCCTCCCTTGCCTTGCCTCCGCAATTCGGCTGTCTACACTGCTCATCCGCTCATGTCCACTCCTTCTACGCCCGGCGTCCATACTCGTCCTCTCAGGGCTCCGCGGCGGTATAGGCGGCGCTGGCCCGTTCGGATCCATGACAGGTCTGTACGCGTTGGACGCGACGATATTTATCGGCAGCGGCAGAGTCTGTGACCGCCGTGGCGCACCCGTCGTTGCCGGTGGCATAAAAGCAGTATGTTGCGGCGGTGGAGGCGTCGACCTCGCCAAGAACGATGCTTCCACGGAGGCTCTCGGAGACATGGAGCGGCGTGGATTCGGCATAGGCGGCGTTGATGCGATTTGCGGGAAGATGCTGTAATACGGTTGCTGTGGTGAGCCGCGTTGCCGAGACATACCCGCCGCTGGTAGAGGCGGCATGGGTTCTTGCGACGTTCGAGGATTACCAGCGCTGGGTGTGCTACTCCGGCTTGACGGTTGCGAGCCGTATCGTTGGGGGACGATGCCTTGCGACTGAAGATACTGGATATGCGCGGAATTCACAGGCTCGTTTGGTCTTGGTGAATTTGGAAGAGAGGTCTGCGAGGTGTACGAGTACTGTGCACTAGGTTCCGGCCGGAATTCCTGTTGAGATGGCGCTGGTACCGGCGGCGCTCGCTGTTGCGAACCGGAGAAAGCAGGATCTCTTGTATTATTCAGATTTGGGGACGGGGGAGGCGGGTTCTTCGAAAGCTTCCCTGCACGTTTGGGGTTGGTCACGGTTCCGTCTGACGACTTGGAGCGGCCGAAGAGACTGCCAAGGAAGGATGTACGTTTCTTGGATGCGTCTACCGAGTCCGAAGAAGTTGTGCCGCGCTGTAGCTTACTCAGATCTTGTTGCGGCGTCTGGATTCTTGCTGGCTTCGCGGCGTCTTTATGCGTCAACGTTCTCACGGGCAGCTGTTGAGAGGAGTTTTCCCGGCGGACCGCTCCGATCGAAGCGTTATTCTCACCGCTTAGCTCAGATGGAGTTGCACGATCTTGCTGCCGTGCAATTGGAGCATCGCATTGATCTTGACGGCGCCTTCGGTCAGCTTCAAGTGGACCTGGTTCACGTCCAGGTCTCATTTGATCCTCGCCCAGACCGGGCAGAGATGGGTAGTCGCTGACAGCATCGCGGCTGCGGCTTCTTCCGAAACTCAAGAATCGCCTCGACGTTTGTCTTGTCGGGGAGGGCTTCACTGCAGGAGCTGGGCCTATTCCAGGCAGGCTATGTTCGTTAGGGCTCGCTCGAGGGTCTGGTGGGTTCTGATCAGTCAAAGGTCTCGAAGTTGAGACGCTTCTCAGCGGAGCAGTTGTTCGTTGCGAATGCGCCTGAGTTTCGACCACTTCAAGACCGGTCTCTATAACGGGACGAAGATCAGGCCGACTACCGTGGCTCGAATGCATGGGGCTAACAATGTCGCTCTGCTTCGGTTTCACACTCTGCACTTGGCCGCCGGTAGTGTTGCTTGGCGCGCTGAAGTTTGAAACGCCGGATCGAGGTCGGTCTTCGGTGATTCCAGGAGTTCTAGACCTAGGCCCAGGAATTGCCTTCTGAACTGATGTTCTCCGCTCCAACCTGGCCAACGTTGCTTGATGAGCACTCAAAACAGTGGGTAGTACTTCTTTCTCTGTCATGGACTGTTCGGCCCGTAGCGCACTTCCGCTTTGCCGCTCCTGCAATCCACCTACGGCCTGGTTCGAAATAAGCGTCGCCGTCTCTTCGGACCCCTCAGGATGGTTGAACTGATCCCGGAGTGATGACGGCAAGCCACCCGAATTCTTTATGTCAGTGTCCTGCCATAGATTATAGCCACGTGCACCGAAGACACCAACGTTAGAGGTTGAAGTCGGTTCGTCGAAGCTGACATTCGGTGTCTCTGCGGAGTCCTCAGGATCAGAATCCTCATCCGCGTAGTCCGTCAATGGGCTGAGAACAGATGTTCCACCGTAAGCACCATCCTTTACAGCTAGCTGAGAGCTATGGTATACAGGATATGAATGCCTGTCTAAACTCAACCTGACCGAATTCGAGAAGTAGCCCGACGAGCGATCCGAATGTTTATCGTTGAAAATGTCGGACTGGTCTATGGACTCTGTCTGATCATGTGAGAAACTCGACTTGGGCAGGATCTTATGATCAGAAGTGCGCGCATGGGGATCATGAGTCCTGTCGTCGCTAGCAAGCTCGGAGAAGCCTGCTACCGGATTTACATCATTTGCCGAAACAATCTTTGCCGTCTCAGTGTCGGACGTAGACGGCGAATGTGCCTGAGGATAAGAAGTAGACTCAGACTGCCCTCTTGTCTCGCCAGTATTCCGGGAATCCGTTAAACTTGACGCATCGCTATCGAGCTGTCTGTTCGCACTGCTCGCGCCAGGAATTTCCAAGCCATCAGTGTGTCTGAACTGGGTAGGGGAAGATATTGTCATGCCAAGACCTGCATGGGGAAGTGGCGTGTCAGAGACTTGCATTCCTCGAAGCTGCGGTGAAGCCGGGATGGGTGGAGTCGGTGCCTATTAAGGAACACAAGTCATTGAGTGTTTCGGAAGGTGTCTCGGAGAATAAGTAA
>Ga0160428_1002774_pt1 | contig 10100 bp, 9 predicted proteins | sample SolpanmetagenomM_FD_108198 | JGI IMG/M metagenome (GOLD analysis project Ga0160428, IMG submission 108198) | Solar panel surface microbial communities from Lawrence Berkeley National Laboratory, California, USA - M | ecosystem: Engineered > Built environment > Solar panel > Unclassified ...
GAGGCGCTGGGCGGCGGATCCTCGCCAATGGAGTTGTCGATCAGCACCAGGCCGGCAATCTGGTTGTCCCCATGCCGGGCGACATAGGCCAGGCTGTCGAGCACGCCGAGGGACCAGCCAACCAAGAGGACCGGGTTGCCGCCATTGGCGGCGATGAGATCGGCGATGTCTTCGCCGCGGCGCTCGTAATCGTAGCCGGAGTCGGCGATCTCACTGTCACCCTGGCCACGCGGATCGAGTGCGAGCACGTGATACTGGCGGGCGAAGGCGTCGATCTGCGGCTGAAAGATCCAGGCCGGCATGGTCCAGCCCGGGATGAAGACGACCGTCTTGCGGTTGGGATCGCCGGCCTCGATGACGTGAAGGCGGACGCCGTCGCTGGTCGTGTATTGAAGGTCGCGCGCGCGTGCGGCCGGCGAGGTCGCCAGCAGCGCAGCCATCAGGAGTCCAAGCACAGCACGCCGCATGCAGGCGTTATGACCCCGGTGTAATGTAGCGTGTCAACCTTTCGTGGGTAGGACGACGCGTTTTTGGAGAGCTGTTGATGGACAACGACGAGAATTCAGGACGAACGCGTCAGCTCGTGGCCTCGGTGCTGGTCATCGCGGTGCTTCTGGTGGCCGGGCTGTGGCTGACGGGCGCACTGCGCGGCAGCGGCGCGATCCAGGATTGCGTGGCGGCAGGCCGAACGAATTGCGCGCCGATCAACCAGTAGACAGAGCCGTCAGTGGCCGATCTCGCGTGAGACGGTGGTGCCGGAGCGGAGTTGCATATCCTTCATCAGCGCGCCGATAACGACGGCGATCAACAGCAGGCCGAGGCAGACGCCGAAGCCGAGGGTGAAGCCGCTGGCAAGGGCCGCGCGCGCTTCCCTCAACGATGTGCCGGCCGCGGCACCGCGCAGCGAGCCCAGGTCAATCGCGGGGAGCCCGGCAGCGGCAAGGCCGGCGTTGAAGCGCGCGGCCAGCAGCGAGCCAACGATGGTGCTACCAAATGCGCCTCCCATCGAGCGCAGGAACAGCAGCGACCCGGTGGCGGCGCCGACGTCACGGCGCTCGGCGGCATTTTGCACCTGCATCAGGATGCTCGGCATGGTCACGCCGATGCCGAGCCCGATCAGGGCCGAGAACGGCAGCACCAGATAGAGCGAGCCGCCGGCGGCCTGAAGCGTGAGGCCGAGGAAGCCGAAGGCGCAGGCGACCAAGCCGGCGACCACGAGCCCCTTGGTCCGCCCGATGCGGCGGGCAATCTGGCCGCCGATGAACGCGCCGACGACGCTGGAGGCAAGGAACGGCACCACCAACAGACCAGAAGTCGCGGCGTCGAAGCCCATGACGAGCTGGAGATAGAGCGGCAACAGGAAGGTGGCGCCGAACAGGCCCAGCGAGGTGAAGAACGCGATCAGCACGCCGAAGAAGAAGGTGCGGTTAGCGAACAGGCGCGGCGGCAGGATCGGGTCGGCGGCGCGACGCTCCTGCCAGATCAGCACTCCCATCAAGCCCAGGCCGACGATGCCGAGCGTCACCACCGGAGCCGACGTCCAGGGCAGTTCGACGCCGCCCCAGCTCAACATCAGCAGCAGCGCGGTGACGCTGCCGATCAGCAGGGCGGAGCCGAGATAGTCGATATGCACGTCGCGCTTCTGGGTCTTGATCATACGGAGCGCGCGCTCGCACAGGAACAGCGCCACCAGCCCGATCGGCAGGTTGGCCCAGAAGATCCAGCGCCACGACAGATGATCCGTCACCCAACCGCCGACGATCGGGCCGGCGATGCATGAGATGCCCCACATGGAGGCCATGTAGCCCTGATATCGACCGCGTTCGCGCGGGGCGACCACGTCGGCGATGGAGGCTTGCGCCATCGACATCAGCCCGGCACCGCCGAGCCCCTGCACGGCGCGCGCGATGATGAGTTGCGGCAGGCTCTGGGCGAAGCCGCAGGCCATGCTGGCTAGGATGAAGACGATCAGGCTCGGGATCAGCAGGGCGCGGCGGCCCCATATGTCGGACAGCTTGCCGATGATGGGCGTCGCGGCCGTGCTGGTCAGCAAGTAGGCGGTGACGATCCAGGCGAGGTGGCCGAAGGCATTGAGATCGGCGGCGATGGCGGGCACCGCCGGAATGATGACGGTCTGATCCAGCGAAGACAGGAAGATGCAAAGCAGGATCCCGGAGATGACCCGCAGGATCTGCTGGTGCGTGTAACCCGGAGTATCAGCTTGGACAAAATCAGCCATGGGATTTCCTTACGCCCCCATGGCCCGCCGCGTCAGCCCTTTGCGGCGAGTTCGGACCGGAACAATTCGTCCACCACGACCGCGCGTTGCGCATAGGTATGGTCGTTCATCACCCGGATGCGCGCGGCCGCCCCGATAGCGCGCGCTCGCTCGGGCGTCAGGCGGCGCAAATGGTCGGCCACGTCTTGACCGTCACGGGCGACGAGGACCTCCTTTTCCGGCTCGAGGAACAATTCGATTCCCTCCCAGGCATCGGTGATCAGGCATGACCCGGCGCCTGCCGCCTCGAACACCCGGGTGGCGGGCGAGAAACCGACAGCGGCCATGCTGTCTCGCGCGACGTTGAGCACGGCGGCGGCGGAGCAGTTGAAGGCATTATGGTCCGCGGTACCGACATGGCCGATGGCGCGGACGTTGAGCGGCATCGCCTTGTCGTGCCAGCCATTGCCGCCGAGCAGGAACGAACGGTCCGGCGCGAGTTGGGCGGCGCGCAGGAAGAAGGCTTCGACGCGGGCTTCGCGATCCGGCAGGCGGTTGGCCAGGAAAGCGAGGTCGGCGGCAAAGCGCGGTTGTGCGGGGACCGGGTGGTGCGTGGCCGGGTCGAGCGCGTTGTAGATGGGAATGCATTTGCGGGCGCCGAAGCCGTGATAGGCGTCGATCACCGGCGGGCCGCCGCCGTAGGTGAGCACGAGATCGAGCTGCGGCAGGGCAGCGCGGAGCGCGTGGGCGGGCTCGACGCGGAGCGCATCGAGCGTGGCGGCGGCGTCGACGTCCCAGAATAGCTTGAGGGCGTTGGGCCGCGCCTTGGTGAGAATGCCAGCGAGGAGTTCGTCGTCGAAGACGCCGACGCCGCTGGCCTTGACCACGATATCGGCCGCCGACGCCTCGTTGAGGACGGAGCGCAACCCGTCCTTGGTGGCGGGGTAGACGACGACGCGGGCGTAATCCGGCGGCTCAATGTCGCGGTGGCTCTGCCGGTCAAAGGCGTCCGGTTCGTAGAAGGTGATCTGGTAGCCGCGCGGCGCCAGGGTGGAGAGGATGCCGCGGTAGTAGGTGGCGGCGCCGTTCCAGTAGGAGGACAGCAGGCTCGATCCGTAGAAGGCGATTTTCATCAGGCTCTCAGTCGTTGGATGGCTTCTGCGCGCGCAGAAGCGCGACGATGGCCAGCAATTCGGCCACGCGGATGGCGCAGGTATGGCGGGCCCGGATCGTCGCCAGACCATGGGCGGCAAGGCTGGCGCGGAGGTCAGGCTCGTTCTGCAAGCGGCGCAGTTGGGCGGTCATCTCCTCGCCGGTTCGGGCGACCAGGTAGTCCTCGCCGGGGGTGAACAGGCCCTCGCGGTCCTCCCAGGGCGCCGAGACGAGGGGGATGCCGCAAGCTAGGGCCTCGAACACGCGGATGGTCGGGATGCCGGGGAGTTGGGTGGCGTAGAACCGGCGCGGAACGTGCACCGTCAGCAGATGTTGGGCGAAGATCTCCGGCGCGCGATGGTTGGGGAGCCAGCCGCGGTAATCGGCACCGTAGCGGGCGAGCAGCGCGCGCGCCTCGTCAGGGTAGCGGACGCCGTGAATGGTGAGCGGCAGGCCGAGCGTGGCGGTGGGGCGGAGCAGGAAGTTCTCGAGTTCGGCGGTGCGCTCGCCATCACCCCAATTGCCGATCCAGACGGCGCCGCTGCGCTCGGTCGCATCAACCGGGGGATGGAACAGACGGATATCGGCGGCCTCGTGCCAGACGAAGACACGGCCTTGCCAGCCCCAGCCGCGGTAGATCTCGGCCAGGGTCTCGCCAAAGGCGAGAATGCCGTCATAGCCGTCGAGGTCGTAGGCGCGCATGGCAGCCGGGTCGCTGACGGCACGGTGATGGGTGTCGTGGAACAGCAGGGTGAAGCCGGCGCCGCCGCGGCGAAGGGCGCCGAGTTGGGCGACCAGGGCCGGGTCGGTCCATTCGTGGACGATGACCAGGTCGGCACCGTCGACCAGCCGGGTCGGGTCATCGGCTGGGGTGAAGGTGCCGGCCTCGAGTTCGGGGTAGGCGGATTGCCAGGAATCGGCGGCTTCGGGGCCGGCATCGGCAAGCAGGTTCTCGCGGCTCCAACTCGCGGCCGGCTCAAGGGAAACGACGTCGTGGCCTTCGGCGATCAGCTCGCGGAGGATGCCGCGCATGAAATGAGCGTTGCCGTGGTTCCAGCAGGAGGAGAGCGCGTGGCTGAAATAGACGATCCGCATCAGGCGTAGGCTCCAAGGCGGCGATGGACGGCCAGCGTGCCGGCGACGGTCTTGTCGACCGTGTAGCGAGCGGCGTGGCGGGTCACGTCGCCGGTATCGGCGAGGGCGGCGCGAAGGGCCGGCACCGGGTCGGCACCGAGGGGAACGAAGCGGGCGGCACCGTCCCATAGCTCGCGAAAGGTGGGAATGTCGGAAAGCACGAGACGCAGGCCGGATTGCGCGGCTTCAAGGACGGAAAGGCCGAAAGGTTCGTAGCGCGCCAGGGAGGCGAAGACGCTGGCCTCCGCGTAAGCCCGGCGCATGGCGCGGGCGTCGAGCGGGCCGAGGAGGTGGAGGTTGGCGAGATCAACGTGGGCGCCGTTGGGGCCGGTGACGGGGCCGGCGGCGTGGATGGGGGTGTCCAGCCGGGATGCGACTTGGTCGAGCGCGGTGGCGTTCTTGGCTTCGTCCCAAAGGCGGCCGGCGGTGAGGATGAGGCCGGTGGAGTCACCTTCCCCCCTACTCTCTCCCGCCATCGCGAGAAGGGCGCCGTTGTGGACGGTGGTGATCACGCAGTCGCCGTAGGCTCGGCAGGTGGCGTCGGCGTGGGCCTTGCTCGGGGCGATGACGGCGTCGGCAGTGTGCAATCCGACGCGGGTGGCCTCGGCGCGCCAGGCTAGATCGTCGGGGAGTGGGCCGCTACGGACGGCCTCCCACCAGGTGGCGACGCACGAATGGGCGACCACTACGGCTGCAGGCTCCCACCGGTCGGGCCCGGCCAAGGCGGGAGCATGGAGGTGCACGGAGCGAACCCCCTGCCCTGCCGCGAGCTGCTTGAGCGCGGCGGTCACGGTGGTGAGCGCTGCCGGATCGGGTGCCGTCCAGTCCAGCGGCAGGCCGGTGTCGATCAGCTGCAGACCGAGTGCGGCGGCTTCTTCACGTTGAAGCTGAGACGGAGATGGTCCGAGCACGACCAGGATCGGCCGCTGCACCATGCCGGCGGCCAAGTCGAGCGAATAGCGCCACACGCCGCCCACGGCATCGGTCGTCAACAACATAGGAAGGAGCTGCCGCCGGTCAGGCCGGTCGGCACGCATGCTCCAGCTCGGGGAGCGACAGCGGGCGCTCCTCCTGGATGTCGGAGAAGGTCGTGAACTGGCCGAGGTAGTGCTGATGGGCACGTTCCCAGGCGGTGTCGTCGGGAAGGCCGAACAGTTTCCGGTAATCGGGCGAACTCGGGTAGGGATAGAGCGGCACCGGATCGTTGGCCCAGACGCCCTGGGCCTTGAGGCCGTCGCGCCAGGCGGTAACCATGGCCGGGTCGTCGTCGGCGACTTCCAGCAGGTTGGCCTGTACGAACGGAACGTGCTGGCGGGCGAGGACCAGCAGCGCCGCCAGTTCGTCGGTGGACAGCTTGCACCGTTTGTCGAGCGCGGCGCGGCCATCCTCGGTGAGGCTTTCGACGCCGGCTTCGATGGAAACGCAGCCGGCGCGGCCGAGCAACTCGATGAGGTCGGGCTTCCACAAATCGATGCGGGTCTGGATGCCAAACTGGATCGGGCGATCCACCAGGGCTTCGAGCAACGCGCGGTTGGGCAGGAAGATCTCGTCGATGAAGTAGACGTATTCCGCACCCTGGGCGACGAGGCCGTCGATCTCGGCCAGCACGGGTGCCAAGTCACGACGGCGGTATTTGTCGCGGAAGTCGATCTTGGCGCAGAAACTGCAGCTATACGGACAGCCGCGCGAGGCTTCGACTTCGGCGCCGGGCCCTGTGGCCGGGCGGTCGAAGCGATGGTGGTGGTGGTGGTGCCGGGCGATCCACGCATCGGGCCAGCGCAGGGCTTCCTGAGCGATGAAGCGGGAGGCTTGCGGACCACCGGACTGGACCAATGCTCCGTCACGCAGGATAGCCGTGCCAGGAACGACGCCGGGAATGCCGCCATTGGCCAGCCCGGCGATCACGTCCTCGCACTCGCCCATGACGATCGCGCCGACACCTAGCTTCTGCAGCGTGGTGAACGGGGTGGATGACCCGTGAGGGCCGACGGCGATCGTAAAGCCGCCGCCAGTGCCGAGCGCGTCAAGCATCTCGCGCGGCACGCGCAACTCGGGCGGGGCGCAACGCCAGAACAGGTAGGACGGCGCCGTAGTGACGACAGTCATCGCCGGCGCGAAGGCCTGAATCTCGCCGGCGAGGTCGGCATAGCTCTGCGCCATGAGATGGCCGTCGAGCAGCAGCACCTCATGGCCGTCGCGCTCAAGGGCGGAGCGGCAGTAGCCGAGTTCCAGCGGCAGATGCGGCTCGCGGCAGCCGAAGTAGATGCTGCCCTCGAACGTCCAGGGCGGATTGACGAGTGCGACCTTCATGGGGCGACCTTCACAGGGAGGCCAACTCCGGCTCACGGCGTTCAGTGGCGATCCACTCCGCCAGGCGGGCCAGTCCATCACGCCACGGCACTGCATCGGCGAGGCCCAGGGTGCGGCGGATCTTGGAGGTGTCGGCGACGAAATAGCGTTGATCACCGGGTCGCCATTCGGCGAAACGGAGGTCGGGGGTACGGCCGGTCAGCTCGCCAATCCGCTGCAGGACCTGGATCAAAGTGACGGCATTGCTCGGACCACCACCGAGGTTGAACGCCTCGCCGGAAACGGCATCGATGCGGGACCAGGCGGCGACGTAGGCATCGACGGCATCGTCGACGTAAAGCACGTCGCGCACCTGCCGGCCGTCGCCATAGATACTGATCGGCTTGCCGGCCCGGACGGAATACAGGAAATGCGCCAGCCAACCCTGGTCTTCGGTGCCGAGCTGGCGGGGACCGTAGATGCAACTCATGCGCAACACGCTGGCGGGGATACCATAACCACGCGCGTAATCGAGCACGTACTGGTCTGCAGCGCCTTTGGAACAACCATAGGGCGTGTAGAAGCTGAGCGGACGATCCTCGCCGATGCCTGCGGCTCGCAGCGCGGAGTCTTCCGGCAGATAGGCCTCGCCATCGCGCGCAAGGCGGATGTCGGCCAAATTGCCATAAACCTTGTTGGTGCTGGCGAAAATGACGGCAGGCGGACGACTCTGGCGGCGCGCACCTTCCAGCACGTGCAGCGTGCCGCGGAGATTGACGTCGAAATCGCCCTCCGGATCCTGCAAGCTGGTCGTGACGGCGACTTGGGCCGCCATATGAAAGATCGCGCCGGCACTGTCGATGGCAGCATCGAGTTGGTCACGATCGCGAAGATCGGCCACGACCGACTGGATCTTGCTTCCATGCCGAGCCCGTAGCCAATCGAGGTTGGCGCTGACGCCGGGGCGGCTGAGCGCATCGAACACGATGACCTGGTGACCCAGGGTCGCCAGGCGGTCGGCCAGATTGCTGCCAATGAACCCGGCGCCGCCCGTGACCAGAACGGCCCGGCCGTCAGTGTCCGGTGGAAGGGGCCGCCCGGCCGTCATGCCACCAAGCCACGCTGCTCGAGTTCGCGGCGCGCATCGTGTACGCGATCTTGCGCCTGTTGACGCTGCACCCACTCGGCGAGTTCGCCTAGGCTGTCGGCGAAGGTGCGACGCGGCGCGAAACCCAGGACGTCGCGGGCCAGCGAGATATCGGCAAAGCAGTGACGGATGTCGCCGGTGCGGGCCTTGCCCATCACCTCGGGGGTCAAGTGCGGCACGCCCATGGCGCTGGCCAATGCCGCGCCAACTTCAAGGATGCTGACATCCCGGCCGCTGCCGATGTTGAACACCTGGCCCGGGGCGTCGGGATGCTCGAGCGCCAACAGGAAAGCCCGTGCGACATCATCGACATGGACGAAATCGCGACGCTGCTCGCCATCCTCGAACACCATCGGACGCTGCCGATTGTGCAGGCGGGAAGCGAAGATCGCCAGCACGCCGGTATAGGGATTGGAGAGCGCCTGACCGGGGCCGTAGACGTTGAACAGGCGGAGCGCCACGCCCTGCATGCCGTACGCGGGAGCCACCGTAAGGGTCAGGCGTTCCTGCACGTACTTCGTCAGCGCGTAGACGGATGCGAGGTTGGGACGCTTCCACTCCGGAGTTGCCATGGGCGTGAGCGGCAGGCCGTCTGGACCCATCGGATCCCAGCCGGCATCGCTGCGTTGGGCCGGACGGGTCACGTCGTCCATCCGCTCGCCGGCGGCAGAACGATACAAACCCTCGCCATAGATGCTCATCGAACTGGCCACGACGACCCGCTCGACAGGATGATCGATCAGCGCCTGGAACAACACGGCCGTGCCACCGTCGTTTACGGACACGTAGCGGTCGATGGCATACATGCTTTGACCGACGCCGACCTCGGCCGCCAGATGGATGACGCTGTCGACGCCGTCGAGCGCCTGCGTCACGCGCGCGAGGTCGCGAACGTCGGCGCGGATCAGCTCGACGTCGTCGAGCACCGGGTCACGGGTGGCGACGTCGCCATGCACCTGGTCGATGAGGCTATCGAGGACGCGAACGGCGTACCCCTGCTGGACCAAGCGACGAACCACATGACAACCGATGAAACCTGCGCCGCCGGTGACGAGAACGCGCTTGGTCATACCGACAACATCCATCTACCTCTTTCCTGGCCCACTCTGGAACCAACCCTTGAACGTCCGTGTTGGCATGAAATTTCGACGTCAATACGACAGGACATGCTCACAATCCCGTGAAACTAAGCGGCTTCGTTAGCGATGACCCGCTGGGCCTTCAACAAAGCCTCCGCAAACGCATCGGGCGGAACGGCGCCGGAGAACAGCACGTGGCGCTCGAGCACGAAGGTCGGCACGCCGGTCAACCCGGCCGCGCGCACGGCGGCGTCCTCGGCCTGGATCTCGGCGGCAAGACGATCAGCGTCGAGGAAAGCGGCAACGACTGCCGGGTCGAGTCCGGCGCTGGCGGCGATGTCGGTCAACGTCGCGCGATCGCCGATATCGCGGCCTTCGACGAAGTATGCCGCGAACAGGCCGTCGACGATTTCGTCCTGCCGGCGATGTTCGGCGGCGAACTGGATCAGCCGATGGGCGTCGAGCGTGTTGGGCGTGCGGTGCATCCGGTCGAACCGGATCTGCAGCCCGGCCGCTGCGGCTGCACTACTGACCTGTGCGTCGAGTTCGCGGGAGCGTTCGAGGCTGCCGAACTTGGCCTGACGATACTCGTCACGCGACACGCCCTCGGGTGGCATGTCGGGGTTGAGCTGGAACGGTCGCCAGCCGACCTGGAACGCATGCCCATCGGCGGCAAGTTGACCGAGGGCAACCTGCATGTGCCGCTTGCCGATGTAACACCAGGGGCAAATGACGTCCGAATAGACGTCGAGCTGGGCTGTTCCGGGGTTCTGCATGTTCAGCAGGTCTAGCTTGAGAAGCTGCCATCAAGCAATGCACGCGCCACGACGGAGAAGTCCCGTCCGCCGAGGCCGAGCTGATTGAGCCTGGCATACACGTCTCGCGCAGCAGTTCCGAGGATGGAAGCGGCGCCAGTCTCGGTCTCCGCATCGGTGGCCAGCGTCAGATCCTTCAGCATGAGATCGACCGCGAAACCCGGCGCGTAATCGCGATTGGCCGGGCTGTTCGGGACCGGGCCGGGAACCGGGCAGTAGCTAGTCAGCGCCCAGCATTGGCCGGAGGAGGTCGATGCGATGTCGAA
>Ga0160428_1002775_pt1 | contig 10100 bp, 8 predicted proteins | sample SolpanmetagenomM_FD_108198 | JGI IMG/M metagenome (GOLD analysis project Ga0160428, IMG submission 108198) | Solar panel surface microbial communities from Lawrence Berkeley National Laboratory, California, USA - M | ecosystem: Engineered > Built environment > Solar panel > Unclassified ...
CGGACCGCCTCGGCTCGAAAGGCCGCATCATATGTGGTTCTTGGCCGTTTGCCGGCTGTTTTTTCTGCTTCCATGACAAGGGAAAGGTACTTTCTCTGTGTCCATTCTTACCCGACCACCTCAGTAGGTGAACTGCTCGGCTTAGTGGAGAGCTACCAGCTTATCCCATTGCTACCCCTGAAAAAGGACTATAGTAATTTCGAATTCAGGGTAAGGCCGGCAGTCGGGCCACCTTACTCCACGGCTAGCCGCTGGGTGGCGCGGGTGCCATCGGCGGCGGTGGCCTGCACCACGTAGAGACCCGGGGCTAGCCCGCGCAAGCTCAGGCTGTGGCTGCGCAGCAGCGCGGCATCCTGGCTGAGGAGGCGGCCGGTGAGGTCGAAAAGGTGCAGGGAAGTAGCCTGGGCCGTTTCGACGGTGGCGGTGCGGGCGGCCTGGCTAGCCGGATTGGGGTACACGCTGAGGCTCAGCACCTGGGCGGCGCTGGGCCGGGTAGCTAGCACCGCCCCGCTGCGGGGCAGGTAGCTGATGATGCCGCCGGTTTCGGTGCCCACGTACAGCTCGGGGCGGCCGTCGCGGTTGAGGTCGGCAGCGGCGGCGGCGAAATGCAGGATGCTGCCGTTGCCCAGCCGGCCCGGCTCGTACTGCGCGCTCATACTATTGTAAAACAGCTCAGTGCGCTCTACAAAGGCCGAGCTCTGGCTACGGAAGTTGGCGTAAAACCGCACCGTGCCCGCGCCATCCACAGTGAGGAGGTCGGGCGTGCCATCGCCGTCGAAGTCGGCTACGGTGGGCGCGAGGTTGGCGGGGCGGGCGCTGTTGGCCCGCAGCGTACCGAAGTCGTTGTTGGCCAGCACAAACAGATTATCGGTATTGCTCCCGGCCGCGGCGCCCTGGTTGCGGAAGTAGCGCAGGCTGTAGCCGCTCGTATCGAGCACGTCGTTGGTGCCGAGCAGCAGGTCTACGTAGCCATCGCCATCCACGTCGTAAAAGCAAGGCGTATCGCTCTGGCGGGCGGGCAGACCGCCCGCGCCCTGCTGCTTGAAGTAGCTGGCATTCGCTGGGTTGAAGGCTGCCTCCTGGCCCGCGCCCGCCGTGTTTAGGATATAGTTTAGCCGGTTGGTGGTGCCGGTGAAGGCCGAGTATACCAGGTCGAGCGCGCCATCGCGGTTGAGGTCGGCCAGCGCCGGGCGCAGCGTTTCAAACCGTACGCTGGGCGTGAGCGCCGCGGTGGCCGCCAGCCCCAGGTAGTCATCGGTTACGAGTCGAAACACCGGTTTCTGAGCCGTGCCCACGTTGCGGTAGTAGTAGATACTGGCTCGGTAGTAGCCATTTACGAGGTCGCCCTGGGTGCCCACCAGCATATCGGTGAGCCCGTCGCCGTCGATATCGCCGAAGGTGGGCACGGCGCCTTCGCTCACATCAAGCATGTCATTTTGCAAAAAGCCATCGCTAGCCAGGCTGAAGCTGGGCGTGGCCGCGCCGCTGGCCGCCGCATTTTGGTAGAGGCGCACGTTGTGGCGCATGCTCACGCGGTCGAGCGAATTATCGGTCATGGTGGCCGCTACCACCATATCGGGCACCCCATCGAAGGTGACATCGAGCAGGTACGTCGAGGGGAAAACCGGCAGACTCACCGGCGCGGCGGCCGACGGAAACCCGCTGCTGCTAGCCGCCGCAAAAGCCGCGTCGATCGTTGAGGTGCCCGTGTTGAGCAGGCGCACGAGCTGGGGGCAATTGTCGCGGCCGTCGAGTAGGTCCAGCTTGCCGTCGCCGTTCAGGTCGAGCAGCTGCACGCTATGGCCGGTGCTGTGCAGCGTTTGGTCGGTGCGCAGGGTAGCGCATTGGCTGGAGCCCGCCGCAAACGTAAACGAGGCACAGTCGAGGCAGGGCGAAAGCTGCCCCCAGTAATTACTCACGCGGTCGAACGACGCTATGCCCCCGCAACTGCCAGTACTGGTGTTCAAGTACAGCTCCAGCGCCGTGGAGCCCACAAAATCGTAGGTCAGGATATCGAGCCGGCCGTCGCCGTTCACGTCCAGAATGGCGGGCAGGTTGTACGAGCCAAGGTTGAGGTTGCTCGTGTAGCCGTTCACAATCGGGAAAGTCAACTGGTTGTTTACTAGCACGAAGCTCGGCTGGCCGCTCGCGTCGGCTACGTTGCGAAACACCCGGATGTCGCCGCCCGCCGCAAAGGTGAACAAGTCGGGCCGGCCGTCGCAGTCGTAGTCGCGCAGCAGCGCCCAGCTGGCGAGGTCGGTGGGGAAAATGCGCTCGTAGTCGGGTGCGTACTGGTAGCGGCGGCCGGTACCGCTCGCCACGTTGAGAAACGTGTAGCTGCGGGCCGTTTCGCGGTCGAAGGCGTAGAGATCGGGCTGGCCGTCGGCGTTGAAGTCGATGCTGCTAAACTGGGGCGTGTTGAGGCCGCCCGCCCACGGCAGCGCCAGCGTATCGAGGCCCTGCACGAGCTTGGCCACGCTTCCGAAGACGAAGCCAAACTGGGTGCCCGGCGTTTGGGCCGCCGCCCGGCCCGGCAATAGCGCCCCCAGGAGGAGCAGGCTCAGCCCGCACCGCGATAAAAAACTCAGCATAAGACAAGCAGATAAGTAGCTCCCGAACAGTGTCGCCCCCGCCCCAAGTTGCGGCAGCCCACAAAAATTGCACGTTACTTTGCAATTGCCGCGCGCAATCGACGGCGTGCCCGCGGCCCTCGCTGGTTTGCGCCGCGCCCGGCCCCGCCCTTATGACCCTCTACGACCACTACCTGGCCGCCCAAGGCCTCGTCAGCACCGATTCGCGCCAGCCCCAGCCCGGCACCCTTTTTTTTGCGCTCAACGGCCCCAGCTTTCGCGGGGCTGCCTTTGCCACCGGTGCCCTGGTCAGCGGGGCCAGCCACGCCGTAGTCGACGATGCCGCGCTGGCCGCCCAGGACCCCGCCCACTACACCTACGCCCCCGACCCGCTCGCCGCCCTGCAAGCCCTGGCCCAAGAGCACCGGCGCCACTTCCGAGGCCCCGTGCTGGCCGTGACGGGCTCCAATGGCAAGACCACCACCAAGGAATTGCTAACGGTGGTGCTCGCCCAGAAATACCATGTGCTCGCCACCACCGGCAACTTAAATAACCACATTGGCGTGCCGCTCACGCTGCTGCGCCTGCGGCCCCAGGAACACGACTTTGCCGTGATCGAAATGGGGGCCAACCACCGGGGCGAAATCGCCGACTACTGCCAATGGGCCGCGCCCACCCACGGCCTCATTACCAACATCGGGAAGGCCCACCTCGAAGGCTTCGGGGGCGAAGAAGGCATTGCGCTGGGTAAGGGCGAACTATTTGATTACCTGGCCAGACACGACGGCACTGCTTTCGTCAATACCCTCGACGCCAAGCTGCCCGCCCTGGCGGCCGCCGTACCGCACCGCGCTAGCTACCCGCAGCCCGCCGATACGTATCCGGCCAGCCTGCTCGCCGCTAACCCAGCCCTGCACCTGCGCCTTTGGGAAGGCACTGAGGTAGCCGCCCAGCTTACAGGTGAGTACAATTTTGTGAACATGGCGGCGGCGGCGGCGGCAGGCGCTTTTTTCGGCGTGCCGGCAGCCCGGGTAGCGGCCGCGCTAGCCACCTACAATCCACAAAATAATCGCTCGCAGCTCGTGCGCACCGCCCACGGCAACGACCTGATTCTGGATGCCTACAATGCCAACCCCAGCAGCATGGCCGCGGCTCTGCGCAGCTTTGCGCAGCGGCCCGGGGCGGCTGGCCAGCGCCGGCTAGCCATCCTGGGCGATATGTTTGAGCTGGGCGAAACCAGCGCCGCCGAGCACCAGGCACTCGGCACGCTCTTAGCGGAGCTCCACCTCGACCACGTGTTGCTTATCGGCCCGCTGATGCAGGCCGCCACCGCCGCGCAGCCCGCCGCTCACTACGTAGCCGACAAAGCTGCGGCGGCCGAGTGGCTAACTCAACAGTCGCTCACCGGCCAGCTCGTCCTACTCAAAGGATCGCGCGGCATGGGCCTCGAAACCTTGGTGCCGCTGCTTTAGCCGAGAATAGTTATTTCGCCAGCTATCATGCTGAACCAGTGAGCCATATCGCCTGGAGTGGTTTTGGGTTCAGCAACCGGTCCGACGGGGCAGCCGTCCGACCGGTTGCCGAGCGAACGATGGTTGCCCCCTTTGGTTCGGCGGTACTGCCAAACAACCGGTCGGACGGCTATGGCGTCGGACCGGATATCAACTTGGAAACTGCTCTAGAAAAGCAGTTCTACCTACAAGTCGGTGCCGGGGCTTAAAACGGATTATCCAGCTCGGCTAGCGTGGGCAGAATCGCATCCTTAGGCGATACCAGCGCCTCGCCACGCACGCCCCAGTCGATGCCCAGCGCGGGGTCGTCCCAGCGCAGGCCGCCCTCGGCGGCGGGGGCGTAATAATCCGAGCATTTATAGAGAAACAGCGTATCGTCTTCGAGCGCCACAAAGCCGTGGGCAAAGCCTTCGGGCACGTAAAAAACGTTGCCTAGCTCGGCGTTTAGCTCTACTGTGGCGTGCTGGCCGAAGGTAGGCGAGCGGTGGCGCAAGTCTACTACCACGTCGAGGGCACGGCCCTGGGCCACGCGCACCAGCTTGGCCTGGGCGTGGGGCGGGCGCTGAAAGTGCAGGCCGCGCAGGGTACCCGCCTTCGAAGAACTCTGGTTGTCTTGCACCCAGTGGTGGCGGGGCAGCCCTAGCTCCTCCATGGTGCGGGCGCTGAACGACTCGAAAAAGGCACCGCGCGGGTCGCCAAAAATGCGCGGCCGAAATTCCAGGAGGCCAGGCAGGACATGGGTAATAACTTGCATGAGAGAAAGTAGCAGGAGCTTAGGGTAGAGTTAGATACGGCGATACAAATGATTTGCGTTGGAAGGCTCGCGTGAGCGGGCTGAAGGTCAGCGCTCGTGGCCGGCCTCGGCTACGGCAGTCAGGTACTCGCGCAGCACGAGCTGCTCGTCAAACCGGGTTTCGGCTAGCTCACGGCTGGCGGCGCCCATGGCGGCGCGGCGGGCCACGGGCAGCTGGGTGATGGCGAGTAGCTTATCGGCCAGGTCGGCGGCGTTGCGCACCTGGCAGAGATAGCCGTTGGAGCCATTTTGCACGGTTTCGCGGCAGCCGGGTACGTCGGTAGTTACCAACGGCTTGCCGCAAGCGGCAGCTTCGAGCAGCGTCTTGGGCGTGCCCTCGCGGTAGGAGGGCAGCACCACGCAGTCGGCCTGGTGAATGTGGGCCGCCACGTCGTCGGAAGTACCCAGGTAGTCGATGTGGCCCTCGGCCAGCCACTGCTCGAAGGTGGCGCGGGGCACGCCCACGCCGCCCGCTTCGTCGAGGGCCCCGAGCAGCTGAAAGCGCACCTTGCCGGGCCCGAGCGCCGCGAGCACTTGCCGGGCGGCTTCGAAGTATTCAACAATGCCTTTTTCGTACAGCACCCGCGCCACCATCAGGAAAACGAAGGGCGCATCCGGGGTTTTCTCCGCCGGTTCCAGCGCCCGAAACCGCGTCAAATCGACGCCCGAGCCCGGCACCAGGCCCGTGCGCGCCGGCTTTATGAGCCCGTAGCGGATGAACAGCGCACGGTCGTCGTTATTCTGAAAAAACACCTTGTGCGGAAACCGGAAGGCTAGCCGGTACAAGCCCCGCGCCACCTTGCTCACCAGGTTTTCGATGAGAAAGACCGTGCCGAGCCCGCTCACGTTGTTGATGCTCGGCACGCCTGCCAGCCGCGCCGCCAGGGTGCCATAGATATTGGGCTTGATGGTAAAGTGCAGCACCACGTCGGGCCGCTCGCGCTTGTACACGGCCAGGAAGCGCCGCGTCAATTGGGCATCTTTCAGGGGGTTGGTGCCCTTGTTTTCCATCAAAATGGGCACGTAGCGGCAGCCCAGCTCACTTTCGAGGCGGCCCGAATAGTCGTCGGGCGGCGCGATGGCTAGTACCTCGTGGCCCGCTGCCTGCAAGGCCTTGACCAAGCCGCGGCGGAAATTCCAGATATTCCAGGAGGTATTGATGACGATAGCAACGCGCACTGGGGCAATGAATGAGTGGGTGAGTAGGCGAAGGCAAGGGAAGCGGCTAGGGCATTTACCCAGTTGCTGCCTCGCCTATTCTCTATTTTCTGGCGGCAAAGGTCGGGCGAGAAATCGGCGCGGGCGCTACTGCCGGGTTGGCAGCCGTTACTTTCGGCGCAGTTTTCGCGTTAGGGAAGTAGTATGAAGTTTTCGATAACGATGGGGCTGCTACTGGGCCGGCTGGCGCTGAGCGAGGCCAGCCAGGCGGCGCCCGGCCCCGGCCTGGTCCTTTTTCAGAAAAACTGCCAGCGCTGCCACGGCAAAGACGGCCGCCTGGGCCTCAACGGCGCCCACGACCTGACCAAAAGTAACCTCAATGCGTTTGGCCGCACCTACCTGGTGACGAACGGCATGGGCAAGATGCCGGCGTTTGGTAAAACGCTGAAAGCCGCGCAAATAGCCCAGGTGGTGGCTTACTCAGAAACCCTAAAATAACCCTGGCTGGCCCCCGCCAACGATTACGCCGTAACGCGTGTTAACCTCTTAGCTCAGGCTGCCCTTAACGCCTTTTTTTCCTCATGACCAAATCTAAAGACAACAACGGCCAGGGCAGCACCCGCCACGTGGGCGCTACCGACAGCACGCCCGCCCGCCGCGATACCAAGCTGCCGAGCCACTTGCTCAAAAGCACCAAAACCCACGCCACAGCCAAGGAGCGCGAAACCGCCGTGCTCGTGAGCGTGCCCCCGCGCCGCCAAACCGACGCGCAAACCACCGAATACCTCGACGAGCTGGCGTTTTTGATTGAAACGGCCGGCGCCGAGGCCACCAAGCGCTTTGTGCAGAAGCTCGAAAAGCCCGACATCCGCAGCTACGTGGGCGAGGGTAAGCTAGCCGAGATCAAGGCTTGGGTGCAGCACGAAAAAACCAGCATGGTGGTGTTTGACGACGACCTGTCGCCTTCGCAGCTGCGCAACCTGGAAGCCGAGCTTAAGGTGAAAATTGTGGATAGGTCGCTGCTCATTCTCGATATTTTTGCCTTGCGTGCCAAGTCGGCCACGGCGCGCACGCAGGTCGAGCTGGCGCAGTACCAGTACCTGCTGCCGCGCCTCACCGGCCTCTGGACGCACCTGGACAAGCAGCGCGGCGGCGTGGGCATGAAAGGCCCCGGCGAAACTGAAATCGAGACCGACCGGCGCGTAGTGCGCGACCGCATCGCCTTCCTCAAGGAGAAGCTCGAAGACCTCGATAAGCAGGCTCACACCCAGCGCAAGACGCGCACCAACAGCCTTCGGGTGGCGCTGGTGGGCTACACCAACGTGGGCAAAAGCACGATCATGAACCTGCTGGGGAAGGCCGAGGTATTTGCTGAGAATAAGCTGTTTGCGACTGTCGATGCCACCACGCGCAAGGTGGTGCTCGACAACCACGTGCCATTTTTGCTTTCCGACACGGTTGGGTTTATCCGCAAACTGCCCACCAAGCTGATCGAGAGCTTTAAGAGTACGCTGGATGAGATTCGGGAGGCCGATTTGCTCATTCACGTCGTGGATATTTCGCACCCCGCCTTTGAGGAGCACATCGAAGTGGTGAATGAAACGCTGCGCGAAATCGGCGCTTCGGATAAGCCTTCTTTGCTGGTGTTTAATAAAATAGATCAGTACCAGCCGGAAGTTGATCCCGCGCCCAACTTTGCTGACGACGCCCCCGACCAGGAGTTTCCGACCGACTTTAGCGAAGCACCCGCTCGCCCGCCGCTCGAACAGCTTCAAGCCACCTACATGGCCCGGATGCACGACCCAGTGGTGTTCATTTCGGCCCAGCAAAAGGAAAATATTGAGGCCCTGCGCGAGCTGCTGGGCCGCCGCGTGGCCGAGCTCTACCAGGTCCGCTACCCATATTCAGCTAACAATTATCAGTGATCAATGATCAGTTGTTTGGGTGGTTGCCTGAGCTTTGAACTAGGCAACTGATAATTGCTCCTTGATAATTGGTAATTTAAATAAATGCATACCCTCGACCAACTCCGCAGCGGGCAGCTAGCGGGCAGCACGCGCCTCGACCTGGCGGCGGGCCTCACGGAGTTTCCACCCGAAATATTTGACCTGGCCGAGTCGCTTGAGGTGCTCAACCTGTCGGGCAATGCCCTGGCGACGCTCCCCGACGACCTGCCTCGCCTGCGCCACCTGCGGGTGCTTTTTTGCTCCGACAACCAGTTTACGGCCGTGCCCAAGGTGCTGGGCCAGTGCCCCGAGCTCAGCATGGTTGGCTTTAAGGCCAACCGCATTCGGACGCTGCCCGCGGCGGCGCTGCCGCCCGCCCTGCGCTGGCTTATCCTCACCGATAACCAACTGGCTAGCTTGCCCGCCGAAATTGGCAATTGTCAGCATCTGCAAAAGCTGATGCTGGCGGGCAACCAGCTCACGGCCTTGCCCGCCGAGCTAGCCCACTGCACCCGCCTGGAATTGCTGCGCATCGCGGCCAACCAGCTCACCGAGCTGCCGGCCTGGCTGCTCACCATGCCGCGGCTCAGCTGGCTGGCCTACGCTGACAATTCTTTCGGTGCGGCCGCCGAGGCGGCGGCAGTGGCCCAGCACCCCATCGCCGGTATTGCGTGGCCGCAGCTGCACTTGCAGCAGCAGTTGGGCGAAGGCGCGTCGGGCGTTATTTGCCAGGCTAGCTGGCAGCCGGGAGCGGCGGGGCCCACCGAGGTGGCCGTAAAGCTGTTTAAAGGCGCCATTACCAGCGATGGCTCGCCCCAGAGTGAAATGGCGGCCTGCCTCAGCGCCGGCGCGCACCCCAACCTGATTGCCGTGCGGGGCCGCATCGCCGACCACCCGGCCGGTGCCGAAGGCCTGGTGCTCGACCTCATCGACCCGGCCTTTGGCAACCTGGCCGGCCCGCCCAGCCTGGCTTCCTGCACCCGCGACGTGTACCCGCAGGGTACTACGTTTAGCCCGCTGGTAATTTGGCGGCTAGCCTCGGGCATGGCTTCGGCGGCGGCGCACCTGCACGCGCAGGGCATTTTGCACGGCGATTTCTACGCCCATAACATCCTCTACACGGCGGCGGGCGAAAGTCTGCTGGGCGATTTTGGCGCGGCCTGCTTCTTTGCGCCCACCGACCAGGTCCTTGCCCCCGCCTTGCAGCGGCTGGAGGTGCGCGCCTTCGCGTGCTTACTGGAAGAGCTGCTGATCCACTGCCCGGCCAGTGAGCAGCTACCCGCTTTTGCCCAGGCCTGGAGCGACTTGCAGCGCCGCTGCATGCAGCTGGCTGTAGCGGCCCGCCCGCTGTTTGCCGAGATTCGGCAAGAGCTAGCGGCGATGCAATTGCTTATTGAAGCAGGAGATTTGTTCCGGCCTTAGCGAATCAAAAACGCGCGTCATGCTGAGGTTTGTCGAAGCATCTCTACTGCGTCGTTGAACGAAGGCGTATAATGCGGTAGAGATGCTTCGACAAGCTCAGCATGACGCGCGTTTTCCTGAATCATTCTAATTTTAGGAGCAATCCTAAATGACTAAACTGCTGGCTAGCTGTATGGTCCCGGAGTAAGGTCGGCTGGGTCTCGGTGAAAGATACTAGGATTTTTTTGCCATTCGGCGCAGATGTATTCGTAGGGCGTAAGTCCTTTCAGCCGCTTGAGGCGCTTGGCGAAAGTATAAGCGAGTAGAAAAGTCTGTAAGTGACTGTTTAACTGAGCTGTACTCTCGTAGTGGAATTGCTTAATCGTGGCTTCCTTAAGCGTGCGATTCATCCGCTCCACCTGGCCGTTGGTCCAGGGGTGGGCCGGCTTGGTAAAGCGCTGGTCAATGCCCCACTCGTCACAGAGCTGCCCTACTGGATGGCGACCTGCTGTTAAGTGATGCGGTAAATTACGAAACTGTCTACCATTGTCAGTAAGTATCTTAGAGCGGTTCCCAAGTCATTGTACATGATACCCAGAATGGTCAAACCAATTTTTGGCATCTTGTTGGGTTATCCAGTCGGTGGCGGCCCGGATGGTCGTTTCTAGGGCCTCCCGGGTGCGGGCCTGGGCCGTGCGCAGCCAGGTTTTGAGTTTACTGA
>Ga0160428_1002776_pt1 | contig 10099 bp, 8 predicted proteins | sample SolpanmetagenomM_FD_108198 | JGI IMG/M metagenome (GOLD analysis project Ga0160428, IMG submission 108198) | Solar panel surface microbial communities from Lawrence Berkeley National Laboratory, California, USA - M | ecosystem: Engineered > Built environment > Solar panel > Unclassified ...
GATCCGGGTCCGCGAGTACCCGCTGACGCTCGACAAGATGCTGAAGGGGTTCGAGGAGCAGGAGGCGCAGGCCCAGCGGCGGACGTAGATCCGGAGCCGCTTCACGCCGCGCGTTCTGCGCGAGGTCCCGGATCGCTCCACCCGTCCGGGGCAGGCGGCGCAGGATGGGACGCCGGCCCCTCGTGCCGACGCGTGCAGCGCCCGCGGAAGGCGACCCCGGACCCGACACGGGGCTCGCCGCGCGCTGGCCAGACGTCGAAGGTTGACGGAAACACGCCCAGGCGGGACACCCGGCCAAAAGCCCGAACGCGGGGGAGCGCCCGGTGCCCGAGAGCCTGTCCGAAGACCGCCGTCCGCCCGCGCGCTTCAACGCCGCGCGGTATTGTCTCGCCGAGAACGCGCGTCTGCGTCCCGACAAGACCGCCCTGATCCTGGTCGGGGACGGCACGGAAGACAGCCTCAGCTTCGGCACGGTCGAGCGTTCGGTGCGCGCCATCGCGGCGGGCCTGCTCGGTCTTGGACTCAAGCCCGGCGACCGGGTGATGATCCGGATGGGCAACGAGGCCGATTACGTCCTCGTCTATTTCGGCGCACTGGCTGCCGGGCTCGTGGCCCTCCCGTCCTCGCCGCTCCTCACCGAGGACGAGGCGGCGTTCCTGCTGGAGAATTCCGGTGCGGCCGCCGTGGTAGTCGGAGGCGGCTGCACCGTCGCGCCCGAGGCTCTGGACGGCCGCCTGCTCCTCGATGCCGCCGCGATCGCCGCCCTGAAGGCCGGCCCGAAGCTGCCCGACTACGCCGATACCGCCGCCGACGATCCGGCGATGCTGATCTACACATCCGGCACGACCAGCCGGCCGAAGGGCGTGCTCCACGCCCACCGCGCCGCCTACGGCCGGCGGCCGATGCTCGACCACTGGCTCGGGCTCACCGAAGCCGACGTGATGCTGCATGCCGGAACCATGAACTGGACCTACACGCTGGGTGTGGGCCTGAGCGACCCCTGGTCCGTGGGCGCCACCGCGGTGCTCTACAACGGTCCGCGCGATCCCGCCGTCTGGCCGCGCCTGATCGCGCAGTACCGCGCCACCCTGTTCGCCGCCGTCCCGACGCTCTACCGCCAGATTCTCAAATACGGCGATCTCGGCGCGCACGACCTGTCGAGCCTGCGCCACGGCTGCACAGCCGGCGAACCGCTCCCGGTGGAACTGCTCGACGCCTGGACGCAGGCCACCGGCAAGCCCCTCTACGAGGCGCTCGGGATGAGCGAGATCTCGACCTACATCTCCAGCGGCCCGACCGTCCCGGTACGACCCGGCTCGCCCGGCAAGCCGCAGCCCGGCCGGCGGGTGGCGATCCTGCCGAGGGAGGGCGAGCCCGTGCCGCTCGCCTCCGGCGAGACCGGCCTGCTCGCCGTCCACCGTTCGGAGCCGGCGCTGATGCTCGGCTACTGGAATCGCCCCGAGGAGGAGGCGGAGGTGATGCGGGGCGACTGGTTCACGGGCGGCGACCTCGCCCGGCTCGACGATGACGGCTACCTCTGGTTCGCGGGCCGCAACAACGACCTGATGAAGGCCATGGGCTACCGCGTGTCGCCCAACGAGGTGGAGGTGGTCCTGTCGGCCCATCCCTCCGTGGCGGAGGTCGGCGTCGCGGAGTTGCCGGTGCGGGCGGATGTTTCGGTCATCTGCGGCTTCGTGGTGCTGCAGCCCGATGCCGAGCCCGACGCGGCGGCCCTGCTCGCGTGGTGCGCCGATCGGCTCGCCGCCTACAAGCGCCCGCGCGAGATCCGTTTCCTCGACGCCCTCCCGCGTACGGCGAACGGCAAGGTGCAGCGGAAGCGATTGGCAGCGGCGGTGGCGGGCTGAGGCCGGGTTTCTCCGGTGAAGGCGTGGCACGGACGACACCATCCTCCCGGCAACGGCGATCGGCTGCCCCGGCGTATCGACCCGCGCTGCGCCATCAGCGCCGGCGGCCAACCCGGGCGGCGTACGGCTGCAACGGGAGCGCGCGCCCGCGCTGCGACGGACATCCCTACAGCAGGGTCCCGCGCAGGATCAGCAGCGCCACCGAGAAGTAGATGACGAGCCCGGTGACATCGACCAGCGTCGCCACGAACGGCGCGGAGGCGGTGGCCGGATCGAAGCCGATCCGCTGGAGCAGGAAGGGCAGCATCGAGCCGGCGAGCGAGCCGAAGGTCACGATCCCGACGAGCGCCGCGCCCACCGTCGCTGCGACCAGCGGCCAGTGCTCGCCGTAATCGTAGAGACCGAACTTCTGCCACGCGACGATCCGGACGACCGCGATCACGCCGAGGATGCCGCCGAGGACGATGCCGGTGGGCAGCTCCCGCAGCGCAACCCGCCACCAGTCGCGCAGGCGGATCTGGTGTAGGGCAAGGGCCCGGATCAGCAGCGAGGTCGCCTGCGAGCCGGAATTGCCGCCCGAACTCATGATCAGCGGGATGAACAGCGTCAGGACGATCGCCTTCTCCAGCTCCCCCTCGAAGCCCTGCATGGCCGAGGCGGTGAGCATCTCCGACAGGAACAGCGCGCACAGCCAGCCGGCCCGCTTCCGGATCATCGTGAAGAAGCCGATATCCATGTAGGGCTCGGGCAGCGCCTCCATGCCGCCGAACCGCTGCACGTCCTGCGTCTGCTTCTCGATCATCGCGTCGATCATGTCGTCGACCGTGACGATGCCGATCACGTGGCCGACCGCGTCGACCACCGGCAGGGCCAGGAGGTCGTACTTGGAGATCAGCCGGGCCGCCTCCTCGCGGCTCGCGGTGGGCGAGACGGCGAGCGGCCGCCGGCCCGGGGCGACGCTGAGGACGTTGTCGCTCGGATCCCCCGAGATCAGCCGCCGCAGAGGCACCGCCTTGGTGAGCGCGCGGGTGCGCGGGTCGAGCACGAAGATCGCGTAGATGGTCTCGCGGGTCTTCTCGACGTGCCGGATGTGTTCGAGGGTCTGGCCTACCGTCCAGGTGCCCGGCACGGTGACGAATTCGGTGGTCATCAGCGAGCCCACCGTCTCCTCGCCGTAGGCCGAGAGCCGGTCGACGGCGCCGCGGGTCTCGGCGTCGAGTCGGGCGCGCAGGTCGGAGCGGCCCGGTTCCTCGATCTCGCGGAACACGTCCGTGACCCTGTCGGCCGACATACCCGACAGGTAGCCCGCCACCCGGTCGCGGGGCAGCATCTCGATGATGTCGGCGGCGCAGTCGAGTTCGGGCTGGTCGAGCACCTCGACCGCCCGCTCCATCGGCAGTCCGAGCAGGATCGCGGCGGCGACCTCCGGGGCTTCCTCGTTCAGGGCCTCGACGATGTCGGGAGCGCGCTCATCCGAGAGGCGCGCGGCCAGTACCGAGGGATCGACTCGCGTATCGAAGGGCGCGATCTCGTTCATGGCCTCGCCTCGTAAGTTACGAGGCGACGTGCCGCCGGTCTTCCTGGTCAAGGCCGTGGCCGGCCGCCGCGTCGGTCGCCCCGCGGCCAGGCCTCTCAGCGGCTCAGGCGGGATGACGGCGCGTGGCCGGGCACGGCAGGCACGATCGGTCGGGCACGTCGCTTCGCTGGTCGCTGCTGAAAGGGGGCGGCGACGCCGAGGACGGCGACGCGCGGGTGCGTCGTGCGCCCGCGTGGATTGTCCGTCAAGCCGAAAGCGTTCCTACCGGGGGCTTTCCGGGGCCTTGCCGGACCGGTCCGCGCCCGGTGTCGCACGGCCGCACCAGGGCTTTCTCCGGCTTTCGCGCGGGGCTCCCTATGAGAAATATAAGTGTTGTGCTCGCTTGTATTGCGTCCAAGATATTGCCTATATGACGTCCAGCAACAGCGAGGAGAGACGCCATGGCTTGGTCTGCCCCGATCGTGTCCGAGATCTGCGTCGGCATGGAAGTCACCAGCTACGAGTCGGCCGAGATCGACACCTTCAACTGAGTCGCCACCGGGCCGCGGCGCGCATCGCTCCTCGGCCTTAGCGACTTCGTTCTCAACCTTTAAACCTTAAGTGGAGAATATCATGGCTTGGTCTGCCCCGATCGTGTCCGAGATCTGCGTCGGCATGGAAGTCACCAGCTACGAGTCGGCTGAGATCGACACCTTCAACTAAGTCTCCGACAGGACGTTTCGCGGCGCCGCTTCATTCGAAGCGGCGCTTTTTTTATGCGCGTGTTCCGGGACGGAACCCTGACTGTCGAACCGATGTGGTCGCCCCGCACGTCTCTGACCCGGAAGGGCGCGCCGAAAACTTGCGGTCCGAGATCGAGCCTGGTGCTCGAGATGGCGCCGCGTGCGACACCGGTTTCCGGACCCGCCGCGGGCGCCGCCGTAGGGCGGTCTGGGTTCCGCGGGGCATCGATCTTCGGCCACGATTCGATCACCCGAATCCCCGTCCGTGGGCCGGCACATCCCGGTTTGACGCTCCGTTCAAAAACCTGAACCGTTGATCCGCGTGCAGGCGCGCACCGCCTGCCGGACGAGCGGAGACGGACTTGGCGGACAGCGCGCAGGCGGCCGACGCGACCATACCGCCTGCCCGATACCTCACGCCACGAACAGGCCCGCGATCACCGCGCTCGTCAGGTTCGAGAGTGTTCCCGCCAGGATCGCCCGCACTCCGTAGCGGGCGACTTCCGACCGCCGCTCCGGCACGAGACTGGAGAAGCTCGCGAGCTGGATTGCGATCGAGGCGAAGTTGGCGAATCCGCAGAGCGCGAAGCAGAGGATCGCCTGCGTTCGCGGATCGAGGGTGCCGGCCTTCAGCGTCGGGGACAGGTTGGCGTAGGCCAGGAACTCGTTGAACACGAGTTTCTGGCCGATCGCCCCGCCCACCAGGGTCGCGTTCTCCCACGGCACGCCGAACAGCCAAGCCAGGGGCGCGAGCGCCCAGCCGAGCACGCCCTCGAACGACGCGGCGGGGTAGCCGATCGCGTTGCCGAGATAGCCGAAGACACCGTCCGCGAGTGCGATCAGCCCGACGAAGGCGATCAGCATGGCGCCGACCGAGACCGCTACGATCAGGCCCTTCTGCGTGCCGTCGGCGGCCGCCTCGATGATGTTGGCCGCCCGCACCTCCCCGAACTCGACCCGGGTGGTGATGATCCGCGTCGGCTCGGTCGAGGGCATCAGGATCTTGGCGTAGAGCAGGCCGCCCGGCACCGCCATCACGGAGGCGGCGAGCAGGTAGGTCATCGGCACGCCCAGCGCCGCGTAGCCGGCCAGGATCGACCCGGCGGTGGACGCGGCGCCGCTCGACATCACGGCGAACAGCTCGGCCCCCGTCAGGCGGGCGAGGAACGGGCGCAGGGCGACGGCGATCTCGCTCTGGCCGATGGCGATCGTGATCACCGCCGAGAACGACTCGATCGGCGACGTGCCGAGGATCCGCCGCAGCACCGCGCCGAGCCCCCGGGCGAGCGCCTGCATCAGGCCCAGGTGGTAGAATACGCCGATCAGCGCGGAGACGTAGAGGATCTGCGGCAGCACCCGCAGCGCCAGGATGAAGCCCGAGCCACCGAACAGCTCGAACATCTTCGGCTCCACGAGCCCCCCGAACAGGAAGGCGGTGCCGCGGTCGCCGTAGGACAGCACGGTCACGACGACGTCGGCCGTCGCCGACAATCCCGCCTGCCCGGCCGGCAGGAACAGGATCAGGGCGCCGAGCCCCACCTGCAGCGCCAGCGCGGTGAGCACGAGACGGGGGCGGATCGCCCGCCGGTTCGTGGAGAACAGCACCGCGACGGCGAGGAGCAGAAGGAGGCTGAGGCCGGCATGGACTAGGCGGTCGAGCATCACGTCCTTCGGCTTGGAGGGTGCCCTCGACCTATGGAAAGTCCGGGCCAGACCGCGTCAATCCGAGTCGCGTGCGACCAGATAAGGGGCGAAGAGATCACGGACCTGCGCGAAACCCCAGTCGCGGTCGGCCTCGGTCAGTGCGGCTCCGCCCTGAAGGCGATGGCTCATCCAGTGACTGGACACGATCCAGGCATTGTCGATGAGTCGCCCCAGGGCCTCCGGGCCGATCCGCAGCCGCCCCGCCCGCACGGCCGCCTCGAAGACGCCGCGGGCCAGCGCCTGGGTCTCGGCCCGTAGGACGTGGATCCGCGGGCGGAGCGCCGGAGCGATCTCCACCATGGCTATGCCGTCGCGATAGACGCAGCGATAGCGCCAGATCAGATCGAACCATGCGCGCTGGTAGGCGAGGAGCGCGGCCGGATCCGCCGGCAGCCGGCCGGCAACTGCGATCGCCTCGACCTCGAAAGACGCGAACATCGCTTCCACCAAGTTGCTCTTGCGCGGAAAGTGGTACTGCAGATTGCCTTCGCGGATCCCCGCAGCGGCGGCGATCTCGGCCGTCGTCACCCGTCCCAGCCCGCGGGTGTTGAACAGGGCCAGGCTCACCGTCAGGATCCGGTCGCGCGTGCGCGGCGCGGCGCGGCCGGGCGGGCTCTCGCATTCCGTCGGTGTTGCAGGCCTGCGGCCGCGCGCCATCGTGTCAAACCTCGTCTAGGGTGTTCACCCTAGACAATCCGCGATGCCGGGGCTATCCCAGGCGACTGGGTCCGCACCAACTTGCCACTCGGGAGGCGCGACGTGGCGCAGAAATTTCAGCTCGCCGGCGCGGTCGCGCTGATCACCGGCGCCGCAAGCGGCATCGGCGCCGCCCTGGCGGAAGGCCTCGCGACCCGGGGCTGCCGACTCCTGCTGGTGGATCGGGACGCCGTCGGCCTCGAGGCGGTCGCCGCCAAGGCCCGGCAGAGCGGCGCTGCAATCGAGACCCGAATCGTCGATCTCGCGGATGCGGAGGCGATCCGCGCGCTTCCGGCCTGGGCGGCGGACCGGTTCGGCCACGTCGACGTCCTGATCAACAACGCGGGCGTCGCCCTCGGCGGCCGCTTCGACGAGACGGATCTCGAAGACTTCGAGTGGTTGCTGGACATCAACCTGCGCGCCGTCGTGCGGATGTGCCACGCGTTCCTGCCGATGCTGCGTACACGGTCCGCGGCGCAGATCGTCAACCTGTCGAGCCTGTTCGGGCTGATCGCGCCGCCCGGACAGGTGGCCTACTGCACGAGCAAGTTCGGCGTGCGGGGTTTCTCGGAGGCTCTGCGGCACGAATATGCCGGCACCGGGCTCGGGGTCACGGTGGTCCATCCCGGCGGCGTCGCCACCGCCATCTCGCGCAACGCCCGCGGCCGGCGTCCTCCGACCGATCCCGAGGCCGCCCAGCGCGCCGCCGTCGAGGACGAGAAGGCCCGGGAGGCCTTCGGCAAGCTCCTGACGCTGGCCCCTGCCGACGCCGCGGCCGCGATCATCCGCGGCATCGAGGTCCGTGCGCCGCGCCTCGTCATCGGCAAGGACGCCCGGAACGGGGCACTGATCCAGCGCTTGATGCCGGCCGGCTACTGGAGCGCGATCGTGCGGCTCTCCGGCGGGACGCTCTGAAATGGCCAGCCTGCGCGCCTATATCGGCGCCTACATGATCCGGAACCGGGTCCGCGGCCCTCTCGCGCGCGCGCGCGATGTCGCCGCCTTCCGCCGGATCTTCGAGGCGCCGACCTTCCCGGATCCGAAGGGCGTCACCTACGAGGCGGGCATCGTCGGAGGCGTGCGCGGCGAGTGGGTCCGGCCAAAGGCCGGACCCGGCCGGCGGATGCTGTACATCCACGGCGGTGGCTTCATCGCCTGCTCGTCGCGCACGCACCGGCCGGTGACGGGAGCCCTGGCGAACCGCGGTTTCACGATCTTCGCCCCTGACTACCGCCTCGCCCCCGAGCATCCGTTCCCGGCGGCGGTTGAGGATGCCGTGGCCGTCTGGCGCGCCTTCAGCGCCGAGGGCGCCGCCTGCGTGGCGGGCGAATCGGCGGGCGGGAACCTTGCTCTCGTGCTGATAGGCGAGGCCCGCGCCCTGGACCTGCCGATGCCCTGGGCCGCCGCCCTGTTCTCGCCCGCGACCGATTTCATCTCCGAGGACGGATCGCGCGTCACGAACGCGTGGCGGGACGCGATGTTCGATCCGAAGGCGCTCACGGCGATCCGGTCGATGTATCTCGGCGATGCCGATCCGGCTGATCCGCGGATCTCGCCGGTCCACGGCGATCTCACCGGTTTTCCCCCGCTGCTGTTCCATGTCGGCGAGCGCGAGGTCCTCCGCGACGATTCCGTCCGAATGGCGGAACGGGCGCGGGCAGCGGGTGTCGAGACGTCGCTGAAAGTCTTTCCCGTCGTCTCGCACGCGTGGCAGTTCGCGGCCGGCATGCTGCCGGAGGCCCGCGCCTCCCTCGACGAGGCCGCCGCGTTCCTGAACGCGCACGCGCCGACACCCCATGCACTCACCGGGAGCCCCGTGCGATGACAGAGCCCGCTTCCGCACCGCTCGCTGTCCTGATCGTCGGCGCCGGCTTCTCCGGCCTCGCGATGGCGATCCGGTGCCGGCAGGCCGGGATCGGGCCGTTTCAGGTGATCGAGAAGGGCGACGGCCTCGGCGGCACGTGGCACGACAACACCTATCCGGGAGCGGCCTGCGACATCCCCTCGCACCTCTACTCCCTGTCCTTCGCTCCGAAGGCCGACTGGAGCCGGATGTACGCCCCGCAGCCGGAAATCCTGGCCTACCTGCGGGAGACCGCCGAACGAAACGGGCTGCTGCCGCTGATCCGGCTCGGGACGACGTTCATGGGTGCGGCCTGGGACGAGGCGCGTGCCCTCTGGCGGGTGGAGACCGACCGCGGGCCGATCCTGACGCGCGCGATCGTCTCCGGCATGGGCGGCCTGCACCACCCGGCCTACCCGGATATTCCGGGCCGCGGCGCCTTCAAGGGCCCGGCCTTCCACACGGCGGCCTGGGACCATTCCGTCGACCTCGCGGGCAAGCGCGTCGGCATCATCGGCACGGGGGCGAGCGCGATCCAAGTGGTCCCGGAGCTCGCCAAGGTCGCCGCCCACCTGACGCTGTTCCAGCGCACGCCGCCCTGGATCATGCCCAAGCACGACCACGCCATTCCCGAGATCACGCGGTCGCGCTACCGGCGCCTGCCGCTGGTCCGGCGGCTCGAACGGGCCCGGTTGTTCTGGCTCCACGAGGTCCGCGCCTTCCTGGGCTTCACCAAGGTCTCGAAGCTCACCGGGCAGGCCGAGGCGCTCGCCCGCCGGCATCTCGCTAAGGCCGTGCGCGACAAGGACCTGCGGGCGAAGCTCACGCCCGACTACCGGCTCGGCTGCAAGCGCGTCCTGATCTCGGACGAGTATTACCCGACGCTCCAGCGCCCGAACGTCACCCTGGAGACGGACGGCATCGCCCGGATCACCGAGGCCGGCCTCACCACGGAAGCCGGCCGGATCCACGATCTCGACGTGATCGTCTACGCCACCGGCTTCGACGTCACCGGAACTTTCACGCGGATGAACCTCGTCGGCCGCGACGGCCTGCGGCTGAAGGATGCGTGGTCCGACGGCATGGGCGCCTATCAGGGCATCTCGGTCGCCGGCTTTCCGAACTACTTCATGCTGCTCGGGCCGAATTCAGGTCTCGGCCACAACTCGGTCGTGTCGATGATCGAGATCCAGGTGCAGCACGTGCTCGACTGCCTGACAGCCCTGCGCACCGGCAGGCGGGCCATCGAAGTCCGCCCGGAGGCGCAGACGCGCTTCCTCGACCGGATCCGCAGCCGGATGGCCGACAGCATCTGGCAGGCCGGCGGCTGCCGCAGCTGGTACCTGGACGCGAGCGGGCGCAACACGACCCTGTGGCCGGACTCGGTGATGGCCTACCGCCGGAGTGCCCGACGCGCCCGCATGACCGATTACCGCCTGAGTTGAGCGGGGCCGGTCCTCAGAACGCGAAGCCGGCTTCCGCCGCGAAGGCCTCCAGACCGGGCAGCGAGGCGTCGAACAGCGAACGGGCCCCGAAGGCGTCGCCGGCGCGCACGAACAGCGTCACCTTGGCGTTGCGATGGGGACCCATCACGCACACGAGACGGCCTTCGTCCTTGAGCTGGTCCAGGAGGGTCTGCGGCCGAACCTCGACGCGACCATTGATCAGGATCACGTCGAAGGGAGCCCGATCGGGCGCGCCGGAGGCGATCGGACCCTCCGCAACCTGGGCC
>Ga0160428_1002777_pt1 | contig 10096 bp, 10 predicted proteins | sample SolpanmetagenomM_FD_108198 | JGI IMG/M metagenome (GOLD analysis project Ga0160428, IMG submission 108198) | Solar panel surface microbial communities from Lawrence Berkeley National Laboratory, California, USA - M | ecosystem: Engineered > Built environment > Solar panel > Unclassified ...
CTGGAGGCGCCGCCGCATCGCCCGGCCTGACCCGACGAAGCCGGTGCGGCGCGCGCGCGCACCCGTCCGCGTCTCTGGAGGTGATCGCGTTGTCAGGCGCCGGCAGAGTGTCGGATCGCCAGCGGCTGCTGACCGGCGAGCGGGATGGGGGCGTGAAACGATGGCGTCATCGAGCTGGAGATTGCGCGTTGCCGCCCCACTGATCGCGGTTCTCGCGGGCAGCGGGGACGCCTGGGCGGCTGGAGACACGCCCGCGCTGACCGTCGCGCCGGCGCCGTCCGGTCCGGTGGGTCTTGCAACGGCCGATCCACCCGCCCTGCGCTACGGCGTACTCTACGCCGATGCCGAGGGGCGCAGCCACGTCCAGTATTGCGACCTGAAGAATTTCGCCTTCAAGAGCTACGCGCCGCCCGCGCCGCCGCAATATGTCGGCGCGCCGCCCGGCGACGTGGCGTCGATCGCCTATGCGGTGCTTCCGGTCGGCTATGTCGGCCCGTGGCACGCGGCGCCCGGCCCGCAATGGGTCGTCACCCTGTCGGGTCGCTGGTCCGTGGAGGCCACGGACGGGACGGTGATGGAGCAGGGGCCCGGCGAGATCCAGTTCAACGCCGATGCGGGGTCGAAACCGCAGGGGCCGGATGGCCGGGCCGGTCACCTGACCCGGCAGGTCGGCGACGTGCCGACCGTGCAGCTCATCGTTTCTTTGAAGAAGAAGCCGGACGGCGGCAGCACCAAGCCTTGCCAACCCGCGCCGTGAAGCATCCTCCGGCCAGCCTCGGATCAGGCCGCCTCAGGACCCACTGACCGGATAGCTACGACCCTTCCAGGTGGCGGCGCCGGCTCGCTCCCGGCGCAGCAGCACGTTCCACTGGATGGCCAGCGCCACCGCGATCGCGACCGGGTGGAGCGGGATCGTCGCCAGCGGCGCCCGGACCGCCAGGGTGATGGCCGCCCGCGTCGCCAGCGACAGGGCGAGGGCCACGGCGGCCGGGATCAGGGCGGCGGTCGGGACGAGGCCGAGCAGGCCGGCCAGGACGAGGAGCAGCGGCAGGAGCTGCCCGCCGCCGAGCAGCAGGGTCCAGACCGGCAGGGCCCGGGGCGTCGCCATGCCCTCATGCGCGTTCTTGGAGAAGCCCGCCCAGGCCTGCGCGAAGCCGTGATACATCCGGCACGTGGCCAGCGGCGCTGCAGCCACCAGATCCGTCCGGTGGCCCGCCGCGCGGAACAGGCGCGGCAGGCGGACCCCGTCGTGCAGAGAGGTGCGGATCGCACCGTGACCGCCCGTCGCCGCGTAGGCTGCGGCCTCGGAGAGGATGAGCTGCCCGCAGGCCGCGCCGAGCGACGGGTCGCGCAGCTGGCGCATCAGCGGCACCGGCAGGTAGCCGAGGAGCAGGAAGTCGATCATCGGCACGGTCAGCATCTCGCCGGGCGTGCCCAGATCCTGCCGCGGCACGCCGCTGACCAGTGCCGCGCCGGTGTGGCGGGCCCGCGCCGCCAGGGAGGCCGCAGCATCGGGGGCGAGGCGCACGTCGGCGTCGATGAACAGGAGGTAGCGCCCGCGCGCGAGGCTGGCCATGTGGAAGCAGGCGTGGTTCTTGCCCGTCCAGCCCTCGGGCAGCGACGGCACGGCGACGAGCCGCAGGCGCAAATCGTCAATGGATCGCACGATCTCCGGGGTCGCGTCGGTGGAATGGTCGTCGCCGACGATCACCTCCACGGGCACCGTCGTGCTGGCCAGCGCCGCGCGGACGGTGGCGGCGATGTTGTCGGCCTCGTTGCGCGCCGGAATCAGGACCGAGACCAGATCGGGATCCGCCTCCGCCTCCGGCCGGCGAAGGACCGCGAGATTCACCGTCGCCAGCACAGCCGGGAGGAGGGCCAGGGCGAGACCGAGGAAAGCCAGGGCCGTCAGGATCGAATCGGTCATGGTCCGTGCCGGAGATGGATCCCGCCCGGCCCCTGCATCGCATGGGTGCGCGATCGAGTCGAAGCCCTCACGCGGCGCCGTCCTGTCCGTCCGCGGCGCGGTGGGCCGGATCGAAGCGGCGGCCGGAGAGCCGGGCCGCGAGGCTTCGCCACAGGTCGTACACGCCTCCAACGCCCTTGCGGCCGGAGACCAGGGCGCGGAAGCGCGCCGGCTCACGGCTGATCACGTCGGCGCTGAGCCGGTCCAGGGTGGCGGTCAGGTCGGTTTCCAGCCGGGCGAGGCGTGCCTGCCGGGGCAGGGCGGCGAGGTCGGAGGCCGGGATCCCGGCGCCGAACGCCGCAAAGGCCCCGGCGCCGCGCTCGTCCCAGAACGCGTATTCGACCGCCATCGGCACGAACAGGGCATCGGGGGCGAGTTCGGCGAGCCGGGCCACGCCGGGCCGGAGCGCCAGGGGCCGCCCGCGGGCATCGGCGAAGCGGCCCTGCGCGGTGATCCAGAGCATCCCGTCGGGTGCGGCCAGGATGGTCCGGGCCGCTGCCAGGAACTGCGCGGCGCCCCGGGGGCTGTCGAGATCAACCCCGAAGGCACCGATCCGCTCGAAGATCCGGTAGCGCGCCAGCATCGCGGCATCGAACGGCGCGCGACTCGGCCGCTCCGGGTAAAGGCGCCCGGCCAGCACGATGATCAGGGCCGCGTCCCACCACGCGGGGTGGTTGCAATAGACCACGATGGGCCCGCGATGGAAGCGGTCGGGAGGCATGCTCCAGAGCGGTAGCCGCAACGCGTCGAGATGGCGGTGGAGATAGCGCTCGAACCACGCCACCATGAAGCGGCGGATCGCGGGGGATACGGTCGGGAGAGGCGCAACTCTCCCGTTACCCTCCCCCGTAGCGGGGGGAGGGGATGGACGCCCGGATGTCACGCCGTGGCGCGCAAAGCGCCGCGCGCATCCTGATCGTGCGCGTCGGCGGCGATCCAGCCGGACATCATCACCATCGGCATGCCGGGCCCCGGATGGGCGGCGCCGCCCGCGAGATAGAGGCCGCGTACCTGCCGCGAGCGGTTGCCGGGCTTGAACGCTCCCATCACCCGCCCATGCGAGGCGAGGCCGTAGATCGCGCCGTTCAGCACCCGGTAGCGCTCGTGGATGTCCTGCGGCGTCAGGTGGCGTTCGACGACGATGCGCTCCTCCAGATCCGGCATGTTGGCCGTGCGCTTGAGCTTGTCGAGGATCGTCCGGCGGTAGTTCTGGAACAGCGGGCCGTCCGGGCGCCAATCGTGGTGCGGCCGCAGATACGGTGTGTGCACGAGGACGTAGAGCGCCTCGCCGCCCTCCGGCGCCACGCTCGGGTCGGTGGAGGAGGGGGCGGCCAGATAGGCAGTCGGGTCCGGGGCCGGCTCGCCCTTGTTGTAGATGTAGTCGAACTCCTCCTCCGGATCCCGGGAGAAGACGAAGTCGTGGTGGTTCAGGTGCTCGTAGCGCTTGTTGAGCCCAAGATAGAGCACCACTCCTGAGCAGGCCGGCTCGGGGTTCTTCTTGGCATAGGCCTTGGCCACCTCGCCACCGACGAGCTCGCGGTAGGTCCGCACGGAATCCATGTTGGAGATCACTGCGTCGAACGGCGTGACGCCTTCGGCGGTGCGCACGCCCCGGACGGCGCCGTTCGCGGTCTCGATCCCGGTCACCTCGGTGTCGGTCTTGCAGGTGGCGCCGAGTTCCTGAGCGAGCTTCGCCAGCCCCTCGGCAACCGCGCGGGTGCCGCCCATCGGGTACCAGACACCGTCGGCCGTCTGCATGTGGGCGATGGCGCAGAGCACCGCCGGCGCACCGTAGGGCGAGGAACCGACATATTGCACGAAGTGGTCGAGCATCTGCGCGAGCCGGGCGTCCTTCACCTTGCCGCGGATCGTCGAGGCCACCGAGGCATGCATGCGCAGGGAGAGCACGTCGCGCAGCGTGCCGGGGTTCATGTTGGCCCGGATGTTGATCGTGTCGAACAGGTCCTCGACCGGCTTCCAGAAGAAGAATTTTTCTGAGACGCCGTGCAGGTGCTCGGAAATCGTGAGGAATTTTTTATAACCCTCGCCGCTGCCGGGGGCGAAGCGCTCCATGTCGCCGGCCATCCGCTCGACATCCTGCATCAGGTCGATGTGGCTGCCGTCGTCGAAGAAGCAGCGCCATTGGGGGTCGAGGCGGCGCAGGTCCATGTAGTCGTGGACCGAACGGCCGGCCTCGGAAAAGATCCGCTCCAGCACCCGGGGCACGGTCAGGATGGTCGGGCCCATGTCGAAGCGGAAGCCACCCTCGTGCAGCACCGCCGCCTTGCCGCCGAGCCAGCCGTTCTTGTCGTAGACCGTCACGCGGTGGCCCCGCGCGGCGGCGACGCACGCGGCCGCGAGTCCGCCGAGCCCGCTGCCGATGACGGCGACCGTGGAATCCTGGGTCATCCTGATGGGTCGCTCCCGGGGCCGTGACGCGGCCCGCTCAAGCGAAGCTAGACCCACGACCGGGCGGGTCAACGCGCCACCCGGTCGCGGCGCGGGTCTATCCGTCCACGCTTGTGGACAGATGGGCCAGGAAGTTGCCGATTTCCCGGCGGCGCAACGCCGCTTCCAGGACCTCCGGGCCGATCCCATGGCGCCAGGCGAGGCGGCGGGCCTTCCCCGTGTCCGACCCATCGAGGCCGGCGATCTCGTCGGCATAGGCGGCCACCGCCCCGGCATCCTCCGCGAAGCCGGCCTCCACGAGGGCCGTGTCGCAGAGGCGCAGCATCGCGGCGAGTTCGTCGAGGTCGAGTTCCGGATGGTACTGCGTCCCCCAGAACCAGCCGGTGCCGTGGCGGATCTCGATCGCCTGGATGCCCAGCTTCGGGTTGCCGGCGAGCACGCGGGCGCCCGGCGGCGGCTGCAGCACCGCGTCCGAGTGGATCGCCGGGGCGTCCCAGGCAGCCGGGCGGCCGGCGAGCAGTGGATGGGTGCGGCCCTCCTCGGTCGGTGTGATCGCCCGGGCGAAGCCGTATTCGGGGCCGCGCGGGTTCTCGGCGGCCTTGCCGCCCGCCACCGTGGCGGCGACCTGAACGCCCCAGCACGAGCCGAAGATCGGCCGGCCGGCCTCCAGGGCCGCGCGCATCAGATCGAGCTGCCGGGTCACCTCGGGCGTCCCCTCGGAGACCTTGAGGGTCGATCCGGTGAAGATCACGCCGTCGAAATCATCGAGCCCGGCCGGCAGGGCAGCATCGGCATCGGCCGGGCTGACGAAACGGCAGGTTGTCCCGGGGGCCAGCGCCCGCACCACGGCGGCGTAGGACTCGGCCGAGGTCCGGCCCGTGGCGGCGACGTGCCGGCCGCGGGCCGCACGATCGTTGCCGTCGGCGATGAGCAGGCGGAGCATCGAATCTTCTCGTCAGGTGGGATCGGACCGTGACCGATCACGCCGGTCGTGTCCGCGCGCCCCTGGTCGCAGGGCCGGCGCGGATCGTCGCGCCCCTGGTCTCCGGGCCGGACGCGCGACCGGCTGGCCGAAGCAGCAGCTGATCCACCACCGGCAACCGCTCTGTCCGATGCGGTCGCGTGGCGCGCACGAAACGGTGATCGGTACGGAAGTGTGATGCCCCCCAAACGGATGATGCTTCCCGTTCAACCATCTCAGTATTCAAGCTTGGTCAAATACTGAGACGCGATCGGCAGGGAGGTTGAAGTGCCAGATCTCGCTGAGATGGAACTGTATTGTCTGGAGTCTCGAGGGCTGGTCGCACGGGCGGAGGATGCCGTGGATCGCCTCGTCGAGGACGGCGCCTGCGAGGGCCACCGCCTGATGGCCGCGCAGGGGCTCACGGCGATGCGACACCTCCACCGGATCATCGAGCTCCACCGCAACCGCCTCGTCTTCGAGGCCCTGCCCAATGCCGTGGGCCAGACGGTTCCGCCCCCGCGGCGCAGGTGGCTGGCGACCCTGCGGCAACGCCTGACACCCGGCGGTCCCGCCCTGGAGACGCGGGCCTGACCGGCCGCAGGATCGAAAACTGGATGGTGCTTCGGTGAGGCGAGGCCATGGTGAGAGCCCTGCTGATCTGGCTGGTGCTGCTCCTGTTCGGCGCGACGCTGCCCGCGTCCGGGAGGCGCTCGCCGCCGGTCTTCCATCAGGCGGTGGAGATCGAGAGGCTCGTCAACCGGGCGGCCGAGTTCCTGGAGGAGCGCGGCCCCGGCGCCTTCACCGAGTTCCGGCAGAAGGGCGGCGGGTGGCGCTACGGCGACGTCTACCTGTTCGTCGTCGACATGCGGGGCGTCGTGCTGTTCAACGCTGCGTATCCGAACCGCGAGGGACGGGACCTGCTCCACGAGCGCGACGCCGATGGGAAGCAATTCCACCAGGACTTCATCGACACGATCAGGCGGTTCGGGTCGGGCTGGGTCGACTACATGTTCCCGAGGCCGGGTCAGTCGGTCCCCACCGTGAAATGGAGCTACGTCTGCGAGACGCGCGTCGCGGGCGCCGAAGCGCTGATCGGGGCCGGCGTCTACGTCGAATAGCGTCGGCCGCTCAGGCGGTGCGTCGGGCTACCAGCGTGAGGGCAAGCCCGAGCCCGCCGAGCGCCAGGGCCCCCAGAACGGCCAGCGCCGGAGCGGCGACGGCGAGCCCTTCGCTCAGCGCGTTCTGATAGGCATCGATCGCCCAGGCGTTGGGGGTGAGCCAGCCGGCCTGCTGCAACCAGGGCGGCATCAGGAAGCGCGGCACCATCGAGCCGCCCACCGCCGACAGCAGCAACACCCCGAAGGTCGAAGCGAGATGCGCCTGCTGGCGGGTCGCCGCGACGGCGCAGGCGGCGAGCGCCAGCCCCGCTGCCATGGCCGAGACCAGCAGGCAGGTCGCCAGGAAGGCCGGCCAGTGCGGTCCGATCTCCACTCCGTAGAGGAGCGCGGCGGCCAGGAAGATCAGACCCGCCTGCACGACGCCCTGAAGCGTCAGGAAGCCGAACTTGCCGAGCACCACCACCGGAAGCCCGCCCGGACCGGCCACCAGCCGCTCGGCGAGGCCGGTCTCGCGCTCCTCGACCAGCGACATCGCCCCCTGCATGGCGGCAAACAGCAGGAACACCGCGGTGATCGCCCCGGCGTAGTAGCTGATCCGGGCGTTCGCCGTGCCCGCGGCGGTGCTGCGCCGCTCGACCAGGTCGGCGAAGCTGAACGGCTCCTTCCTGGCCCGCTGCTCGGCGAAGGCCTCGTCGAGGAAGCGGCGTTCGTCCGGGCCGATCTTGCCGCTGCGCTCCACGTCGGCGACGATCCGCGACAGGACCACGTCGGGCAGGGCCGCGTTCAGGACGCGCTGGAGCTGGCCGAGCGCGATCGGCGTCGCCAGCGCCTTGGCGGGATTCTCCATCAGCACCACCGGCTGGTCGGCCGGGCCGGGGGCACCTTCCGCGGGGGCCGCGATCAGGTCGCCCCGCAGGGCGAGCGCCACATCGACCTCGCCCGAGCGCACCGCCTCGGCGACGCCGGCGAGGTCGGTCACGGGCAGGCGCGTCACCCGCAGGGACGGATCGGCTGCCAGCGCGTCGGTGAGGCGCCGCGTGGCGGCGGTCTGCGCGAGATCGGCGAGCCCCAGATGAATGCGGATCCGGTCGCCGGTCGCTCCGGAGAAGATCGCCGCAAAAATCGAGAACATCACGGTCGGCAGGACGAAGGCCATGACCAGCGCGGCGCGGTCGCGCAGCAGGCTGAGCGCCATCACGCGGAATGCGGCGCCGATCATCGGGCCATTCCCGCCCGCAGGATGGCGGTCCCGCTGTCGTTCGCCTCGCGGGGCCGGAGGGCGTCGAGATAGAGCGCCTCAAGCCGCGGCGCGCGCACCCGAACCTCGGCCACCGGTACGCCCTGGGCCCGCAGGGATCCGAGCAGGGCCGCTCCGTCGAGCCCCGAGCGCTCGACGGAGCGCCAGACGAGGCCATCCGCCTCTGCGGCCGCAAAGCCGGCCCGCCGCAGGGACGCGGCTGCGGCTGCGTCCGCCGGGAGCGTGAGACTCAGCTCCCGCTCGGGCGCGCCCGTGCGCAGCTGCGCCAGCAGGTCGGCGAGGCGGCCCGCGCGCACGATCCGGCCCTGGGCCAGGAACGCGACCTGTGAGGCCAAACGCTCGGCTTCGGCAAAGTCGTGGGTGGCGATCAGGATCGCGGTGCCGGCCGCCTTCAACCGGTCGAGGACGGCGTGGATCGCCGCCCGGGCGGCGAGGTCGACGCCGCTGGTCGGCTCGTCGAGCAGGACCAGACTGGGTCGATTCATGAGGCTCGCCGCGATGTTGACCCGGCGCCGGTAGCCCCCCGACAGGGTCCCCACCAAGCGCCGGGCGACCTCGACGATGTCGGCCATCGCCAGCGCGGCCTCCACGGCCGCCTTCCGGTCGCGCCGGGCGACACCCGCGAGCTGGCCGAACACGCCGAGATTCTCGGCGACCGTCAGCTTCGGATAGAGGGCGATCTCCTGCGGGACCCAGCCGATGGCGCGGCGGGCGCTGCCCGCGCGGTGCGGATCCGCGCCACCGACCCGCACAATCCCCACGCTCGGCCCGAGCCGGCCCGCCACGAGGCGCATCAGGGAGGACTTGCCGGCCCCGTTCGGGCCGAGGAGCGCCAGGGTCTCGCCGGCTTCGAGGTCGAGGTCGACGCGCTCCAGGACTCGGCGTCCGCCGAGGTCGAGACCGACGCCCGCGATCCGGACCAGGGGATCGCCCATCCGCGTCAGCGCCGCGGCAGGGCGCGGGCGAGGCGCACGCGGATGGAGCCGCCCGGCTCCCGCAGATGGAAGGCCGCCGCGCCGAAGTCCGGCCGCGCCCGGCGTCCGGCGGCGCCTGAGAATCCGTAGGGTTCGAGCGGCAGGCCGAGCCCGGTGCGGTCGAGGCGGCCGTTGCCGTTCGCATCCTGATAGGCCGCCACCGCGTAGGTCCCGGCCGGTACGCCCTGGAAGGTGAACTGGAGTCGGCCGTCTGAGGCCTGTGCCTCGTCGCCCCGGGCGCAGGCGGCTTCCGCGAGGCTCCCCTGGCACAGGGCGACCCGCACCGGGCCGCCGCCCGGCTCGATCCCGTCGATCTCGACCTGCACGGTCGCGGCCGTCGCCGGCGTGGTGGCACCGAGCGCACCCGCGACGATGAGCCCGGCAAGGCCGTACCGTTGACCCGGCCTCCGACCCCCCGGCCGGCTCACGAGGCCTCGCGAGAGGTGGCCAGCGGCGCGGTCTCAGGGATGCCCGCCGCCGCGGCGACGCGGGCACCGGCCAGTTCCTCGATCAGCAGACGGGCCGAGATACGGGCGCCCTCGTAGATCACCGGCAGGCCGGAGCCCGGATGGGTGCCGCCGCCCACGATGTAGAGCCCCGGCCCGAAGCGATTGTGGGGCCGGAAATACAGCATCTGCATCAGGTCGTGCGCGAGGTTGAAGGTGGCGCCCTCGTGGACGGCGAAATCCTCTTCCCATTGGGTCGGGTCGATGATCCGCTCGTAGCGGATCCGGGCTTCGAGATCCTCGATTCCGAGGAGCTTCAGCCGCTCCATGATCAGGGCGCGGTAGCTTTCCCGCTGGGCAGCCCAGTCGATCCCGGACTTCAGGTTCGGAACCGGCACCAGCACGTAGAGCGCAGTCTGTCCGGGGGGCGCCATGCCGCCGTCGGTGTAGCCGGCATGCTGGACGTAGAGCGAGGGCTGCATCGGCAGCGTGCCCTCGGTGATCTCGCGGATGTTCTTCTCGTATCCGTCCGCGAGCAGGATCGTGTGATGCCCCAGGCTCTCGGGCATGTTTCCCTCGATGCCGAGGTAGAGCATGAAGGTCGAGCAGGAGAGCCGCGCCTTCTGGATCTTGGCGTCGCGCCAGCGCGGGCGGTGCCGCTCCGGCACCAGGGCGCGGACCACCTTGGCGAAGTCGCCGTTGATCAGCACCGCGTCGGCATTGAAGGTCTCGCCGTCCGCGACCACGCCGCTGGCGCGCTTGCCGTCGAACAACACCCGCTCGACGTTGCTGTTGAGCCGCAGATCGACGCCCATGCGGCCGGCCAGACCCGCCATCGCGTCGGAGACCGCGCCGCAGCCGCCGACCGGGTGGTAGACCCCGTGCTCGTATTCGAGGAACGACAGGATCGTGAACAGGCTCGGGCACCGGAACGGCGACATGCCGAGGTACTTGGTCTGGA
>Ga0160428_1002778_pt1 | contig 10090 bp, 6 predicted proteins | sample SolpanmetagenomM_FD_108198 | JGI IMG/M metagenome (GOLD analysis project Ga0160428, IMG submission 108198) | Solar panel surface microbial communities from Lawrence Berkeley National Laboratory, California, USA - M | ecosystem: Engineered > Built environment > Solar panel > Unclassified ...
ACGATCGAGCCTTGACCGACAGGTTTCGCGCCCTCGCCGCGGCGATCGCCGCTCTGCTGCTGTCGACGGCCTGGGAAGCGCCGGCCCAGGCCGCGACCGAGGCACCGGCCGTCGAGGTGGAGGCGGTGCGCCCGGGACCGCCACCGCCGCTCCCCGATCTGGCCGATCCCAACGGCCGTGCCGGCGAGCCCTTGAACCAGCCCGGCCCGAACTCCGGTATTCCGAGGGCGCTTCGCGGCTCTGCCGACCGAGCCGGTGGTCCGGCCAACGACCTGACCGAGGTCGACCGGCCGGATGAGCCGCCGCTTCCCAAGGCCGATCTCGCGCAGGTGCTGGAGGGCAAGGCCCTGTTCCACGGCAATTATTGCGGTGCCGGCCAACGGGGCGAGGGCTTGCCGCCGACCGACGATCTCGATGCCGCCTGCCTGCGCCACGACACCTGCTTCGATGCGGCCGGGCATCGGTCCTGCGCCTGCAACGTCCGTCTCGAACGGGAAGCGGCCGCCGTCTCCGAGCGGCCGGGCCTCTCGCGGCAGGTTCGCGAGCGCGCCCTCAGCGTGGCCCAGGCTGCCGAGGTGATGGCCTGCCAAGCCCCCTGACCGCCCTCTCGACGATGGCGCGGCTCGGGGACGTGATGCCCCCGACGAGAACGGCCGCCGCTCGTGAAACGACGGCCGTCTTCGTTCTCGGAAAGGCGCTGCGGCTCAGATGTGGATCGCGCGCTTGCCGACCGCGAGGGCGGCTTCCTTGACCGCCTCGGTAAGGGTCGGGTGGGCGTGGCAGGTGCGGGCGACGTCCTCGGCCGAGGCGCCGAACTCCATCGCCACCGCGACTTCCGCGATCAGGTTGCCGGCATCGGCCCCGACGATGTGGACGCCGAGGACCCGGTCGGTGGTGGCGTCGGCCAGGATCTTCACGAAGCCGTCCGTGGTGTGGTTCACCTTGGCACGGCCGTTGGCGGTGAAGGGGAACTTGCCGCTGTTGTAGGCAATGCCGTCCTTCTTAAGTTCCTCCTCCGACTTTCCGACGGAAGCGACCTCAGGGTAGGTGTAGACCACGTTCGGGATGACGCCGTAGTTCACGTGGCCCGACTGGCCGGCCAGCAGCTCGGCCACGGCGACACCCTCGTCCTCGGCCTTGTGGGCCAGCATCGGCCCGGCGATGACGTCGCCGATGGCGTAGATGCCCGTGACGTTGGTGGCGTAGTGGCTGTCCGTCTGGATGCGGCCCTTGTTGTCGAGGCCGACCCCCACCGTCTCCAGCCCGAGGCCTTCGGTGTAGGGCACCCGGCCGATGGCCACGAGCACGACGTCGGCCTGCAGCTTCTCGGCCTCGCCGCCGGCGGCGGGCTCCACCGTGACGGTGGCGGCGCCGTCCTTGACCTCGACGCCCGTGACCTTCGACGCGAGCTTGAACTGCATGCCCTGCTTGCCGAGGATGCGCTGGAACTGCTTGCCGACTTCGCCGTCCATGCCCGGCAGGATCCGGTCGAGATACTCGACCACGGTGACCTCGGAGCCGAGGCGGCGCCAGACCGAGCCGAGTTCGAGGCCGATGACGCCGGCGCCGATGATGAGGAGCTTGCCCGGGACCTTCTCCAGGGTGAGCGCACCGGTGGAGGAGACGACGACGGTCTCGTCGATGGTGACGCCCGGGAGCTTGGTGACGTCCGAGCCCGTGGCGATGACGACGTTCTTCGTCTCCAGGAGCTGGTTGCCGCCATCCTCGGACAGCACCTCGACGCGGCCGGCACCGGCGAGGCGCGCGGTGCCGCGATAGGCGTCGATGCCGTTCTTCTTGAGGAGGAACTCGACGCCCTTGGTGTTGCCGTCGACGCCGTCCTGCTTGAACGTCATCATCTTCGCGAGGTCGAGTTCGGGCGCGCTGACCATCACGCCCATGTCGGCGAAGTGCTTGCCCGCCTCTTCGAACGCTTCGGAGGCGTGCAGCAGGGCCTTCGACGGGATGCACCCGACGTTGAGGCAGGTGCCGCCGTGGGAGGCCCGCTTCTCCACCACGGCCGTCTTGAGGCCGAGCTGGGCGGCGCGAATGGCGCAGACGTAACCGCCGGGGCCGGTGCCGATGACGACGAGATCGTAGGACATAGGAATCTGACTCGCTGGATTGGGCGGCGGGTCATGCCCCACCATCGAAGTACGAAGCGCACGGAAGCGTCCGGCCGCGCGGGAGCGCGGCCGGCGGACGGCAGCTGCCGGGCCTTAGAGGTCGAGCACGAGGCGTGCCGGATCCTCCAGCGCCTCCTTGACGCGCACGAGGAAGGTCACGGCCTCCTTCCCGTCGACGATGCGGTGATCGTAGGACAGGGCGAGGTACATCATCGGGCGCGCCTCGATCTTGCCGGCGCGCACCACGGGGCGCTCCTCGATGCGGTGCATGCCGAGGATGCCGGATTGCGGCGCGTTGAGGATCGGCGTCGACATCAGCGAGCCGTAGATGCCGCCGTTGGTGATCGTGAAGGTGCCGCCCTGCATCTCGTCAATGGAGAGCTTGCCCTCGCGGGCCTTCTTGCCGAAGCCGGCGATCTTCTTCTCGATGCCGGCGATCGACAGGTCGTCGGCGTCGCGCACCACCGGCACCACGAGGCCCTTATCGGTGCCGACGGCGATGCCGATGTGGTAGTAGTTCTTGTAGACGAGGTCCTGCCCGTCGATCTCGGCGTTCACCGCCGGAACGTCCTTGAGGGCGCCGATCACCGCCTTGGTGAAGAAGCCCATGAAGCCGAGCTTGGTGCCGTGCTTCTTCTCGAAGATGTCCTTGTACTGGCTCCGCATCGCCATCACGGCCGACATGTCGACGTCGTTGAACGTCGTCAGCATCGCGGCACTGTCCTGCGCGTCCTTGAGACGGCGGGCGATGGTCTGGCGCAGCTTGGTCATGCGCACGCGCTCCTCGCGCGCCGCATCGTCGGGCTTAGAGGGCGCGCGCGGGGCGGCGGGCTTGGCCTCCCGCGCGGGGGCCGGTGCCGGGGCGGAGGGAGCCTTCGACGTGGCCTCGAGCATGTCGCCCTTGGTCACGCGGCCATCCTTGCCGCTGCCGTTCAGGGTCGCGGGGTCGATGCCGGACTCGCGCGCCATCTTGGCGACCGCGGGGCCGTGATCGCCGCTCTCCCGAGCCGCCGGCGGGGCGCCATCGCCATGGTTGCCGTAGCCGGCCGAGGTGTCCTGGGCCGGCGCTTCCGCGGCCTTGGTCTCGGACTTGGTCTCCGTCTCGGGCTTGGTCTCAGCCTTCTTCGGCGCCGCGGCCTTGCCCCCGCCGGCCCCGGCCTCGACGATCGAACCGAGAAGCGCGCCGGGCTCCACCGTCTCGCCGTCCTTGGCCAGGATCTCGCCGAGCTGACCCGCGGCCGGCGCGTTCACCTCGAGGGTGACCTTGTCGGTCTCGAGTTCCACCAAGGGCTCATCGGCCGCCACGGCGTCGCCCGGCTTCTTGAACCAGCGGCCGATGGTGGCCTCGCTCACGGATTCGCCCAGGGTCGGGACGACGATATCGGTTGCCATGGTTCAGTGTCCGTCCGGAGGGTTTGGGACGCCGCTCTGCGGCGCCCTCGGATCGCGAAACGTGGGGGCGAGTAACGGGGGAGAGGGCCGGCGGTCAGACCGCCAGCGCCTCGTTGAGGAAGGCCTGGAGCTGGGCCTGGTGCTTGGAGAGCATGCCCACCGCCGTGGAGGCGGAGGCCGGGCGACCGACGTAGCGTGCACGCTTCACCGGCGACTGGGCCTGGCCGAGCACCCATTCGAGGTAGGGCTCGACGAAGGCCCAGGAGCCCATGTTCTTCGGCTCCTCCTGGCACCACACCACCTCGGCGTTGCGGAAGCGCGCCATCTCGTTGGCCAGGGCCTTCAGGGGGAACGGGTAGAGCTGCTCGACGCGCATCAGGTAGACGTCGTTGACGCCACGCTTCTCGCGCTCCTCGTAGAGGTCGTAATAGACCTTGCCCGAGCACAGCACGACGCGCCGGACCTTGTCGTCCTTCACGAGCTTGATGCCGTCCTCGTCGCGCTCGGCGTCGTCCCAGAGCACGCGGTGGAAGCTCGAGCCCTCCGCCATGGCCTCGATCGGCGAGACCGCCTTCTTGTGGCGCAGAAGCGACTTCGGCGTCATCAGGATGAGCGGCTTGCGGAACTCGCGGTGCAGCTGGCGCCGCAGGATGTGGAAGTAGTTCGAGGGCGTGGTGCAGTTGGCGACCTGCATGTTGTCCTCGGCACACATCTGCAGGAAGCGCTCCAGGCGGGCGGAGGAGTGCTCCGGGCCCTGGCCCTCGTAGCCGTGCGGCAGCAGCAGGGTCAGGCCCGACATGCGCAGCCACTTGCGCTCGCCCGACGAGATGAACTGGTCGATGACCACCTGGGCGCCGTTGGCGAAGTCGCCGAACTGCGCCTCCCACAGCACCAGGGCGTTGGGCTCGGCCGCGGAGTAGCCGTACTCGAAGCCGAGCACCGCCTCCTCGGAGAGCATCGAGTTGATGACCTCCAGGCTGGCCTGGCCCTCGCGGATCGAGTTCAGCGAGGTGTAGCGCTGCTCGTTCTCCTGGTCGATCACCACCGCGTGGCGCTGCGAGAAGGTGCCGCGCTCCACGTCCTGGCCCGAGAGGCGGACGCGATTCCCCTCGATGAGGAGCGAGCCGAAGGCCAGCGCCTCGGCGGTGGCCCAATCGATGCCCTGGCCCGAGTCCACCGCCTTGGCGCGGTTGTCGAAGAAGCGCTGGATCGTCCGGTGCAGGTGGAAGCCGGGGGGCGGCGTGGTGATGCGCTGGGCGATCTCCCGCAGGGTCTCCACCGGCACGCCGGTCTTGCCGCGGCGCGGATCGTCCACGTCCTCGCGGACGGCCTTGAAGCCGGCCCAGCGGCCGTCGAGCCAATCGGCCTTGTTGGCCTTGTAGTTCGTCGCGACCTCCAGCTCGGCGTCGAGCATGGCGCGGAACTCGGCCTTGCGCGCGTCGAGCTGCTCCTGGCTCACCACGCTCTCGGCGACGAGCTTCTTGCCGTAGGTCTCCAGCGCCGTCGGGTGCTTGCGGATGCGCTGGTACATCTTCGGCTGGGTGAAGGCCGGCTCGTCGCCCTCGTTGTGGCCGAAGCGGCGGTAGCAGAGCATGTCGATGACGACGGGCTTGCCGAACCGCTGGCGGTACTCGATCGCGATCTTGGCCGCGAAGGTCACGGCCTCCGGGTCGTCGCCGTTGCAGTGGAAGATCGGTGCCTCGACCATCTTCGCCACGTCGGACGGATAGGGCGAGGAGCGCGAGAAGCGCGGATCGGTGGTGAAGCCGATCTGGTTGTTGATGATGAAGTGGATCGAGCCGCCGGTGCGGTGCCCCTTCAGGCCGGACAGGCCGAGGCACTCGGCCACCACGCCCTGGCCCGCGAAGGCCGCGTCGCCGTGGATGAGCAGCGGCACCACGCGGGTGCGCTCCACCGTGGGCTTGGCCCGCTGGTCCTGCTTGGCGCGCACCTTGCCGAGCACGACGGGATCGACGATCTCGAGGTGCGACGGGTTGGCGGTGAGCGAGAGGTGGACGTTGTTGCCGTCGAAGGCACGGTCCGACGAGGCACCGAGATGGTACTTCACGTCGCCGGAGCCCTCGACTTCGGCCGGGTTGGCCGAGCCGCCCTTGAACTCGTTGAACACCGCCCGGAAGGGCTTGGCCATCACGTTGGTGAGCACGTTGAGCCGGCCGCGGTGGGCCATGCCCACGACGATCTCCTCGGCACCGAGCGCGCCGCCGCGCTTGATGATCTGCTCGAGGGCCGGGATCATCGCCTCCGAGCCGTCGAGGCCGAAGCGCTTGGTGCCGGTGTACTTGAGGTCGAGGAACTTCTCGAAGCCCTCCGCCTCGATCAGCTTGTTGAGGATCGCGCGCCGGCCCTCGGGGGTGAAGGTGATCTCCTTGCCCTTGCCCTCGATGCGCTCCTGAATCCACGCCTTCTCCTCCGGATTGGAGATGTGCATGAACTCGACGCCGAGCGTCTGGCAGTAGGTGCGCTCCAGGATCTCGACGATCTCCCGGATGGTCGAGAATTCGAGGCCGAGCACGTTGTCGAGGAAGATCGGGCGGTCCCAGTCCTTCTCCTCGAAGCCGTAATGCTGCGGATGCAGCTCCTCGTGGTCGCCGCGGGGGGCGAGGCCGAGGGGATCGAGCTTGGCGTGCAGGTGGCCGCGCATGCGGTAGGCGCGGATCAGCATGATCGCGCGGACCGAATCCTTCGTCGCCTGCTCCACCGAGATCCCGGGAGCCGAGGCGATGACGGCCCCCTTGGCCGGGGCCGTCGCGGTGTCGGACTTGGCGCGGATCTTGTCGCCCATCGCCTTCTCGACGGTGGCCCAGTTGCCGTCGAGGGCCGAGACGATCTCGCCGTTGGCGTGGATCGGCCAGTTCGGCCGCTCCCACGAGGCGCCGGCGGCGTTTTTCTCCGCCAGGCCCTTGTCCTCGTTCAGGGACCGGAAGAACGTCTGCCACTCGGGGTCGACCGAGTTCGGATCACGGGCGTAAGACGCCTGCAGCTCCTCGATATAGGCGGCGTTGCCGCCGTAGAGGAACGAGGTTTCGAGCGCGTCCTGGCGTGCCATCGTTCGGGTCATCCTGCCGCTGTGCGGGGTCCTCCGCCGGGGAGGCCCCCTGCCCGACCCCATCCGCGCGGATCGCGGCCGGGATCGGATGTCTCGGGAAAGACGCGGGCCCCGATGGGCTCGCGTCGCTCAGTCGTCAGATGGGGTCGCGGACCTGAACCTCGTACAACGCGAGGCCCGCGTCCCGTGCGTGTCAGCCGCGCAGGACCTCGACGAGGGTGCTGCCGAGGCGGGCCGGCGAGGGCGAGACCCGGATGCCGGCCGCTTCCATTGCGGCGATCTTGTCCTCGGCGCCGCCCTTGCCGCCCGAGATGATGGCGCCCGCATGGCCCATGCGGCGGCCCGGAGGCGCCGTGCGGCCGGCGATGAAGCCGACCATGGGCTTCTTGCGGCCGCGCTTGGCCTCGTCGGCGAGGAACTGCGCCGCCTCCTCCTCGGCCGAGCCGCCGATCTCACCGATCATCACGATCGACTCGGTCTTGTCGTCGGCGAGGAACAGCTCGAGCATGGAGATGAACTCCGTGCCCTTCACCGGGTCGCCGCCGATGCCGACCGCGGTGGTCTGGCCGAGGCCCGCATTGGTGGTCTGGAACACGGCCTCGTAGGTCAGCGTGCCGGAGCGGGAGACGATGCCCACCGAGCCCGGCTTGAAGATGTTGGCCGGCATGATGCCGATCTTGCACTGGCCGGCGGTGACGATGCCGGGGCAGTTCGGCCCGACGAGCCGGGACTTCGAGCCCTCCAGGGCGCGCTTGACGCGCACCATGTCGAGGACCGGGATCCCTTCCGTGATGCAGACGATGAGCGGGATCTCCGCCTGGATCGCCTCGCAGATCGCGTCGGCCGCGCCCGGCGGCGGCACGTAGACGACCGATGCCGTCGCGCCGGTGGCCTCGCGGGCCTCCGCCACCGTGTCGAAGACCGGCAGGTTGAGGTGCTTGGAGCCGCCCTTCCCCGGGCTGGTGCCGCCGACCATCTTGGTGCCGTAGGCGATGGCCTGCTCGGAGTGGAAGGTCCCGTTCTTGCCGGTGAAGCCCTGGCAGATGACCTTGGTGTTCGCGTCGATCAGGATGGACATGGGTACTCTCAGCCCTTCTTCACGGCGGCGACGATCTTCTGCGCGGCGTCGTCGAGGTCGTCGGCGGGGATCACGTTCAGGCCGGAATTCCGGATGATCTCCTTGCCCTTCTCGACGTTGGTGCCCTCGAGGCGCACCACCAGGGGCACCTGCAGGCCCACCGCCTTCACCGCCGCGATCACGCCGTTGGCGATCACGTCGCACTTCATGATGCCGCCGAAGATGTTGACCAGGATGCCCTGCACCTGCGGGTCGGCGGTGATGATCTTGAAGGCCGCGGTGACCTTCTCCTCGGAGGCACCGCCGCCCACGTCGAGGAAGTTCGCCGGCTCTTCGCCATAGAGCTTGATGATGTCGAGGGTCGCCATGGCGAGGCCGGCGCCGTTGACCATGCAGCCGATGGAGCCGTCGAGGGCGATGTAGGCGAGATCGTACTTCGAGGCCTCGATCTCCTTGGCGTCCTCCTCGGTCTCGTCGCGGAGCGCGACGATGTCGGGGTGGCGGTAGAGGGCGTTCGAGTCGAAGGAGATCTTGGCGTCGAGACACTTGAGATGGCCATCGCCGGTGAGCACCAGCGGGTTGATCTCCAGCATGCTCATGTCCTTGGCGGTGAACGCCTCGTAGAGCCGGGTGGTGAGGTCGCCGGCTTCCTTGGCCTGGGCGCCGCTGAGGCCGAGCGTCTTGGCGACGAGGCGGCCGTGATGGGGCATCACGCCCGTGGCGGGATCGACCGAGAAGGTGACGATCTTCTCGGGCGTGTCGTGCGCCACCGTCTCGATGTCCATGCCGCCCTCGGTGGAGACCACGAACGCGACCTTGCCGGTCTCCCGGTCGACCAGCATCGAGAGGTAGAACTCCGCCTCGATCTGGGCGCCCTCCTCGATGTAGAGGCGGTTGACCTGCTTGCCGGCCTCGCCGGTCTGGATCGTGACCAGGGTCTGGCCCAGCATTTCGCCGGCGAACTGCTTCACCTCGTCGAGGGACTTGGTGACGCGCACGCCGCCCTTGGCGCCGGCGGGAGCGCCCTTGAAGGTGCCCTTGCCGCGGCCGCCCGCGTGGATCTGCGACTTCACCACCCAGACCGGGCCGCCGAGTTCCCGGGCGGCCGCCTCGGCCTCCTCCGGCTTGAAGATCGCCACACCCTTGGAAACCGGCAGGCCGAATTCCTTCAGCACCGCCTTGGCCTGGTACTCGTGAATGTTCATGGATGAGAACCTCAGCGTCATCCCGGGGCCGCGCAGCGGAGCCCGGGATCCAGAAACACAGGTTGCGATCCAGCCTGCCGCATCGGCGGCCCTGGATTCCGGGCGCGCCCGCGGCGCCCCGGAATGACGGTCGACCTAGGCCAGCGCGGGGTTCACGCCCTTGCAGGCCTCGATCAGGGTCTTCACGGCGCCGACCGACTTGTCGAACATCGCCTTCTCGTCGCCGTTGAATTCGACCTCGAGGACGCGCTCGACGCCGTTCGCGCCGATCACGATCGGCACGCCGACATACATGTCGGAGACGCCGTACTCGCCGTTGAGGTAGGCGGCGCAGGGGAGCACGCGGCGCTTGTCGCGCAGGTAGCTCTCGGCCATGGCGATGGCCGAGGCGGCGGGGGCGTAGAAGGCCGAGCCGGTCTTGAGCAGGTTGACGATCTCGCCGCCGCCCTTGCGGGTGCGCTCGACCATGGCGTCGAGCTTCTCCTGCGTGGTCCAGCCGAGCTTGACCAGGTCGGGGAGGGGTACGCCGGCGACCGTGGAGTAGCGCACCAGCGGGACCATGTCGTCGCCGTGGCCGCCGAGCACGAAGGCGGTGACGTCCTCCACCGAGACCTTGAACTCGTCGGCGAGGAAGTGGCGGAAGCGGGCCGAATCGAGCACGCCGGCCATGCCGACCACCTTGTGGGTGGGCAGGCCGGAGAACTTCTGCAGGGCCCAGACCATCGCGTCGAGGGGGTTGGTGATGCAGATGACGAAGGCGTCCGGCGCGTGCTGCTTGATGCCGGTGCCGACGGCCTCCATGACCTTCAGGTTGATCCCGATCAGGTCGTCGCGGCTCATGCCGGGCTTGCGCGGCACGCCGGCGGTGACGATCACCACGTCGGCCCCCGCGATCGCCGCATAGTCGCTGGCGCCCGTGTAGGTCGCATCGAAGCCGTCGACGGGCGCGGATTCCGCGATGTCGAGACCCTTGCCCTGCGGAACGCCGTCGGCGATGTCGAACAGCACGACGTCGCCGAGTTCCTTCAGGCCGGCGAGGTGCGCGAGGGTTCCACCGATCTGTCCAGCGCCGATGAGCGCGATCTTGCTGCGTGCCATGGGGGAAACGAACCTCCGGTCCTTGCGTGGCGGTCGCGGCGCTGGGAGGCTTGAAAAACCACCGGCGCGTTGCTGCGGCGGTGTGTGGCGGAAAAGGCCCAGGGCTTCAACCGAGGCACGAAGG
>Ga0160428_1002780_pt1 | contig 10088 bp, 6 predicted proteins | sample SolpanmetagenomM_FD_108198 | JGI IMG/M metagenome (GOLD analysis project Ga0160428, IMG submission 108198) | Solar panel surface microbial communities from Lawrence Berkeley National Laboratory, California, USA - M | ecosystem: Engineered > Built environment > Solar panel > Unclassified ...
CCGGTCACACGGTCGAGCCCGGACAGGCGGATTACAGCCTGATCCCAATCACCCGGAATCTGCCTCGTTCGTTCGTGACCAACCTCAAGCCGTACGACACCATCCCGGTCGGGGTGCCGCAACCCGTGCGCGGCATCGCCTTCGGCGGCGACCGCGGTGTCGCCGCCGTGGACTTGTCCCTCGACGGCGGTCGGACCTGGCAGCCCACGATCCTCGGTAAGGATGAGGGCACCTACGGCTTCCGGCAGTGGCAGTCCACGATCAGCCTTGCCGCCCGCGGGGCGCATACGGTGATGATCCGCTGCACCAACACCGATCGGGTGATGCAGCCAATCCGGCGCGTCTGGAACCCCGGGGGCTACATGTCCAACCAAGTCGAGGCCCTCGACCTCGTGGCGGCCTGAGGGGTGAGCACAACCATGTACCGATTCATCCGCACCGCTGTGCTGGCCAGCCTGCTCGCAAGCGCGTCATCCGCCCGCGCCGGGACGCCGCTGGAGCTTCACCCGACGCCCGAGGTCGACCTGCCCATCGGTGACGATGTCGCCTTCCCCGACGGGTCAGGCTCCGACGTCATCACGTCGAACTGCACGGCTTGCCACTCCGCCGACCACACCCTGAACCAGCCGGCCCTCTCCCGGGAGGAATGGCATACGGTCGTCGACAAGATGATCACCGCCTACAAGGCACCAATCACATCGGAGGATGCGCGGGTGATCGTCGACTACCTCGCTCGGATCAAAGGCGAGCCGTAGCGGGCGTCGCACGTCTGGCGAGCCGTGGGCCGAAGATCGCGCTCGCTCTAAGGCCCGGGCTGCCGTCCCGTCCCGCGAGTTGCAGGCGGGCGCCCGATTGCTCCAGCGCCATGGTGACGATCGCGAGGCCGAGGCCGCTACCGAGCTTCGCCCTCCGGCTGCCGCGCACGAAGCGCCGGATCACCAGGGCCCGCTCCGCCTCGGCGATGCCGGGCCCGTCGTCCGTGATCGACAGGATGGCGCCTCCGTCCGCGCCGAGCACAGCGTCCCAGGTGATCACCCCGTCCGGCGGGGTCATCAGCAGGGCGTTTTCCATCAAGTTGCGCATGGCGAGGTCGAACAGGTCCTCGTCCATGCGGATCTCGAGTGTCATGACGCCGGGGGCGAAGGCGATCCGCTCCAGCGCCGGCAACCCATCCATCGCGGCGAGCAGGTCGCGCAGGCGCTCCTCGACGGGGATCCAGGCGGTGGCGATCGGGCGTACGCTGCTGTCGAGGCGCGAGACGGTCAGAAGCTGCTGGACGAGGCGCGCCGACTGATCGACCGCGCTCAGAGTCTGGGCGAGCGCGGTATCCCGCATGGTGGCATCGGGCGCCTGCATGGCGACCTGGACCTGCGTTTTCAGCCCGGCCAGCGGCGTGCGCAACTCGTGCGCCGCATAGGCCAGAAAGGTGCGCTCGTGTTCGCGCGCCGCCACGACCTTGCCGAACAGCCGATTCAGCGCATCGACCAGGGGGCGAATCTCCGATGGCATCTGGCCGACCTCGACCCGTTCCAGGTTGTCGGCGTCCCGGGCGGCGAGATCGCGGGTCGCGCGATTCAAAGGCCGCAGGCCACGGCCGACGCTGAACCAGATCAGCGGCGCGAGAATCGGCAGCACGCAGCTGGCGGTGAGCAGAAGGCTGCCGACGAGGCCGTGCTCCAACTGGCGTCGCTGCCCGAGATTGTCGCCCACCAGGATGCGGAAGCCCTTGGCCGGGTCGGAGAGGGCGAAGACCCGCCACGCCTGTCCATCGACGACCCCATTGGAGAAACCTTCGCGCTGATCTGACAGGCTCGGATCCGGGGCTCCAGCGGAGGCCCCGATGAGGCGCCCATCCAGCGACCAGATCTGGCAGCTGAGATGTCGATCGTAGCTCACCACTCGCCCGAGCGCAGCGCCCGCGCCATCCGGCCGCCGCGCGACTTCTGCCTGAACTGGGGTGAACAGGCTGTCGACCATGCGGGCCGCCTCCATCAGGCGGCGGTCGAGGATGCCCTCGAACTGGGCGCGGCTATCGACATAGGCCCAGGCGATAGCGGCGAACCAGACCAGCCCGGTGGCGGTGACCAAGGTCGCGAACAGGCGCATGCGCAGGGACCTCACGCGCGGTCCTCCCGGATGCGATAGCCCAGGCCGCGCACGGTCTCAATCGCGTCCCGGCCGATCTTGGCACGCAGGTTATGGACGTGGACCTCCAGGGCGTTGCTGCCGATCTCCTCGTTCCACCCGTAGAGGCGCGCCTCAAGCTGGCTCCGGGACAGCACCCGACCGGGCCGCTCGATCAGCGCCTCCAGCACCGTGAATTCGCGGCGCGATAAACTGAGAACGATGCCCGCACGGGTGACCGACCGGTGGCTCAATGCGATCGTGAGGTCACGCCACGTGAAGATCGGATTGGCGCGTCCGGCCGCTCGTCGGATCATGACACGGAGCCGAGCAGCGAGTTCACCTAGGTCGAACGGCTTTCCCATGTAGTCATCCGCACCCCGATCGAGCCCTGCGATGCGGTCGGCGACAGCGTCGATCGCGGTAAGGATCATGACCGGCATGGTATTGTCCCGCGCGCGGATGTGGCTGAGCACGTCGAGTCCGGAGCCGTCCGGCAGCATGAGATCCAAGATCGCCGCGCTGTAATGCGCCGCATCGAAGATCGACACGGCGTCCGAGCATGTCGATACGCATTCGACGGACATTCCATGCAACGATAATCCCGAGATTAAACCATCCGAGAGCATCGGATCATCTTCGAGAACGAGGATGCGCATGGTTCGTCCGCGTCAGTGTCGGATCTTGTGCCGCGATCCCGGCATCTTGGGGTATTGCAGCTGCCGCTAAGCAATATCGTTCACGCTGCTTCATCCCCCAGCAGATGCCGCGATCTACTGCAGATCGAATACCCGCGCCGACACCAAGAATTATAAGTCTGATCTCAAGCGTATCTCAGGATTGTTTCTCAAGTTTTCCAATGCGCCCTCGGCAGCAAGACCATCAAATTGCCGCACTGGCCAGATGAATGCATTATACGATACGCTGGCGTTCGCGGCTCGTGGTTCCAGCGCGCGCATCCATCACGGCAGAGGTAAGGCAATGGCGGCGATCGTCCGACTGGCTCTGCTTCGACCATATACCTTCGTTGTGATGTCGATCCTGATCCTGATCTTCGGGGTCATGTCGGTGCTTCGAACGCCGACTGATATCTTTCCAAGTATTGGCATCCCCGTAATCAGCGTCGTCTGGCAGTATACCGGCCTGCCGCCGGAGGATATGTCCGGCCGCATCGTGTCGGTGTTCGAGCGCTCACTGACGACCACAGTCAACGACATCGAGCACATTGAGTCACAATCCGTCCCTGGCTACGGGATCGTGAAAATCTACTTCCAGCCCAACGTCGACATCACGGCTGCTCAGGCGCAGGTCACCGCGATCTCCCAAACGCAGCTCAAGCAGCTGCCGCCGGGAATCACGCCTCCCCTGATGCTTGCCTACAACGCGTCAAGCGTGCCGATCATCCAGCTGGCGCTGTCGAGTGACACCCTCTCACAGTCGGCGCTGAACGACTTGGCCCAGAACTTCATCAGGCCGCAGCTCACCACGATCCCCGGGGCCCAACTTCCCTACGCCTACGGCGGCGCGGCACGACAGGTGCAGATCGACCTCGATCAGTCGGCGCTCCACGCCCATGGCCTCTCGGCGGCGGATGTCGGCGCGGCGTTGGCCCGGCAGAACCTGATCACTCCGGTGGGAACCCAGAAGATCGGCACCTACGAGTGGATCGTCGATCTCAATGACTCCCCGAAGACGATTGAGGCGTTCAACGACCTGCCGGTCAAGGTCGTGAACGGCGCCGTGGTGTTCATGCGCGACGTCGCCCACGTCCGCAACGGCTCGCCGCCACAGACCAACGTCGTTCAGCTCGACGGCAAGAAGGGCGTGCTGATGTCGATCCTGAAGATCGGCAACGCCTCGACCCTCGACATCATCGCCGGCGTAAAGGCTCGGATACCGACAATCCAGGCGACGTTGCCGGCCGGCGTCGATCTCAAATACGTGGCCGACCAGTCGGGCTTCGTACGCGAGTCCGTGGTGGCGGTGGTACGCGAGGGTATCATCGCCGCAGCGCTGACCGGCCTTATGATCCTCGTGTTCCTGGGAAGCTGGCGCTCGACGCTGATCATCACGGTGTCGATTCCGCTCGCCGTCCTATGCTCGCTGATCGCCCTCTCGGTGCTCGGTCAGACCATCAATGTCATGACGCTCGGCGGCCTCGCGCTCGCGGTCGGCATCCTTGTCGACGATGCCACCGTGACGATCGAGAACATCAACCGGCACATGGAGGAGTTTGGCGAGGACATCGTCACGGCGATCACCCGCGGCGCGCAGGAGATCATGCCGCCGGCCACCATCGCCCTCTTCTGCATCTGCATCGCCTTCGTGCCGCTGCTGGCGCTGGGCGGCGTCGCCGGCTTCCTGTTCCGGCCGCTGGCGATTGCGGTGGTGTTTGCGATGATCGCGTCCTACGCCCTCACGTACACGCTGGTGCCGACGCTGGCCCGCTATCTGCTGACCGAACATGCACACGGCGATGCCGCGGGCGTACGCCCCGGGGTCTTCACCCGTTTCCAGCGTGGCTTCGAGCGCCGCTTCGAAGCCTTGCGTCAGGGCTATCTCGGCCTGCTCGCCCTGGCGCTGTCGCATCGGAAGCTGTTTGCGGGAGGCTTCCTCACGGCGGTCGCCGTGTCGTTCGGCCTCGTTCCCTATCTCGGACGCGACTTCTTCCCCGAAGTTGATGCGGGCGCGCTGCGCATACACCTGCGGGCTCCGACGGGTACGCGTATCGAGGAAATGACGGCGCTGACCGGGCGGATCGAGGGACGGGTGCGCGCCCTGATCCCGCAGGAGCGCGTAGCCAGCGTCGTCAACAATATCGGCCTGCCGATCAGCGGCATCAACATCTCTTACGGCAATAGCGGCACCATCGGCACCTTCGATGCCGACATGCTGGTGACGCTGAACGAGGGAGAAGGGGCTTCCGCCGCCGCACTGACCCGGGGCTTGCGCGAGCGGCTGCCACAGGATTTCCCCGGCGTGACCTTCTCGTTCCTGCCGGCCGACATCGTCAGCCAGATCCTCAACTTCGGCTCACCGGCCGCCCTGGATGTGCAGGTGGCCGGCGCCGACATCGAGGGCGGCCGCGCCTACGCCAATAAGCTGCTGGCACGGGTCCGCCGGGTCGCTGGCGTCGCCGATGCCCGCATCCAGGAGCAGGCGCGAAATCCAGCCCTCAAGATCGACTTCAACCGTGCCCTGGCCGGTGTCGTCGGCCTGACCGAAGGCGATGCCGCCCAGAGCATCCAGGCTAGTCTCTCGGGCAGCACGCAAACCGCTCCGACCTACTGGCTCGACCCACGCAATGGCGTCTCGTACCCGGTGTCTGTCCAGACGCCGCAATATGCCATCGACACGCTGGGCGATCTCAACAACCTGCCGATCACCGCGGCACGCTCTGATCAGCTCCTGGGCGGGCTCGCGACCGTCTCCCCCGAGCCGCTGAGTGCCGTGGTGACGGACTACAACATCGCGCGCACCGTCAACATCCTGGCCACGCCGCAGGACCGCGACCTCGGGGGCGTCGCGGCGGACATCCAGCGGGCGATCGACGACACGCGGGGAGACCTGCCGAAGGGATCGACCGTCACAGTGCGCGGGCAGGCGATCACGATGGCCAACGCCTACCAGCAATTGCTTGTCGGCCTCGCGTTCTCCATTGTGCTCATCTACCTGCTCATCGTCATCAACTTCCAATCCTGGGTCGACCCGTTCGTCATCGTGATGGCGCTGCCTGCCGCGCTGGCCGGTATCGTGTGGATGCTGTTTGCCACCCACACGCACGTTTCCGTTCCGGCGCTGACCGGGGCGATCATGTGCATGGGTGTGGCCACCGCCAACTCGATCCTGGTCATCAGCTTCGCCCGCGAGCAGCTCCACGCCGGTCGTACGGCATTCGAAGCCGCTCTGGCGGCCGGGGCGACGCGCCTACGGCCTGTGATGATGACCGCACTCGCGATGATTATCGGCATGGCCCCCATGGCGATCGAGCCTGGTCAGAACGCGCCGCTCGGCCGGGCCGTTATCGGTGGCCTGCTCTTCGCGACGTTGGCGACGCTGTTCTTCGTGCCGGTGGTCTTCAGCATCGTGCACGGCCGGCCCCGCCGCGTCGGTACGGCCGCGCCCGACCCGTCATCCCACGCCGCAACCGACGCCATCCTGTCCCCGTCTTCCTGAATCCGGACCCCGTATGCACACTCCAGAGGACGCCCCAGAGCCCAAGATGCCCTCGAAGCGGAACGTGGCCACACTTCTGTCGAGCGTGGCGGTCGGGGCCGCTGCACTCGCTTGGGTCGGTATCAGCGACCGCGCGAAGGGCATGCAGCAGGTCGATGCCTGGACCGAGCGTCAGGCGGTGCCGACCGTTCGAGTGGTCCATGCCCAACGCGGGCCCATGAGCGAAGACTTGAGCCTGCCCGGCTCGCTCAGCGCCTACTACACCGGCTCCCTCTATGCGCGCGCCAGCGGCTACGTCACAGCCTGGCATAAGGACCTGGGTGCGCGAGTCCGTAAGGACGAAGTCTTGGTTCAGATCTCCGCACCCGATCTCGACCAGCAACTCGCCGAGGCCCGCGCTACGCTGACCCAGCTTCAGGCGGCAGTCGATCAAGCCCAGGCGAATGCCGACCTCAGCGCAGCCACCAACAAGCGCACCACCCGGCTCGTGGCGCAGGGCTGGTCGAGCGAGGAGCGGGGCGACACAGACCGCTTCACCGCGGCCTCGCGCACCGCGGCCCTGTCAGTCGCAAAGGCAAACATCGTTGCCCAGCAGGCGAATGTCGGAAGACTTGAGGAACTGACGCGGTTCAAGGAGATCAGGGCCCCCTTCGATGGCGTCGTGACCGCGCGCAACGTCGATATCGGAGACCTCCTGACAGCCGGCGGAACCTCGGGGAAGCCGCTCTACCGCGTTTCCGACATCCATCGCGTGCGCGTCTACGTGAATGTCCCGCAGGCGTTCCTCGGCGCGATGAAGCCGGGCCTCAAGGCATCTATGCGCGTGCCCGGCTTGGAGGAGGCATTCACCGCCGAGGTCACATCGACCGCGAACGCCATCGCGGAGGACTCGCGCAAGGGGCTCGTCGAACTGCAAGCGGACAATCCGGACGGACGGCTCTGGCCGGGCGCGTTCGTCGAGGTGCAATTCCACGTACCCTCAAACCCGGGGACCCTGCGCGTGCCCGCGACGGCCCTGGTGTTCAATCGCAACGGCACCCTCGTCGCGCAAGTGCAGGACGACCATCGAGTTGCGCTGAAGCCTGTCACGCTCGGTCGCAACCTTGGCACCGACGTCGAGGTGCGCGCAGGTATTACGCCTGCCGAACGGCTCATCGACAACCCGCAGGAGTTCATAGCCTCCGGGGACCTCGTCCGTGTCGCCGGTCAAGATGACGCCCCGCATACAGCATCGGCGGAATGACCCCGCAGAACGCTTCACGGTCAGCAGCACCCCGCGTACCGATCGACCCTCATGACGATCGTGCGCTGTGTTACGCCTCATGCTCCTGAAAGAGACGGACAACTCTCGGCCAGCTTCAGTCGCAGCAGTCGGTCACTGTGAACGTCTTGGTTGGGTGGATTCCGCCGGTCTGCATTTGGGCGGCCGTTGGCAGAAGCAGGCATCGCCGTCCCGCCCGCTCACGTCCCTTTCCCGTCATTCGAAATGTCTGCTCAAGTGATTTCTGGTTCCGACGATCGCACGGCTTGGCATTGAGTCCGGTGGGCTATGGGGGCGCGTAAAGATTGATAGCTTCCGGCCGATCGTGCGAAGGCCAACCCATGTTCAGCACACCTACTCGTTGCATCGCCGTAACCGCGGAGTTGGAGGTCTACCTCCAGGCTCAAATCGCCTCAGGGCGCTACGCCAGCGTCAGGGACGTTATCCGCACCGCCTTCGCCTCATGATCGACCGCGAGGCTCCCATTCTCGTACCTCGATCCAGGCGAGCAAGTTCGAAGACCGGGCGTATGTCGGCCTAACGCGACATGACCACCATTCCGTACGCCGTGACCGATCCGGCCCGTCTCGCCGCGCTCGCGGCTTACGACATTCTCGACACCCTGCCCGAGCAAGGCTTCGACGACGTCGTCCGTCTCGCGACCCGCCTCTGTGCCACGCCGGTCGCCTTCGTCAGTCTGGTGGCGATCGACCGGCAATGGTTCAAGGCTCGCGTCGGCTTCCCCCGCTGCGAGACTGACCTCGACAGCTCGGTGTGCAGGTTCGCCCTCGTCGAGCCAGACCTTCTGGTCATTCCGGATTTGACCGCTGACCCGCGGACCATGACCAACCCGCTGGTCACGGGTGAGCCACACATCCGCTTCTATGCCGGTGCGCCTCTTCGCTCCCTCGAAAGACAGGTGTTGGGCTCGCTGTGCGTCATCGACACGGTGCTCCGGCCCAAGGGACTGATGCCGGAGCAGGCCGACGACCTCAGGGCGCTCGGACGGCGGGTGGCGAGCTTGCTGGAGATGCGCCGCGCCGTCGAGGGCCGTGATCAAGTCCTTGAAAAGCAGCGGACCGAACTGCGGCAAGCCCGGCGCATCGAGGTGTTGGCCAAGGCTTCACAGGCCCTGCTGACTGCGATCGATCCCGCCGCTGTGCTCGATCCCATCCTGTCCGAGAGTGCAGGCGCCCTCGGGTTCGATCGTAGCTACACCGACGACATTTGGCAGGACGGCAGACATCTGCGCCTCACCCACTCGCTCAACGCGACCGACGAGGTGCAGGCTTTTCTGCATCGGATGCCCTACGGCGCGCCGCTCTGCGGAATCGTTGCCGAACAGCGTCAGCCGTTGATGCTCACGGATATTCAGCACAGCGAGGAACCCGCCTACCAGACCGCCCGAAGCATCGGATTGAACGCCTACGCCGGCTTCCCGATCATGAGCCGCGGCAGCCTACGCGGCGTGATGTCCTTCGCCTCGACCCAGACCCCCGCGTTCGACCTGGATGCGCTCTCCTTCTTCGAGACCCTCGCTCGTCTGATGTCGGCGGTCTACGAGCGCCTGGACGGCGAGAAGGCCTTGCGCGATAGCGACACTCGATCCCGCCTTGCTCAGGAAGCGGGCCACGTCGGCACATTTGAGGTCGCCGTCGACACCGGCCTGATGAGCGTGTCGCCGGAGTTCGTTCGCATCTACGGCGTGCCACCGGCCACTCGCTACTCGACAGAGCAGTTCGAGGCGCTGGTCGTCCCGCAGGATCGCGGTATTCTGTCGAACGACGAGACTCGACGGGCCGGAACGGCCGCACGAGACGTCGCGTACCGCATCCGCCGACCGAACGACGACGAACTGCGTTGGATTGCGCGTCGCGCCAGCTTCGTATGCGACGAAGCCGGCAGGGCGGTGCGGATGTTCGGCACCGTGCAGGACATAACCGACCGCTACGAGGTTCAGGAGGCCCTGCGCGTCAGCGAGGCGCTAGCGCGCGAGAACGCGGAGCGCGTCCAGATGGCGCTCGCAGCCGGCGCGATCATTGGCACCTGGCACTGGGACTTGCCGAGTGACAGGTTCACCGTCGACGAGGCTTTCGCCACCGCTTTTGGCCTCGATCCGGCACTTGGTCGAAACGGCATCCCGCCCGCCAAAATCGTCGCGACCGTGCACCCGGATGACCAAGCCGGGCTTTCGGATGCCATCAGCGAAGCCATCGCCCGTGGGGGCGCCTATGCGCATCAGTACCGCACGCGGCGCGCGGACGGGAACTACTACTGGCTGGAGGCGAACGGCCGGGTCGAGCATGGGCCGGACGGCACGCCCCTGAGCTTCCCGGGCGTGCTCCTCGACGTCGAGGAGCGGCGTGCCATCGAGGCCGAGCGCGACCGTGCCGCGGCAGCGCTGCGCGACCTCAATGCGACGCTGGAGCAGCGCATCGAGGAACGGACAGAGGAGGTTCGGACCTACGCCGCCCGCCAGCGCGTGATCTTCGACTCGACGCGCCAGTTGATGGGGCGGCTCGACCTC
>Ga0160428_1002781_pt1 | contig 10087 bp, 10 predicted proteins | sample SolpanmetagenomM_FD_108198 | JGI IMG/M metagenome (GOLD analysis project Ga0160428, IMG submission 108198) | Solar panel surface microbial communities from Lawrence Berkeley National Laboratory, California, USA - M | ecosystem: Engineered > Built environment > Solar panel > Unclassified ...
CCGGCCCGTCGTGCCGCACCATCGAGTGCCACCCCGCCAGCCCCGACAACGCCTTGAACCCATAATAGGCGAGGGGGTGCCGGTGAAGATCGTTCACGAACCATCCCACCCGCGCCGTCCGCTCCATCCACTGGAGGAACCGCACCACCTCCGCATCGCTCAGATGGTGCGTGAACAACGAGCTGACGATCACGTCCACGCTCCCCGGCGCTTCGTCGAACACGTCCCCGGTCCGATACTCAATCCCCATGAAGCCCGGCGTCGCCGCCTCCGCCGCCACCTTGCTCGCCGGGCTTAGATCCACCCCGGACAGCCGCAAGCTCATCCCCCGTCGCCGTCCCCACCGCGCGACCCGGCGCAACATGTCCCCCTGCCCATACCCCACATCCAGCACCGACAACTCGCTGCGTCCCCGGTCCTGATTGAGTCTGGCCGCCCGCCGCACGAACCCCACCGTCGGCGGCCGCGCCAGCGTCACGCTGTTCACGGTCGCCAGGTCGTCGAGGCACCGCGCCAGGTCCGCCTGGTCGATCCCCGGCGCATCCATCCATTCACTGGCCGGGCTGCGGCTGTTGAACCGCATCAAACCAGCCGGAACCGGAACGTCTCCGCACTCAACCCCGGCCCGAACGCCATTGCCATCCCCGGCCCCTTGGCCCCCGAGTTCATCAACCGCGCCAGCACATGCGGCAGCGTCGCCGACGACACGTTGCCGATCTCCCGCAACACGTCCCGCGAATGGCACAATTCCTCCGGCCCCAGCCCGACCCCTTGCTCCACCGCGTCCAGCACCGTCCGCCCCCCGGCATGCACCGCCCAGTGCAGCCCGGCGACGTCCCCCAGCCATCCTTCCTCGTTCCGCGCCCGCTCCGCCCGCAACGCTGCCGCGATCGTCGGCGGCACCTGCCCCGACAGGTGCATGTCGAACCCCTGATCCCCGATCCGCCAGGTGATCAGCTCCTGCGTTCCCGGCAGCCGCTGCGCCCGGAAACTATCCAGCGCGATTCCTGTCGGCTCCGCCGTCACTAGACAGGCAGACGCCCCGTCTCCGAACAGCATGAACGACAGCACCGTCTCCAGGTCGCTCGTCTCCTGCAGGTGAAGCGTGCACAGCTCGAGGTTCAGCACCAGCACCCGCGCCTCCGGCTCCGACCGCACGATGTGCCGCGCCGTCCGCAACGCCGGCACCGCCGCGTAACACCCCATGAACCCGATGGCCGTCCGTTCGATCGTGTCGGCGAACCCCAGCCGCTCCGCCACCAGCTGATCCAGCCCCGGCGCCGTGAAGCCGGTGCAGCTCGCCACGATCAGATGGCTGATCGCGGTGTCCCCGAGCTCCAGTCGTTCGATCGCCTGCAGCGCCAGCCCGGTCGCCCGCGCCTCATAGGCCCGCATCCGCGCGCCCGTGCTCGGAAACGCCCCGCGCGTGTAAAACCCGGCATCGTCCAGCGAGAACGACCCATCCGCCCCGGGGCGCAGGCACGAGAACCGGTGCTCGATCCCCGCCCGCTCCGCCATCCGTCCGAATACCCGCCGTGTCCGCTCCGGCAGCAAACTCTCGGCAAATCCGAGAAAGGCCTGGTGCACGTCATGCGCCGGCACCGCCGTCCCGATCCGGTTGACGTAGGCTACCGTATCGCCCGACCTGCCAAAACCACCATCCATGCCGGAACTCCGCTCGCTCCGCAGGGACATGACCCCACGGCAGACAAACAAAAGGCGGCGCACCTCTCGGCGCGCCGCCTCCAGTGTAAAAGTGACGAAACGCTTAGCGGGTGGTCGGCGGCGTCCGCGGCTGCGTCGGATCGACCGACACTGGCGGCACGTCACCGATCATCGGTGACGGCATCGCCGCACCGGCCGGCGTCTCGGCGCGGTAAGCCGGCGCCATCTCGTCGAACTTCTCCCAGCCACCGGCCCGGTAGTCCTGTCCGCGCGACGTCGCCGTCACGCCGGACGAACGATCCATCACGCCTTCGACCATCGAACGCTGCCCCTCGTCGACCCGCGCCGTCACCAGCGTGCCGCCACGACGAACGCCTTCGGCATACACATGCGCATCGGCTTCATCGACGCCTGCGCCGACCAACGACCCGAGCAGCCCGCCGGCACCGGCACCCACGCCGGCACCCACGGCCGTCGCGATCAACCAACCCGCTGCCACGACCGGCCCGACGCCCGGAATGGCCAGCATGCCCAACCCGGCCAGCAGCCCGGCGCCGCCGCCCAACACCGTGCCAATGCTGGCGCCCGTGCCTGCCCCAGTCCCGGCATCGCCGTCCACATCCTCGGTCTGCCCGGTAGGGATTTCGCCGCCCTGGTTGTTGGCAACGATGCTGATGTCGCTATGCGGGATTCCGCCGGACTCCAGTTCGCTGACCGCTTGAGTGGCATGCTCGTAAGTATCAAATAGACGTGTGACAACGACGCTCATGGACGTGCTCCTGACTTGTGGTGCGAATTATTGCGGTACGACGTTGCCCTGGTAGTCCATCGACACGTCGACCGACTGGCCGTTCTTCATGGCCTTGCCGCGCCAAACACCTTTGCTGTCCAATGACAGGGTATTGACCTGCGTGTATCCCTTGTCCTGGATGCGGTCGCGCGCCTGTCCCTCGGTGAAGCTGTTGGCCCCTGGAACCGGAGCGCCGGCATTGTTGGCCGGTGCCGTGTTGACCGCATTGTTGGTCGCCGAACCGGTGCCACTGACGACCGGCGCATTCGAATTGGTGCTGCTGGACGGGGCCGCCGTGTGCGTCTGGGTCTGTGTGGTCGTCTGCGCCTGCGCCAGGCCGGACAGGCCGAGAGCCGCCGCGACTACCGCCGGGAAAATGGCTTTGTTGATCATTGTAGCTCCTGCTGTTGCATCGCGCGATCCCTTGAAGGACCGCCGCGCACTGACGAACAGTAGGCTAGCGCGCGGCACACCAGGAGGTTGCAAGTACCTGCTTCTTCAAACGACGATTGCCGATCACGCTGGCGCCCAGCAGGTTCCATCGGCGTCGGCACCCCTCGGCGCTGACGATCCGCCTCAACGATTCAGGGTGGCAGCCTCGACGACTGCCACCCTGAATCGGCGTATTCCATACCTGAGAGCGACCCGGAGGCCGCCCCGACTCAGCGCTGTGCGTCGGGCGACACGATCATGCAATTCGTCCGCGCCCGGCTCAGCTTCTCGCAAGCCTGCTCCGCCGCCTCGTGCGACAGGCCTCCGAGCCTGGCGCGATACAGCGTCCCGCCGGGCTGACGCACGCCGGCGACCACCGTCTGTGCCCCGCCAAGCTCGCCGCGCGCATTCTGCCGCGCCGCCGTTGTTGCCGAATGGGCCAGATCCTGGTTGGCAAATGCGCCGACCTGAACCGCCCATGCGCCACTCGTCGATGCCAGCGGGATCGCACCCTTATGGATCGGCGCTGCATTGGCCGTTGGGATCAGGCTGAACCCACGCTGATGCGGTGAAACTGGGACCAGTTCCGCCGCCGCATACCGGGTCGGCATCCGCGGTGGCTCCGGCATCTCGGCCACCTCGATTGGACGGCCGGTATTCTGAACGCCACGACGCGCGAACTGCGTGCCCCGCGCGCTCGGCGGCGCCGGCGGCTCCGGGATCGGCATGGCCGCCTGACGCGGCGCCGGTGCACTGAACCGGCCCACCTGCTCGGAACGACCAGCCTGCTCGAAACGATTGCTCGGCTCGAAACGTGGCGCCTCGGCCACGGCAAACGGAACCGGCGCTGGATAGGACGGTATCGGCGGCGTCAGCTTGATGAACGGCTGCACCGGCGTCGCGTCTGCCACGGCGATCGGCTCGGGCTGCGGTTGCGGCGACAACTTGATGAACCGGCCCGGCGGCGGCGCTTCCGCCACCTCGACCGGCGCGGCATAGACCGGTGTCGGCGCAACATAAGCCTGCGCTGGCGGCGACAGCACGATCGGCGCCGCGCTGGCGTATTGCGTGCCGAAGCTCTGCGGCGCCACGTCCGGGTAACGCGGCCCGGCCGGAATATCCAACGGGATCGAGTTCATCGCATACATCGCGCCCGGCGACTGCTTCTGTGGCTCATGCCCGGCGATCCGCGGCCCGATCGACGCCACGTAGCGCCGCGTCTCCAGCGGCAACGTCCGGTTGCGCGTCAGGTAATCGTCCAACCGTCCCGGCCCGGCATTGTACGCCGCCAGGAAGCCCGGTGCCCCGTAGATGTCGTACATCTCGCGAAGATACGCCGTCCCCGCCATGACGTTGTTATGCGGGTCATAGGGATCGTCGCCCAGCTCCCGATACCGCCCGCGCAGATCGTCGTAGGTCGCCGGCATCACCTGCATCAGCCCCATCGCGCCCGCGCCCGACGTGACCAACTGTCCGTTGCGCCCATACAGGCTGCCACCGGATTCCTGCCGCATCACTTCGCGAATCCACTTTTCCGGCACGTCGTACTTGCCGGATGCCTCGCGGATGTAGGGTCCCCACGGATCGCTCGCCGGACCCGGTGGCGAGTAGCTGCGCCGCTCCGCCCTCGACAGATACCGGGTCGACTCCTGCTGCGCCGAAATCTGCGGCTTGCTCGCACACCCCGCAAGCAACGCAATGGCGCCGACGGTTCCGAAAAGATTGGCTGCAGTGCTGCGACGCAAACGTGGCCTCCGTGGTGGGCCGTGTTTTCACGGCAGGCAGTTAAGATGACCTTAACGGCCATCGCTCAACTCGAACTATAGAAGCTGTCCATAAACCCCTAACCCGCCGCCGAAATCCGGGCAAACCTTTTCTTCAAACCCTCGCGAGCCACTACCTCCGCGCTGCCGAATGTTGTGTCGCCTGTCCCGATCGGATACGGGCAGCGCATGAGCCTCAGTCAGACCGAACTCCCCAGGATGGCGAGCAGTGCCCTCCCGCGGACGCTCGTCCTACAGTCCGGCCTCGGCCACACCGAGCGCCAGCGACTCGCAGTCGCCGACATCGTCGAAGCCTGCCGCCTTTGGCGCCTGGCCTTTACCCTGGGCTGGTTCGACATCCGCCTTCGCTACCGCGGCTCCATGCTCGGTCCCTTCTGGCTCACTCTCTCAACGGCTGTGATGGTCGTGGCCCTGGGTGTCTTGTACTCCAGACTGTTTAACATGGAGTTACACGACTACCTGCCGTTTCTGGCCCTCTCCTTGGTGCTCTGGAACGTCCTGTCCACTGTCATAAGCGAAGCCTGCACCTGCTTCACCTCCGCCGAGGGCACCATCCGCTCCATGCGCATGCCCTTCACGCTGCACCCCATGCGAGTCGTTACCCGCAACGTCATCATCCTGGCCCACAACGTCGTCGTCATCGTCGCCGTCTATGCCTGGTTCGACAACTGGCCCGGCTTGCGCGCGCTGACGGCCATCCCCGGCCTCCTGCTCTGGGTGATCGACGGCCTGGCCGTCTGCTTCCTGCTCGGCCCCATCGGCGCCCGCTTCCGCGACATTCCGCCCATCATCGCCAGCGTCATCCAGATCGCCTTCTTCGTCAGCCCCATCATCTGGAAACCCGAATTGCTCAAGGGCACCGCGCTGGAGCTGCTCTGGCTCAACCCGTTTTATACGCTGTTGGAAATCGTCCGAGGCCCCATGCTCGGCCAATACGTCAGCCTGCACGTCTGGGCCTCCGCCCTGGCCTACAGCGCCGTCCTGGTCGGCCTCGCCTGGCTGCTCTTCACCCGCACTCGCGCCCGCCTGGCCTTCTGGGTCTAGCTCGTGGCCAGCCTCACCGTCCGCGGCCTCTCGGTCGACTTCCCGATCTATCACGGCAATAGCCGCAGCCTGAAGAAGCACATCTTCGCCCGCGCCAGCGGCCGCCTGCAGCAGGATGACAAGTCCCGCATCGTCGTCAACGCTCTGCGCGATATCTCGCTCGACCTGCGCAGCGGCGACCGCCTCGGCCTCATCGGCGGCAACGGCGCCGGCAAGACCACGCTGCTCCGCACCCTGGCCGGCATCTACGAACCCGTCCACGGCCGCATCGAGATCCAGGGCCGCATCGGCGCCTTGCTCGACCCCAACCTCGGCATGAACTCCGAACTCACCGGCCGCGAGAACATCGTCCTCCGCGGCCTATACAACGGCTATCCCCGTCCCGAGATCGATCAGCTTGAGCGCGACGTCGAAGCCTTTGCCGGACTCGGCGACTTCCTCGATCTCCCCATGCGCTTCTACAGCGCCGGCATGACCGTCCGCCTCGGCTTTGCGCTCGCCACCGCCATCCGCCCCGAAGTCCTGCTCATGGACGAATGGTTCCTCGCCGGCGACGCCGCTTTCATGGAGAAGGCCTCCGTCCGCCTGGAAAGCGTCGTCAACCAGGCCGAGATCCTTGTCCTCTCCTCGCACTCTCCCGGCGTGATCCTTAACTGGAGCACCCGCGTTATCCGCATGGATGGCGGCCGCATCGTCGATGACGGCCCTCCGCAGGAAGTCATGGACCGCTATCTCGGCAACGCCCCAGCCCCAATCGTCGCCGAAGCATGAGCCGTTCCGTCATCTTCGACACCGAGACCACCGGCCTCGACCCGGCCACCGGCGACCGTGTCATCGAGATCGCCTGCATCGAGTTGCACCGCGACCTCCCCACCGGCAACACCTACCACGTCCTCATCGACCCCGAGCGCGACATCCCGGAGGAAGCCACCCGCGTCCACGGCATCCGCCGCCACCAGCTCCAGGGCAAACCCCGCTTCGCCGAGGTGGCCGACGACTTCCTGGCCTTTGTGGGCGATTCGCCGCTGATCGCCCACAACGCCCCGTTCGACTTCGGCTTCATCAACGCCGAACTCCGCCGCGCCGACCGGGTCCCCCTCGACCTGTCCCGCATGATCGACACGCTTGCCTTGGCCAAGGCCCGCTTCCCCGGCCTCCCCAACAGCCTCGACAGCCTGTGCCGCCGCTACGACATCGATCTCAGCCAGCGCACCAGCCACAACGCCCTGCTGGACTGCCGTCTGCTGTCCGACGTCTACGTCGAACTGACTGGCGGCCGCCAATCCGCTCTGACTCTCTTGGATGATGGCGGCGCGACGTCCTCCGTCGCCTACCAGCCCATCGCCGGCCGCCGCCCCATCCTCATACAGGTCGACGCCGAAACCCTGTCCCGCCACGCCGCCTTCACTGCCCGGCTGAAAGAGCCCATCTGGCAGACGGCGCTTCCGTAGCGCGGGTAAAAACCCGCCGACCCCTCACTCGATGACCGAAACCCCACCCATGTAGCCGGTCAGCGCGTCCGGCACCGTGATCGCGCCTCCCTGCTGCTGATAGCTCTCCATCACCGCGATCAAGCACCGCCCCAGCGCCACGCCCGACCCGTTCAGCGTATGCACCGGCCCCGCGACCTTCCCATCCGCCCCGCGCATCCTGGCGTTCATCCGCCGCGCCTGGAAATCTCGCGTGTTGGAGCAGGAGGAAATTTCCCGCCACGCCTTCTGCCCCGGCAGCCAGACCTCCAGGTCGAACGTCTTGGCCGCCCCGAACCCGGTATCCCCCGCGCACAGCAGCATCCGCCGATACGTCAGCCCCAGCTTCTCCAGTACCGCCTCCGCACAAGCCGTCATCCGCTCGTGCTCCTCCTCCGACCGCTCCGGCGCCGTGATGCTCACCAGCTCCACTTTGCGGAACTGGTGCTGCCGCAGCATGCCCCTGGTATCGCGCCCCGCCGACCCGGCCTCACTCCGAAAACACTCGCTCAGCGCCGTCATCCGCATCGGTAGCTCGGCCTCCGCCACGATCTGCCCCATGACCATGCTAGTCAGCGGCACCTCCGCGGTTGGGATCAACCACCGCCCATCTGTCGTTCGGAACAGATCCTCGGCGAACTTCGGCAGCTTGTCCGTCCCATAGGCCGCGTCGTCGTTGACCAGCAGCGGCACCTGCATCTCGGTGTAGCCGTGTGCCCCCGTATGCAGGTCGAGCATGAACTGCCCCAACGCCCGCTCCATCCGCGCCAGCTTTCCGCGCAGGATGGTGAACCGGCTTCCCGACATCCGCGTCGCTGCCTCGAACTCCATCATGCCGAGCGTCTCGCCCAACTCGAAGTGCTCCCGCGCGTCCTCCAACTGCCGTGGCTCGCCCACCTGCTTGACGACGAGGTTGCCGCTCTCGTCCGCCCCGTCCGGCACCGCCGGGTCGAGCCGGTTCGGCAACACGTCCAGCATCACCTTGATGCTCGCCTCGTGCCGCGCCGCATCGGTTTCCAGCGCCCCCATCCGCTCCCGCAATGCGGTGGCTTCCGCTTCCAGCGCCGCCGAATCCGCCCCCGTCCGCTTGGCCTGCCCGATCTGCTTGGACAGCGCATTCCGTTGCGCCTGCCCCTCCTGCATCGTCGTCAGTGCCGCCCGCCGCTCGGTATCCAGCGTCAGGATCGCCTCCGCCCGACCCGGCAATCCCCGCCGCGCCAGATCCCGGTCGAATGCCGCCGGCTCCGCCCGGATCGCCCGAATGTCATGCATGTCTCAGATCTCGACGGGCTTGGGCTCTAGGATTCGAGCGCACTGGATGGAAACTTCGTACAAAAGAATCAGCGGCACCGCCAACCCGGTCTGCGTAATGACGTCCGGCGGAGTCAGCACCGCCGCGATCACGAACATCCCCACATACGCATACCGACGATACTTCTTCAGCCCGGCCGAACTCACGATCCCGACCTTGGCCAATAGGCTCAACAGCACCGGCAACTGGAACGCGATCCCGAAAGCAAAGATGAGCTTCATCACCAAGCTCAGATACTCGGAAACCTTGGCCTCGAGCTCGATCGGCAACCCGCCCGCCCCGGTCGGCGTCTCGAAGCTCAGAAAGAACGACCAGGCTTCCGGAAAGATGAAATAGTACGCCAGCGCCGCGCCGGCCAGGAACAGCACCGGCGTCGCCACCAGGAAAGGCACGATCGCATTTTTCTCGCTGCGATACAGCCCCGGCGCCACGAACAGATAAATCTGGCTCGCCACCACTGGGAACGACACGAACCCGGCCCCGAAGAACGCCACCCGCAGATAGGTGAAGAACGCCTCGTATAGCTGGGTATAGATCATCCGCCGGTTGCCGCCGCGCGCTTCCAGGATGTTGGCCAGCGGCCGCACCAGGAACGAATAAATGTCCCTGCTGAAATAATAGCAAACCGCGAAGCACACTGCGAACGCCACCGCCGACCACAGCAGCCGCCGTCGAAGCTCGATCAGATGCTCCAGCAACGGCATCGGCTTGTCGTCGATCGGATCGTCTTTTGCGTCGGCCAGGGTGTTCACTACCAGTCGGAGAAGCCGGTCGCGCCGTCAGGCGTGATCGGTCGGGGCAAAGGCCGGCGGGGCGAAGCTCGGCGGAATGAATGCCGGCGGCACCCGGACGGTCGGCTCGGCCCGCGGCGCATAATGCGGTGGCACGAACGCCGGCGCCGGACCCGATGCCGCGCTCGGCAGGGCAGGGAACGCCGCGATCGAATACTCGGGCAGCGGCGCATCGCCCACATTGCCCGACACCACGCCAACCGCCGTGTCATGCACGGTGTCATGCGCGACGTCGTGAACCGGCACGACCGGCGGTGGCGGCGAGAAATTCGACCCCGGATCGGCGATGTTCTTCCGGATCGACCCGTCGCCATCGACGGCGCTCAGGATCTTGCCCTTGATGTCCATCCGCCGGATGTCGTTGAACGTGTCCCGAACCTCGCTCATGTTCGCGTCGCGCATCATCTCGTCGACATGGGTCTGGAACTCACCCGCCATCCGGCGCGCCTTCTTGACCATCTGCGTGACGGCCTTGATCGCCACGGGCAAATCCTTCGGCCCGATGACGATCAGCGCCACGATCCCGATCAACCCGATCTCGGTCCATGCGATGTCGAACATACCCGCCTTCTAGCCCGCTTTGCCCGCCAGCGGTAGCGCACACATCCAAATCACTCCGCCGCCCCTGCTGGCGAAGCGACCGACGCCCCTTTATCGTCGTCGCAACCTACGGAGGCAGACCCCTGTCCATCTCGCGCCGACAGCTCGCCCACCTCGCTCCCACCGTCGCAATCGCCGCGGCGTTCTCCGGCTCCGCTCGCGCCCAACCGCGCCCCCCATCCCGCGACACCCTCACCATC
>Ga0160428_1002784_pt1 | contig 10083 bp, 9 predicted proteins | sample SolpanmetagenomM_FD_108198 | JGI IMG/M metagenome (GOLD analysis project Ga0160428, IMG submission 108198) | Solar panel surface microbial communities from Lawrence Berkeley National Laboratory, California, USA - M | ecosystem: Engineered > Built environment > Solar panel > Unclassified ...
ACTTGTGCTACATAACCCTTCCTTCGTGTCTATTCTCCCATGCCTTGCGTTTGCATGGTGTGTTTATCCTGATCATGGCTCGTGATATCGTTGTATCTATGGTCTCGTATCCTGAAAGTTGCCTCGCAACTCCTCAATAAGTGAAGGACTCCTCCACCAGGTCAATGCAACCTAGCTCCACCTTCCCACGCACCACTTCCCTCACATCGTCCGCAAAGACTCCAGGTCCGCAGACGGTGACGGCCATGGCGCCGATCCTATTCGCAAACTCGTAATCGACAATCTTTTGGACCTTGCAGCGCCCCGAATCAATAATGATGCTACCACTCAGCGATACGGCCGCCGTTTCCGTCGGCGATCGCTTCGAGATGAAGACCATGAGTTTGAAGACATCTTGCCTGCTTTCCATGGCAAGGAGCTGCTCAAGGCATGGCCGGATCCAGGCAAGACATTCCATGTCGGGCACGGTCCAAGCGAGTACGATCCTACGTGTGGCGACTGTGCCAGCCTCAAATCCTTGCAGCAAATGGCGCGCGTATCCGAGTTGGTGCGTGATGCCGACTCCAGCTGCAAATAGTACAACTGTGCCATAACTGTCGAGAGAGTCCTGTCCACCGTACGGGCCCTCGATCATACCAAAGCCGGTGATTGTTCGCGTCTCAGCTGCCGCAGCTGCGTTGTAGAGCTTGCGGGTCATTCCAGATTTAGCCTTCATGATCAGGGTCACCGAAGTGTGGGTGATACGAGTTGTCACAATCGGCACGGCACTCTCAAGTTGAGAATCCGTGATCTCTACTACGTCAGTGGCCTTGTCGTGAGATGTGCCGGATGATGATTGCGGCGTCTTGGTCTCGTGAACAACATGGTCTTCCGTCCAGGCAACTGAAAAGGGATGCGAAGACCACAATCCGATCGCCGGAATGTAGGCGTGGACGTGGGCACCAGGACGGAACTTCCAAGGCCGTGCAAGGCTGAATGTCACACGGCATGCTTCACCTGGGAGCGCTTCTACCGTGCACTGAGTCATCTTGTCCCGCGAGAAATTGCTAATGATGAGCCTCGTCGCTCGAAAGATCCACTCTGTAATCCAGAAGAACGCGACCAGCTGAATGTACGGCAGCTGTGGTAACTTGCTTGCGTCCAGGTGAACGTAGACCCCAATCAAGGTGAAGAGCGCCAGAAGCCTATGAATGTTGAGAAAGGTTTCGTAAGCTGCGTGCCTAACGGGCGACCACGCCAAGAGAGTGATGATCATCGTCAGTACCATCCCAACCGTTCCCCACTGGTAGGATACGGACTTTTCAAGCAAGTTTATCATACCATGCCAGCCGAGAGCGTCCACCGAAACAATGGCCCATGCCAGAACATGTAAGAAGGCTTCCAATACCACCATTCTGCCTGCCCAACGATGAAACAGGTTGAAGGTGTCGTAGCTGACGTGCAGAAGAGAAATCAACGGATTATTGCGGAGAGCAAACAGAATCGTGGGAATCAGGTTGATGATAGCCAGAGCACCGCTTCGTCCACGTAACCCGGCTAACAAGGCACTCTTGTTTTGTTGAGAGTAGTCCAAAAGGAGGCAGTAAGCGATGTTGCTGAAGACGTAGATGGCGAGCAGAATGGCATGGTATCTCGAAGGCAACGTTCCGAGGCTGATTGCAGGCGATTTCTTGATCTGAATCTTGATCTCGGCGTTATGGTGTTTGTCCCAGAGCGGAGCATAAACAATGTGACGCTTAACCCAAGGCCACCAAACAGTTTGATTCTGAGTCCAATACGTTTGACGCCCGTTTCCAGCACCTATGGAGTTGATGTGTCGAAGGTAGCCCCTGATGTTGTGCGAAATGCGGACAAGAAGCACAAGTGCGGCGAGACCGAAGAAAAATATCAACACCGCGTTGACGAAGAAGTAGTTTTCAATCTGGTTGACTCCAGCCAAGCCATGTGTGTAGATCGAATCGTCAGTCGTCGCCGTCGAGTTTGTGTTTCGCGTAGCAAGAGCGGGCATTGCGAGAGGGTAGTGGCCGTGAGGGTTGCTGTGCGAGGAGATATTGAAACGGACGTGCGACAGGAGATGCATCGCGACCAGCGCTGAAGACTTCGGACGATGGAAACGAGTAAGATTAGCGAAGAGTGAAGTGAAGGGGAAGTCTGCTCGTAGGGTGAGAGCAAGCTTGCTTGGTTTGTCAAGAAACAAAGGAAGGTGGTGCTTAAGAAAGCGCGGGCGAGCGAGGGTGAAAGCCGTCCAAAGCGAACAACAATAAGTGAATAAAGAAACTCGCGACTTTGTGCAGGCGAAGCGTATGTGTGTTCGACGAGGACAATGTAGATGAGAAGAAGAAGAAGAAGAAGAAGACGACGAAGAAGGTGGACAACGAGATATGCATGTACTCTAGCTGGGGCGGTGGGTTATCTTCTTGCGTGAAACGTGCCAGGTCTGAGTGAGTGGGAGACGCAAGACGACATACTGCAATGTCATGCTCGTGCAGACGCCGCTCTTGGCTTGCGATTTCTACTGATGAAGACCTTGGTCTAGCAGGTTGCTCTACACGACCAGCCCCTGCTTGATAGATGGGTCGGAGAAAATGCGCGAAAAGACTAAGTAAAGTGGCCGAGTTGAGCAAGAACGCGACAAGTCTGCAATGGCCTGCCGCGAGGGATGGCATGTAGCTACTGCTCTGCTCATTGTAGCATCAATAGCACAATGAGCAAAGAAACAACCGCAACGCAGACAAGAGAGCACACAGCGTATGGAGCATGTTTCAGCTTGCGTGTGTCAGAAGCGGTCGTCGTTCTTGAGACCAGTCAGGGGATCTTTACTGCAGAAAGTCGCGCTTCAAACAACGGGCGTCTCGCGCACGGAAGACATCCTTGCCGAACCTTCGTCTGACGCACCATGCACGCGTGCGTGCGTCGAGGAATCTCTCCGTAGCAAGCATCGCATCGTATCGCATCTCAACATTACCTTTGGCTCTGGCTCTACTCTATAACCGGGGCCCCGAATCTTCGAAGCATGCCCGACCGCCCGCCCGGAGAAAAGGCGGCGGTTTGCATGTGGCTCGCGGAAGACGACGATGACGAAGATGTGCGGGAAAAACCTAAGCGCTAGACGCGGGTCACGTGAATTGACGTCGGCAGAAACCTACTGTGTTCCATTGCCGGCTTTCTTGCAGGGTTTATTAGGTAAGCGCGCACCCTCTCACGTGACATAACTAACTTACTCAACTCTGCCCGCTCTTGCTGGCTTTTATACTTTACAATGATCCAAAGCCCCATGAGCTGCGGCTGCGATCCCATGCTCTTCCCAAGCATCCACTGTGAGAAACCACTGCTACCGCCCGTACCTTCCGCGATCCGCACTGCCGCCACTGAGGTTCATGTGCATTACAGCCGGCTCTTGCGGCCAGTCGTCATCGTCTTCTTCATCTGTACGGTTCGCTATTCTCAAGCCGCCTTGGGCAGACGGTCTGCGCTCGTGGAAGACTTCACCCCTTCCGTCTACTGACGGGAGCTGGATGAACGGCTTGCTTTCGTATCGTGGCTGCGGGGCCTCGTCGTCAGTATGCACTGCCCGTCCAGAGCCATAGTCGTCGTCCGCGTAGCGGCCCATCGGCATTTCCAGAGGGGAATACGCCATGTGACTGCCCAATATGGCCGACGTTTCGAAGGCTGGTACGGCGTGTGCTCTGGTATCTTCAAGCAGCATCTCCGCAGGCGGGGACTCCAGAATGGAGTTGTCGTCCATTGCCGGCATTTCGACGACACCCCGAGGCGGTGACACATAGTGCTCCTGTAAATCGGCCAAGGCCGAGCTGCTCTCCACCTGTTTTAAGCTACTACCGCCGTTTCTTAGACTTGCTCCTCGGCTCCGTGGTGCGATGGGATCAGGAGTTTGATGCTCTGCGGCTTCCGGGTCCTTGATGCCGAATTGTGCGATTGTGCGAATCTTCCGTGTTACCCAGCTAGCAAGTATCTTGCCTCGTTGCTTCTCGCCAAGGCGGGATCGCGGAAAATCGCCTCGTGAAACAAATGCCACGATATCAACAACTAGCTGGTGGCCGTTGAGGACGACGTTCACGATAACAGGAACGATTGATGCGAGGAAATTCTTCCTCATCACTTCCACAAGAACCACCACAAGGCCTCCGGCTTGAAACACCGCACTACCACTGCGTTAGAGACAGTGGCCAACTTAGTTGAACCTGTTCACTTACCATCCGCCCGGTGCGATGTTCCGGTGGCACTTCTCAACGGAGCACTCAATGTCCATGGGAAAATGACTCAGTCCATTGACTTCAAATGTTTCTCCGACACTGCCAAGGACGAAAAGAACCTGCATCTCAATCTGACTACCGCCCGGGCCGATAGGACGGCTGACATTGTGCAAGAAACCAAGGTCGCCAGTTCTGGCATATCGAGCTTGGGGGTCCCCGTCGACGGTGCGGCCGTTGAATCGCTCGGCGTCAAGTGGATCTTTCGTAGCGTAGAAACAATGCCCGCAGGCCTCCGATTGAACCCATATTTCTCCATATTCGCCGATGTGGCACAATTGATTGGTTTCCGGATTTACAATCGCGATTTGAGTACTGACGGGGACCATGCCCGAGTCTTGCAGTAGCAAGGCGAATGGTTCGGTGTCCGGGTCGGTCGAGACTATGAGGCCTCGACGCAGTGCGTGAGGATCTAACCATATTTCTATGGGCTCCACGCACATATACGAGCGTGATGCAATCATGGGATTCATCACGTGAGAATATATCGTGTTGATTGCTGATCTGTCAAGCGCCGTATGTACGAAGTGAGTGCGCACTTTTTGGTCTTAACAGAGTCAGTAATTTCCTTCGAGGAGAGGTGCTTTCAACTTACAAACATCCACTCGCGGCCGAGAATCAGTGGAAATCATCAAGTTCTTCAGTTCCGTCAAGCCAAACCCCTTTCCGGGCATATGTGCCATGGCATGGTCAAGCATTTGGGCCGTGGCGTAAGTGTCCTTGATCTTGTACCGTGAGAGAGTAAGAAAAAGGGATATGGGTGTTTGTGCAAAGTCGACCGGCGACACCAGATACGTCGGTGTAGCTATGGCAAGGTTAGCAACGATTCCGAGGCAGCGTTAATACTGTCTTACCCAGATAGATGCCCATCAGACACATGTGGATGAAGCCAAGGCCCATTGTGCTTCGGACACAGGCAAGGACCGGCCGATTACTCGACATCTGACATGTCTCCTTTTGTACCTTACACAGCGCCATTATCGTGTTGTGGCCAAGTTGAACAGCCACTCTTCTTTGGTCAGGGGTCCAATATACCCATACCAGGACTGGGAATCCTGGCTGAACCCAACTCGGCTTGATGGTGAAACCCAGGTCTCGACATCCATGCGATTGCTTTGGCGGTTTGGTTGTGTTCCAAGTTGGCGGTAGGTTGACCTTTAGTATAACAGCCGACTGCTTCAGGTGTTGAGAGATCGGCTTCTGCTTAAGAAGCTGATCCACATCGTTATTAACGAGAATTGCTTTGATACGGAAATCGGAGATCATCGACAGTAGTGCAGGTGCGTCCTCGTTCAGTCGATTTGCGTCGACCGGCGCCATTGGAATGGCAACGACTCCGAGGCAGAAGCAGGCGTGGACTGCGTACACGAAATCCTCCGAATGCGTGTACATGAGCAACACACGGTCTCCCTGTTGTACCTTGACCTTGTTTTTCAAATACGCCGCCACTGCAGCAATCTTGAGATCGAGTTTCTTCCAGGTCACACCCTTACCTTCTTTACCCCTACCATCGACGGTGCAATACGCGAGCTCTTCGCTTTGTCTTGACACTCGCCATTGAAAGAGATCTTGGATGTTAGTAAACTGGTTGAGAGGTGTTGAAGTACGATCATCTATGACAACCTCGCGATGGTCCACTCCAGAGTACTGTTTTTCTTGCATCATAAGTAGCTCTTGGCGAGCTTGAGTCGACATGGGTGACCAGATGCCGCCTACTGGGTCGTCGCCAACAGGGAGATTTTGAACTGCCCTTTCGACTCCAAACTGAACGTGTACACAAGGAAGCGAGCCGTTATCAAACTCGCGCCGGCAAAGCATGTTGCCAATATCTTTCCTCCCGTTCTTTACTACTCTGGGGAGAGTGTTTGGAGCTGTAATCATGACGCAGAATACGCGTAGATGATGCTCGGTGTACAGGACTTCCATGCAGCGCTCCGAAAGAGTGTCGAGCAGTGGTATCTCTAGTTGTCGGGGCGGGCCTCCAGGAACCAACGGAGCGGTCGAGGCAGCCAAAGTTTCAATGAGAATGATTGGAAGATATTCGCCGTTGACATACACATCAAATGCGGAACTATCCAACAGTCAGCTCGTCTTAGTTCAAACAAATTTGTTGCTTTTGACCTACCAGTCATGGATCTTTGGTATGTTCCGCATGATGCTGCTGACCAAGTGCTGAACAAAGAAGTATCGATGCTCCGCTTCTTGAACGCCACGCTCCACCCATTCGACTTTCTGACGTATGCGATCTTCGTACAAACCAAGGATATACACCTTGCCTTCGATAATACAGCCTAGGAGTCCTGTTCGTAGAAATTCCATATCCAGTGCCTGGGGTGTGGGACTCCCTTCCACGAACCTAAAGGGGCTTGCGTGGAAGATGGTTTCGGTGTGTTTTGGTAAAGACCAAAACCCGCCAGATAATGAAGGCGAATCAACCCAAATCTCCCCAACTGTGAAGGGGGAACAAAGTAGGCTTGTTTCTGGATCGACAACTGCGAGAGTAGCATCTGGTATTGGGTAACCAAACGCACCCGCGCGGACTGTCCCTGGTTCGTGGGATCGCTTTCTCGCTTCTGTGCCCGTGGCAAGCACAATGACCTCATTTGTCTTCAGCGCCTCTTTGTCCAACAGGACCTCACTCAAATCAGTCCGTGCTGCTTTCCGTACTACCTTCTTTCCTGGGCTCGTAAGGTATTGCGTTGCAGGTCTGGAGATTGGTCGCCACGGCCAGTAGGCCTCTCCTCCTCCTCGCCTTCAATGAAGCTTAGAGGACAGCCCATTCGCTCCTCGCCTCCAAGCCAGTCTCGAACGGATATAATCATTCCGCCGTGCTCCGGCAAACATAGCATAGGTGCGACTAGTTCTCGCGCTCGCTCATTACGCATTGGTTTGAACCAACGATCAGCAAGAACATCGTGGAACTCGTTGTCAACCGTTAAGGTATCTATCAAGCAGATCTTGACAGATGAAAAATTGGGCTCGGATCCTTTTTTGAAGTTCCTTGTTGTCATAGGATCCTGCTGATAGTTGTACGCGGCGAACTTAAGCCGTGAATAGTCAGCCACCATTACTGTTGTTCTGTACTTTGTGATCAAATGTGCGTATAAGCCTGCCGTGTCCACAGTGCGGGACTCCATCCAAACTGTTGTATGTCCTCCATAGACAACCAGAAGCACGCCCAACATCATTCCAATTCCCTCTCGAGGGTCAAGATAGCTCAGGATCGTCTCCGCATGCCGAGGGGTGCCCAAGACGTAAGTTGCATTTTTGTCCTGTGAAGCATCGTTTTGAGAGCTGGTCTTTGACGCTCGAGGTACTGTAGCAATCATTGCACTGATGCAAGCCATTTGATGCATGATGGTCCGGTGACTGAGAACTACGCCTCTCAAATCACCAGTAGGCGCTCTTGAGAATTCGACGTATGCAAGATCGGGCACTTGTAAAGGTGAAGTGTCGTCTTTTCTCTTTGGGTGATAACTACCGAACTCATTGGTCTTCCACCACTCAACCCCAGTAGGCCATTTGAGCTTGTTAGCGTTGATGTCGCGATTGAACAGCTTCAAGTTATTTTCAGTGGTGAGCGCGAGATGCGCTTGAGTCGTAGTAAGGAGCAAAGTCAACTTCTGGTAGTCGTCAACACAGTTAACAGGGACTGCGACTACACCTGCGATAAAGCAACCCATCAAGGAAATTGCAAAATCGATGATTTCGGTGTCACGGTAAACCAGAGCCACTCGGTCCCCTCGATAAAGATTACTTTTGTCTCTGATAACCTGAGCGACCTTTTCCGCCTTACTAGCCAATTTTTCAAAGGTGATTGACGCAGTTTCTTTCCCCTTCGTATCCAGTACCCAGAACGCAGGTTGTCTAGAGTTGGTCCTTCCACGATGTCTCAAGACCGCCCCAATACTGTCGAAGTTCGACATTTGCACACTGCGATTATGTGGGTCGACAATACTGAATGGGATGTCGCGTGGTTCAAGCGGTGGTTGGTGATTGATAACGGCAGGTGACGGGAGTTCGGAACTGAACAGTGGATGTTGTGCACCATTAGGCGACAAGGCTTCGCCAACAGAATAACGTTGTGGTCCTCCATACGATTCTCTGGATTGTTCCTGCATTTGCTGTCCAGTGAAATCTGAAAAGTAGCCTTGTTGAGAGTCGAGCATCGTGCTCATTCTGCTATTGGTGTCCGAACCATATGCAATCGGTGTTTGAGGATTGCTGTCGGGGAGCTCCGCTGGATTGAACGCATAGTCAGATCTTGACATTGTCGCAGCCCTGGATCCTTCATGGCTGCTAAGACTGTGATTGTCTGATTGAGGAGGTCGGAGGGAGTCCTGCATTGATTGAAGTCTTTGAACCCCATGCTGTCGCTCCTGAAACCTGCCTGCCACACTTGGAGGGTAGTCCTGCGTGGTGTGAAGGGGTGCTTGGTATGCGCCATAGGTGCTGTCCGTCCTTCCGCCGACTGTTGAGGTGGATGCATTGCGCTCGGCCCGTTCAGTTGCTGGTGCATGTCGCTCCACATCCAGGAACTCGGCGAAAAGTAGCGTTCTTCGTTTCTCATATCCCTTCTGTGTAATGTCTCCCTCTGCAAATTCGTGATCCAATTGGCGGAGTTTTGCTTCCAACTCGGGATACTCGTCGGCCATGATTGAGCCTACGTATTCGGACGCAAAGACGGCACATTAGATGTAGCGTCGAGTCGGCGGGAGTGGTCTCGTTCCGCTTGCTTGTGATGAGTATAAACCTGTGGTCCGCGCGTGCATAGTGACTTAGTGTAAACTCACCTATTATACCACTGACTTGCGGGTTGGTTATGTTGTTAACAACCCCACTTGTCGTTGTTCGTCAGGGTTGGTTCAAGAAGGCATGTCTCCCGTTTCGTTCGGCTGACGTAGACATGACTTTTTCCATCCACCGTCTTCACTTCAGTCGAGTCGAGCCTCGGCTCATCGGCTGGTCATTGATCGGTCGCGATGGTCAGTTGTTGCAACTAGCAACTTGCAACGCGCATTGCTACTGTACTTCCTCCTCGAGCCCCGCCCGTACGCTAGAGGAACTATAGAAATGGCGACACTTATAAAGCCTGCTGCTGGCAACAGTAGATTCAGCTTGATGGAGAACACCCTGGAGCTCACAGCTCTTGCCGACGTAGCGCCTGCATGTATGGCACAAGCTGTACGTAATGTAAAACCTAACAATTCTCTAGGACCTCTTCACAAATACCCGCCCACTGTGGCACCCCCCTGGAGCTCGTGGAGTGTATGGAGGAGCTGTGATTGCGCAATGCCTAAGTGCAGCCCAACGGACTGTTCCACCAGATTTCACTGTGCACTCGATGCACTGTTACTTTGTCCTTGCCGGCAATGCTGAGATACCCATCATTTATAACGTCGAACGCGTTCGCGAGGGGAAGAGTTTTGCGACAAGAACCGTGCAAGCCAGACAAAGAGGAAAGCCAATATTTACGGTCACCCTCAGCTTTATGAAAGAATTGAAAGGAAACGAGAGGGTAGTTTCGCATGCGGTCTCCATGCCGCAAGTTCCGGATCCTGTGCCCGAAGACGATTCAGAAGCAAACCGAAGCTCACATGGACCATTCGAGAGTCAACACCTGGATAGTGTGGATGGTAGAGACCAATCAGCCGTCTCGTTTGATTTTTCTCGCTGACTGGAGCTTTTTAGGGGATTCTTCAAAGCCTGAATGTAAGCGCACACGAATGTGGATAAGATCACGCGGGCAGATTTCCGAAGGGGGTGGCCACGAAGCGCATCTCTCTGCACTGGCATACATGTCAGATAGTTA
>Ga0160428_1002786_pt1 | contig 10076 bp, 4 predicted proteins | sample SolpanmetagenomM_FD_108198 | JGI IMG/M metagenome (GOLD analysis project Ga0160428, IMG submission 108198) | Solar panel surface microbial communities from Lawrence Berkeley National Laboratory, California, USA - M | ecosystem: Engineered > Built environment > Solar panel > Unclassified ...
AGGCGAATGGCTGGCAGGCGACGTTCCTGAACCAGCACGACCTGTACGGCCTGATCGCGCATATCGGTGGCGATGCGGCGTTCGAGGCGAGGCTCGACGCGTTCTTCACCGCGCCATCGACCCTGCCCGAAGACGCGCCCCCCGACATCGCCGGGCTGGTCGGCCAATATGCGCATGGCAACGAGCCCGACCAGCACGCGCCCTATCTCTACGCCTATGTCGGCGCGCCCTGGAAGACGCAGGCGCTGGTGCGGCGGCTGTGTACCGAGATGTACCGCAACGACCCGGACGGCATCATCGGCAACGACGATTGCGGCCAGATGAGCGCATGGTTCGTGCTGTCGGCACTGGGCTTCTACCCGGTCGATCCGGTCGAGGCGGTGTATGTCTTCGGGTCGCCGCTGTTCGATCGCGCGGAGGTGGCGGTCGGCCGCAACCGGCTGGTGATCGAGGCGCCCGGCAACGCGCCCGATCGGCCGTTCGTGCAGGGCGTCGAATGGAACGGCCGTCGCTGGACACGCAGCTGGATCGACCATGCCAGCCTCGCCGCGGGCGGCACGCTGCGCTTTCGCATGGGCGCCCGCCCCAACCGCGCCTTCGGCCGCGCGCGCGCCGATCGCCCTCCATCATTCGGGAAGCCAGCATGAGCATCGATCGTCGCCAGTTCGTCGCCGCCGGGCTCGCCGCCACCGCCGCCCCCGCGCTGGCGCAGGGCCGCGTCGCGCCGCCGCAACCGTGGGGCGCGACGCCGTCGCCGCGGCAATGGGCGTGGCATGCGCGCGAACGCTACGCCTTCGTGCATTTCTCGATCAACACCTTCACCGACAAGGAATGGGGCTATGGCGACGAGGACCCGGCGCTGTTCGCGCCGACCGACTTCTCCGCCGACCAGATCGTCGCGGCGGCGAAGGCGGGCGGGATGCGCGGCATCGTGCTCACCGCCAAGCATCACGACGGCTTCTGCCTGTGGCCGACGCGGCTGACCGAACATTGCGTGCGCCATTCGCCGTGGCGGGGCGGCAAGGGCGACGTGGTCGGCGAGGTCGCCGCCGCATGCCGCCGCGCCGGGCTGGCGTTCGGGCTGTACCTGTCGCCCTGGGACCGCAACCATGCCGATTATGGCCGGCCGGCATACCTCGCCTATTTTCGCGCGCAGATCGTCGAGCTTTGCACGCGCTACGGCGATGTGTTCGAATTCTGGTTCGACGGCGCGAACGGCGGCGACGGCTATTATGGCGGCGCGCGCGAGACGCGGCGGATCGACGCGCCGAAATACTATGACTGGCCGAGCATGATCGCGCTGGTCCACAGACACCAGCCGATGGCCTGCACCTTCGACCCGCTGGGCAGCGACATACGCTGGGTCGGCAACGAGGACGGCATCGCCGGCGACCCGTGCTGGCCGACGATGCCGAACCACCCCTATGTGCAGGAGGAGGGCAATAGCGGCGTGCGCGGCGCGGCGCTGTGGTGGCCGGCGGAGACCAACACCTCGATCCGGCCGGGCTGGTTCTACCATTCGGACGAGGATGCCAAGGTGCGCTCGCCCGCCAATTTGGTGCGCTATTTCGACACGTCGGTGGCGCGCGGCACCAACATGCACCTGAACCTGCCGCCCGACCGGCGCGGGCGCATCCCGGACCAGGACGCCAAGATCCTGAAGAGCTTCGGCGACGCGATCCGCGGCAGCTTCGCGACCGACCTGGCGCAGGGCGCGGTGGCGCGGGCGAGCGATGCGCGCGGCGCCGGCTACGAGCCGGCCAGAGTGCTCGACGGCGATCGCGAGACTTACTGGTCGACCCCGGATGGGGTGACGACGCCGGTGCTGACGCTCGACCTCCAACCCGGCGGCGCGTTCGACCTGGTGCGGCTGCGCGAATATCTGCCGCTCGGGTGCCGGGTGACGCGGTTCGCGGTCGACGCGCTGGTCGACGATCGCTGGCGCGCGCTGGCCGAGAAACAGTGCATCGGCGCGCAGCGGATCATTCGCCTCGACGCGCCGATCGTCGCGCGCCGGGTGCGGCTGCGCATCCTGGAGGCGCCGGTCGCGCCGGCAATCGGTGAATTCGCGCTGTTCCGCGCGGTCGCGCCGGTGCCGGTGGCCGCGATCGTGTCGAGCGACCCGACCGTGCTGGCGACCGCCGGCTGGCGTATCGTCGCGGCCAGCGCGCCGGGGGCGGAGGCGCTGCTCGACGGTGATGCCGGCACGATCTGGCTGGTGCCCGCGCCGACCTCTGGCAAGCCGGCGCAGGTGACGATCGACCTGGGCGCCGAGCAGGCGGTCGCCGGATTCAGCCTGACACCGTCGCGCCAGGTGATGAACGGCGCCTCTCCGCCGCGCGGCTATGTCGCCGAGACGAGTCGCGACGGGGTGCGTTGGGCGGCGGCGGCGGCGGGGGAGCTGCCCAACATCGCCTATGCGCTGTCGACCCAGCGGCTGAACTTCACGGACGTCCGGACGCTGCGCTATCTGCGCCTGACCTTTGCCGAGACTGCGGTCCCCGCCGCGCGGCTCGCCATCGCCGGCCTCGGCGCCTTTACGAGGGCGCGCTGATGCGCCGCCGTACCGTGCTGAAGGGCGCCGCCGCGCTCCCGATCGCCGCCGGCCTGCGCGCCGCACCACCGCCGCCCGCCGCCGCCGACACGCTGCTGCGCTACGACGCCGCGGCGACGAAATGGACCGAGGCGCTGCCGATCGGCAATGGCCGCATGGGCGCGATGGTCTGGGGCGGCGCGGGGCTCGACAGGCTCCAGCTGAACGAGACGAGCCTGTGGTCGGGGGAGCCGTTCGACAACGTCAATCCCGCCGGCAAGGCGTCGATCGCGCGGATCCGCGAACTGCTGCTGGCGGGCGACGACAAGGCCGCGCAGGCGCTGGTCGAGCGCGACCTGCAGGGCCGCAACAACCAGTCCTATCAGCCGGTCGGCGCGCTGCTGCTCGATTTCGGCGCCGGCGATGTCGCGGACTATGCCCGTACGCTTGACCTGGCCGAGGGAGTCGCGACGACGCGGTTCACTGCCGGGGGCGTCACCCATAGCCGCGACTATCTCGCCTCGCACACCGACGACGTCATCGTCGTTCGGCTGGCGGCGAGCCGCGCCGGCGCGCTTTCCTTCGCCGCGCGGCTCGACAGCCCGCACCCGCACCGGGTGTCGGCGCGCGACGAGACGCTGCTGCTGACCGGGCGCGCGCCGAGCTATAGCGACCCGCATTATGTCGAGCCCGCCAAGCTCGAATATCAGGCGCTGGGCGGCGCCGCCGGCATGACCTTCGCGACCCGCGTCGCGGTGGTGGCGGAGGGCGGCCGGGTGCGCTGCACCGACGGCCGGATCACCGTCGAGGGCGCCGATGCGGCGACGGTGATCGTCGCAATCGCGACCAGCTATGCCGGCCCGCGCACCAGCCCCAGCCGCGCCGGCGTCGATCCGGTGGTGGCGACCGCCGCCGCGGTGGCGCGCGCCGCCAAACCGTGGCGCACGCTGCGCGCCGATCACGTCGCGCACCATGCGGCGCTGTTCGGGCGCGTTTCGCTGTCGCTCGGCACGCCATCGGCGGCGACGGTGCCGGCGCGGCTGGCGGCGCGCGACCCGCTGCTGCCGCAGCTCTACTACCAGTTCGGCCGCTATCTGCTGATCGCGACGTCGCGCCCCGGCGGCCAGCCCGCCAACCTGCAGGGCCTGTGGAACAAGGACGTCAATCCGTTCTGGTCGGCCAACTGGACGCTGAACTGCAACGCGCAGATCAACTATTGGGGCGCCGAGGCGGCCGGGTTGCCCGAATGCCACCAGGCGCTGCTGGGGATGACCCAGGACCTGGCGATCGACGGCCGCCACGTCGCGCGCGACCTGTACGGCGCGGGCGGGTGGATGGCGCACCACAATACCGACATCTGGCACCAGGCCGCCCCGGTCGGCGGCAGCGCGCAATGGACGATCTTCCAGTGCGGGTCGGCCTGGCTGTGCCAGCATCTGTGGGAGCATTACGCCTTCAACGGCAGCCGCGCCTATCTGGCGAGCATCTGGCCGACGCTGCGCGACGCCGCGCGCTATTATACCGATACGATGGTCACCGATCCCGCGACCGGCCACCGGCTGACCGCGCCCGACGTCGCGTTCGAGAATGTCTGGCGGCGCCCCGACGGGCATAGCGGCGTGGTCTGCATGGGGCCGACCGGCAACATGCAGATGGTGCGCCAGCTGTTCGAGAACTGCCTGGAGGCCGCGCGCATCCTGGGCCGTCCGGCAAGCGAGACCGCGGCGATCGGCAGCACCCTGCCCAAGCTGCCGCCGATGCGCGTCAGCCCGACCAACGGCCAGTTGCAGGAATGGCAGCAGGATTGGCAGCGCACGATCGAATGCATGGTGATGTCGGTATGGGGCGCGGTGTGCGCCGCGCAGATCACCCCGCGCGGCACCCCCGCGCTCGCCGCAGCGCTGCGCAAGATCTACGACGACGAGGGCTGGTGGAAGAAGGACCGCGTCGGCAGCTGGCAGGGCGCGTTCCAGGCGATGGTCTATGCCCGGCTGCACGATGGCGACACCGCGCTGGCGGTGATCGAGCGTCACCTCGCCACCCATGTCAACGCCAACCTGTCGGCGCTCTTCCAGCAGCGCGTCGAATGGCAGATCGACGGCAATCTCGGCATCATGGCCGCGATCGGCGAGCTGCTGATGCAGAGCCATGCCGGCGAAATCGACCTGCTGCCCGCGCTCCCCGGCAAATGGCGCGACGGCACGGTGCGAGGCCTGCGCGCGCGCGCGCGGGTCGAGGTCGACCTGGAATGGGCGGCGGGCACGCTGCGCCGCGCGACGCTGCGCAATCCGACCGGGCGGAAGATGACGGTGCGCCACGGCGACAGGGTGCGGACGCTCGCCGCGCGCCACGTCGTCCTCGACGCAGCGCTGGCGACGATCGCCTGATCGGAATGGAAGGGAAGCGGTCATGATCCACGCCCTGGCGATGATGATCGCCGCACAGACGGTGGCGGCGCCGGTCGGCACGCCGATCGCGCGGCCGCCCGCTCCGGCGATCGGCGCCACGGTCACGGTCGACACCGCGCTGCCGGTCGCGCGGCCAGCGGGGCGGTCGTGTACCGTCGCGCTGTTCGCCGAGCGCGAATTCCTGGGCGATGCGCGCCAGCCGATCGACTATCGCCCGTCCGCCGCGTGTCCCGGCCCCTGGGCGCGGGTGGTGGTCGAGGTCGATTTCCGGGTGACCGCGGGGCGCCAGTTCGATCGGACCAACATCCTCAACCTGGGCGGGGTCAACCTGTTCACCGGCACGACGATGGAGCCCGCCGCCGGGCACGGGCCAAGCTGGCACGTCGAGCGCGACGTGACCGACTATGCCGCGCTGTTCGCCAAGCCCGCCGCGGGCGAATCGCTGCTGACCAACTATGTCGACGCGAAATATACCGGTCGGGTCTTCGTGCAGGCGCGGCTCGTCTTCTTCGCGGTCGAGGCGGGTGCCGCCGCGCCCGACGCGCCCGATCTCGTCACGCCGCTGACCGAGACGCTGACGATGGCCGACGCCAAGTCCCCCACGGTCGCGCGAGCCCTGACCTTCCCGCGCAACGTCACCCGGCTGGCGATCGACGTGCTGGCGCAGCCCCAGGCGACCGACGAGTTCTGGGCGTTCTGCACCCCCGACCGGCTGCAACCGAAGGATGCAAAGGTCGAGCGGCCCTGCGGCGATCCCTATCGCGAGACGCGGGTCGCGATCGACGGCACGCTGGTCGGGGTCGCGCCCGCCTATCCCTGGATCTACACCGGCGGGATCAACCCCTATCTGTGGCGCGCCACCCCCGCGGTCGATGCGCTGGACCTGATGCCGTACCGCGTCGACCTGACCCCGTTCGCGGCGCTGGTGAACGATGGCAGGCCGCATCGGATCGCACTGACGGTCGCGGGCGCGCGGTCGTTCTTCTTCGTTTCGGGCGCGGTCCTCGCCTGGCGCGACCCCGCGCGCGCGGTCGTCGCCGGCGCCGTCACCCGCAACGACTGGGCGGCGGCGATCCCGCAGGTGGCCGGCGCGCTGCGCGGCAGCGGCGACGACCAGACCGGCAGCGCGCGCACCCGGCTGGCGTGGGACGGCGCCGCCGAAGGCTGGCTCGACACTTCGCGGGGGCGGGTGACGACCGCGGTCACGACGCGGTTGCGCTTCGCCAACGACCAGCGCGCGCAGCGGCGGATGCAGACGATCGACCAGCTGACCACGATCGAGACGCGGGTGCGGACCGCCACGGGCGATGCCGCCGCGGTGGAGCATGTGATCGCCGAACGCTGGCCGCTCCACTTCGAACAGCGCCGGATCGGCCAGCACCGCTTCGCCTCGGTCGCCAATCAGCGGCTGGAGCGCGACGAGCAACGACCGGACGGGCGCCGCCGCACGATCCGCGCGGTCGAAAGCGCGGCGGCGATCGCGATGGACCGGATCGGCTCCCGCACCGGCACCGCCAGGTCGCGCGCGCGCACCATGGTGGCCGACGACCGCGCCGGCTGCATCGACCGCACGATCGAGACGGTCGATGCGAAGATCACGGCGGTACGCGATGCCGCCTGCCCGACGCCGCCGTGATCGCTAGCGCGTGCGCAACTCGGCCCTGGCCCAGTCGCGCAGCGCGTCGATCGCGGTCACCAGCACCCCCGCCGACCCCTTGAACGCCGCCGATCCCTCTGGCGCATTGGCGACCGTGTACCATTCGTAGAAGCCGCGATCGCGGATCGTCCGCGCGATCATCGGCTTCAGCGCGGCATAGGCGGTGCCGGCATCGCCGTTCGCCACCAGCGCCTGGACCATGCGCCCGCCGAACCACGTCCAGTCGCCGCCATTCTGATAGCGATAGGGCGTGTTGACGCGCGACCCGGGTACAGCGTCGGCCGGATAGGGCGGGTAGAGCGTCAGCCCGATCGACGCCGCGCCCGCCGCGGCGCGATTGCGCCGCTGCCGCGCGGCGACCGCGCGGATCTCGGCGGGGGTCAGCAGCCCCGCCTGGATCGCGACCGCGGTGCCGCCATGGACCTCCACCGCGCCCTCGTCGAAGTTCGCGCGGAATGGCGAGCCGGCAAGATACAGGTGCGCGGCGAACTTGCCGCGCCGCGCATCCCACAGCCGCGCGCGGGCGGCGCGCGCGACCCGATCGGCCTGGCCGCGCCAGTCCGCGGCCCGGGCGGGATCGAGCAGCGCCATGTCGCGTAGCGCGATCACGAACATCGCATTGTCGTAGATGTCGACCGACCAGTGGCTGCTCGCATCGAGGTCGGTGATCGCGCCGCCCTCGACCTGGACGTCGCCCCAGTCGTGCGTGGTCGCGCCCTTCAGCAGCCCGTAGCGCGCCGACCAGCGGTCGCGCCGCAGCCACGCGATCGCATCGCCCAGCCGCCGGAGCATGGTCCTCCCCCCGATCCGCTCGGCCAGGATCGTGCGGTCGCCGGTGCGGCGCACATAGCGCGCGACCGCCTGGATCAGCGAGCTTTCCTGGTCGGTCTCGACGGTGTTCTTGAAGCCGACCAGGTCGCGCGCATGCGGCGAGCCATAGCGATGCGGATCGTCCCAGGTGACGTGCCCCGCCTGGACATAGCCGTCGACGATCTCGCCATTGGGCTGCTGCAATCGCGCGAAGGCGACCAGCGCGCGGCGGATCTTGGCGCGGTCGTACACCGCCAGCTGGAGTTCGATGAAGGTGTTGAGGTCGCGGATCCAGACCTGCGGATAGCCGTCGCCGGCGTTGAACCCCTTGGCGAGCAGTGCCAGCGCCTCGGCCCGGACCCGGGTGAGGTCGCGGTCGGCGAGGATCTCCCGGGCCAGCGTGGCCCGCGGGGTTACTGCCGCTGCCGGCACGGCCGCGACCAGCGCTGCGCCCAGGCACAGGTCGCGGATCACCCCTGGACCAGGATCCTGACCGGCCCCAGCAGCCCGGACGGATCGAGCGCGGGGCGCGTGTCGGCGAAATAATTCCACGTCGCGAAGGTCCGTCGCCGCGGCTCGGGCCGCGCCCCGCCGGCATGCACCCAGCGCGGCAGCGTCACGAGCGGGCGCCCGCCCTTGTGGTAATCGTTGATCGGCCCCCATTCGCAATCGCTCGGATAGGCCTCGTCGCCGATGATCCGGTTCGCCCAGCAATTGGTGACCGCGATGCGCAGCCGGTTCTCGCCGACCCGCGCCGCCTCGCCCAGCGCGAGCGTCCAGGGCGCGGTCCACAGCGTGCCGAGGCTCCGCTCGTTCAGCCACAGCTCGGCGACGTGGCGCACCGTGCCGAGATCGATCCGCAGCCGCCGTCCGGCCATGCCGTCTGGCAGCCGGAAGCGGGTCTCGTAGGTCGCGGTGCCCGAAAAATGGCGGACATCGGCATCCTCGTGCCGCGTCCAGTCGACCAGCGCCGGCAGCGTGACCAGCCCCGGCCCCCAGCGTTCGCGCGGGAAATCGACCGTCCATGGCCCCGCGATCGTCGCCACCGCGCGCGCCGGCGCGACGGCATGGGCGTCAGCCGGCCGATCCGCGGCGCGCCGCAGCACCAGGAACGCGCTGCCCGCCGGCGCCAGTTCGATCGGCACCAGCGTCTCGCCACGTTCGACCCGGAAGGTCGCGACGTCGCGCAGGCTGCCGTCGACGGCGTCCCACAACTCGGGCTGCCGCCCCGCGCCGGGCAGCCGCACCGTCACCGCCGCCGGATCGGTCCGGCTTTGATTTGAGACGAAGTGGATGTCGGTCTCGCCGTCGCGCCGCCAGATCGTCCGCATCTCGGCCGCGCCGCTGCCGGTGAAGCGCGCGCCGTCATAGGCGTCGGCCGACATCCATCGCCCGCGCCGCAGCATATGCTGGCAGCGCGCGAGATAGCGGAAGAACGCCGCGGACTGCGCCCACCAGGTCATGTTGCGGCCGAAATGAATCCCCCATTGCCCCATGGTCATGCCGGGAACGACCGCGTCGCCCCAGGGCTGGTGCGTGAAATGATGGAGGAAGAAGGCGTTGATCCCCGCGCAGAACGCCGCGTCGGCGACCGGCTTCAGCCACATCGGGGTTTCGCGCCATAGCGTGTTGGGATGGTCCGGCCCCGATGTCAGCGCCTCCCCCGCGATGATCGTCCGCCCCGCCGCGCGCGCGCCCGCGACCACCTCGTCCAGGTGCCAGGGATCGTAGCGGTCGCGGGTCCAGAATTCTCCCATGGGCCGCGCCACCGCGGCGCTGGCGATGGTCGGATCGAACTGCCCCTCATAGGCTTCGGCGGAATAGAGCAGCCCCGCCTCGCCGACGCGAGCGTCGAGGCGCGGAAAGTAGATCTCCTGGAACATCTCGCGGATCGTGCGCGCCATGTCCGCCTTGACCGCGTCCGACGTCCGCCCCTTCGCACCGCCGGTGATCCGCCGCCCGGCAAAGGCGGGCAGCCATTGCCGCAAGGAATAGCCGCGGCGGCGCTCGAACTCCTCGGGCATCGCCGCGGTCCAACTCTGGTCGCCCGCCTCGTAGCTGTCGAAATGGAGCGTGGTCAGCACCGGGCCGACCAGGTCGCCGAGATGCACGCGCAGCATCCCGGTCAGCGTCTCGACGTGGAAATCCAGCGCGGCGGGGTCGAGCTTGTCGACCTCGAACCCGTTCGCCTGCCACTGGCTGGGCGAAGGGAACTGGCCGGTGGTGGTATAGCCGAAGCGGTAGATCAGCCAGCGCCCGGGCGGCACATCCCACGCGAAGCCGCCGTCCGCCGCCATCCGATCGGTCAGGTCGACGATACGCTCGGGGATCAGGTCTCCGGTGGCCGGCATCGCCAGCAGCGCGACGTCGCGGAAATAGCTGTTGCGTTCGGGAATGTCGGGCCAGCCGATCTTCTTCTGGTCGGGCAGCCACGTCAGCGGAAACGGTCCCTGCGGATGCGGGTCGATCGGCGTGCGCTCGACCCGGCCTTTGAAGCGTTGCGCCCCTTCCACCTCGCGGGTGAACCAGACCAGCTGCTTCATCGACTTGTCGACCGGGATCCATTTGCCGCCGCTCGACGCATAGCCCGGGCAGTTGCTGATTCCGACCACCAGCCCCAGCCGCCGCGCCTCTTCGCAGGCATGGCGCAGCAGCGCGAACCAGGGCG
>Ga0160428_1002787_pt1 | contig 10072 bp, 6 predicted proteins | sample SolpanmetagenomM_FD_108198 | JGI IMG/M metagenome (GOLD analysis project Ga0160428, IMG submission 108198) | Solar panel surface microbial communities from Lawrence Berkeley National Laboratory, California, USA - M | ecosystem: Engineered > Built environment > Solar panel > Unclassified ...
AGCTCGGTTAGCATCCGATACTCTGCGACATTCGTCTGCAGGTGCTGTGCTATTATGGCGCCGGCACATCGTTCTTGTTGGACAGGAAGGTCCTGTGGCCGGTCTACTTTCTCTTGAAAGCTGTCGTTGAGTGCATTGTGCAGCAGATCATTGTTACGTTCCTCCGCTCTGCATGTAGACATATCCATTGATCTTCAAACTGGACAAACAGGTTGTTGGATTGATATATTTCAAAAAGCACGGGGAACATTTGCAGTATCTACTGCTCTTCATTACCCTGGAGCCACGAAAAGCTTCCACACGAAACTTGCAAGGAAGTTTCACGGCAGTCTCAATCATGCGTGGCACAAGTAGATTGGCTTCGAGACGGAATTCGGGTGTCACAAAGCTAACCTCATCCAGACACTGCCTTGACCGGAAGTCGAATTAGGACAAGGCTATGAGTGTGATGTAGACTCCTGGAAACGGCTGAGAAAAAGAAACGATAAACAAAAAAACCAGCGCTCTTTGACGAGCACCCTTGCTACATACCTACGCTTGCATCTCTTAGCACCGGTTGCGCATTCCTAGACAGCTTCAGCTGTGGCGTCTATCACCGTTCTTGAAATATCTTGCCTAAACCTTCAAAGACTTGAGACCGATCATCAATAATGAAAGACGAACTCACAACAGTTAAAGAACGCCATGTGGTTTGCATGGTGTATATGGAATGTTGGAGCGGTTCCCCGTCTACTGTTACCACACCAGTCAAGACACCGGTACTTGAGCGTACAAGAATCATTACCACATCCGACACTAATCTCTTTTCGTAGGTTCTTTGGCCCCAAAGATGTAATTACCAAAGTGGGTTTAGCGCCCCCTCGATCTACTACATTTCTGGAGCGTTCCGCAGCACGAGGTTTTGTCGCCATCTTCCGTGCGGTCTTCATTATGGCGCACGTTTAACGAAGTCTCTATATATAGAAAGATCATACCGTTAGCGTCTCTCTGCCTTTCAGGCTCCCGCAAGCGACGTAACGATTGGAATGACCCTCAACGAGCGGCCTCACGCTTCTTGAAGATGCTATTCGCAAGGTTAAGCCCATCATGTGCTGGAATGGGCGCCCAATCTATGTGACACGTCGCCGCCATGCATCGGCCGCTGATCCAAGGTGGGGCACAGACTCATGGGTAACAGGCGCCAGCACGTGCTGTACGCCTTCACTAGCCCGCCAGGGACGGGAAATGCACCATACCGTTCTCCTTTTCATTTGCGGTTCCAGATGAAGCGAAAAGCTCAATCACAAAAGTACGATGGCTCTGACTAGTGAAACTCCTCAGCGGTCTAACTTGGCGGCTTTCTTGCTTTCGCAAGAGCCACGTGAGGTCTTCGATACAAGCAAGAATCCGAAGTTGCACACCTCAGTGCCTTAGGCGATTATTGCCACGTCAACCCTTTCCTCTAGATTAGACATGCAGTGACGTGCTCTTTCTTCCTGATCACATAACTGTATGTCTTTGAATTTGTCAACACAGGCTTGGTATTCTAGCCTATCGTCATAGCTTCATCTACTAACCTTCCCCTCTATGTCCTTAGCCTCTTTGCGTGCCGGGCCGAGCCACCAATATTTTGACTTCCCGGCAGCCTGGACTCTGTGCACGCGATGATATGTCTGCATCTCCATACATGTTGCATGCTCCGACTGCTCCAAAGAACAACGGGGACCCCTCCTATACAGTAGATTACCTTGGCGTTGCCGCCTTGTCGCTTGACCTGTAAGAAGCCCACGCTCATGGCGTGACAGCCTTTGTTCACCATCGCACCACCATCAAGCTCTGATCGCTGCCGCAACTCCTGCTGGGATGACGTTTGCTCAAAATGCGAGGATAAGCACCTTTCATCAATCATTGGAGGGTTTATCACGCGGTACTTTCTCACGATTAAGAGACGGTAATGTATCTCTTACCAAAATCAAACAGTAACAGAAGACGAGGTTAACGATTGATTCAAAGTCAGGGACTACGAATGAAGGTGGCAAAGATTATAGATAAAGCGTAGCTGACGCTCCCCAAAGACCGATCGTTCTCCGTTCCATTTCATCTATCTATACTTAGCCAGCATACCCACCATACGACAAAGATTGCCTCTGCCGAATAATAATACGATCTTGGAACTCACAAAACTCTGCCACGAAGAAACCGGTCGTCTGAATTCCTTACGTAGCAATCTAAAATCATTCGTGCCATCGGGGCTTGGTGCTCCGGCACTTCTGTCTCTGGTGGCTGATTCGTGCCTTTTCGCCAGTGTTCCCTTATCTCGCAGCACGCTTCGCTCATGTCTCCTCTATGTCCTCATAGCTCATCACATTCGCCTTTCCCAGAACCATGGACTTGGTCGATTGGCGAACTTTGGCTTCGTCGTTCACTTTGGAGAGGTGTCGAATGGGGTCCCCCTGGAGGGCCCGTTCGGCAAAGGGCCTTTGGGCGGCTTTGACGAGGTTCCGTCGGCGCAGTGCCTATGTGCACGTCTCATTAAGCACATGAGCACCCTGTTTGATCTGGTTACACGGCGACATGAGGACTTCTGCTGTCGCTGGCATCAAGGGTGTTTGCAATATTTCGCCTTGCGAGTATGAGCCCACCATCATTTCCTCGGCTCCTAGGATCGTTGGTTCGGTGAGGCGCCTTAGTGTACTTCTGAGCGCTCTCTCTAGGTTGAATGGGAACAAAGTGCTTGAGAGCACCCGGCCGTGATGGTCTCTTAGTGAACGCCCTCACCCTTGGAGGGCTGCATAGAGAGGTGGAATGGTCCTCGCCTACCCTGCATATACCTACTCGATGCAATCGGTCAAGCTGGTCGCGATAGGTTCCCTTCCAAGAAGCAAAGACGCCAATGTCACCGGGCCAGAGCTTGTGTGAGGTGTGTGAAGGAAGACGACACAAGATGATAACTTCTCGAAGCGTACATTAAGACCTCGAGCGTGTCGTGTGTTCTAAAGCCACCACAGATTAGGAAGCGTGTCTTCTGACACACCAGCTCTTTATTTTAGAAGTGAAGATCGACTATGGTGCATCTGGCAATTATCAGTGAACAGTATCTGTGTGCCAATGCAAGGCTCCCTACTCATTTCTTGTACATCCAGTTTCGCAGTCGCAGACCTTCGATTTCGTGTCCAATGAGTCGAAAGTGTACACATAGTCCTCGATCATCTCCATCCCACTCTAGCCTTTACAATGACCGTGTTTACATCCTTCACAAAGATGACTCTTGTGTGGCGCTCTGCTCTGACCTGAGTGTTGCTGCCTTTCCACTTGCACTCCACACCACTTTTTGAGACGATACGCAACTCTTTCTGCATATGAATCATCCAGTTTTGGTTTGCTGAGCTTGCTACAGGCCTTGCAGCGTTGATGGTAGACTCTTGCGTTGTACTCTGCCCCAGGATACGTGCGTATGGTAGTGGCTATCAGCTTGCTTGACCATCCATGGGTTGGACAACTACGATTGTAACATACGAATCGACCCATGATGTTAGTGTCGTACTCTTCCTCGCAGTCGCTGTCGTCACCCTCATGGAAATTGAAGAAGAGATTGTGCTGTTCAAGCAAGGCAGACACCGCATGATGGTGTGACGGATACAAAGACCAAGGCTTGGACGGCTTTGCAGTGGGCTTTGTCTTTTTGCCAGGCATAACGCGGCCGATTGCAGGTTGGATGTTTAAAGAAGCGTGTCGAGAGTATGTTGATTAAGATTGATGGAGAGGAATGTAGGAGTCCGAGCGAAACAACGAAAGAGCAGGCAAGGAACTTGCTGAGGGTGAAACTAAGAGATCAAGGCTGAGTGAATTTTGCAATCCTTAACAACTAAAGATGTGATTGGCGGAACTCCTCGGAGTGACTATTGCCTGCATTGCAGCTGTTTGCGTGTCACTTAGTTGTTGGGCGTTGGAAAATCTATGTGGTTACACTGCATAAAAATGCAGGATCTCCGTCACGAATATGATGAGTGAGAGGAAGCCAACAAAGAAGCTCTATGCAGACTTGCTGGCTTGATTCGGAACATCAATCCCGCTGCGAAGCTTCATTCAAAGGTCGAGCTGGAGATCGTTAGTAAGGAAGTCCGGGACCCCGGAGATCCGAGAGCAGGCGGAACGTGGGAGTGATGCTCTGCCTCCGAACGTCAGAGCTCAGTGGACCACACAGTCAGACCGCTAGGTAGATGTCGCCGAAGCTGGGCCTATGCCAATGTCCTTCAATTGCAGAATTGCAGCCGACTGTGCTTCTGACGCCGACATTAATAATCATGGCTTGAGCAGCCACATTTCTCAGGAAGGTGAACCAAACGTTAGGATGCGTTGGTTTACGCCGTAAACCGAATTCTTTTGGTGATTATCGATAAGGGCGCTCGGGCCGCCCCACCATTAAGGCTAAGGAGTTCAAGCGCACGGCTAAGAAAAGGGGCTTCGACTATGTGTATTATGCATACAATATCTGTATCCCTCTGCTCTTCCCATATTATCACAAGATTCACCAGCTCAACCCAGGGAAGAAGGTGTGGCTTATCCAAGATAACGCACCTCCACATAAGAAGGCCTTCAGGCTGCTCAAACACCAAATCGAGAGAGAAGGAATCATCATTGTTGACTGGCCAGTCAACTCTCCAGAGCGCCATCCAATTGAGCAGTACTTTAGCTATATGGAAGACCAGCTTGACGACTATGAGGCTAACTCAGCTAGTAAGCAGGTGAAGCAGTGGGCAAGAGAGGAGCTAGAGAGGCAGTGGAAAGGAGATATTGGTTGGTGCGGAACAGAAGGTAAGGGCTTGCATTGCTATGAAAGGAAATAATAATTGGCATGAATGAATGCGCCTCCTCAACTGTAGCTACTACTGCCTATTTGGGAAGCATACACAGCTTCTTGGTGGTGATGCAGCAGTTTTCCATGTTGTGGAGGCATTTTGGTGTTCTCTGGTCACGTGCAGGCGGTTGATTGATTTCCTACAATCAGGGAGTACAAAAATGGAGTAGCGCTTGAGTTAAGCCAAATCAGCTTCTCTTTTCGGCTGACAGTATTGGCGCAAAATGATCCGGCTATCCCGAAATTTAGCCGACCTTGCATTTTCATCAAGAAGTCCTCGCTCATTAAAGAATAGTACTCCTGAGCTGTAACATAGCATACGTTTACCACATCCCGAGCATCTCTTTTTTAAATCAAGAGCTTCGTCGGACAACTCTCCTGTAATGGATCCAGCTGCAACCAGGTCTTCGGTGCTATGCACGAGAGCTCTGAGACGTTCAACGTACTCCGGCGTCTTTACAACGGGGATTGCGACACTGGATACACAGCTTTTAAGCGCGATAGTGGTCGTGGGCACTTCTGGGTGCTCTTTATTTGAGGAAGAGTTGTCGAAGGCCATGTTTCGATGTGGTGTTCATATCGAAAGTTGATGCCGTTAGCCGCTCAAATAGATCGTTTAGCGATTACGTTAGTCGTACGTCACCTGAAACAATACTGATCAAGATGGATTAATAAGTGATGCAAGTGTTGAGTCAGAAACATGATGAGGGAAGCCAAACCGTTGAATAGTAGAGATGTTGCTGTTGCCGAAGGCCCTCGAGCGGTAGAAGAACAAGATATGATGATCATTGAGGGTTGACATAGTACTCGTCATGTCGGACCTTCGGGGCGGCTGTCGAATACACGCCCAAGAGCAGCCGCTCAAGCATTAGGCAGATCCGTTCAGATGCAGAGGTCTGAATGAGCTGAAAAGCTCGTCTACAACTACCCCATCCTCAAAGATAGTGCCATGTTGTCTCACTTGTCGCGAAGGCCCTCAACAATAATTTTCGAGAAGTGTTGAGGTGAACTCGGAGTGAGTTTGGCAAAAACAAACAGCAGTTGGCTGCGAAATCCTCACCCAATGCATGAGTTATGCGACTAAGTCGCCAGTAGCCGCTATGTATCATGTCCCAGGTGACCGGGACGATACGACGACTTTTCAGCTCCAAGACATCCAGCAACATAAGCATTTGGTTGGTCCAACCAGCAGATGAGTTGTTAACGTGGCGGAAGACATAAATTTAGTATAACCGCAACTGGGAACAAAACAAACTTCTCACCTCTAGATAAGCAAGTTTCGTCGTTGATGGTGAGTGTGGAAAGGCTCGGGAACTTCCAAGATGCGGAGAGAGATTCGTCTGGGCACAAACTTCTGTTTCAGCTTGTTCCGCAGGGGCAGCGCACTTCTATCAGCCGTAGTCAAAATCGACACAACATCGCTCAGTTTGAGAGTGAATATTGTTATTCTTGAATTGTTAGCCTCCCCGTCCGGTCTGTGAAGTGACAGCAAACCGATTTTCCTCTCTCACGCTCACGTCTGCGTCGGAATCGACACAAAACACGGCTTCCACAAGTTGACCAGAAAAATGAGCCCCGATCTTATTGCCGCTCAGCCTACCCACCCAGCGATCTTGGACGTCGAGATGGCGGCTCTGACATTGCAATTGTGAGGAGACTAAATGCCACGGTTAGGAACAAAAAGGCAAACACCTGACGAGTAATGCTCCCGATCTGGCCTTTTCGATATTCCAAACTAAGGTGCTGTGCACATCGCCTCTCTGCAGGAGCTGAGGCTTTACCCACAGCGTCGCTAATGCGGTAGGCACAGACGGTCCGGTTATTGTAGACATCACATAGGGCAACGCTCAGACACAATCAGATAGACTTCTGACCTTGTAATTAATGAGCTCGAGGCTCAACCGCCATATGCGGGAGCGGGTCTCAATGTCACCACACAGAGAGGATGTCTACGCTAGATCGCACGCAATGCTGATCACGATCACGACGCTGAGCTGGATAATGAGGACGATTATGCCGGTCCGCCGATGACGTACGTAGAGCGCCAAACAAAGGTGCTACAGAAATTGCCTCGATATCACTCTCAATGCAGTCTCTGCTACAACTAATATCCGTCTTCCGAAGTTATTCCGTTGCAGTGCGAGGATCTTTACTGTGTCAACCGCTTGAGAAGTCTGTTCATACGGTCTACCAAGGATCAAACAATTTTTCCTCCGAGATGTTGTCGCAATCAAAATTCCTCTACACCTCATTACCACGGAATTATCCGTAGACGAATTGGAGACGATCCACATCGCAGCGATTAAATTCTACCACCGATAAAACACACTGCAGCAACGTCGTGTGCGGTAGATTCATTCCTCCAGGCCGAATCAGAGCAGACCGAGCTGGTTGCGATCGATGTAGCGCTGCGACTTATGCATTATGCAAAAACAGCTTTCACCAGGACGAATGCATTGCAGATCTTGCTCTTCAAGACACATTAGCTCCGGCCGTAAGCCAAAGGTTGGCGGCATTGTGTTGCGTGCAGAGCTATAGTCAAACTAAACCATGGATGCTATCACATGACATAAGACATAATTTCAATGCTTTGTCTGGTTCTCGATAACTGCTGACTAGGGCGCATGTAGATGCAAATGCGATGCTGAATGCTGTTACACATGCGGTCTGTTGTGAAAAACTTGTCTTTGCGACCGATGGAGTGAACGCAATTCATTGGTGAGAGCGGAGGAGGTCGCTGACAGAGAAACTGTGCGACCTTTACTTCATCAGCAAAGACAGCGTCGTGTAGTATAGTGTTCTGTCAGGTCTTCAAGTCAAGAAGCTCGAATATGCCATACTCTGCTTTGAGCTGCTCGCTAAACCGACGAAACTCCCGCATCGGAACTGCTCAGTCATACACAGATGAGTGCGAGAGGCGGAGCTCAAGGCAGGTCAAGCGAAAATCAGGATCAAGGTGGTCGTGGCAGCAATAGAGGATACTACGGAGGGTTCACTCGGGGACACGGTGGTCCAAGTCTGACTGAAGTCTATGAGCTGTCCCGCCAGCGCACGAATTCAATCAAGCCAGAGATGTCATTGTGGTAAACCTGTCTTGGGTTTCAGGCGCTCGGAAATGGAGAGTGAAGCTGCTGTAACGCTAACACAAGACCAGTCCACTTCTCGAAAGCGCAAAGTATATATCGAGCCCACGGCTGCCTCAACGCTCCGGATCCAGACCCAACGGAACCCTGGTGAAATTGTGGGCAAAGTATGATTCTTGAGCATCTCGTCTGCTGTCTATTCCTTTGGATCGGACAGGACACAATGCTGCGTCTAGGATGATGATACCCGTGTTGGGGTAAACTTCGGAACTTGTATCTATCTCAATATACCTAGGCCTATGCTTGTCTCTAGAAATTGGAACATGTTGGAGGTGGTAGGCTTGCAGCTATCGTTGTGTTCTATGTACAGTGCGAATGTCCACGAGTATGCCCGAGATCGCCGCTTGTAACTCCCAATACCCAGTCAAGATGATTGTGTATACGTTTAGCCTGCCATTTGTCTACGCATGTAGTACCTTCCTTCGAAGAATTTGTTGCGACTTCAATATTACGTCAAGCCTCTGGAGCAATAATTGGTACTTGGAGTCTTTCGCTTCCAAGTCTCGATTAGAGGGCGTCCAATTCCTCAGCTTCCATCCCCGTATGATCGCTCGGCGTATCGCCGATTCCGCTTCATCGACGCAATCTAACGCGATTTTGTAAGCGCATGTAGACAAGATGCACATGACCCGCTGGTTAGAAGTCATACCTTTAACATTCAAGAGGATAAAATCTTTATGAATGCTCCTCATGATCTCATCATACTGTTTTATTTCCGGCAAAGTATCATCAAATACAATGTTAGTCTTCGAAGGACAGCAACTGTCTCTATCGTTGTCTATACCTGTTAGTTTCTATCATGCCATTTGGTGGACGATCCAACCATACCTGTAAATGGTGGGTTCCTCATTGCATGGAGAATGGCACAGTCTTCTGGACTGCGGGGCTGCAAAGAAATGATGTTCGCTGCGATGGTCAATCTCCATCGTGGCTCAAACAGTTCGGCAATACTGACAGCTGCAAGGAGCTCATCTTGGCTTGCTTCTGTCCTTGCTGTTGTACCATTATAGATCCGCCGGAGCCGTATGACCTCATTTGCCCAAGGTGGACGATCCGTCACTTCCCACATGCTGAAATCCTGCAGTGAGGGTAAGGTATTGAAAAGGCCGCGATCGATCATTGCTTGAGCTGATACGATACCGCACTTGGCCTCGATCTTCAGCGACCCTTGAGATAGATACTCTCCAAAGTAGTAACCCGTTGTCCGAAGCTTTTGCAAGTTTTTCAACCTGCTGTCGAACAAGTGGTACGCTTTAATAAGATCTAAGTCTTTTATGAAGATACCTTCCGAGAAGCTTTTGGTATCAACGATGCATAAAAATATGTCGTCCAGAGGCGAGTTGTCCCTTGTATTGGCGTGGAGGTGGAAGATATATACAAGAGCAAATAGTAACGAGCTAGTCCATGATACCAGATTGTCCTCGCCTTCGCACCATCGCAAATGCCTGTTTATCATTGCCGCTACCTGCTCATCTTTTTCTCGGGAGAAAATATCGATTGCGTAGTCTGCGTGCATCTCTCGAGCATCTTTCGATTTCGTCCAGGATGCATCAGTGCTCCCGCAGGACTTTGGAGTAAAGATTCGAAAGAGGTAGCGTGGTACGTTAGTCAGTGTACTGTTGAGCCACGCCTTTTTTCCAGTAGGGCGAAACGGCAACCCTTCAGGGTCTCGAAGGTTCAAGCCTTGCAGCTGTTGTGTTAAATGCTCGGCCTCCATAGTAGCGTTGAAAGATACGTAGCAACAGGAGCGAGAATAGAAAGAAATTTCACCTTGTTTGGACTGAGAAACTGATAGATTGAAGGGTTTTAGCTAATTACTTAGAAAGCGCTAGATATAAAAGTTCTATAGCTAAGATATAGTATAATAAACAGGAGTAGCGTCATTAAATAGATCTAATTTAATATGTCCTAGCTATTAATATTATTAGTGAAGTAATAAGGCATAGATTATTACTATATTAGATAAATAGCTCTAACTACTATAATCATACTAATATCCTCTTTTCTGTTTATATAATAATACTACTAATGTGAGCATGTCTAGATAACTAGCACTAAGCCTATGCGTTTACAATGAAACATATTCTTCTAT
>Ga0160428_1002788_pt1 | contig 10067 bp, 8 predicted proteins | sample SolpanmetagenomM_FD_108198 | JGI IMG/M metagenome (GOLD analysis project Ga0160428, IMG submission 108198) | Solar panel surface microbial communities from Lawrence Berkeley National Laboratory, California, USA - M | ecosystem: Engineered > Built environment > Solar panel > Unclassified ...
AGCTACTTCCCTACCCCCCTTATGCCGTACGTTTTTCTATTTCTCGCCATTATCAGCGAAGTCATTGGCACTTCGGCGCTGGCGGCTTCCAACCAGTTTACCAAGCTTGGGCCGAGCCTGGTGACGGTAGCCGGCTACGGGCTGGGGTTTTACTTCTTCAGCTTTGCGCTCAAGGCCATTCCGATGGGCGTGGCGTATGCCATTTGGGGAGGGGTAGGGATTGTGCTGGTCACCATAATCGGCTTCGTTTTTCTCAAGCAGCGGCTCGATTTTCCGGCGCTCGCGGGCATCGCGCTCATCGTACTTGGGGTGCTGGTGATGCAGCTTTTTTCGAAGACAGTTTCGCACTAATTACCTGTAAAACGGAGTGGCACTCCGTTTCCTCGCGAACGACTTGTTCAACGGGAAACGAAGTGCCACTCCGTTTTATAGCGCAGCTACTTAGCTACTACTCAGCCAATTTCATGGCTCGCCAGGTGTTGTTGCTCTTGTTCACGTCGGGCAGGATATTGGTTGGGTTCAAGACCACCGTGGTTAGCGGCGAGGTGGTGTTGGCCCGGAACGTCCAGGTGCCGCCGCGCTGCCAGATTTCGACGGGCAGGTGCACGGTAGTTTTCTTGCCGTTGCTTTCCGTGATTTCAGCGGTCACGGGCATGGCAGCTTGGCCCTTGTTTTCGATAGTGATGAGCGCGCCTTTGGCGGCGTCCTGGTTCACGTAGGCCACGCTGTTCACGGCCTGGTCGAGCAGCCAGTTTTCGAAGAACCACTCGTGGTAGAACCACGTGAGGTCTTCGCCGGCCACCTCGTTCATGGTGCGGAAAAAGTCGCGCGGCGTGGGGTGCTTGAAGGCCCAGCGCTTGATATAGCTGCGGAAGGCATAATCGAAGCGCTCGGGGCCAAGGATTTCGGAGCGCAGCAGGTATAGGCCATAGCCGGTTTTGGAGTACGCGGCGTAGCCCAGGTTGCGCGCCTGCGTCACGTCGGGCACGGTGTAGGGCACGTCCATGGTCGGTAATTGCATGCCAAACGTGACGCTCGGCGCCAGTGCCCGGGTCACGTCGCCCTGCTGCTTATACTCGCCGTTATTGAAATTCTGACTGCTCAGGATGTTGATAAACGTATTGAAGCCTTCGTCCATCCAGGGGTATTTGCGCTCGTTGGAGCCCACAATCATCGGAAACCAGTTGTGGCCAAATTCGTGGTCGGTCACGCCCCACAGGCTGCCTTTGGTATCGGTAGCCCCGCAGAATACGATGCCTGGGTACTCCATACCGCCCACTACGCCAGCCACGTTGGTGGCTACTGGGTAGGTGTATTCATACCACTGCTTCGAGTTGTATTCGATGCTTTTCTTCACGTATTCGGTGCTGCGGTTCCAGGCCGTGTCTTGGGCAGCCTCGACGGGGTAGAGCGACATGGCCAGCGACTTGCGGCCGCTGGGCAGATTCATCTTGGCGGCATCCCACACGAAGGCCGACGAGGCGGCCCAGGCCACGTCGCGGGCACGCTGGCACTTGAAGTGCCAGGTCAGGCGGCCGTTGCGGCCGGCAGGGCGCGAGCCAGCCTGCGTTACCTCGGCAGGCGTGCGTACCAGCACGGTCTGGTCGGAGGCCGCGGCCTTAGCCAGGCGCTGCTGCTGGGTGGTGGTGAGCACCTCGCCAGAGTTTACGAGCTCGCCCGAGCCGCCCACCAGGAAGTTGGCCGGCACGTTCACGGTGTAGTCGAAGTTACCGTATTCGAGGTAAAACTCGGCCGTCATGTAGGGCAAGGTATTCCAGCCCTCGATGTCATCGTACACGGCCATACGTGGGTACCACTGCGCCACTTCAAATATTTCGCCGTTCCGGGTTTTGAGGCGGCCCAGGCGGTCGGCCCCGTACTCGGGAATATTAAAGGCGTAGGCAATGCTGATTTTGAGCTTGTCGCCCTTGGGCTTCATAGGCTCGGGCAAGATGATTTGCATCCGCGTATCGTTTACGCGGTACTGCGCTTTCATCTTCTTGCCGTGCAGCTCAATGCTCACCGTTTGCAGCGAGTCGCCGCCCTGAAAGCCCCGCGCCCCGTTGCCAAAGCGGCTGCCTGCCAGCGGCGTGGCCGCCGCCCCACGCGAGTCGGCCCGAAACAAATTCTGGTCGAGTTGCAGCCACACAAAGGGCAGTTCGTCGGGGCTGTTGTTGGTATAGGTGATGGTGGCCGTAGCCGTTACGCGGGCCGCCTTGTCGTCGAGGGTAGCGGCAATCTGGTAGTCGGCCGCGTTTTGCCAGTAGGTGGCGCTGGGCTTGCCGCCAGCCGTGCGCGTGGCTGGCCCCACCTGGTTGAGGTAATCGGGATTAAAAAGGGCGCGGGCATTGTAGGGCGGCAGGTTGGCCGGCGGCACAATAACCGGCAGGCTAGACTGCGCCTGGGCGGCCGTGCTTAGCAGCAGCGCCGCCCCCACCAGCAGCCGGGTAAAGGAAAAGTTTTTCATGAAAAAAGGAAAGGCATTTTGTCAAAAATAAGTCGCCGCCAAAAAGTATGGATGAAGGAACCGCGTTTTAAGTGCTATAGCTATAGGCCAGGCAAAGACTAGCAAGCGGCCGGCCTGGCTGCAACTACCCTGTTTTTGCGAGCGTTTCGTACACCTTTGCCCGGCAGCGCCCAGCGAGGTATGGTAGGCGTGTACCGACGGCTGCACATGCCAAGAACCCTTGTCACCTTGCGCTTGCTACGCGCCGCCTAGCAGATTTACCACCAGCCCTACCCCCTCTATGACCTTCGACCCGCAGCAAGTAAACGACCTCATTCGCACGCGGCGCAGCATATTCGTGCCGCAGTTTGAGCCCGGCAAAATTATCCCCGACGACATCATCTGGCAGCTGCTGGAGAATGCCAACTGGGCACCCAGCCACAAGCGCACCGAGTCGTGGCGCTTCACCGTTTTTACGGGGGTAGGACTCCAGAAACTAGCTGACTTTCAAGCTACTCTTTACAAAGAAACGGCCGGCTCCAAATTCGACGAAGGCAAGTACCAGAAGCTGCTGGCGATGCCGCCGCAGTGCTCGCACGTCATCGCCATCGGCATGAAGCGCGTGGACGAAGGCCTGCCCGAAATTGAGGAAATAGAAGCCGTGGCCTGCGCCGTGCAAAACCTGGCGCTATCGGCCCACGCCTACGGCCTGGGCGGCTTCTGGAGCAGCGGCGGCGTTACGTACACTGAGGCAGCCAAGGCGTTTTTTGGCCTTGGGTCAGCCGATAAATTACTGGGCTTCTTCAACTTGGGCTACGTGCGCACGCCAGGCTCGGTGGGCAAGCGTGGCCCGGTGCAAGAGAAGGTGCAGTGGGTAGCCGAATGAGGTAGCCCGGACTTATCAGTCGGCGCGTGGGTAGGTGGGCTGGCACACCCCTGCACCCTAGCGGACTCGCTGGCCCAGTTTGCGCGCCGATTGCAAGTCCGCGCTACTTTCGCCCCATGACTATCTCCTTGCTGGGCGTGCACCACATCGCCATCATTTGTACCGATTACGCCATTTCGAAGACGTTTTATACCAAAATTCTGGGCTTGGAAATCATTCGGGAGGTGCACCGTGCCGAGCGCAACTCGTACAAGCTCGATTTGGCCGTGGCTGGGCAGTACGTTATTGAGCTGTTTTCTTTCCCTACCCCCCCGCCGCGCGCCAGCCGGCCCGAGGCGGCGGGCCTGCGGCACCTGGCTTTTGCGGTGGCCGATGTAGACGCCGCCATCGGGCACCTGGCGGCGCACCAGGTAGCGTGCGAGCCGGTGCGGGTGGATGAGTTTACGGGCCGGCGCTTCACGTTTTTCAGCGACCCCGACGGGCTGCCGCTGGAGCTTTACGAGGGCTAAGCGATGCGGAAAAATTACGCCTTCCTGCTGGGGGTAGCGCTGTCCTTGGCCGGCTGCGCCGGCACCCGCCCCACCCCACGCCTGCAAGTGGCGGCTGGCTACTGCGACCCGCCCCTACCCTACCGCTACGACCCCGCTTTTGCGCCGCAGCTTGACCTTGCGACGGCGCTTACGCCGGCGCTGCTGGCGCACTACCCGCAGCGTAACTTACTGGCGGCCAATGCGGCCGGCATCCTACCCCTGCTGCGTGAGCTACTAGAGCTTGAAGAAACTGCTAGCCGGCCCCTGGCTCGCCGCCAGCAGCCCGTGGCCGAGCTTGCGGTGCTGCGCCAGCGCCAGCGCATCGCGGCGCAGGTGGCGCTAGTGAGCGCCACCGTGGCCAGCGTAGCCGCTGAGCTCGACTGCGAGGGCGAGCGCGCCGACCAGGTGGCGGGCTACCTGCGCGAGCAAGACAACCGCCGCACCCAGCGCCTCAACGTGCTGAGCATTGGTACAGGGGCGGCCAGCGGCATCGGCACCACCGTAATTGAGAATAAGCCAGGCCAATACGCCTTTGGCATTGGGGGCGGGCTGCTGGCGGCGGGGCTGGGCCTGCTCACGCTGACCGGCAACCACACGGTCGAGTTTGACCACCCGCGCAACCTGCTAGCCGAGGTGTGGGGCGAAACACCAACGTCTGAGCTGTTTCCGCCCAGCGTGTGGTACATGCTCACCGAGCCGGCATTCAGCAATAGCGGCCAGTCGGCGCTAGCTCACAATACGCGCCAGCGCTGGGAGCACTACGGCCAACTTGCACACCCCGAGTCGGAGAAAGGCCAGCAACTGGCGGCGCTGCTGTTTGGCAAAGGCGGCAAGTACTCGGCCGACCAGCTCACGGTGCGGGCCAACATGCTGAACGAGCTGCAAGCGGCGGTGCGACTGCTCAACCAGGAGCTGCAAGGCTTGCAGCTGGCGCTGAACAAAGAGTAACCTAGCTAGCCCACTCTGGCCCCTACCCCCCTTGGCTAGCCAAGCTTACCGCGGGTTCCTCGGGCGACGCGGCGGCCTGGGTTTGGCGCAGGTGGCGCAGGTAGAGCAGGCCTATGAGCAGCGCCAGCAGGCCCTCGGCCAGCACGGTGGCCCGCACTCCCACGCGCTCCGACGCAGCCCCTACCAGCAGGCTGCCCAACGGCAGCGCAGTCGTGTACACCAGCACGTAGAGGCTGATGACGCGGCCGCGCATAGCGGGCAGCACCGTGGTTTGCAGCAGCGTCACGTTGAGGGTAGTCTGGGCCATCATGCCGAATGCGCCCACAACCAGAAAGGCCAGCGCCAGCCAATAGAAAGGTGTGTAAGCAAACAAGAGCAGTCCTACCCCCAACACAAAGGTATTGACGGTGAGTATCTTATTCAAATCAGTGTGCGGCGGTAGCGACGTGAGGTACAGCGCTGCCCCAAAACCGCCCAGCCCAATGGCCCCGTCGAGCACGCCAAACGTGGTGGCCGTGCCCCGGAAAATATCCTTTGCATACACCGGCATGAGGGCCGTGAAGGGTAGCACCAGCAGCGCCGCTAGCCCTGTGATGGTGATAATAAATCGAATGCCCGGCGTGTCGCGCACGTACCGGATGCCATCGGCCAGCTCGCCCAAAATGGCCTGCGTGCGCGGCTTGGCCACGTAGGCCGGCAGCCGCAACGCCAATAACGACCCAATGACGGCTATGAAGCTGAACGCATTCAGCCCGAAGCAGGCGGCTGCGCCTAGCTGCTCGATGGCCAGGCCCGCCACTGCCGGCCCCAGCAGCTTCGAGAGGTTGAGCATGGTCGAGTTGAGGGCTACCGCGTTGGGCACATCCTCCTTGTTATCCACCAAATCGTAAACCAGCGACTGCCGGGCCGGCACGTCGAAGGCATTGATAATGCCTAGCACCGCGCTCAGCCCGATGATGGCCCCTACCCCCGCGGGCTGCCAAAACACGGCCAGCGCTAGCAAAATGGCCTGCACCATCGACAAGATTTGGGTGAATAGCAGCACCCGGTAGCGCGAGTAGCGGTCGGACACCACACCGCCGAGCAGCGAGAACAGCGCCGACGGAAAGAGCGTGGCGAACACGCTCACGCCCAGCATCAGCTTGGAGTGCGTTTGGGCGTACACCACCCAACTCACGGCCGTTTTCTGCATCCAGGTGCCGAGCAGCGACAGCGACTGCCCGGCGAAAAACAGGCGAAAATTGCGGCTGCGAAACGCGCGAAAAGCCTCACTCATGGTGGCGGGGTACGAAAACTAAGGCTTAATGCCGGTAGGAAAAGCCAGCTGATACAACAGGCCAGCTCGCAACGTAGCTAACTCAAACCGGGGGTTGGGAGTTATACGCTACCGCAGTGGCACTGCCCTACTGCTTCTTTCAACTTTTCCTTTTCCGTACGTTAATGACTGCTCTTCGTGAACTCGGCCACTCCGGCCTGCATATCGCCCCGCTCGTGCTGGGCGGCAACGTGTTTGGCTGGACGGCCGACGAGAAAACTTCCTTCGCCGTACTCGACGCCTTCGTGGCCGGCGGCGGCAATGCCATCGACACCGCCGACGTGTACTCGGCCTGGGTGCCCGGCCACCAGGGCGGCGGGCAGTCCGAAACCGTGCTGGGCAAGTGGCTGGCCCAGCGCGGCCGCCGCGACGACGTGCTCCTTTTCACCAAAGTGGGCATGGACCTGGGCGATGGCAAAAGTGGCTTGTCGAAAGCCCGCATCAAGCAGGCTGTAGAAGCTTCGCTGAAGCGCTTGCAGACCGACTACATCGACCTCTACCAGAGCCACAAAGACGACGAAACCTTGCCCGTAACCGAGCCGCTCGAAGCCTACGCCGAACTGCTGAAGGAAGGGAAAATCCGCGCCATTGGGGCCTCCAACTTCAAGCCCGAGCGCTTGCAAGCCGCCCTCGACGCCGCCCAAAACGGCCTACCCCGCTACGAAAGCCTCCAGCCCGAGTACAACCTCTACGACCGCGCGGCTTTTGAGAAAGACGACCTAGCCATCGTGCAGGCCAGCGGCATCGGCGTGATTCCGTATTTCGGGCTGGCCGCGGGCTTCCTCACCGGCAAGTACCGCACCGAAGCCGACCTCAAGAAAAGCCAGCGCGGCGATGGCATCGGCAAGAAGTACCTAAACGAGAAGGGCCTAGCTCTCCTAAAAGCCCTCGACGCGGTAGCCGACCGCCACTCGGCCACGCAGGCGCAGATAGCGCTGGCTTGGCTGATGCAGGCGCCCGGCATCACGGCGCCCATCGCCAGCGGCACCAGCGTCGGGCAGGTGACGGAGCTGACCGAGGCCATGGAACTCCAGCTCACGGCCGCCGATGTGGCCGAGCTGCAAGGATAAATAATTATTGTATGCCCCAATTTATTAAGGATAATGCGACTAAATTGGGGCATACTGTATTAAAAATTTATTAATTTAATGGATGTATGGAAGATAGGGTTAAAAATCTAATTCAGACAAAGCGAAATCTTGTTAAGAATAAAACAAGAACATGCATGTGGCCCGAGTGTAATAAACCCGCAATCAAATCACACGTCCTACAAAAGAATGGTATCTTAAGACAGATTTCTGAAGATAATCATTTAATTGAATTGCGACCGACAAATATCAATGAAATTGAGAACAAAGGCATATTGGAGTTTAACAGATCAGGCGTAAACAATGCATATACCTTTAGTGGATTTTGCAACGAACATGATAGCAATATATTCAAGGAAATCGAGGATGAAAACTCAATAAACTTATATAATCCTCTTCATCAATGCCTTTTCTCTTATCGCGGATTATGCCAAGAGATACGAAGAAAAGAAATAATGTCTGAATGGATACATGAAATATCACCTATATTAGACCCGTTAACAAATTATCACTTCGATGCTCTAAATGACGGCTATAAACTAGGAATCAAAAATTTATTGTTTTTCAAAAGCGAAATAGAAAATGCAATAAACAAGTCAGATTACACAAAATTTAAATTTACTACAATAAAATTACCTAAAATAGAATTATGCATTTCTGTACCACTAAATATTAGTGATGATACTAACACGGAAATGTCAGAGCAATTTAATAGGAATGCAGATGGCAAGAAATCATTCCCATTTCCCACGTCTTTCATTAACTTGTTTCCGTATAAACAGGACTCTTATTTTATATCAGGCTATCACAAAGACTTTCCTTGTAAGTGGACTGATAAATTAACAAATAAGCTTTCGTATTTAAGGAATAAGAAACTAAATAAAGAGCTAAGCGACTTAGTCGTTTTAAGGTTGGAGTTTTGGCTTATGTCACCTAAGTTATTCAAAAAAATATCTTCAAAACGCATTGAGGAATATAAATATATTTTTTCAAAATATGTAATGAGTCATGATGCACGATTAAAAACAAAATTGAATTTATTTGATTTCTAATAAAGAGCACAAATGGGTAAAGCATCAGTGCTCGGCTGAGCTCTCAGACGTGTAAGTGCTCACCATATTCTCTAGCTACTTTCCTTTATCCTTAGCGTAAATGAGTTGGCCGGCTGGCTGCGCGAAGGCCAGCTCACCGCGCCCAAAGTACACACCGAGCACGGCATCGAGAATTTCCTACCTACCCTACTCAAGCTGTTCTCGGGCGAGAACTTCGGCAAGCTCGTGCTGGCGCTTTAGGGTCTGTTTTACAGCAGCCCATTTGGCTTCTTCAAAACAGTTATAGCTCCAAAAAAGAAGGCTCGCAGCAAATGCTGCGAGCCTTCTTTTTTGGAGCTATAACCCAAGTCTTTTACTTCTCCGCTACGTCCTCAAACGTATAGGTGCGCTCCACGTTTTCCAGTGGTTTGCCGTCGGCCTCAGCGTAGGGATACACGAAGTAGTTGAGCGGCGGGCCGGCCTGTTTGGGCGTGAGGGTGAGATCGCGGCCGCGGGTAAATTCGACGCGGTTCTCATCGTGCGCGCCGAAGAAGTAGGCACGCTTATCGGGGTTTTTGGCGGCCTCAGAGGCATCGACCGGCACCCAGCCGGTTTGCTTGGTAAAGAACTCGGCCCAGCAGTGGTAGCCTTTTACCTCGCCTTGGCCGCGCTGGGGGGGTAGGGGCAGCCCGATGCTGAAGCGCGCCGGAATGCCCAGCGCCCGGCAGTAGCCTATCACGATGGCGTGAAAATCGGTGCAGTTGCCGCGCCGCGCGTCGCAAGCATAGTAAATATCGCCGCGGCCCCAGCCCTGGCCGGTTTTGTCGTAGGTCACGGTGCTCACCACGTGCTCGTAGATGGCGCGAGCCTTCTGCAGGTCGGTTTTGGCGCCGGCCTTATCCACCACTACCTGGGCTTGGGCTTTGATTTTGAAATCGAGTGGTACTAAGCGGTCGGGAGCCAGCCAGCGGCTGAGGTTGGGGTCGCGGGCCTCCGTTTCGGCAGGTGCGTGGTCGTCGGTAGCGCGCAGGTTGAGGTGCTCGCGGCGCGTGACCTGAGCTGTGAGCGTGACCACCAGCGGCGCGGTGGGCATGGTGGCGGGCAGCAGGTGCAGCGTCTGGTTGCCATACTGGTCGGTGGCGATGGTATAGGGCGCGCCGGCCTCAATTTTGAGGTCGCGGACTTCCTGGCTTTTGTCGGAGTGCGGCACGGGCATCCACAGTTCCAGTGTTTTAGTGCCGGCCGCTGGTACGGGCACCGTGGCCCGGCACGTGAGCCGGAACGTGCGGCTGCGCGGCGCTACCAGCGTAGAGGCTGGTGCCGCCGCGGTGAGCAGCAGCGCCGTAGCGGCAAGCAGTAGAGGTTTCATAAAACGTGGAACTGATAAAGATTCACAAAGTTACGCCCTACCCCTGCCCCGAGCGCAGCATTTCTGCGAACACCTGTGCGCCGATCAGTAGCCACTTTCCTAACATATACCCGGCCGTGCGGGCCACACTGCCGTATTAGCCCTCACTTCGTTTTTGGCGCGCTGGCCGCTAGGGCCGCATCCTTGTCAATCATTCTATTTTATGAAATCTCCTCAGAAAACCACCCCAAAGCGTGTGCTCGTGACCGGTGGCACCGGCAAGCTCGGCAAAGTGTGCGTGCAAGATTTATTGGCCCACGGCTACGACGTGTTTGTGGTCGATACCGTGGCGCCCGCTAAAGGCATCCCGCACATCATCGCCGACCTCTCCGACTTTGGCCAGACGCTCGACGCGCTCTCTTCGGTGAGCTTCGACATTCATGCGGGCGTAGGCCCGCAGGCGTTCGATGCCATC
>Ga0160428_1002789_pt1 | contig 10060 bp, 7 predicted proteins | sample SolpanmetagenomM_FD_108198 | JGI IMG/M metagenome (GOLD analysis project Ga0160428, IMG submission 108198) | Solar panel surface microbial communities from Lawrence Berkeley National Laboratory, California, USA - M | ecosystem: Engineered > Built environment > Solar panel > Unclassified ...
GAAAATTAACCCCACACCTCACCATATTAGGCATTGGTTTGTGAACAAGCGACTTCGCCAACTGGAAGCAGATTTCGGAGACGACATCACCTTGTACTACCGGGAATCCATGAAATTCGTCGATGAGATGGGTTGGGAGGACCCATTCTCCGTCCTTTATTATGACCATGAAGGCAGATTTATGAAAATGATTAAACGTTATAGAATGGAGCCAAAGCTCATGGAAGCTCCAAAAAGTACGGCTGGACGGGAGCTTATGGATTTGGCGGGTGTTCCAATATGAGTCAGACAGAGATACTAACTCATCCCCTATTTCATATCGTATCAGCATATCTTTACAACGACCTAGTGAATTGGACTATTCAGTTTTCTCCCTCGGTGTCAACTTTGGAGAAACTCCTTTCTCTATATGTCGAACAAACAGATTATGCCGATCTTTTGGTTCAGTACATGTTGCTGGCACCCGATCCCGAAAGTAAGTATCAACAAGAACATTTAAGGCGTTTAATTAAGAATTGGCGCCGCGAAGGAAAAGCATTAACCCTCGAGGAAATTTCTGTAAGTAGCTTTGACTCAGGTACAAAGAAATCTATCCGAAAAGTAGGTTTTCGTATCCTTAAAGGCATCGAGAATCATCAGGTTCAGGGATTCTTTCTGAGAAACGTTCAGCGCCTTTTGCCTGACGTTTTCCTGGGACCGTTGGGATGGCAAAATTTTTCTCCCGTTGTGCCTCCGGTCTTGATTCAAATCGCGGAGAAAAATTCAGGGTCCAGCAAAAATCGGGTTCCTGATGATTTTGAAGCTATCGCCAAGTACCTTTACAGGAATATAAATAAGATGTACATTAAAGAGTTATTTTTAGTCGCAGCTGCATTAATGAATGAGGGCGGCAAGGAAGAAGAGAGGAATTCACCAAGTTCTATTATCACCATAATCAAGTCAATTAACATGCTTTTTAAATACTTGTTTAGTGATCTGGGAATTAGATCTGTAGCAGAACTCGATCCAGACGTCTATATCAGAAAGTATCTGAACACAGATTTGCCGAACCACTCAGCCGGCACCAAACTCCAGTGCTACAGATTTTATGTCGACGGTCGCAACGCTGTGGAGAGATGGCGCAAGGCACACCCGAAAACGCAGAGGGAACTGGGGACGTGGTGTCTTCCAGCATTTAAGTTGCCCATTGATACGACTGAATTGGAAGCGCAGGCAGCTCGAGAGACTGCGTCGAAGAGGCATGGTCAGCTCGCTGCGTTGATGCCTGTCTACTTGCCCTTGCTCAGTGTTGTGCATCACCGCGCCTGTGTGTTTGCCGAAATTTCTGCAGCGTTTGATCAGGCGTGGTTAGAAATGCAGGAGCGTGCGCCAAGCGCAGCAGCGGATCCGTTTCCACTCATGGTAGTTCTTTCAGACGGTTCGGCGACATTGCAGTTCGTGATTCTTGCGAGGTCAGGTAGAGATCGGTTGGCAGCAGTATGTGAATACCTTGGCGCGACGGATGCTTCCGGCCAGCCGTTGCCGCTGCCCTTCTTTGCATTGATGCAGCGTGGTTTTTATGACGAGACTTACCGAGCAGAACTTAAGCAATATGGGATCTTACCTAACGACTGTGATGCACAGACGGCTGGTCTTCTGAGACCAGCGTCAGATGTAAGTGCCTTTTGCAGAAATGAATATGTTCAGGCCAGAAGAGAAAAACGTACAGCGAAAATCTATTTATCGATCGATGCTTTAGGTGCGGCTGCGGCCTTCGGCTCACTGGCAGTGATGATCGACTATTCGTCGAGCATCCGGATCCATGAAGTGCTGCAGATCCGGATTGAGCCTGGTTATATAAATGTAGATGACGAAGAAGGATACACTACCTGTCTGATTTATCAGAAAGGGGATAAAGGGTCTAAATTACAGGGAACAAAAATACTTTTGGAGCCCTTCGTGACATACTTTCTTCGAACCACTATTATAATGAAGCGAAAAATTAATGGAGTATTCCGGAATGTTCATATGGATGGAGGTAAAAATTTCCGTTTCACGCCAGGACCCTACCTTTTTCAGTGGAATAATGGCCCAATATACGGGCATCATCTGACTTCGTTGATACGTTTCATGGCATTTGGAGTAACTTACCAGTCGCCATCGGATGAATTCAAAAATCTAAAGCCACATGATCTGCGTCATGGTCAGATGAGAGCGCAACACGCGTTGGGGCGCACAGTCAAGACAATCCAACGCAATGTCGGGCACCATCGTGAAAACATGACCCTATATTACCTAGGACTCCTCGAAGGGCGGCAACAGAGTGTCAAATTTGGACAGCTGGCTCCTATTACGATGTGGGGATCGATGCTGCCTGACGCCATCACACGGCTTCAGCAGAAAAAATGAAGAGGTTTAAAGCGGGGCTTGATCTGAAAGTTGAGCCCGAATACAGCGAACGCGCGGAATGGACCCTCCGGCTCGTTGAGCTTGCTCTAAAAGCGATGGACGATGAATACGAGGCGCTGAAAGTACCGGAGGAACAGAGGACATTCCCTACGGGTGAGATCGAGCGGATGACCAGAAGACTCGATCCGAGCGAGCCCCGAAAGCTTGGTGGCAAGAAAGCAGGGGTTCACCGGAGTACATACAGTAAGAACCTTGATATTGCCGCTGCCATTGCAAAGGCACGACGAGAACCTCCACCCAGTCTTCCGGATTTTATGGCTTATGCCAACGAGTGGGTACAGCCTGACCCAACGCCAGAGACGTTAGCTAAACGGCGCTCCCATCTGTTCAATAACTATACGCAGAATGAACTGGCTGAACGAAAGGTCGCGTTAGGGGAACTCCTGCATCACATTGAGGAGCGCCGACGTAAGCTGGATCAATTTAAGTTCGAAGACCGGGGAGCGAAGCCGTATCCGAATCCTCCCTTTCGACCCCGAGACCAGGCGATGGAACTGTATCTGCACCTCAGGACAGTCGGTCGAAAGCGTGAACTCGCCGTCGAAATCACCGATCTTGAAGAAAAGATTGCGGTAGAGCGTGCCCATAATCAGGCACACGACCTCCGGTATAATCAGCAGATGCGAGAGGTTTTCCTGACCAGGAAGGAGCCATCCAAGAAAGGCAAGGTGAAGGGGAAGAGGGCAGCGGATGTTGCGGATGCCTCGACCAGCGCTGGGTAATGGAAAATATGGGTGCCGGTCAACTACTCATACCGTGGTGAGATGCAGGCTGGACTCCCGGCGGCTTGACGCCTTCTGAGACAACTCGAACACCTCCGCAACATCAGCAAATCTCTTTAGATATAGCCATCTTCAAGTTTCGGCTCAAGCGCCCGCAAGGGTGAGATCCGGACGCGATCCAGCCCTTGATCTGATTGGCTGGCCTAAGCTGGCTTAACGGCATGCTGGCTGGAACATCATCAGCGTCGGGTTCACGACGTATGACCAAGTTGAACAAGCTCATGGGAATATAGGCTGCGCTTCCTGGTGGACAGCCCGAGTGGTACGTAACATGGACCGCTTCTGAACGTCATGGCCGCCTTCGCAGAATTCGAATGTGCAAGCGCCAACGTAAGGGTATCCAGGCCGCCAGGGAGAAAGGTAGCGTGCAAACCAGCACTGACAGGGGAACAGGTCTCAGAACTTCAGAGGTGTGCAACTGCTGGGGAAGCGAAAGCCAGATTGGCCTGCAAATTCGAGGTCAGTGGGGAATGGTCCACCGGTATCTCAACTAAAGTCGTGTCCCGCCGTGCTTGAGTCGTGCACCTTCGAACAGGTACGCTAAGCACATATACTTATTGTATAAATTCGCTGTGTACAGTAAAATTTGAGTATCAGGCAATGGCCTGAATAGCCGATTCAGGGAGGTTCTATGGCACCCCAGAAGAACGCGGAGCAGACGTCCAAAAAGGTCGGAACGAAAGCGAGCAAACAGCTCAGCAACCCCAGCTCGACCAAGGCGCAGAAGAGCGTAGCAGGTTCAGCCCTCACACAGCGACCGAAGAAGTAACTTCTTGCGACAAAGCCCCCGCTCGAGCAGCGGGGGCTTTGTCATTTGGAACGGTCTTCAGACAACTTTGGACAGGCGCACCTTGTCATGGCTGGCTCAGGTAGAACGCGAAGAGTTCCGACGCGTCCAGGTCGAGAAGATACCCGCAGCGATAAATAATCCGAAACCCACTCGGACGGTCATCGGGCCAAACAGCAGACCCGAAACCATACCGACAAGCGACATGATCGCGATAATGGTCATAACGCGGTCCGGATAATTCCAACGCGGGACCCAATTGAAGTCCGCATCGTGGCGAGGCAGGGCCATTAGTAAGAAAGCGAGAAGAAATAGTTGTATCGATACGTCGATCCAGTGGCCTGCCGCCATCGTCTGGCCCATGGTGATCAACATCTGAGGCAGGAGCCACAGGACGAAGACCCGTGCTGCCAGGAGAAACGTCCCCAGGAACAGTTGCAGCGCCAGCATCAGGTAATTGGGCTGTGCAACCAGCGCCGGCCACATGCAGCTCAAGGCGTAGCGAAACTTTGCCCAGGAAGAATTCAAGTCGTCCATGTTGCTCAGCCATTCATGCTTGCGGGTTTCTGCCCGTTCGGGGCTGGGGTAGGTATCGGCCAGGGCGCGGATCAGTTTCTCGGCGAGCTGTTCGGTCCAGTCAGACATTGAGGGTTCCTCCCAAGATGGGCATTAACTTGGTGCGCTCCGCTTCGAACAGGCGGACGCCATCCCCAGTCAGTTGGTAGTAGCGGCGGGCACGGCGTCCGGCGGCATGCTCATCGACGTCCTCCCAGGTTCCGGTGATGAGTCTGGCGTCCTCGAGCTTATCGATAATCGGATACAACGCCCCGTTGCTGATTCCGGTGGCCTTGCTAAGCGAGAGTCCATAGTGTGGTGTGGTGTAGGCGTCATACAGGGCACTGAGCACCTTGAGTAGATTGATGTTGATCCGGAGGTCTTTACCCATGGTTCTATTTTAGACCATGGGTGTCCGATGCATCGTGACGACTCTCTCAAACCCTAGCTCGTGACTTATGAGCGGCATTCCCCTTGGGCGCCGAGAAAGCACCTGAGCCAGTTCTCTGCGGCCAAGATCTGAGTTCGGAGACCCCGAATAAAATGCAATGGATGTACGTATCCTGGTTGTGAATGGATCACCGGGGCCGAGAGAAACCAGGCCCGCATGCTCCATGTGCGACGTTCCCGGTATATCGCCTCAGCTACACTGCCACATGACCGAGTGGCCGCCCCTCCGTGACGTAGACCCCACCAGTGCCCACTGGGCCACGCTCCTGTACCAGTATGTAGCTAACCTCGAGTCGATCCTCACCCTAATCGACGAGGTGCTGCCCCTTCTGAAGCAGGTCGAGGAACAGGAGATGCTGGAATCTGGAGCAAGCACCTATGCCCTGATGGGATTGAATCAGGCTTCCGAGGTGATGTCCCAGGTGGCCGCCTTTCACCGCGGTGAATTGAACGAGGAAGAACTGACCCCAGATGACCTCGAACAGTTCCAGCAGACGGTGGAGCAGCTAAAAGCCTTCTCCGAACAGGTCGAGCAACGCTTTCCAGGTCTTACAGCCACAGACCTGACTCCAGAGATGGTTGTGCGTCTGCTGGGCGACCAGACAAACGAAGAGGGCTTACCAGGCCTGTTGAAAGCCGTTGGATTAGAGCCGAGTCGGCCATCCAACACGGCCCTCCTCCGGTTCTGGGATGTGCAGTTCCCTGTAAATCGCAGGCAGATGCTGCTCAACACCTCGCTGATCAACCTGATCACGTTGTTCGAAAGTCTACTGAGCGATATTTTGCGCGCGTACTACACCACTTACCCTGGGGCTGTCCCTGGAGACGATTTGCGCTTCACCTTCAAGGAGCTCAAGGCCTTCGGCAGTTTCGACCAAGCATTGACGGCCGTGATCGACCATGAGATTGACGGCTTCATGCGAAAATCAATCGAGGACTGGCGGGCATTTTTCAAGCGAGCCATCAAGCTCGATCTGGGCGAAGGCAGTATCCACTGGCCAGAGTTCGCTGAACTGTACCAACGGCGACATGTGGTGGTTCACAACAGCAGCCGGGCCAGTCGTCAATACCTGACCAACGTCTTGCCAGAGCAACGTGTTGGCGTGACGCTGCACTCCACGCTGACCGTATCGCCCGAGTATCTGCACCGGTCGGTCGAAACGCTGCTGGCCATGGGCATCAGGTTGATCAACAGCATGTGGTCGAAAATCGATTCCAAGACCCCCGAGATTCGGCAGGGATTCCTGGACATGGCCGCGTTACGTATGCTCAAAACACGACGTTGGCGGGCGACAAATCTGTTTCTGCAGGACTTTCTGACAACCGAGAAACAGATCAGATCCAGCGATCGCCTGAATGCACAGATCAACCTCTGGCTCTCCCAGAAACAGCTCAACGGACTCGACAGTATTCACAAAGAACTCGAGGCCTTCGATCATTCTTCTGTCAAAGATCGTTACTCTGCTCAGATTTACGCCTTGCTGAACGACCTGGAGCAATTCATGGTCGTTTACCCGACCTCTTCCATCAGCCTGGAGGAAATGATGTTTTTTCCAGTCTACTCCGGCTTGCTGGAACATCCAGGGTTTGCAGAAGCCATGGGTCTGAATGTCGAATCCGTCCAGGAGAACTCGTCGGATATCGACACGTCCACCTCCTTGCAAGAGGAAGGTCTCAATGACTGACCGTGGAAGAATGTTGACCGAGTGGCCAATCTCGTTCACTTGGCCGGCAAAAATATCCGACTCGCCCAGAGGCCACAGAGCGTCGGTGCTTTGCTCTTTCTGCTCCAACTACTTCCCATCCCCTCACCAGCAGGCGGTTTGGTCCCTGAGGATGCGGAAGCAACTGTCAGACTGTTGGTGGCTATCTGATCAATACCGTAACGAACACCTTGCAGGCAACCAAAGCAACGACCGGATTGCTGGGCAGGCCAGTCATGTGCTGCGGTCAATACCGGCCATCATGGTTTTACTGGGCCGCATCCGCAAGGCGGACAACGCCATGCGGCCGTACTGGGGCAGCAGAGTGCAGGTGATGTCCTATCCGCTGACGCTGGCACCACCGCTGACTCTTGCTCCACAACGGTCGTGAACCAGGTCAGGGTTTTCTTCAGGTTCTCAGGTATCTCGAGACCATAGAGGTGCTGGTAGGCCAGCTGGGTATGACTCTCCACGGCACCCTGATCGGCCAGCTACTGAAACCAGTAAGCGGCCAGGCAATCATTTTTCAATACCTAACCTATGTTGGGGACGCTTTAGCGTCAATGCACCCGTTGGAGACGTGCCACTGCGCTGCAATCTGCCAGTGGCGGCGAGCCGCTTCTTCATGGACAACCGTTTCCAGCAGATCATTTCGGCCATGAATGAACGCTGCTACCGCAGCGGACAAGATTGTTACCATGATGCAGCCTGCATCATGTGACCTCTGGAAAGTTGAAACGGTACTGGTGCCGTCCGCCACAGTTCGTGCACTCATTAAGAGAACAGATTTCAGCTTACTGCCGAAAATCAGGTCTCAGACAAGATCGACCCTCGCTCAACTGGACGTCCTGTAAGCTGAAACGGCCCATGCCTGTTCGCCGCGCGTTCGTTATAACTCCGCAGACCACCGGATCACCTGTCGTGAATTCCTGGAAAACGCTTACGCTCGACCCGGTTCGTGTTCCGCGCTTGGAGCTGGCGGAATCGATTGCCGAGCACATGATGCGCACCCTGTTCGGAGGCACGCCAGTCATCGTGACGGCGTGGCAGAACAAGCGCCTGCACGGCATTCCACACCCTGATCAGGTGATCACCGATCAGCTGGAAGACATTCTCGAACGACAAATCGGCCTGCCGGGCCGGCCACCTCGCTCAGTCAATCCGAACAACGGGCGATATGCAGGACTGGAGAAGCTCGACCATCTGGAAGGGTTCGTCGCTGAACACCTGTGGCACCTCGCTACTGACCATCATGTTTACGGTGGTCCTTACCACCGCGTTCATCCGATCAGTTTCCGGGTCACGGACAGTGGGGCGGATGGGTTCGTGATCTTCGAGCCAACGCCAGGGCAACTTCACTACCGCTTGTGGGAAATCAAGAAGAACTCAACAGGAAGGAACCCACGCCCGACGGCTGTTGACGCCTGCGAACAGCTCACTAAGAACGCCACTTACTATCTTCAAGAGATTTCTAAGGTTGGAGAACATGAAAGCAGTCCAGCACTCAAAACGTTCTACTCTCAGATTGTCTTTCACTGGCGCCAACAACAGCCTGAAGCCAATGCTGGAGTTGCTTTGGTAGTTGATCAGGGTCGAGCAGGTGGAAATCCGTTCGATATACTCGGATCTTCACATCTGGCAGCGCTGGCAGGTCAGGATCGGCTCCACGGGCTTCAGATTGAGGTGCAGGACGTACGAGCGCTCGCAGAGGATGTCCGGAGGGTGATGTGGAACGGACTTTAAACCTTGAGCTGCTCCGTACCCTGATCGGGGACGGTAACGATCTGCTCCTTCCCTCGCCGGAACGTCTGATCGAGGTGATGGCCTTCAGTGAGATGGGCCTCATCACCAGGGAACGCCGGGAGAACGACCTAGAACTGCTGGAACTCACCGGCTGGTATCTCTTCGGCACAGCGTCGTCTCGCTTGGCCCCGGAGGTTTATTCCGTGGCCTTGAGACGGCAGGCGTTTCAGGTGGCCGGGCATCTGCTCGATCTGACCCTGCGAACCGCGCAGGAACTTACCGAGCTGCGCCGGGCTCAGTTATGTTTCGCTGTCCAGATCGCTTCTCTACGCGGCGATTTGCATCCAAACGCCCTGGCCATCTACCGTAAGGCATACCCTGCAGAGTGGACCCCGCCGTCGTTACTCGGCGAACCAGCTATCGCAGCGTTGAGTTGCGCTATTCGACTGCTTGCGGGCCGAATCAAGTCGGTCAGGCATCAGCTCGCACTGACTGACCGGGAAATCCAGCGGTTACGCAGACGCTGGGGTGTTGAGACGCTCAGCAGCACTTTGCTGGGCAGTGCTTCCGAAATCTGCCTGGGGTTAAAGGATCTGCTGTTCTTTCAGCAGGAGGGAGACCGTGACCGACTCGAGCAAGCTCGAAGCCATTTCCGGCGTGGAGCAGAAGAGGCATTCGGCGACCGGGTCTCGAAATGGACGGCCTCTCATCTACTCGACCTGAGCAACGACCTGGAGCGAGCCAGCCCATGGACGGTGCTCCCCCCAGATGTCCCTGACCGCGTGAAACTGGCCTTCACACGTCAGGAACCGCAGATTCTGGCCCTCTGGCCACCGCAGGTAGAGTTTCTTGGTGGGCAGCACGGACAGTTGTTCGATCTGGACACGAAACGCGTGTTTCTCGCGTCGCCCACCAGTGCTGGGAAGACCCTCCTGGCGCAGGTGCTGGTAGCGTCGCATCTCGGCGCGGGTGGCAGGGGCGCCTGCTTTGTGGTGCCTACACGCAGCCTCAGTGCGGAAGTCAGCCGTCACCTCAGAAAACGGCTGCAGCGCCTGGGCGTCCGGGTGACGCAATCCGAGCTTCTCACCGATGATGAACCATTGACGGAGACGCAGGAAGGGCAAGTCATCGTCATGACTCCAGAAAAGCTTAGTTTTTTGCTGCACCGTGACCCGGAGCGGGTGCTGAACGCCTTCGAACTTTTCGTGTTCGATGAAGTGCACAACGTCGGGGACGGGTCGAGAGGCTGGCTGCTCGAATCATTGATCACCTTTCTCCACGACGCCACAGTGACGTCCAGTCACCGAATCATCCTGATGTCTGCGGCCATCGGTAACAAAAATCACTTCGTCCACTGGATGACACTGGATGACAGATCCCCCTACTCCAACGTGGACAGCGTGCATGAAGAATGGCGCGGGCCGAGACGGATCACCGCCGTGTACCGAACGAGACCGTACAGTGACTACTCCACTCGACCTGTAAAAGGGAAAACAGCTGTTCGCAAGGTGCAGGACCTTCAGGGCTCTTTGTTTTCCCCCCTGTTCGGTCGACTGCTATTGACTGAGCCAGTCGGTAAGTTGGTGCTTCGA
>Ga0160428_1002790_pt1 | contig 10055 bp, 10 predicted proteins | sample SolpanmetagenomM_FD_108198 | JGI IMG/M metagenome (GOLD analysis project Ga0160428, IMG submission 108198) | Solar panel surface microbial communities from Lawrence Berkeley National Laboratory, California, USA - M | ecosystem: Engineered > Built environment > Solar panel > Unclassified ...
AGTGGTTGGTTGAGGTTTTCATGGGCGTTCCGCAGAAGGGATGGGAGACGCTTGGGTTGAAAAGGTCAAGGGTCGGCATGTCGAGGTTGCACTCGAGCGAGAAGAATGCATGCTTGATGTGAGGTGTGACGGCGAAAGGCTTTAGCATAAATGAAAATATTGAACTTTCCTCGGATGAGAGATCCTCTATATCTGCAGGTTTCATGTCTACATTCGTCGCATCCAACACTTACTGTGCGTCAACTTGACGGGATCTTTGCGCTCAAAGAAGAGCATGTAAGTGGGAGGCAACTGAAGAAGTGAGATGAGTTTTATTGAAACTTGCAATGCTAGCTATTTGCTGTCCTCATTCTACGTCTCCTGAACTACCCCGATCTCGCCCCGCTTGCGTTTATCATGAGGAATCGTTTACCGTCAAGCTCCACCCATCATCAATCATAGCTCGTCCCCGATCATCTGCCGGTCTCGTCCAACAGGTCATTCTCATATCTCTTTCTATGCGGTCTCTCCTTAATCAGATCGCGCCATATGAGCCCAGATCAGCCACCTCCTTCAAACAGACAGCCGCTGCAACGTAAGCAAAGCTCCTAAGATTGCCCACGCCATACACAAAACGCCCTTCCTCGAGCACAGCAATTGCGAGGCAAGCGATGCTTCTTTCAAGTGTTTCGGTCTGTCCTTCGTAGTCGGTAACGGAATCGTTCTCGTCAGCTACTTCACCATGCTGGATCCAGTTTACGTGGAACGTAGCACGCCGCTCGAAGTCACTCTTCATCGAAGCTGCCATGTCACGAGTGCGTTTGTTTGGAAGGCCTCCGAGTCGACCCAAGATGGTCCCTGAAATAACCTCCAACTCCGAAAGAGGCAAACGGTGGTGCGGCGAATATTGATGCATGACATCCGCAAGCATATCTTCATAAGAAGAGCGAATCTCCCTTGCCATGGGGACGAGGTGGTTCCATTGAATATATGCGACACGCTGTTTAACGTGTGCCCAGATCTGTGTTAAGAGTGTTTGTGACCCCTCTGGGGTGTTATTCGGCGTGAGGTGGCTGTGCATATTCTTGACGAACTGGGTTTCGTCAATGGCGCGGTAGAGTTTTCCTAAGATCTTTGTACTTCGGTAGTACAATGGACGTCTTCGGTCAGGATCAAGGGCGTGAACAGCATCAAAGTCTTCGTGTTCGAGCGGATCAATTTCTTCAAGATTGACACCCTCCGCGTCGACGATGAGTCGTGGTGCATGCGCCATGAAATCGGGCTTGGCACTGGTTTGAAAGCCTTTTGGGAAAAGTTTCATATCAACCTAGCACAAGTCAATTAGATACCTTAAAAGCAGCACTAACAACTTGCATACCGCAATGCCAGTCTTGGAGTAGTCCACAGCAGTAGACGCCATTGCAGCAAGCTGGAGACATGGTGCACTGAATGTGCCCTCTTTACACTGATCAGCAGCTTGCATATGGCTGTTTGAAATATACCCCAGCTGATCTGTTTCCATGAAGGTAACAAAGAAATCGGTCATGTCCCTGGTATCCACCGGGCGACCAATGTCGATAGCTTCCTGCCTTAGGTATTCAGCAGGAGTTGATATCTTTTTCGGCCACAAGGTTTCGTCTAATATGACATTGAATAGGTCTCCATCTACCAGATGTTAGTCGAAGACTTTCAATCGGTCGAAAGTGGCGTGACTTACCAAGATCTCCACCTGACAATTGGTTAGGCAAATCTCGCTTGCCCTGTTGACTGAAGATTACGCAGTTATTGAGGTGAATGTTCATAGACCTAAGTGGAATTGCTACACCATCAACAACACGAATGTCCCCAGGATGTAGTGCTGGTGCGCGTGTGATGATCACCGGCCCTACCACCACCTCTCTGTGGCCGAGCTTGTTTTGGATTATGACATGCACTTGGTTCTCAAGAAGGACTCCAGTCTCATCTGCAACTCCGTATAAGGTATATGCCTTCGGCAATGGTATCCTTCCACGGTGCTTGATGTCTCTTAAAGACACGGATGCCGCAACTTCCACTATTTGGCGAAGGAACTGGTTGTGTTGGAAGTTGAGGCCAAGGTTGTCTAGCATCCTGATGAGAGAAGAGACTCTTGCGGCGGAACCGATGGTCTGCATTTCAAGAAAGTTCGCCGCGTTAACAGGAGATTTTGTCATCAGCTCCAGCATTTTCACAGCTTGTTGTTGTAGTTCGAGAAAGACTTCATCTGGAACTCCCAGATCTTCGAAAATTTTAATGAACTGACGATTCAGATAACAGGGAAGGGGTTTGAAAGCTGCACCGCAGATCTCGAGGTTGGAATCTTCCGAGTCAAACTTGACCATGGAGTCACGCAAGCATAACTTTTTTCCAGTGAGTCTCGAGTCTAAAACTAGCATACCCTTGGCGCCTCCATACCGGATTTGCAGAAGTGTTGCATTGTGCCTACGCGTCCGTGTAAATTCCATCCAAACATCAAGGAGAAGGTCTTGCGATATAGTGCCAACACCGTCCGTGAAGCAATATCCGTTTCTCTTGACGTCTGGCATTTGAATGACTGTTGTATCAGACTGGACTTTGATGGTGTCATTGGCATCCGAGAAGGTTTGACCAATTCTTGCAGCGCATTTGGCCGGCGACTTGATCTTTGCGAAATCTCCCAACCGACGGATCACTTCCTTTGCGTGGACTAGTTCCCCGTTCTCAATGAAAGGAGCCATGAACCAGCACTGGCGCGCACGTAAGGAAGAGTGAGAGAAACCGAGGAAGGTATACATCCGGCCGGCAACTTTGATTGAACCGTTCATGACATCTCGGAATCTCTCAAAGATACTGTATCGCGATGTTCCGGGATCCGTTCGAACTGGACCCCCATCCTCGTCGGAGAAATCCACTCGAAGGAAATAGTCGGTATGCTCAAGATATTGACGCAATACACGATTCTTGGTCTCTAAACCGGGGCCCTCCAGCCAGGTCCCAGTGGGTGTCACGTTGACATGATGGATCAGTGCTAGTTGACTATGCCTGTGGACAATTTCGTACATCGATCCGTAGTATTCGAATTCTTCCGTTGCATAGTGTTTGATGGCGGCACCCAGTGCTTCCGGACTGTAAACAGATGCGTTTTGCTCAGGTCCTGGATATGGTAGTGTTCTGCTTAGGTTTCTTATACCTTCCGCGATCGAACTTTCCCGAATTGAAGCGATCCTTGTCATTGCTTGAATGTGGGGAAGCAACTGAAGGACCTTTGCAGGTGGCAGTATCCCATTAGTGGCTAACTTTTGGAGTTGAAAACTGATTGTCCAGGGCAATGAAAAATTGGCTTGAAGATGGTCCTCCAACTTCCTCGTGTTCGTGTCAACGTTCTGAGTAGACACCCTCATAGTTGTTTGCCATGAGAGATGACTTGGAGCTCCGTGCGTGACAGCTAGGTGTTTGGTGATATCATCGATGCCAGCCGCATCAATAAGCTGGAATCGATAGACAAGACAGCTTCCTGCGGAAGACGAATGAGCGGTTCCAAGATTACAGACTCTAGACTTTTTATTCTGCTGTTGTGCGAAGCCACCACCCGGAGTCAGACTAAGGTTGTTCATGGCACCGCTTAAGTCAATTTCCGAAACGTAGAACGAAGGAGCTTGAAGCAGGTTCAAGGTTACACTGGGAAGCTGACGGGTACCAGTAAAGATTCCATTTACCGAATCATACGGGATATCAAGGCGGATCTCCTTTGGCTCTCTGTCGTTGGGTTTGAGGATGATAACAAGACTTTTGCGACCCAATATGAAGGAGCCCTGACGACTATCAGAGTATGACGGAAAAAATGTCAGGCTGCCCTGGCGGTAATCCCAGAATCCGCAATGAAGTGACACTATGGGGAACGAGAACAACCGTGATCCAGCGACCGCCGGTAACTTGCTTTTGTGAGTCGCCCTTTGTTTGCGGTGAATGTTTTCCTCAACAAGCCCTTTCAGGACGAATTCGTCGGGCACCTTGGTCCCAGGCAAGAAACGTAGTGTGCTCCCATGGAAGACTAGCTGTGACTCTTTTCTGAAATTGTTGCTGTGGTGGTTGAGGAAGTTTCGGCCTAGCTCTGCTTCCAGAACGGTGATGAACGCAAACGGTTTTCCTTTCGGCTTGTTGCAGGTGAAAGTGTGGATATCGGAGGCAGCCAGCGGCTTCTTGAGAAATTCACGCAGCTGATTGAAGCTGCAGTGCTGTGGGACGTTCTTGACGAAGATATCCATGATGAGCTTACAGGAGATGTCCTCGGAGGTGGAATAGCATAGATTGTTTACTCTATTGACAAATCCAGAGCTGACTCACTTCTCATATGGCGTAAGGTAGAGCGAGCGGCGTAATCAACAGAGCAATCCACTCTGCCGCTTGGGCGTGGGTGCTATCTGTTTTGCAGCGAGCTGTGACAAGGCCTGTGTAGAGGAAGGAAAGGTCTGTGAACGAGAACGGTAGACATAGGATCTAATGGCGCGACTTTTGACGCGTCTTTCACGTTCGATCAAACAACGAACAGCCTAACAAATGGACTCTGTTGGTGTGAAAGCAAACACAGAGCAAGTCTCAAGATTTGTCTTGTGAAGGAAATCAGCGGGTTTGGTCTTGCTCTGCCTCACCATGAGACAAACACCTGGCAAGAATCCCCCTTTGAGTGACGCTTCTTGCAGGCACTTGTTGTCTTGTTCGTACTTTGAACGTGGTTTTACTGCACTGCAAGCAAACGACGCGCCGCATTGCGGGGTCCCTTGCATTCATCTGGCGATAGTGTATAGTACCTGGAGACAAGCCAAAGGCAACCCTGATGCATGGAATACTGCAAAGCAAACACATGTCATGTTACACTGACGGAAGGGACGACCCCAGCGCGTCCTTTAGACTTTGAGACGTCATTACATCGTATCTGGTATCACTACACTACATGCGCAACTATTGTACGTACATGGACTCTGACGAAATCTCGACCCACGTCACTCCATGTTGGTAGCTCCTTCAACAACGCCCACGATATTGTAGCGCTTGCTGAAGAACGTGTACCAATCGTTGAGCGTATTCTTCTCCGATTCCGGGAGATCCTGCCATTCCGGACTGATGTCTTCGACTTTCAGGCTCGTCTTCGCAAGCGCGCGGGAGGCATCATGACCGGCGAATACTACGGTGGTCGGTCAACCAAGACAACAAACCACTTAGACACCCTCGACGAGGCAGATCCATACCTTTGTACCCTCCTGACGGACTATATGCTTTATTCCCTGTTACATCGAACACCTTTCCCTGCATCCGTATCAACATCTGACATGCGCCGACTTGAGACAGACCCATCTACCTTGATCGCGACTAGTGTGGGATATTCATCGGACGAGCCTAGTAATTCCGTAAGCCAGTGTTCTTGCGCACCGCTGTCGACCGCGGTGCCTCCGAAGCGCTCTTCTGCAGGATATTTCCATTTACCGTCACACTTGGCCAGATAGTCCACTGAGATAGGGTCGTCCTTTGGGGGGTTCAGGTTGACTGGCGTCTTGGGTTCGAAGCGTCCGGACATATTGTGCTGATGATGAGCAATGCAGTTGATGTCATTGGATTAAGAGAGGACGAAGGATACGGTACCTAGGTACCTCAGCACGGCCGAGGCACGTTGGTGCACGTGATGCTCCAATGAACGTCTCAACGCCCAATCGGGACGTGAAGTTCTGGCACGGAAACACAGCCAATCATCCCAAGACACAATGCATGTGCCAAGTAGCGTCCTTCTTGCTGCTTCGTGGGTGGTCTCGACGAGTGCTCGCGAGATCGTATTTCCACCCGTTGCGGCATATGGCGCAGCACTTCAAGCTTCTCTAAGTGGCCAGCTTGAAGACATCGATGTTGCAACCGGCAGCGCCTTTGTCGGTCTTTCAACATTTGCAAACCTGCCCTATGTGCATTGCCTGTCAGCAGATAAAGACATAGAGAAATATGACATCGCCTTCCTGGGCGCTCCGTTCGATACAGGCGTCACCGCAAGGCCAGGCGCACGCTTTGGCCCACGAGGTATTCGCGCAGGCTCGGTCAGAATGTCGGCCGATTTCGCATGGAGTGTATACACCGGCAAAAACACGTTCAAGCAATGGGCTAAAATCGTTGACTGCGGGGACGCTCCCCTTACGGTTTTGGATAACACACTTGCTCTGAAGCAGCTGGATAAGGCCCATCAGGTCATCTCCAACCGCGCTGGGAATTCCAGCGAGTTTTCCACCCCACGAATTGTCATGCTTGGAGGCGACCATACCACTACGTTGTCGGCACTACGGTCCACGTTCAAGCATTGGGGTCAAGTCAGTGTGATCCACTTTGATAGTCATATTGACACTTGGGACCCAACTGTTCTGGGTGGTGGCATCTCACACTACGCTGGCATCAACCACGGAACATTTCTGCACTTGGCTCACGAAGAGGGTCTCATCAAGAACACATCAATTCATGCGGGCATACGAGCGCCTCTGGCCAGACGCAAGGGTGACCTACGAAATGACGTACGTTGCGGCTTTGATATTGTCAGAGCCCGTGACATCGATCGCATCGGTGTCTCTGGAGTAATTGAGCGGCTGAAGCAGAGAGTTGCTGGTAGCAAGGTGTACATCAGCGTGGATATTGATGTTCTGGACCCAGCTTATGCACCAGGTTAGTATTGATTGGTGTGTCACGTTGCCTGCTGACCCTGAATTATAGCTACCGGAACCCCTGAAGTGAGTGGGTGGTCTACGCGTGAGTTGATCTCTATATTGGATGGGCTCGAGGGTTTGGAGGTTGTGGGTGCGGATGTTGGTACGTTGAAATACCCCACGCTGTCGCAAGCAGGTCTAACTCTCAAATAGTCGAAGTGGCCCCGATATACGATAACCCTGGAGAGATAACCACTCTCGCAGCTTCGGAGATTGCATACACACTGATGTCTTTGATGGTCAAGAAGCCAGTGAAATCAATGATTTAGGTCAGATTCGGACAGTTCTTATCTCAACACTTTGAACTTTCTGTTACAGAGTATTTCGAACACAGCATTATCGAGAACTCCACAAAATGTATAAACTGTAAAGAGGAGTTATGGCAGACCTTTCCCAGAATTCACCGCATTCGCCAGCTGTGACGTGTTCGGCCTATTCTCAGCATACCTCTCGTAGCTATCGAGGTATAACGAATCATCGCTCGTCGTAGCCTTGACGCATTCGGCATTTTCAATGGCGTCAACCCACTTCGCCCACCTGCTCCCAGGCTCAGGGTCCGGCCAGGAACGATATGGCTTCAAGACCCGGCCCAGCCGAACAACCCAAGGCGCAATCTGCACGTCCACAAACGACATGTCAGGCCCTAAGAAGAACGGACCGGTTTCGTCGGCCGCCTTGACTAGTGTAGCGATGTGTTCTTTCAGTTCTGACGCTTCCTCAACCTGCTTGGCCTCTTCCTGGGCTTGTAGAAAGTGGTAAAACGAAGGAATCAGCTTGCGGTTGATGTGATCGGCCCATAAGCGAGAATGTGCTCGGGTTTGAGCGGACTCGGGAAGAAGGTGGGGTCCTTGCTTGAGGTCTTCGAGCTGTAATCGTTATGTCAGCGAGGTTGTTTGAGGTACTGCAGTACTGCAGGGGCACCAACATATTCCATCAAGACGGTGCTTTCGTGAGAGGACCAGGAGCCATGGCGCAGCGCAGGCACAAGACCGCGCGGATTCACGTCAAGCAAAGCTTTGGGCTTCTTGTATGGATCCACCTCGATGTATTCGTACTCCAGTTTCTTGAACTCCAGAGAAATCCACACGCGCTGCACGAAGGGGCTACACTAGTATTAGTATGGAACGCATCTACATGGGCCTTTGTGCGCACCAAAAGCAGCCGCCGTAGAGTTTTAGGTCGTGTTCTTGGGAATGCTTGTTTGCTGTCTCCAAGGCCTTGCCTGTGGCCTTCTTGTGGTACGTCTTCTTCTCGGACTGCTTGTCGGCATTCTTGTCGGTCATCGTGACGGGATTGTGTGCTGTCGTGGAGAAGCGTAGGTCGAGTCTTCGAGGCGCGCTTAAGAAGACTCTTGAGAGATTGAGCAGGTGAAGGCTAGAACAGATTCGTCTCGGATTGTAGCAGAACATGCGACGGATGCGGATTGCCGTTGGCGGCCGGCCTCCGAGGTCGACTTTTGACGGCGATGACGTGAGAGTTTGCCCCGCAATGCGGGGTGCAATCAACGAGTCAGCGACATCGATGGATTGAGTGACTGGGACTGGGTTGACAGCATAAACAAATATAACAACACTCCTCTTCGCGTGATTGACTGTTGCTCAGACAACATATGCATGCAGATGGGACGTCAGTGGCTGCAACGAGTCCGCAATAGATGCCCTACGATATAGAGCTGGCAAGCAGAGGAGATCTAAGATATCTACAGCATCAGCCAGAACGCAATCTCGCTCTGCATGGCCAGCGCGCAAACCCGAATAAGACGTGACATAAGTTGCCGGATTGGACATGATCTCCTTGAAGAAGCCCTACATAGCATCTGCGCACAACCCATGTCCTCACATTAAGCGCTTGCTCTGTCCTATCGAGGGTTCACGCTGATACTTGTTCGTCCATTCAACGGACGCCATTGAAGGAATCCGACTACTACTGTATCGTGGAGGAGTACATATGTGTATGTTTGAGACCACTATCAAACTTAAAAGCACTCTTGACCCTGATGTCACGGCACACAAACTGCTTCAAACTGCTTTGGCTTGCGTCCAGAAAGAGACCGGCTAGTAGCCTTTTTGAACGCTCTTTAGCATCACGTCTGGGATGGCACGGCGCCCCTCTCTGAATTCTATCAGTTTCAACGTATCAAGATCTTCATCGAGTCCGCGCGTGACTCTGTCTGCTTGATCGTCTAAGTCATAACAAGCTCATCGCAGTACAGCGATGACGCAGAGAACGTGGTACATCCCATGTTCCAAGTCGTGAGGAACAATTTCAATCCGGTGATGTGTATGACTTCTAGTACTTCTGCATGCCAAAGCGAGCTTGTAAGCTTTCACATAAAGTGAAGTTGGAGTCTCAAGATTGCAGCGGTGTTCGGGCCGAAGGTTCTTCCGACACCGCGAAAATCACCAAAGGCTTCGCGCAACACAACGCATCACAGCAGACAACTTTCTCAAGCCCATTCAGTGATAAACATGGCGGACACATCGTATGAGCTACTCTCCTCACCTCTGCGACTTCGAACTAACCGAAAAACAGACCATCAAACACCCTTGTGGGCGTGCAAGTCGAGGCACTGGTGCGCTTAACTCAACACGAAGCCTGGCATTCAAGATGCTAACATACAGCAGGTGGTCATGAAAATGATCAAGCACTGTTCGCAAACCCACCCGACTACCGCGACTGGATCACTCGTTGGTATGGACATGAATGGCACACTTCAAGTCACGAATACTTTTCCTTTCCCGACGATCGACACCTCCAACATCGACTCCCACCAAGACTCTGCGCGTGATGTGGCGGCAGCAGCTCCCCGATCAAAAGCGAACGCGTTATACCAAAACGAGATGATCAAGTTCCTACGGGAGGTCAACGTGGATGCAAACAACGTCGGGTGGTACACCAGTACCAGCATGGGCAACTTTATCAACTCCAACTTGATCGAGAATCAATTCTTCTATCAGAAGGAGCTCAATGAGCGAACTGTCGCCTTGGTGTACGACGTCGGCCGAAGTGTGCAAGGAAGCCTCAGTCTACGCGCTTTCCGACTATCTCCGATGTTCATGGCGGCGTACAAGGAGGGAAAATTCACCGTTGAAACGTAGGGACTCAAGGCTTCTGATAGTGAAGTGCGTGATACTAACGCTATGCAGTCTCCAAAAGAGCAACCTCCGGTACCAAGACATTCTCACGGAGCTTCCAGTCACCATCCACAACTCACACCTTCTTACGTCGTTCTTACACCAACTTCCTGCCGCTCCCCCCAAAACCGCACCCGAGTTTCCTACTACCCTTGCAGCACTCAACGCCTCTGCAGCTGCACGACAGGTGCCTCTGTATCCCAACTTCGAGACC
>Ga0160428_1002791_pt1 | contig 10050 bp, 8 predicted proteins | sample SolpanmetagenomM_FD_108198 | JGI IMG/M metagenome (GOLD analysis project Ga0160428, IMG submission 108198) | Solar panel surface microbial communities from Lawrence Berkeley National Laboratory, California, USA - M | ecosystem: Engineered > Built environment > Solar panel > Unclassified ...
CCGATCACCAGCGTATACACCGGCAACCGCGCCGAACAGGTCATCAGCGGCGCGATCAGGATGGTGGTGAGCCGGTCCTTCTCGTCCTCGATCGTGCGAGTCGCCATGATGCCCGGAATCGCGCAGGCAAAGCTCGACAGGAGCGGAATGAACGCTCGCCCCGAAAGCCCGACGCTCGCCATGATCCGGTCCATTAGGAACGCCGCGCGGACCATATAGCCCGATGCCTCGAGCACGAGGATGAACAGGAACAGGATCAGGATCTGCGGCAGGAACACGATCACCGCGCCGACCCCTGCGATCACCCCGTCGGTGACGAGCGAACGCAGGATCGAATCGGGCACGTCCGCCTTGATAACGTCCTCGAGCGTCTTGAACCCCGCATCGATCGCATCGGCGGGAATCGTCGCCCAGCTGAACACCGCCTGGAACATCACGAACAGGATCGTGAACAGCAGGATCAGGCCGAACACCGGATGCAGCGCGACCGCATCGAGCGCGTGCGTCCAGCGCCGCACGGGTGCCTCGGACACGGTCGCCGCGGTCGCGATCTGGCGCGCGCGGCGTTGCAGCGTGACGATGTCCTCGCCGATCGCATGGTTGCTCGGGCGCAGTCGGATCGCGGCATTCGAATCGACGATTCCGGCAAGCAGCGTCTTGAGCTCGTCCAGCCCGCGCCGTCGCACCGCGACGGTCGCGACCACCGGCACGCCCAGTTCGGCGGACAGCTTCTGCGGGTCGAGCGTCAGCCCGTCGCGCTCGGCGAGATCGAACATGTTGAGCGCGACCACCACCGGCAGCCCGAGCGCGATCAGCTGGAGCGCGAAGCGCAGGTGATTGTCGAGGTTGGAGGCGTCGAGCACCACCACCAGCGCATCGGGGAGGCGCTCGCCGGTCTGCGTGCCGGTGACGACGTCGCGCGTGACGCGCTCGTCGGGGCTTGAAGGATCGAGGCTGTACGCACCCGGCAGATCAACGAGGTCGACCGTCCGCCCATCCGCGAGCGCGAGCTTGCCCGAATGGCGCTCGACCGTGACGCCGGGATAATTGCCGACCTTCTGGCGTGCGCCGGTCAGCGCGTTGAACAGCGCGCTCTTGCCGGCATTGGGATTGCCGACCAGCGCCACGAGGGGCGTGGCGGTCATTGCTGTGGGGGCACTTATTGCGTGACGGGCGATACGAAGATCGTGCTGGCGACCGCGCGACGCAACGCGACGGTCATGCGACCGATACGGCACGCGATCGGCCCCTTGCCGAGACTGGCGCGGTGGAGAACCTCGATCCCGACGCCCTCATCGAACCCGAGTTCGCGCAGACGGCGCGCTTCGGGAGTCGACAGATGCGACCAGTCGATCGCGGCAACCGTCGCGACCTGCCGATGCGGCAGCGATTCGAGGCTCAGTGGCAGCTTCACGGGATTGGACATGTCCATGCTGCGAGTGATTATCAATAACGGTCGGGAAACGCCAGCACTAAATGCGAGCGGTTCGCAGTTTGTCGCATTCGCACGGCGGGATGACGCAGCCACACGCGGTTACGGCACGCCCCAAAAGCTGCCGTCATGCTGAACGCGTTCCAGCATCCACCGCGCCGCACCGGCTGGCCGGACTTGTTGAGGGCTGGATCCTGAAACGAGTTCAGGATGACGGACGGGTGGGGAGAACGCCCGCACGTAGTCGGAAACGACGCCCGTCTACCCGAGATCACACCGCCGGATAGCGCAGCCGCCCGACAAACCGCGACAAGCTCGGCCGCAATTCGGATTGCCCGACGAAGCGGCTCTTGATCCGCTCGAACCGCATGATCCCCCAGATCCGCCGCGCGAGGAACGCGCTGGTGTCGGCATGCCCCTCGCTGTCGTCGTCGAGGAACACCGTCACCGTCGCGGCATAGACCCCCGACAGCAACGTGCGCTTGGTATAATGGTTGTAGTCGGTCGCGGTGTCGCCCGCCGCGCGCCACATCACGTCGGCGGCATGCCAGCCGAGCTTGACCCCGCGCATCGCATTCTGCGGCAAGGCGAGAATCGCAAGCGCACGCCGCAGCGCCTCGCGGTTCGGCGCGACGATGTCGAGCCGCGCCTCGACCAGCGCCGGGATCCGGTCGCGGATCTTCATCGCCATCAGCCGCTCCTGCGGCAGCCGCGCGAGCATCTCGGCGTCGACCTGCGCGAACCACGCTTCGATCATGTCGACCGCGCCGCCCGGAAACGCCAGCCGCGCGACGTCGCGATCGACGCCCGCCTGATCCGCCGCCATGTCACGCGCGGCGTCGCCCCAGCCGTCGAACCCGGCATTGTCCGCGATCGACGGCGCAAGCGCCGCGCGGATTTCGTCGAGCGTCGCATCGGCGAGGCGGTTGACGGGAACGGATGCTGGGACGGGGAGCGGGATCGGATCGGCCATGCGCCCTATCTAGCCCCGCGCGCGGCGGCTTACCAGCACCAGCGCGACCGCGACGAGCGATGCGCCGAACAGGTCGGCAAGCCCGAGCTTCTCGCCATAGACGGTCCACCCGATCGTCGCCGCGACCACCGGCTGGACCAGCAGCGCAAGCCCGACGACCAGCGGCGGCAGCTTGCCGAGCGCGAAGATCATCAGCCCCTGCCCGATCACCTGGCTGACCAGCGCGAGCCCGATCAGCGGGCCCCAGTGCGTCGGCCACATCTGCTCGCCGAGCAGCTGTGCGAAGATCAGCAATGGGAGGATGCTCGCGATCGTCGACAGCGCAAGCGCGGGGATCGGCTGCATCGTCGTCCGCGCGCGCGCCATCAGGATGAAATAGGCGGTGTAGAGAACGCCCGCGAGCAGGCAGAGCATGTCGCCCGCAAGGTTGCGCGGGTCGAGCTGGTACGACCGCCCCATCAGCAGCGCCGCGCCGACCGTCGCGAGCAGCAACGCGATTCCCTGGATCCGCGTCGGCCACGCGCGCGCGACGAGGAAGCCGTAGATCGGGAACATCAGGATCGCGCAATTGCCGAACAGCGTGGCGTTCGCCAGCGTCGTGCGCAGGATGCCGAGGTGCCAGCTCCCGAGGTCGGCGGCAAAGCAGATCCCGCCGAGCGCGATCATCCCCCACAGCAGCCGGGACAAATTGGCACCCGACGGCCCGAACGGTCGCCACCCCGTCGCCAGCGCGGCCCCCGTCAGCAGCGGCGCGGCAAGCGCGATTCGCCAGAACGCCGAGGACACCGGCCCGACATCCGCCAGCCGGACGAACCACGGCCCGAACGCGAGCGCGACATTGGCCAGGACCACCGCGACGATCGCGAACGCGGTCGGCTCGACCGGAGTTTTGGTGGCCACAGATTTTCTTTCGGACGGGCGCGGGTGCATGCCGCGCTGTAGCTTCCTATCTGTGCTGCGTCACAGCAAAAGGACTTCGCGCATATGCCCAGCCTGTTCGATCCCATCCAGCTCGGTGCGATCCACGCCCCCAACCGTATCCTGATGGCCCCGCTGACGCGCGGCCGGTCGACCAGAACGTTCGTCCCGACCGAGATCATGCAGGACTATTACGAGCAGCGCGCGAGCGCGGGCCTGATTATCACCGAGGCGACCGGGATCAGCCGCGAGGGTCTAGGCTGGCCGTTCGCGCCGGGTCTGTGGAACGACGAGCAGGTCGACGCCTGGAAGCCGATCACCGAGCGCGTCCATGCAGCGGGTGGCCGGATCATGGTGCAGCTTTGGCATATGGGCCGGCAGGTCCATTCCTCGGTGATCGGCACCCAGCCGGTATCGTCCTCGGCGACCGCGACCGCGGGCCAGGCGCATACCTATGACGGCAAGCAGGACTTCGAGACCGCACGCCCGCTCGAACTGTCCGAGATTCCCCGCCTGATCGACGATTACGCACTGGCAACGCGCAACGCGATCGCCGCCGGGTTCGACGGTGTCCAGATCCATGCCGCCAATGGCTATCTGATCGACCAGTTCCTCCGCGACAACGCCAACTTCCGTGAGGACGCCTATGGCGGCTCGATCGAGAACCGCATTCGCCTGCTGCGCGAAGTGACCGAGCGCGTCGTCAGCGTTGCGGGTGCCGACCGTACTGCGGTGCGTCTGTCGCCCAACGGCGATTCGCAGGGTGTCGACGACAGCAACGCGACCGGCCTGTTCACCGCCGCCGCCAAGGCGCTCGACGAGATCGGCATCGCCTTCCTCGAGCTGCGCGAGCCCGGCCCCGACGGAACCTTCGGCAAGACCGAGGTGCCCAAGCAGTCGCCCGAGATCCGCAAGGTGTTCAAGAACCCGCTCGTGCTCAATTCGGATTACACGACGGTCGCGGAGGCGCAGGCCGATCTCGATTCGGGCGTAGCCGATGCGATCGCCTTCGGGCGCACCTTCATCAGCAACCCCGATCTCCCCGAGCGTCTGCGCACCGGCGCACCGCTGGCGAAGGACGATGCCAAGACCTGGTACAGCCAGGGGCCGGAGGGGTATATCGACTACCCCGCGCTCCAGAAGACCGACGCCTGAGCGTCACGGGACGACCGCCATGCCAGCGATGGCGCGGCGGTCGTCTCCCGTTCACGCGTTCCCGTCGATCCGATACGCCCGTCGCACCAGCCCGCTGGTCAGTTCGTGCGCGAGATCGGCGGCTTCCCAGTCCGCGATGCGGTGTTCCGCCACAAGCCGCGCCAAAAAGCCGCAATCCACTCTCCGGGCGACGTCATGTCGTGCTGGAATCGACATAAACGCGCGCGTATCGTCGTTGAAACCGACGGTATTGTAGAAGCCCGCGGTCTCGGTCGTCGTCTCGCGGAAGCGGCGCATGCCCTCGGGGCTGTCATGGAACCACCACGCCGGCCCGAGCTTGAGGCACGGATAATGCCCCGCAAGTGGCGCCAGTTCGCGCGCATAGACGCTCTCGTCGAGCGTGAAGAGGATGATCGACAGATCGGTGCTCGTCCCGAACCGGTCGAGCAAGGGCTTGAGCGCGTGGACATATTCGGTCCGCACCGGGATATCCGCGCCCTTGTCGCGCCCGTGTGTCGCAAAAAGACCGGCATTATGATTGCGGAACGAGCCCGGATGGATCTGCATCACCATCCCGTCCTCGACCGACATCCCCGCCATTTCGGTCAGCATCTGCGCGCGGAACAGCTCGGCATCCGCCGGCGTCCAGCTGCCGCCAACGATCCTGCCGAACAACGCCTCGGCCTCGACCGGAGTCAGGTTCGCGGTCGCCGCGGTCGGGTGGCCGTGGTCGGTCGCGGTCGCGCCCGCCGCACGGAAATCGGCACGGCGCTTGCGATGCGCGGCGAGATAGCCCGACCAGCTATAGACGTCCTCGCCGGTCAGCTCGGCGAAGCGCGCCATCGCAGGGGCGAACTGTTCATGCTCGACGTCGATCACGCCATCGGGACGATAAGTGGTGACGACCCGGCCGTTCCAGCCCGACTCCTGGATCCGGTGGTGCGCGCCGAGATCGTCCTGCGGCCCCTCGGTGGTCGCGAGAAACGCGATGTCGAACCGGTCGAACAGCGCGCGCGGCCGGAACGCCGGGGTGGCCAGCTTCTCGCCGATCGTATCGAAATAGAGGTCGGCGGTCGCGCCCTCGAGCGCGACGTCGAACCCGAACACCTCGGCAAAGACGTGGTCGAGCCACATCTGCGACGGCGTGCCGCGGAACAGCGCAATATGATCCGCAAAAACGCGCCACGCCGCGCGCGGGTCCGTCGCGGGAACGCCCGACCGGCGCGGAATTGCGAGCGCATCGAGCGGGATCCCCTGGCTGTAGAGCATGCGGAAGATGTAGTGATCGGGCGCGAGCAACAGGCCGGTCGCGTCGGTCCACGGTGCATCGTCCGCGAACCAGCGCGCGTCGGTGTGACCATGCGGGCTGACGATCGGTAAGTCGGCGACCCCGGCATACAGCGTCCGCGCGATCGCGCGGGTCGTTGGGTCAGCGGGAAACAATCGGTCGGGGTGCAATTCCAAGCGCCGCGTCATCGTCTTCCTTCCGAACCATTCTCTCGGGGCTCTGGTAAGCACTGGAGCGGCCACGAACAAGTTGCGAGCACCCATTGCGGCAATTGCTACTGGCCTTGGCCATGCCGCCGAGGCTAACGCTGGGATCTCCCGCGTTGGACACTACGGAAGCGACACGATGATGCAGCAAGACCGCCCGCGCCTGCGCTATGCCGCGCTGGATCAGCTATCGTCGTCGATCGCGCGACCGGACCGGCGGACGCCGCCGCCGGTCGGGATCGTCCATTTCGGGCCGGGTGCGTTCCACCGTGCGCATCAGGCAGCCTATGTCGACACGCTGCTCGCGAGCGATCCGACCTGGGGAATTGCTGCGGTCTCACTGCGCAGCAAAGGCACCGTCGCCGACCTCGCCGCGCAAGAGGGGCTGTATACGCTGGCCGTGCGGGACGCCGCGTCCGGACACCGCGTGATCGGTGCGCACAGCGCGTTTCTCGGCCCCGACGATGCCGCGCAGATCCGTACGCTGCTGGCGGCCGCCACGACGCGGCTCGTCACCACCACCGTGACCGAAAAGGGCTATTGCCTCGCCGCCGACGGCAGCCTCGATTTCAACCATCCCGACATCGCGCACGATCTGGCCGGGGCCGAAGTTCCGCGTAGCGTGATCGGCTGGATCGTCGCGGGGCTGGAGGCGCGTCATGCGGCGGGGGAAGCGGCGTTCGTGGTGATGCCGTGCGACAACCTCGCCGACAATGGCGCGAAGCTCCACGCCGCGCTGATCGCTTTTGCGGGCGCGCTCGACCCGTATCTGGCCGAGTGGATCGCGGGCGAAGTGCGCGTGCCCTGCACGATGGTCGATTCGATTACGCCCGCGTCCGACGCGACCCTTTACGACGATGTCGCGGAAGCGTTAGGCGTGGAGGATCGCGCGGCGGTCCAGCGCGAGGCCTTCACGCAATGGGTGATCGAGGATCTCGGCGACTCCGTCTGCGCGGCGCTCGCCAACGCGGGCGCGACGCTGACCGACAATGTCGCAGGCTATGAACAGGCGAAATTGCGGGTGCTCAACGGCGCGCATTCGACGCTCGCTTATGCGGGATTGCTGCGCGGTTCGACCAGCGTGGCAGACGCGATGCGCGATGCGCTGCTCGCCGCATTCGTCGATGCGATGATCCGTGACGAGATCCTGCCGACACTGCCACGCGTCGCCGGGTTCGATCATGACGCTTATCGGCAGCAGATCCTGGCGCGCTTCCGCAACCCGGCGATCGTCCACCGGCTCGACCAGATCGCGGGCGATGGCAGCCAGAAGATCCCGTATCGACTGGGCGACACGCTCGCCTGGCACCGCGCACGCGGGGAGATGCCGCGGCGCGTGGTCGTCGCGCTCGGGTGCTGGGTCGCCTTCCTGATGCAGCGGTCGCGTGGCGGCATCGCGATCGTCGATCCGGCGGGGGCTGCGCTGGCGACCGCGGCCGCCGAGGGCGACGCCGCGGCGGTGCTCGCCCGGCTGGTCGCGGGCAAGCTCGGGTTCGATCCGGCGATGGCGGCGGATTCCGAAGCGATGGCAGCGATCGCGGCGGCGGCGGACGCGGCCTTTGCCGGAACATGGGAAACGGTGCTCGGCTGCGCTAGCGCGCACCCCGCCGCTTGAAGCTCGCGCGCGCGAGCCAGGCACCGAGCGCGAGCAGCACGAGCGGCGTGATCCACAAGGGCGCGGTCAATGCGCTGAACGGCGGATCGTAGCTGATGTAATCGCCGTAACGCGCGATCAGCCAGTCACGGATTTGCGCGGGGCTCTGCCCGCCTTCGATCCGCGTGCGGACGAGCGAGCGCATGTCGCTCGCCATCTCGGCATTGCTGTCTGCGATCGACTGCCCCTGGCATACCACGCAGCGCAGCGTCGCCATCAACGCCTGTGCCTGGGCTTCCTTGGCCGGGTCCTTGAGCTGGACGTTGGCGAGCGGCGCGGGGGGCAGGCTGCTGTCGGCGAAGGCGGGAGATATGAAGAGGAGCAGCAGCAACGCGGCGCTCCCCCGGCGAAGAAGCAAGCTGAGGTCCCTCACTTCAACCCCCGCACCAGCGCGATCAGCCCCGGCACCTCGTCCTCCCGAATGTCGCCAACGTGCTGCTGGACGATCCGCCCACGTCCGTCGATCACGAAGGTCTCGGGCACGCCCGACGAGCCGAGCGCGAGTTGCAACGAACTGGTCTGGTCGTCGCCGATCGCGGCATAGGGATCGCCGTTGCGCGCAAGAAAGTCGCGGATCGCCGCGGGGGTATCGCGGATCGCGACCGCGTCGATCACCACGCCCGCCTGCTTGAGCCGCAACAACTGGGGTGCCTCCGCCACGCACGGAATGCACCAGCTCGCGAAGACGTTGAGCAACCGCGGCTTGCCGGTCGCGAACCGCGCGGTGGCGAGGCCCGGCTTGGTCGGCACGATCGGGGGAAGATCGAACGCGGGCAGCGTCTGCCCGACCAGCGCCGACCGCACCGTGCGGTCGGCGGGCTTATACAGCCCCCAGGCGATCAGCCCGAGCAACGCCAGCGCCACGACGAACGGGATCCAGATCAGCCGCGCGCTCATGCGTAGGCCTCGGCCCGCGTGCGATCGCGGCGTCCGCGCAGCAGCCGTCCGATCAGCGACAGCGCCCCGCCCAGCGCGACCAGCGCGCCACCAAGCCAGATCAGCGTGACGAACGGCTTCCACCACAGCCGCAATTGCCAGCGCCCCTGCGCATCGGGCTCGCCGAGCACGGTGTAGAGTTGCCCGTCCCAGCGCGTCGCGATCGCGGACTCGCTGGTCACGGTGACGGGGTTGGAGAAAAAGCGCGATTGCGGGCGCAGGTAGAACAGGCCGCCATCCGTCCCCCGCCGCGCGCTCAGCCGCGCTTCGATCGCGGACCAGTTCGGGCCGATCACCGGCTTCACCCCGTCGAGCGTCACGGTGTACGGCCCGACTCGCTGCGGCTCGCCGACGCGCGCCGCGACCAAGGTCGCCTGCGTGAATGCGGTATCGCACGCCATCCCCGCAAGGCTCACCGCGATCCCGAGATGCGCGACGACCATGCCGTAGGTGAACAGCGGCGTGCGGCGCAGATTGCGCTTCCACAAGGGCGCGACGCTCGCCGCCGCCAGCCCTGCCGCGAGCGCGAGCCCGAGCAACGGCAGCAACGCGATCCCGCCGGTGGTCGCCGCGACGAGGATCAGCACCGCGCCCGTCACCGCGATCGGGATCGTCACGCGCGCGATCGCCGCCTGCGCGGTGTCGCGCCGCCAGCGCAGCAATGGCCCGACCGCCATCACCGCGATCAGCACCAAGGCGACCGGCCCTGCGGCCTTGTCGAAAAACGGCGGCCCGACCGACAATTGCGTCCCGAATCCCGCCGCGACGATCGGATACAGCGTCCCGATCAGCACGACGCCGAGGATCACCGTCAGCAACAGGTTGTTCGCGACCAGCGCGCCCTCGCGGCTGACGAAGTCGAACATCGTTCCCGCGCGTACCGTCCCGACACGCAACGCGAACAACAGCAACGCGCCGCCGATATAGAGGGCAAGCAGCGCGAGGATGAAGCTCCCGCGCGTCGGATCGACCGCAAAGGCGTGGACACTGGTCAAAATTCCCGAGCGCACCAGGAATGTCCCGATCATCGACATCGAGAACGCCACCACCGCGAGCATCAGCGTCCACGCGCGCAGGCCATCGCGCGTCGCCAGCACCGTCACCGAATGGAGCAGCGCGGTCGCGGCGAGCCACGGCATCAGCGACGCATTCTCGACCGGATCCCAGAACCACCAGCCGCCCCAGCCAAGCTCGTAATAGGCCCAGTAAGAGCCAGCCGTGATCCCGAGCGTCAGGAAGATCCACGCGCCCAGCACCCACGGTCGCATCGCCCGCGCAAAGGCGGGGCCGACGTCGCGCGTCACCATCGCGCCGACCGCGAAGGAGAAGGCGATCGAGATGCCGACATAGCCGATGTACAGGGTGGGCGGATGGAACGCCAAGCCGGGGTCCTGCAGCAGCGGGTTGAGCCCGTTGCCGTCCGCGGGCGCCGGATCGATCCGCGCGAACGGGTTGGAGGAGAACAGCAGGAACGCGTAAAACCCCAAG
>Ga0160428_1002792_pt1 | contig 10049 bp, 15 predicted proteins | sample SolpanmetagenomM_FD_108198 | JGI IMG/M metagenome (GOLD analysis project Ga0160428, IMG submission 108198) | Solar panel surface microbial communities from Lawrence Berkeley National Laboratory, California, USA - M | ecosystem: Engineered > Built environment > Solar panel > Unclassified ...
GATACGGCCGCCCGGGACAATGAACCCGCCGTACCGCCAAGCCTCCACCCACCCCCGACCCCTCCCTCAAGGGAGGGGAGAAGTGTCGATCCCTATTCCTCGCGCACTTCGATCAGCGGCACGCTCGCCGCCGCCCCGGCGAGGAACGTCGCGCGATTGACCGCCAGCCGGTCTTCCGCGAAGCGCACCGGCACGTCAAAGGCATATCCCGCCGTCACCACCGCCCCCGCCGCCGGGGCATCGTCCAGCGCGATCACGCCGCCCGGCGCGACGCCGAACGCCTGGGTCGGGAGACCGCCCACAGCGACCTTGACGCTCCCGGCCACCGGCCGGGTGATGCGGCGGGTGTTGACGCCATACAGCTTGGTCAGCGGAAAGCGCGTCCGGATGCCGTCGCCCACCCCGATCCGCTGGTCGAGCGCACTGCCCGCGCCCGACGAGGCGTCGAACGGATCGCGCAATCGGAATCCGCGCGCCGGCCCCATCCGCGCGCGGTAGAACGCTAGCAGCGCGGCGATATCCGCTTCGGAGCGCACCCCCGGCCCGACATCGTAGCGGGTCCGCGCTTCCGCCCAGCTCGCGTTGCGCGTTTCATGCCCCCCGGCGTTGGTCAGGATCGCGGTGGAGAATTCCGGCATGACTTCGGCCTCGCGGCCCAGCGCCAGTGGAAACAGCACGTCGTCAAAGGCATCCACGTCCTCGTCTCCCAGCTCGAAATACAGGAATCCGTCGCGCAGCACCTGCGGCAGCGCCCAGACGAAGGTCCGCGCCACGCCGCGCGCGGTCGCTGCCTGCGCCGCGGCGGCGATCTCGCGCCAGTCGCTGGCATCGTCGGGCCGCAGCACGAACCCGGCGAGATAGTGCTGCTGCGCCGGCGGATAGCCCAGCCGCGCCTCCGCCAGCAGCGCGCCACGCGCGGAGGACGCGCTCTCGCCCGTCGTGACCCAGTCGTAATCCTCCAGTTGCAGCACGTCGAAGGCCGGGCGCGCCCAGCCGAGCGGCAGGTTCGCGCGCACCAGTTCCGGCGCCGCCGCGTCCAGCACGCTCGGCAGATAGGCGAGCAGCAGCGTCTCGCAGCCGTCCGCCCCGGCCAGGATCGCCGCCGCCTTCGCTTCCGCCGCCAGGCCTGCGGTCGATTCCGCCATGATCGCGCCGGCGGCATCCAGCAACGCCTTCTGCTCCGCCGACAGGCTCGCGCGGACACTCGGCACTGCGACCGGATCGCCGCCCAGCCGCGTGCGGGCGGCGGCGTCGTACAGGCACGGCCGGCCATCCGGCATCACCCACCACCACGGTTCGCCGATCTGGAATTTCGGCGCCAGCCCGGCCGTCACCGCGATCTCCATCAGCGCCTGGGCGACGGCGCGGAGATAGCCCATCGCCCCGTCATGCGCGGGGGACAGCAAAGTCGAGGGCGGCACCCAGCCGGTCAGCGCCGGCGCGCCATCCGCGGCACGCTGCTTCCACGCCTCGGGGCAATGCGCGTCGAACAATTCGTACGACAGCGACCAGATCACTTCATAGTCCAGCGCTGCGGCACGCGCGGCGAAATCGCGCTGCCACGCCGCCGCGGCGACGTTCAGCACGCCCCCCGAAATGGCGACGTGGAACGCGTCCCCCACCGCCTCCAGCCGAAAGTAATGGCTCATCCCGACATAGTGCGTGATCGCGCCGCGATAGCCGAGGTGCAGCGCGTTGCGCAGCAGCCGCGCCGGGGTGAGATGATAGGAATCGTCATAGCCGCTGGCGATGCACAGCGCATGCTCCGGCACCACGACATCGCCGACGGCAAGCACCGCGCCGGCCCCGTCGCAGGCGATGCCGGACAGTTCCACCCAGGCCTCGACCGGAGCGGGCAGCGCCGCATCCGCGCCGCTATAGCCGTCCGGCACCAGCGATACGAACATCCGGTCGATATCGCCGGCCCAGACCGGGTCGGCCTCGCCCGGCAGCAGGAACCCGCCCGATACGCCGGCAAAGTCGATCGTCACCGTCGCGGCGTGCGGCGTGCCCGTGGCATAGTTCCACAACCGCACGTACCACGCCCGAGCCGCGCCCGATTCGTCCCGCCCCTCGATCGTCAGCACCGGCCCGTTGACCGCATCCAGCGCCACTATCCCCGCCGAGCGCCACGCGAAGCGCAACCGGCAATCGCGGAAATCGCGGGACGTCCCATAGCGCAGCAAGGGATGATCGTGGCGGTCCTCCGCTTCCCAGATCAGCCCGGCCAGGTCGTTCGCCGTGTAGAACACCGCGTCGACGCGCAGCGCATCCGGCGCGGTCGTGACCACCGACGCCATCATCGGCCGCGGGAAATCCACCGTCCAGAACCGCGGATCGAAGCGCGAGATCACGCCCTCCGCCTGCACGCTGCGCGCGCCGGCCAGCCAATACGCCATAAAGCCCTCTCCCCGTCCGGGGAAAGGGCCGGAAAGGGGCAGTACCCACGACCCGACCCAAATCCCGCCAAACTCCCAGCGACTCCGCCGACCCCACCTACTCCGCAGACAAAGCCGCCCGAACCGCCCGCGCCACTTGCCGGCTCGACCGCGCCAGCGCCTCCGGCGCCTCGCCGCCGCGCGCGTTGACCGAGATCGAGACGCGCACCTCGCGCGCGCCACCCCCGCCGCCCGACGCCTCGACCCGCCCGGCATGGGTCGGCACGAACAGTTCCGGCCCGCGTTCGCCGACCATATACGCCCGGCCCGGCGACACCGGCCCGCCCGTCGCCCGTCCCGGCGCTCCGGAAAAGAGGCTGGTGACCAACCCGAACACCCCGGACCCGCCACCGGGGTCGCCGCCCGCGCCCGCGCCCGGGCTGCCGCGGAACAGCGCCTGGATCCCGGTGTGCAGCGCCGCCGCGGCGATCTCCGCCATCACCGACAGCGCCAGCTGGCGCAAATCCTCGAAACCGATCTTGCCCTTGCGGATCGCGCGCGTCAGCGACGTCTCGATCATCCGCCCGGCCCGGTCCATCCCGGCCACCAGCGGCCCTTCCAGCACGCCGCGCATCTCGCCGACATCGCGCGCGAACGCCGTCGTATCGGCGCGCACGGCGATGATCAGCCGTTCGATTTCCTCATCCATCCGGATATGCCTCCCGCAATCGCGCGATCGTCGCCGCATCCGGCGGCGCCGCGCCGTTCCCGAATCCGATCTCGTCCCCTTCCCCGTCGGCACCCTTCAGCGCGAGCACCACCGCTTCCAGTTCCGCCGGAGTCGCGCGCCAGAACGTGTCCGGGGGCCAGCCCAGCACAGCCCCGGCAAACCCGGCGAGCTTCACCGCCCCAGCGGCGAAGGCGCGCTCATCGCCCACCCAGGATCTGCCCCAGCAACACGCGCAGCACCGGCGTCGCTTCGGACAGCCCCGCCGCTGCGACCCCCTCGCCGAACGCCTCGCGCGTCAGCCCGTCCGGCACCGTGCGCAGGCAATGCCAGAACAACGCGACCATCTCGCCGAGCCCCAGCCGCCCGTCCGCCGCGCGCTCGACCAGCGCGAAGAGCGGTCCGATCTCGCTTTCCGCCGCGACCAAAGCCGTGAAACTCGGCCGCAGCACCAGCATCTCGCCCTGGATGCGGATCGCCGCCTCGCCTCGCGCCGGGTTGCACGCCCGATCGGCCATACTCGGCGCGGCGCTCATGCCGACACCACCGCGCCCGAACTCTCCAGGCTCAGCGTATAGGAGCGCTCGCCATTGTAATCGCCGGCATAATCCAGCCGCGTGACGAGGAACCGCCCGCTCAGCGTCTCGCCGCTTTCGAAGCTCAACCGGTAGTCGTCGATCGCACCGCTCAGCGCATTGCCCTTGATGCGCAGTTCCGCCGCCGAGCCGGTGAACACCCCCGCGCCCGACACGCTGACCGATCGCACGCCCGCGCCGGACAGCAATTCGCGCCATCCGCCCGAATCCTTCGACGTGATCGCCACCATCTCGCCATTGACGCTCAGTTGCGTCGTGCGCAGCCCCGCCACGGTCGCATAGGCCAAAGGCGCCGCTCCGTTCCCGACCTTCAGCAAAAAGGCACTGCCGCGTTCCGCACTCATCGTCCGTCTCCCTCGATTGCCATCATTCGCACGCGATACTCGCACGTCGCGCTCCACCGTCCCGGCGCGCCGCGCAGCACGCGCGTGCGCAGCAGCGCCACGCTCGCCACGCGCCAGCCGGGCAGGTCGCGCGGCAGCGCCTCGATCGCCGTCCCCGCCGCATCCGCCAGATGCTGCACGCGCACGCCGGTCGCCGCGGCATCCCGGATCGTCACGGCGATGCGCACTTCGCGCCCCGCCGCGGTCTTGGTTCCCCAATCCACGCTCAGCACGTCGCCGAGTTCGGCGAAGGGCGGGCTGGCCTGCACCGCCGGCCCCTCGAACACGCCGTTCAGCCCGGTCGACAGCACTCCGTCGCCGCGCAGCGCCGCCAATATTGCCGCCTGCAACACCGCTTCCGCACTCATCGCAGCAAGCTCCCGATCCAGCCCAGCGCGCGGATCACGCCGCGCCCGGTGACGATCACGTCGCGCCCCTCGACCGAGACCTCCGCCTCGGGCACGGCCTGCGCGGCGATCGCCGCGACCTGCCGCCGCACCGTCTCGACCCGCGCCGTGCCGATCGCGTCGCCGCGCGCCACCAGCCGTTCGAGGCTCATCGGATCCGCTCCAGCAGGGCGACCCGCCGGAACGGTCGCCACAAGGCGGTCACCGCTGCGGGGGCAGGTCCGGCCGCGCCTTCGCGTTCGGCCTGCAGATGCCCGATCAGCCGCACCACGCCTTGCGTGATCGGCGCGGGCAGGCCGGCCCAGTCCGCCGACAGACCGGCGGTGAAGTCGATCGCGATACGGCTCGCACCCGCCGCATCGTCCACCCGCACCCAGCCATCGCCCGCGCTGTCGATGTCGACCGCATAGCCCACGGCCGGCAGCGTGATCGCGGCCCCGTCGGCGCCCAGCCCGGCCACCGTGCCGATCGCCGTCACCGGCGTCGCCGGCAGCAGCCGCCAGCCCGGCCGGACCGGCAGCACCGCACGGTGCGGGCGGACGATCAGCGCGGTGCACAGGAATGCCTCCGCCATCGTCAGCGCCGCGCGGGCGAGCGCGTCGATCACCCCGTCCTCGTCGCCGATCGACAGCCGCGCATAGTCCTTCGCCGCCGCCCGCGCGTCGACGATCACCTGCGCCGGAAAGCCAGGAGCCATATCGATTTCCTATCTGTGAAGCTTTGCGAGGACGCCGGCCGACGCCGCCTCGATACGGCGCGATACTTCAGTAGCGCGATCGTTCAGTAGAGGGCGACGATGTCCGCCGCGCTGGTGCCCGTGGCGCGCACGAATGCGGCGCGGAACGGCAGGATGCTGCCCGCCGCGACGTTGCGGAACAGCACGTCCGCCCCGCCGCCCACGCCCGTCGCGGTGATCGTCCCGCCGGTCCCGACATACAGCGCCTTGGGGATATCCCGCAGCGGCGTGCCGTCGTCCGGCACCACCGCCACCGCGCGCGTCGCCGGCGCCGACACCTGGTCGGCATTCTCCGCAAAGCCGTCGGCCATGCTCATTCTCCTCGTTTTGTTGAAACGCGCGGCCCCCGCCGCCCGCCGGGGCAACGGCGGCGGGGACTCGCACCGTCAGTTCGCGGCGAACTTCATCAGCTTGATCGCCTCGCTGTTCGACACGCACCCGCCGATCCGCTTGGTCGCGTAGAAATTGACGAACGGCTTGTTCGAATACGGATCGCGCAGGATTACCGTCTCGGTGCGCTCGGCGATCAGATAGCCCGCCCTGAAATTGCCGAACGCGATCGACAGCGCATTCGCCGCGACGTCCGGCATGTCCTCCGCCTCGATCACCGGATAGCCGAGCAACGTCGCCGCCTGCCCTGCGGCGAGCGAGGGCGTCCAGAGGAACTGCCCGTCCGCCGTCTTGAACTTGCGGATCCGCGAGACCGTCGCCGCATTCATCACGAACACCGCGCCCTGGCGGTACGGCGCGCGCAACGCCTGGACGAGGTCGATCAGCCGGTCCTGCGGATTGCTGCCGAAATCGCCCGCCGCGCCGGACGGCAGATATTGCAGCTGGCCGAAGCTGCGCGTCGCATCCCCCACCGCGGATGTCGGCCCCTGCAGGAAGCCGCGCGGCCGGTTGGCCCCGGCGCCGTTGACGAACGCCGAACCCTCCGCCTTGGCGAATTCCATCGCGATCTCGCCCGCCAGCCACGCCTCGACATCGAACGCGGCATCGTCGAGCATCGCCTGGCTCGCCGAGGGATTGGCGTACAATTCGCCCATCGGCGGCACGATCTCGACGAACACCGGCGTCGCCGTCTCGCTCCGCGTCCCCGTCTCCGCCGCCCAGCCGGACGGCGTGCCCCCGGTCGTGACCAGCTTGCGATAGCCCGCCGAGCCGACCTGCACGACGTTCGCCACGCTGCGGATCGGCGAGATCGACTTGAGCGTCGCCTGGATCTCCGTATCGATCTCGCGCGGCACCGCATAGCCGCCGGTATCGCCGCTGACCCCGGTGAACGACTTCAGCTCCACGCTGGCGCCGGTGCGCAGGAACCCGCCGAACGCCTCCCCGCCCGGCGCCCGCGCGCCCTCCAGCAACGGCCGCCCCACCGCGCCACCGCCCAGGTTCACATCCGCGAAACTCGCGTCCAGCGTATCGGTCATGCTCATTCTCCTTGGCTAAAACGAAAAAAGGCGCGCCCCGGTGAGACGCGCCTGAAGCTTGAAAATCTGTCGGAAGAGATCTGCTCGCTCAGGGCGACACCGGCCGCTCCACCGCATGCACCCGCGCCAGCCCCTGCATCGGGTGCGCGACGAGGCTGATCTCCACCAGGTCGACCCTGGTCAGTTCGCGTACCCCGCTGCCGCGCCCGGCCCGCGCGGTGACCACGCGGTAGCCGAACGACAGGCCGCGCACCGCACCGCTCGCGACCAGCCCGGCGAGCCGGTCGTCCTTGATCCGCCCGATCACGCGTAGCCCCTGCGCATCCTCGGCGAGCGATTCCACCACCCCGACCGGGGCGCCGCGATGCTGCCACAGCAGCGGCACGGCGCCGGCACCGGGCATGCCGCTTCCCCCGCCCCCGCCCCCTCCCCCGCCACCGAGCCGGAACGCGCCCGCGCGCACCACGTCGCCGCCGCGATCGATCCGGTCGAACACCGCGGCATAGCCGGCGAAGCGAATGACCCCCTCCATAAAAGTATCCTTGTAGAGGTTGAAGCTACACCCCACATTCTTCCTGAATAATAGGAGAGTAATGTGGGCGTTAGACTAGACAGTTTAGACAGAACAACCCGTGATCATATGATTGCAGAAATTGATCGAGATATTGCCGACGGTACGATTTACGTGAGCAACTATCTAAACCCCCAAGGCGAGAGTCAGTGGACCTCACTTTTGCGAGAAGCTGCGGCTAGCGGGTCTGATGACACGCTGGCAGAGGCGATTGGAGCCCATAATCTTTTAAGGATCAAGGCAGAACGAAAGACCAAGAATGGTACGACTATGGTGTCTGTGCCAGTCACCGCTGCCACGACGCTGGACGAGGGAGAATTCGGTCGGTATTATGCTCGTGGCCTTTGTTTACGAGCTATATCCGAGGGCATTCCCCGCCTCGAGGTTTATCGAGGCAAAGCTGTTTCACAACCCAGGGAAGGGTCGGAAGCGAAAATTGGCATGTTAGTGGATCCTGCATTGATTTTGAACGACCTTCGCCTTTCTAACGGTCTTGAGCCCGCCTTGGGACTTCCCCCCGGTCCGAATTCTGGAATAACCTTACGAATTCCTTCAGTTAAGTAAATTCGATCGAGTCTTGCTGGGCGGGAACATAAGATCTCTCATAATCTTCAGGCTGCATCTGAAATGGTATTATGTTTCCCGCCAAGCCCACTCCGTGAATGTAAGAGATCTTTTCTAGATCGCTTATGAAATTTTCGATCTGGGTCATTTTGGAACTTTCTGGTTTAACATTTATCATTTCGCGAACTCGTGCAGCCCGAACTTCAGCGCCAGGCCGGCCATCAGGATCACCAGCACCATCCGCACCGCCCAGCCGAACAGCGCCTGCCACAGCGACTTCTTCGCCGCGCGCCACGCCGTCAGCAACTCGCGCAGTTCGGCCATGTCCTTCGCCGCATCGGCATCGTCCAGCCCGAGCCGCGACAGCGCCCGGGTCGCACCCAGCTCGCCCGCTTCCTCGGCGATCGCGCGCAGCACGATCAGGTCCGCGCCCCCTTCCGCCGTTTGCGCCATCAACTGCGCCAGCACCGCTCCGGTCATGCCAAAACCTCCTGCGCGATCTCGCGCACCTGCGTCGTTCCGGGCGCTGCGTCCGCGTCGCCAGCCGCAGCCTCGCCCGGGCCGATCCCCAGCATCGCGCGCTTCTCGTCGCGGCTGAGGAAGTCCGCCGCGGCGACCTGCGTCCACAAGCGTTCGCGATCCTCCGCCAGCGCCACCACCCGGTCGAGATCGACCGCTGCCGTCGCGTTCGGGAACCAGCCCGACAGCGCCTGGGTCAGTCCGGCGAGGATCGTCTCGGCCAGCGGCAGGATCGACAGCCGCCACAAGGCGCGGTTCGCCTCGCGGTAATTGGCGTAGGTCGCGTCGCCCGGCAGCCCGAGCAGCATCGGCGGCACGCCGAACGCGGTGGCGATCTCGCGCGCCGCGGTCGCCCGCATGCCGGCGAAATCCATGTCGGTCGGGGTCAGCGACATCGCCTGCCAGCGCAATCCCCCTTCCAGCAGCATCGGCCGCCCGGCATTGGCGGCGCCCGAAAAGCCCGCCTCCATCTCGCTGCGCAGCCGGGTGAATTGCTCGGCCGACATCGCCGCGCCGTCGGCCGGATCGTAGACCAGGGCGCCCGATGGCCGCGCGGCATTGCCGAGCAGCGCCGCATTCCACTTCGCCGCCGCATTGTGCACCGTGATCGCCGCCGCCGCCGCACCGAGGCAGCCGAGCCCGCTATGGTCGTCGAGCGGGTGGAACGCCTTGATATGCGCCACCTCGACCCGCCCGTCCGGATCCTCCGCCGCGAGCCGCGTGGTCCGGTCGCCGACCTTATAGGCATAGGCTACCGGCCACCCGCCGGCATCGACCAGCGCGGTGACGCGCTCCGGCCGCAGCGCGAACAGCTCCGCGACCGCCCCGTCCGCGTCGGTCAACACCTGGACATAGGCATTGCCGTGCAGCAGCATCTGCGCCGCCAGCGTGGCGAGCAGCGCCTGCCCGCCCGACCGCGCCCGCACCAGTCGTTCGATCTCCGGCGACGACACGCGCAACGGCACCGCGCCCAACCCGTCCGCCACCAGCCGCACCGCGCGCTGCGCGATGGCATTGTCGAGATACGCCGCGCGAACCTGCGCCGCATATCCCGCCGGATACGTCCCCACCACCGGCGCCGCCCACCCGCGCGACAAGACCGGCCGCGATTCCCCGCGCCCGGCCGATTTCCAGCCAAACCATTTCATGATCGTCTCCTGTGATCCGCCTGGATGAGGCTTGGGCCGGGCGGTGTTCCTGCACCCCCCGCCCCGAAAGCGAGGGGCTCCCTTTCTGCTCCCCTCCCTGAAAGGGAGGGGCCGGGGGTGGGTCGAATGCGGCAGCGACAAGGCTATCCCCAGCGGCTGAACGCCCCCTAGTACCGCCGTCCATTTCCTTCAGAACCGATTCGAGGCTCGATCCCGCCTCGAGCCGAAACTGCCGCCAAAATGACGGCAACGACGCCTTCCACAGTGTTCAGAACATCGGGGTTCCAAAAGCGCAGAACCTGCCAGCCGTCGGCCGCAAGGGCTTGCGTGCGACGTGCGTCCTCCTCCGATCGCTCGGCATGCTGCCCGCCATCCAGTTCGATCGCGACCTTGGCGGATCGACAGGCGATATCGACGATGAAGTGTCCGACCACCAATTGCCGAGTGAAGCGCGGCCGATAGTCCCGCAGCGCGTGCCACAACACCCGTTCCGCCTCGGTCGCCCCGCTCCGCAGGGCGCGTGCGTTCCGTCGCAACTCGGGCGGTGTTCGTTCCATCCGCTATCCTCGCCCACGTCAGCCCAAGCGTCC
>Ga0160428_1002793_pt1 | contig 10048 bp, 12 predicted proteins | sample SolpanmetagenomM_FD_108198 | JGI IMG/M metagenome (GOLD analysis project Ga0160428, IMG submission 108198) | Solar panel surface microbial communities from Lawrence Berkeley National Laboratory, California, USA - M | ecosystem: Engineered > Built environment > Solar panel > Unclassified ...
AAACGTCTGATCCAAAGTCTGCTGCTCCTCCTTCGATATGTTGTCTCTGAACTCTGCTTGTAGCTCTTGGCCATATTGCAGCGCTTCTGTCATTAGTGTCTGCTGTTGTACCATACTGTTCCGTCGAGCTTCGCTTTCGCCATTGCCATTGGTGTTTGTGGCAGGAATTCCATCATGAGCCTCATCAAGTTCCATGTTGCCGTCAAAGACGTCGCTGTAGCCACCATCGTAGTGCATGGAATTCCGATGACCGTTCGCTGCTGTGCGAAGGCTTGAGTTGCTCTGACGATGGTCACTATGTCGCTTTGATCGTGGTTGGAGGAGTGTGCATTGCCGTATCATTTCTACGAATTTTCGGCATCGGAGCTGGAAGTATATGGATGTGTTTGTCTGCAATACCGTAGGATAAAAAGCGTTCGTGTGTTTCAGTGCTGTATCAATATCACCCGCTAGAACAGCACTTCGTATGCCTGAACATGTAAGCCAGCTTTCAAGAACCATTGGATATTATACTTACGCTGACGATGCACGGCGTCCATGTCCTCCTTATACGCCACATTCTGCAGCGATCTGACATTGCCCGAAAGCAAAGCCGCATTCTTTCGTACTTCACCATTGAAAGCTTTGGCTGTTTCCGTATACCCTTCTTGTGACAGATACTGTGCAATGATCTCTTGTAGCAGGTTGGCTTCAGTACCGTGGCCGATCTGAGATTTCAAGGAGGTGGCATCGATGTCCTCTTGCAACGATGCACGTTCGCGCTAGCTGGCTTAGTTATGAACATGACGTAGAAAATAGTATGAACTTACAGCGACGAAGCCGTCGATATCGAAAACGAAAGGGGCCTGCCCAAAGTTCGTCTTGATATGCTCTCCAATCTTCTTCATCCCTATTGATGGGTAAAGTGCTTCTGACCTAACGTCTCGAAACGCTATACCTACAGGCATAGTCAGTCACTGTGTCGATACCTGTTCAAGTACGATCAGAACATACCTAATGGATGTCCATTCCTTGTATAGAATATTTGGCCACTCTTGAAGTTGATACCGCAACCAATCACATCTGGATAGACAAATTTAGGACCATAAGTCTTTCCAGATGCAGTCTGGCAAAAGCTGAAGCCATCATCTGAATGATATGCCCATGAATTCTGCTCCCATCCTGGCAGCTTCTCGAGTTTAACCTTCGACTCGGAGAAACCTATGCCTATTTGACTGAACAATCGTCAGTCCCTACCTACTAACATCAAGCGTAATGTCTCTACTTCTCTTTGCTCTTTCCAATTACGGTGATCTCGTAGTAGTATATGCCGCACTCTTTCGGCACCGGAGCATCTGCACGTACAGAAGCTGCGTCGTCTTTCTGTATGTCGGTGGACTTCACTTCGAGCCCGTCACTCAGCAGTTCAAGCCCATGCCATTTGTCTGCATGATTCCATCTTGTTGGCAAAGGTTTTGTAGTATCTTCGTCTTTCTTGATTGGCTTTTCCACTATATCAAACGCTACTCCCCGGTATGAGGAGGATCCAAATCCACCTCGTAGGTTCATACTGCTGGGTGTTGTGGAAAGGGATCCTACTCTTGATGGAGGACCTGATTTATTCTCCCTTTGTTTTGCCAACGCAGCTGCTCTGGCCTTGTGTCTTTCTTCCAGTCTTTCAATGTATCTTGAGTTCATGAGATATGAGGGTACGAAGAAGTCAGACGACCTCCAGCTCATCATGCTAGCCATGTTGTCCTCGAAACTGAGAGATTGTGCCTGAAGTTGGTCTCTAGTCCAAGGTAGATCTGGGGTATTGTAGAGCTCTGGCGCATCCGAGTTTCTGTGTTGGTGTTGGATAGGTTGTGGTGGGGGGTATGAATGGGATGTGGTTCCAAGTATCGAAGGAGGCAGGTTCGAATTAGAATATCGAGTGTAAGCGTTGGGAAGAGTGTTCGGCGACCAGTTGTTCGTGGGTGATTGTCTTGTAAGAACAGATGCATAAGATGGCCTTCTTGTTGGTCCGCTACCCGGGAGCATACTTGAATAGGATGGAGGGCGGCGACCTGGACTTGTCATGGCGCTTAGAGCGAAGATACTGCGTACCCGTGACACCTAGTGACTGACTGCAGTTGTCACACGGACGGGCCACGACTCTTGGTGTTATCCTCGAATGGTAGATATCTAGTTACACTTGTGAGGGAATCGTAGTAGGATGCTTGGCAGATGAATGGCTGGATCACGCTAACTCAACCCGCATTATACACTGAGCTTTAGGAGCTGCATCTCGTGGATCTGGAGAATCATGCAAGAGACATGGGAGTTGGTAATACAAAGGCGGTGAGGATGGTCAGGGCATTACATACAGTAATCATGATCGCTGCATGTGATGGGCACAGCCACATGCTCAGCAGATAGGGAGATATGCTCAATCCCTGGCTGAACAAGACCAAATGATGGTCTTAGACATAATTTGTGCTTATACCTGCCGCATGCTACGTTGTCCGTGTTCCTGCTGGTGCTGCCTATACTAGAAAGCCGTCCGTGTGCTGTGTATGACACCTGCTGTAATGCCCCATCCGAATGTATCACCCAACCATCATAATTCCTTATCATAACTCCTTTCGCTCCTGGCATAGAAGACCCTATATTCGTACATCGTTACAACAGTACGAAGATGCTGAGGTACATCTGCCGGTCGTGTTGATCGCGAGAGAGCTTCACGTCCTTGTCAGAATTTATGGCCTGAACCCGCTGTAGAGAGTACGCGAGCTCTCTTCGAGCTACTCACCTGATGCTGTTTTCTGGTATCCTGGGCTCTTTCTCGTTTGATATGTGTATTCTGATACATCCATCAAATTTAGAAGGTCTGTGGGCACTCTTCACACCTCATGATACCTTAGAGCAAGACGTGGTTTGATTAGGCAGGCATCATGGGAAGTGGGGCAGGAGAGCTTGCAATGTCACCAGGGTTGGTAGCATGACGAGGCATACCCGCATCATGGTGGCCACGCTCGCTCTCTCTGCCACTGTTCATTTTGGCATCAGTCGAACTCGAATCACTCTTGACATCACCATCGTAGCCAATCTGAGGAATAGTCTTGTGCGTGTGCCAGGAGGGCATAGTCCAGCCAGCGCCGGTGAAGCTCTTCAAGACAAAGGTCTTCTTCTCCCATTTGCGACAAGGTTTACCAGAACGATCGAGAGCACGAAGATTTGCGTTGATGGTACCTTGATTGGCTTTGGGTCCTAGCTTGTGGCTAGAAGCAGGTACTTGACCACCGAAGGGACTGTTGACATCGACATCTCTGTTCGGACATTAGTGAGTGGTTTAGATGGGCAATGTAATGGTTGTAGTATTGATAATCATATAAGATTATAGCCGCTTGCAACGGATATAGGCACGAATAAAGGCAGGACAGGACATGCATATGCAGACTTACGTTCTAGCTTTCTTTCTTGGACCCGGCTTGCCTCTCTGCTTCGGCATGCCATTCGCGTCTAAGGCTGGTGCAGACCTCTTCGATCCAGGCGCAGGCCCTTTGCGTTTGCTGACAGGTGCAGTGGGTGTAGGGGCTTCGTCGTTGGCGAATGGTAGTGGTGAAGGTTCTACCTCGACCTCTGGTGCAGTTTCCGTGGGCAAAGGTGTTTCGACTTCCTCTTTCAGGTTTGGTGTGGGTGCTTTTACAGGTCCGAGTGAGGTAACAGATGATTGTCGAGCATCTTCGTGGATCGTGGTAGATGGGGCCGAGGGAAACCGTGTGAGGAGTGATGAAGGCAACCGAAGTGTGAGGAGAAGAACTTTCTTTGACTTGAGTGATTTGGCAGAGCCCTTGGTGACTACAGCGTGAGACGACATTGAGTCGGCAGGATCGAGTGATAGGCAATGGGTGAGTACGAGGGATGAGATGCAATATGCTTTGCGGCCAAAGGTGTTGTGAGCAGTCTTTCTCTTCTTAGCAAGCCGATCGCGCTCGTCTATGCGCTGGTTGAAATGTGGCCTATGCACAACAATCTTCTACAGCACCATCGGCGTTATTGTTCAAGGCAGTACAGTGAGCATGTCATGTATTGGGCAGTAGTGGTGATGTCTGTACAGGGATGGTGGTGTTGGATGATGATGGCAAAGATTGATGGAGAACGGCAGGCAAAGTGAGGGACCACATCGCGCCATGATTTACAAAGAGCCAGCCTAGTCGTTTCGACAAGCTAGAATACCGTAACTCAATCACGATTAGCAGTTGAAGGGTGTCTTGCCAAGCATTCGACCCCTAACCTCGAAGCTAGTTCTACCAGAGAAACAACTCCACTGACTTAAGTTAACCTGAGCTTGCGATTTGAGTCTTATTGAGCATTGAGTATTGTCTTCGTTATCGTCGTCTGAGAGTATATATCGTGATGTGAGCTGTCGTGCCTCACTCTCGCGTGCGTTATGGCAGTTCCCAAAATGTGAAATATTGTGAGCTCGTGCTGTCGCGTAGTGACACCCCTTCGCGTGTTCACGTCTTCGCAGCAAAATTGTGCGGTTTGTGCTGCGCATCTCGTTCTCATGCAAGCTGATGCAAGGCACCGAGATACACCTTCCAGCCTCTTTCTACATTCCTGTATATATCTGGAAGCTTAGCCATCATCCTACCATCTTTTCATCCAGCATCATCCTCAACCTCCTCTCTTGTTCCACCTCTTCCTATCTTCCCAGCTCTGCTTTTTGCTCCGCGTTCTGCTTCGCTTTTCGCTTGCATAGTTCTCACTCACTCACTCAACACCATGGCCGTCCACTCCTTCAGACGCCTGCTTGATTTCTTCGTCACATTATCATTACTACAATCAGTCGTTATAGCTGGTCATATTCACAGACATCTACACAGTACTACTCATTCACACGAGCATAAAGCCATCGTACGTCGGCAAACGACAAATGTCGATGTTGCTGCATTGATACAAGGCATTGGTGGTATCGAGCAATCCATGGGCAATCCGTCATTGTCTGACAGTTTCGTTCAATGGTTACAAGGTGTAGCATCACGTATCAAGTCGATTGATCTAGTTGTCGTCCTTGGACCATCAGCAACATCCTCACCTTCATTGACACCTCCTGCAACCACGTCGGCATCAGCATCTCCAACTTCTTCAGTCGCTACCACATCGATACAAAGCTCGACCCCTGCTCAGGCGAATCCCACCTCTACCTCCGCTCCCACAACAATCGCGAGCTCCAGCTCTCTGGCGACGTCCATTTCAAGCTCTGCTTCCGCAACAACAATGAGTACGCCCTCCTCATCGACTCCAAGCACCATTCCCTCAGTCGGATCATTCAACGCTAAGGCTTCCAACAACGTCGTCGTCTATTACGGACAAACGCCAGGCACAAAGGATGACGGCAGCGACCTCATGCATATCTGCCAGGATCCCAATGTCAGCATCGTCAACATGGCTTTCATCTACGAATACTTCTCAACCAACAACTTCCCTGCCACCAATTTCGGTCCCGCCTGCTGGGCAGCCAAGAACAGCATCGCTCCTAGTGTTTATGACTGCTCCCCTTACGCTGCCGCCATCCAAACCTGCCAATCATCTGGCAAGAAGGTTTTCATCTCGATTGGAGGTGCCGTAGGGCTTACCAGCTTCCCTTCGCTCGCCCAAGCACAAACATTCGCCTCTAACATTTGGAACATGTTCGGCAATCCAGCCTACACCGACTCAACCTTCACCTTTCAAGGCGCCACCTACAACTGGACCGACTTCCGTCCTTTCGGACCCAACATCATCATCGACGGCGTGGACGTCGACAACGAGAACAACAATCCCGCCTACTACGCCGACTTCGCTGTCGCACTTCGCCAAAACTATGCTAGAGATACCAGTGGTAGGCAGTACTATCTCAGCTCAGCACCACAATGTTTCTTCCCCGACGCGTCAAACCCGGTCCCCATGCTCCTCAACTGCGACCTCGTCAACGTTCAATTCTATAATAACCCTGGTTGCAACATTAATGCACCTAATTCTGGCTTCACCAATAGCGTGTTACAGTGGAGCGAACTTCTCGGCAACAGCACCTACAAGAGCGCCAGTGGTGTTGGTCCATTGCTCATGATTGGTGTGCCGTCGCTGAATAATGTGGGGTCTGGATATGTGCCTGCTTCTGACTTGAAGGGATATGTGGATGAGGTGAGGGCATTGGGCATTGATAACTTTGGAGGCATCATGATGTGGGATGGGACGGAAGCGCTGAATAACGTTGTTGATGGAGCGAACTTTTTGGATGTTGCTGCTGCTGCTGTGCAGTGAGTGGGACGAAATATGGGATCGGCATTGGTATAGCATGGTGTTTTTGGGTTTCTGAGGACTGTCTATTCATTGGTGAATGCATTAACGGGAGATGATGCTTATGGTAATGTTTGCCACGATTTGTATGTAGCTTAGTTACTGGATGAGCAAAATGAGAGAATGGAATGACAAGAACGACTGGATCGTTTATGATTATTACATCATGCTACCGACCCTTAAAGTGCTGATGATGTTCTCATGTATGGCACGACTTCCTCCTTGCCACAATTTACAAGACGTCAAGAAAGCAATAGTGTAGACTACATACATCACCAATCCTTTCATCAAGCAACATTACCGCAGACGACGTCGTCTATCGCCAACTCCAAAACAGTCCCCTTTCCTTCACAATCTGGACGAATCGAATGAAATACGATATCACGGAACTCAGAGCTAACAATGCAAAGACTCTTGAAATCCAAACATCCTCCTAAGCTACCGTACAGTATCCAAGTAGAGTCGACTCATTCGATTTGGCACGGTACATAGTAGACACCCTTGCAACAAAATGGTGAGTATACAGTAGAAGCCCACCACATCTCAGAGCCCATCATACAGTATTCAAGCCACCCATCATACATAAGGAGATAGGGGGACACTCGAACCAAACCAACACACTGCGAAGAGAAAAGAAGGACCGCGAGCTGGTGACGGAGGCCATACCATGATGTACAATGTCAATCGCAAATATCACGTACTACCAGCAGGAGAAACATGATTTGTAGTGTACATAGATCGTGGCTGATTACACGACATCGGTGCATCACTAGACGCGGGACGGAGTGCTGCTGCAGTACTCAGCTCTTCATAACCAGGTAATGCACAAATAGAAATTTGTTGATTACTTGACGAGAGATCCATCATGTGTACCAAGCTTCTGGGAAGTATCAGCTAGCTACTAGTTCCTCATTATTGGTAACATATATTGCTGAAGCGCAAAGCCGCCCTTCGCTCAGAATAGAGGTCACGCATGGTGTTCTTTGTGTCACAGGATCTTTCTGTACGATGAGCACGTAAATCTCAAGTGGTATGCTGCTGTTTATAACAGTCCTCAACCGTGTCGTCCAGTCTGAGGGCAGCCTCCACACGAGGCGAGCTGTTTATACACCTGTCATTGACAATCTTTGTGTCGCTGATGTCTTTTACACCGTAGAAATAGATTTTTCGCTGCGTGCTTGACTTTGCGTACAATACACTCTAGGGCCATTGCCATAGTTTTATAATGGAGTGTGATATACGCCGATCGATATTTGACGTTCAGGGAGCGAGGTATCATAAGATCAACTTCGTGAGGAGAGCTTCCCCAGGAAGAATCCGCTGAGAACTGACTTGCTCATTGCTGATGGTATGATGAGCTTCTTTGCTACCAGATTGCACTAATCCTGACTTTACTCATAGCTAAGTTCGTGCTCCATGATATTTCGAAAGTGTGGTAGGGCTTTCACAGCCTGTGGGACAGAATCGAGGTTGATCTTTTGTCTGTGGACATCGAATCGTTGTATAGCTTCAGCTTCAGCTTGTTCATGACGTCCAGTTGCTTAGATTAGCCGTAGAGTAAGCGTAGGATCTGGCTGATCATGTTGCTTAGAACGAAATAATCGTAAGTTTGTTCGGGAACTGATTTGGACATTAGTAAAACTATAGACAACTGCTGACATTATCTCATGGCTGGCTTTACTCCGCTCGAAATCAGAAATGCTTTTTTGAGAAGATATATGGTGCGCTGTTTGTGAGATCACGAACCGAGATCAAGTCTCCGATGCTCATTTGGCCCCAGCATAATTCATTCATAAAGGACCATACTATCCAGGCCGCACGAAAGATGTACGTACCGTGATCAAGATGGGTTCGTGCGCTTCAGCCTTGCTTCGAGCGCTTGTGTCTGTAACGCTCGCCGTAAAGACCAGCTTATCAAGTTGGCTTGAACTTGTTTCCCTTCTGCTGTAATGTCTGGAAGCGCTTGACCAATTCTCCAGCCGCCTGTTTCTTCTTCTCGCGGACCTGGAATCTGTAGAAATCGCCCATTCCAGATCTCTTGTCTTCTTCCTTTTGTCGTAATTCCTCCATCTTTGCTTGAGCCTCTTCGTTACGTGCAGGTCCAGCACGGCCACCACGGGTGACGGTGACAAAGCCGTCCTCGTCTGGTATAGCACGTTGCCGGGCGAGCGTTCGTGATTTGGTGGCTTCGGCCGCCGCGTAGAAGCTCATGTAAGCGTCAACCACGGCTTGTAGTTCGCCCTTTGGAGGGTAGCGTAGTTCGTGGTGTTGTTGGTATCCTGTATAACGGTCAATACGTCGAAATCTTGTGAGCCGCTTCCAACAACATACTTTGCGACCCCAACGCCGGCAATCTGCCCTCCAATCCTTGTCCCCAAACAAGGCTTGTCCTAGCTTTCGCAATCTTCTTGACACTCTTGAGCGCAACCTGCATGCTCGGTTCGTCGACAAAGACTACAATAGCAGCACTACCGCTCCTATGGACTTCTCTGTCCCATACTGTAGGAAGCTGCGTAGCAGTCGCATCCTCATCCGACCTTCTTTTACGCTTCCTGCCAGACTGTGCTGATGTCTGTTTACTCATCGCAGACTTTGTCGGTCTTGTCGTCTCGAATTCAACGTTTTCTACTCGACTACCCCCTAGATGCTCTGCGAACAGCGAGCGGAAATGGTCTTCGGTGGCATCGATGGGTACGTTCACAACGAAGAGCGATCGAGGGGATCTGGCATCTGGAATCTTGGGCTCGTGGGTACGTATGTAGAGGTAGTGCGTGCTTGGGGTGGAATAGGCCGCTGGAGCTGATATCTGGAGTGGCAGGATATGGTAATCCCCAGTCGTCGTCGGCAGCTTTGCCATGGCTATAGGGGCCATTCGGAAGGTCGAAAGTATGCTGAAACTCGGATTCGAGAGGTTGATATCATATAATTTCTCAAATCTTGTTGACGGAGCTTGACTCCGGTCTGCCAAGCCGTACATACATGTATTACACTCTCTTTTCTGTCACACGGCATACACGAGTGTCATTATTCTTGAAATATGGTGAAACCACTCTCATTCAAAGGAGAAAAGCCCAAGAAGCGCAAGCGTCCCGCCGCAGAGATTCGTGGCAATGACGACGAAGCTCCATCCTCAAAAGCACTTGTTCAATCAAACGCAAACAACGACGAAGATGATGATCAAATGAACTGGGTGAATGCAGAAGCCGTGACAGATATCGCAGGGCCAGTAATGATCGTACTGCCATCCGAACCGCCGACATGTATAGCCAGTGACGCCAACGGAAAAGTCTTCCGCAGCACGATCGAAAACATGATCGAGGATGATCCACGCACCTCAGAGCCGCACGATGTACGACAGGTATTCGTCGCCAATCGAGTTGCTGGCACGGAAAGTTTCAGCTTCAAGGGCCATCATGGACGGTACTTGGGCTGCGAGATAGGGATCGTGTCGGCGACGAAAGAGGCTGTTTCGCCTGTTGAGTCGTTCATATGCGTGCCTGTCCCTGACAATCCGGGGATGTTTGCCATGCAGACCTCGAAAGAGCAGTTTCTCACGCTTGAGGAAGGTGGGAAAGGAATAGGACTACGAGGAGATGCAGAGAATATCAACTTCAATGCAACCTTCAGAATACGAATGCAGGCACGCTTCAAGCCCAAGCTGAAAGTGGCAAAGGAGGAGAAGGCGTTGTCCAAGATATCGTGGAAAGAGCTTGAGGATGCTGTGGGTCGGAAGTTGGATGAGGAA
>Ga0160428_1002794_pt1 | contig 10043 bp, 11 predicted proteins | sample SolpanmetagenomM_FD_108198 | JGI IMG/M metagenome (GOLD analysis project Ga0160428, IMG submission 108198) | Solar panel surface microbial communities from Lawrence Berkeley National Laboratory, California, USA - M | ecosystem: Engineered > Built environment > Solar panel > Unclassified ...
CCCGGGTGCAGGAACTCGCCGGGATCGGCCCCTTCTCCTCCGCCATCATCGTCGGACGCGGCCTCGGCCACACCGACGTCCTCTTCGCACCCGTCACGGAGCTCAACCGCCACGTCGGCAGGCTCTACCGCCTGGGACACGACACGACCCCCGACGAGCTGCGCCAGATCCCGCAGGAGTGGTCCCCCTGGCGCGCCTGGATGCAGGTGTACTTCCGTGCGGTGAGCACCCGTCTCGCCTCGTAAGCGGGCGAGAGCAACGCCATCGTGACTCCCCAACGTCCGGCTCAGCGCAGGACATGCCCTGTCGGGCGCGGGAACCGACTTTGGGGTAGGTGACAATCCCGCACCACGGGGTGACCGTGCCAGCGCAGCGTGGGAGGGCCGTGTCCCCAGCCTCACTCCGGGGAGCTGGGCTTGAGGGGCGGAGTCGATGAGACTGCGGTGACGGAGTCAGCAGGTGGAAGCGTCGGCTGGCGCGATCGGCTGGTGTGGTCTGCAGCTCACGGCGTTCGCGGGGTCCGATCCCGTGGTTCGTGGAGAGGCCCGACCATGACGCCGACCAGTTCGTTAAGCAGGTGTGTGAACGACTCGAGCTGGTCGATCGGGTAGGCGGTGAGCGCGGTGTTCAAAGCAGAGGCGATGGGCGAGAAGAAGGCTTCCGCATCGGCGTGGACCTGCTTGGTGGTGTGAAGACTCACGAGCCGCCGGTCGCGGTGGTCCCGGGTTCGTACGACGTGGCCGGCCTCTTCGAGCCGGTTGAGCGCGGCGGATGTCGCATTGGCGCTCAGACCGATCCGTTCGGCGAGACGGGCGGGTGTCATCGTCGCGCCGTCGCGTTCAGCGTCCAGGATGACCACGATCGCAGCTGCATCGGTGGGGTGCATGCGCTGCTGCTTGGCGAACTGGCGGCCCAGGGCCGAGTCGGCCGCGCTGAAGGAACGCAGCAAGGCAATCACCGCTGTCACGTCCTGTTGACCCGGGCTCGACTCGCTCTGCACCCTCAGATAGTACTACGTTGACTTCATTCCACGATGGAACTACCGTTCGTCGTGCGACGCGGTCGAACTAGGAGGTGGTCATGGCGGCACCGGTGTCCACGACGTCGACGCTGCATCGAGTGCTCTCACGAGACGGCACCTCGATCGGCTTCCTGCGGCAGGGCCGAGGGCCGGCCGTCGTGCTCGTACAGGGGGCGATGGCGGACGTGCACGCCTACCAGGACCTCGCAGCGGCGCTGTCGACGACGTGCACCGTCATCTCCGCAGAGCGACGAGGCCGTGGGCTGAGTCCTCGTCCCTACGAATCCGGGCACGACATCGCCCGCGACGTCGAAGACGTCGACGCAGTGATGGCGGCGACCGAAGCCCGGACACTGTTCGGGCTGAGCTCAGGCGCGGTCATCACCCTCGAGGCCGCCCGCGTGCTCGAGCGCGTCGAGCGCGCCGTCGTCTACGAACCGCCGTTCTACGAGCCTCCCTTCTACGAGGACGGCATCGATCGCGTCCTGATCGCGCGGCTCTTCGCTGAACTGGAGGCGGGCGACCTCCCCTCCGCGCTGCTCGACTCCCTCCTGGCCGCCGGCACCGCGCCAACCGTCCTGCGCCGCTTGCCTCGACCCGTGGCAAGAATCCTGACGCGTGTGGTGATCGCCGCCGATGCACGCCGACGCGGCCAAAGTTCAACGTTCCGGGACCTACTGCCGGGGGTCCGGTTCGACTTCCACGACGTGGCGAGCGTCGATGGACGCATCGGGGACTACGCGTCCATCACCGTCCCTGTGCTGCTGCTCAGCGGCACGAACAGCCCCCGGTTCCTGCAGGAGACGGTCCGGACCCTGCGCACATCCCTCCCGGCCTCGCGGCTGCACGAGTTTCGCGGTCTCGGTCACGACGGACCCTGGAACAGCGGTGATCCGGCCCGTGTCGCGGCTGTAGTCCGCGACTTCCTCGACAACTCGACCCCACAGGAGTAGTAGATGCACCTTGACCACCTCAACCTCTGCGCGTCGGACGTTCCCGGCATGACCCGGACGATGGTGCGCCATTTCGGATACACGGTGCTGCAGGAGGGCTCGATTCCGGACCGCCCCGGGGTGCCCAACCCAGGAAATTCGTTCTCCTTCCTACTGGGCCAGGACGGTTCCTACATCGTCATCACGCAGATTCCCGCCGCAGTCGGAGGGGCCTCCTGCTACCCAGCCCAGTTCCACTTCGGGTTGATGCAGGACACGGTCGAGGCGGTGCATCAGAAGCACGCGGAACTCCTGGACGCCGGTTTCGGGCCTGGGCCGATCAGCAGTGGTTTCGAAGTGTTGGGTGCGACGTGGACGGCGTTCTACTGCCCGTTGGGTGACGGACTTGAAATCGAAATCAACCACCGCACCGCATCAGCACTCCTTGACCGCCCCGCGTGATTGTGGTGACGACCACCCCCAGCAGAGGGAACGACGACCAAGAGTGGGTAGCGGGGGGATCGACAAGACGAAGCGGCGGGAGGAACGTCTCAGCCCTGGCGCACGTCACGACGGCGCGGCGCATGGCGTTCACTCCGGGAGTCCCCCAGGCTCGTTGCCGTCAGGAGCGCGCAGCAGGAAGTTAGCGCGCGGACAACCGGCGCCTGGTCCGAAAAGCACCAGGCGCTGCCGGCCCGGTCCAAGCTCACCACCCGGGCCGTCGTCTGGGCGGTGCAAACGCTGCGCTGGGACGACTCCACCGTCTCGGCGCTGGCCCGACAGCTCGGGGTGGACTGGCACACCCTGATGAACGCTGTCCGCGCCCCGGCCGCCGACCACCTCGATGACGAACCCGCCCGCGCTGCGCGGCTGGGCGGGGTCGACACCCTGGGCGTTGATGAGTACATCTGGCGCCCTGCGGTCGGCTGGTCGTTGGTGGGGCGTGTGAAGTGGTGCTCCACGACGCGGCGGCTCGATGCGCTGCGCCGTGCCGTGCTCCAGTGGCCTCACTGAAGGGTTGGTCACCGATCGGCCCAGCGCGGTCACGGCGCCGGTAGGACTCCCGTCTGCAGGCGGGCGAGGACGCCGGCGAGGAAGATGTCGACGCCGGCGAGGAACTGCGCTCGGTCGTCGTGCTCGACGAGCAGCGCGGCTGCGTCCGCCGGGGCGCCGTTGACGTCGTTCTCGGCCCAGTGGGCCGACAGCTGCTGCAAGTACCGCTCGCGAGCAGCGGGGTCTGCCGCCTGACGGGCACCGGCGGCGTACTGCGCGCTGGCCCCCAGCACGTAGCTGACCAGCGCTGAGCCGGCGTCGGCGAGATCGGTCCCGGCGACGCCGAGGTCGCTCAGCAGTGCCCCAATGCTGTTCCAGAGCCGGAAGACGGCCGGCTGGGGTTGGCGGGTGAGCTGAGCACCGACCCAGGGGTGGGCGTCGATGGTGTCGAAGATCCCCAGCGCGAGGCGGCGCAGGGCTTGCTGAGCCTCCTCGGCGTCCGCGCCGGCGACCACGCCACCGATGACGGCATCGGTGGCTGCGGCCAGGAGGTCGTCCTTGCCGGCGACGTGGTGGTAGATCGCTCCCCGGCCGGTGGTCAGGTGGGTGGTCAGGGCGCGCACGGTCAGGCCGTCCTCGCCGGCGACGTCGAGCAGTTCGATGCTCGCCGCGACCACCCGCTCGCGCGAGAGCGAGTCGCTGCGACGCGGAGCCCGCCCCCGCTCGGGCGTTCCTGCTGCCCCCGGCGCTGCCCCCGGCGCTGCCCCCGGCGCTGCCGACGACGCGGCCCTCGTCGTCCTCTTCGACCCGGTCGTCCCTGTCACGGGTCCATCTTGACATCTGTTGGACCGGCGGTCCAACCTGTCTCTCGTTGGACCGCCGGTCCATTCTGATGAAAGGAACATCGATGCCCGCCTCCTGCCCCCTCCCGACCGAGATCCCCCAGGCCACCGGGTCCAGCACCGCGACCACGGCTGCCTCTGTCCACCCCGGCCCACCGGTCACGGTCGTCGGCGCGGGCCTGGGGGGCCTCGTCCTCGCCCGGGTGCTGCACACCCGCGGCGTTCCGGTCACCGTCTACGACGCCGACGCCTCTTCCGAGGCCCGCACCCAGGGCGGTCAGCTCGACCTGCACGAGCACAACGGCCAGCTCGCCCTGCAGATCGCCGGCCTGAGCGAGGCCTACCGCTCCATCATCCACGCCGGTGGCGCCGGCCAGAAGGTCCTGTCCACCACCGGTGAAGTGCTCGCCGAGGTCCCCGACGACGCGTCGATGTCGGCCCCCGAAGCCCTGCGCGGCGACATCCGCCGCATCCTGCTGGAGTCCCTGCCCGCCGGCACGGTGCAGTGGGGCAAGAAGCTGCGCACCGCCACGTCCCTGGGCGCCGGACGCCACCAGCTCACCTTCGCGGACGGAACCACCGTCACCACCGACGTCCTCGTCGGTGCCGACGGCGCCTGGTCCAAGGTCCGCGCCCTGGTCTCCGACGAGACCCCGACCTACTCCGGGATGAGCTACGTCGACACCTTCCTCCACGACGTCGACGCGGCGCACCCCGCCGCCGCGGCGGCCGTCGGCGGCGGTGCGATGTACGCCCTGACCCCGGGCAAGGGCTTCCTCGCCCACCGCGAGGCCGGCGACGTCATCCACACCTACGTCGTCCTGGACCGACCCCTGGACTGGTTCGCGAGCATCGACTTCACCGACGTCACCGCCGCCAAGGCCGCCGTCGCCGCCGAGTTCACCGGCTGGGCCCCGGAACTGCTCGCGCTGATCACCGACGCCGACACACCCCCCGTGCTGCGCAGCATCCACCAGCTGCCCGACGCCCACCGCTGGGAGCGCACGCCCGGGGTGACCCTCCTCGGCGACGCCGCCCACGTCACCGTCCCCGGCGGCGAAGGCGCCAACACCGCCCTGCTCGACGGCGCTGAGCTCGGCCAGCTCCTCGCCGAGCACCCCGGCGACGTCGAGACCGCCCTCGTCGCCTACGAGCAGATCATGTTCGAACGCGCCGAAGCCGAGGCCGGCGCCGCCCACGAGACCGTCGACCTCATCTTCGGCTCCGGCGCCCCCCACGCCCTGGTCGCCCTGTTCACCGGCGACGACGAAGACCGGTGACGTGATCGAGGAACCGGTCTCCACGTGGTCCCGCGGGCTCGTGAGACCGCCACCACGAAGACGACGCCAACGGCCGCCACACGGCGGGCCGGGACGCTGGTCAATCCCGAGTTCGGACCATCGCAGACCCAGCCTCCTCGTCACTCGGACATCGGCACAACGGTGACGTCGCGGGGGACCGGGGCCGTGCACCATCCGCGGCATGACCGCGAGGTCGTGCGGGGCGCGGCGAGTGTGGTTCGGACCCCCTAGGGGCCATAGCTACATCGCTACTTGCGAAACGCTACCGGTGCGTATCACTATCGTGGTGTGACGGGCCCCCCCTCAATGCTCCCCGCGCGTGGTCGGCCGCGCGACGGTACCCGCGACGCCGTGATCTTCGAGGCCACCACGCAACTGCTGGTCGAGGTCGGGTACGACCTGCTGTCTATCGAGGCGGTCGCCGCTCGGGCAGGAGTGGGCAAGACGACGATCTACCGCCGTCACGCCTCCAAGGCCGCCCTGGTCGTGGCCGCGGTGGACCGGCAGGGTCCGTGGCAGCCGCCCGCTGTCACCGCCGGCTCTGCGCGCGAGCAGCTGCTGGCCACGGTTGGCTGGATGGCGCAGGAGATCGGCACCGAACAGGTCGGCCTCCTCAGCGCCGTCTTCGCCGGGATGCGCTCTGACCCGGAACTGGCGGTCGCGATGCGGGAGATCCTGCGCCGCGACCAGGCCGTTGTCATCGAGTACGTGTCTCAGCGAGCGGGGAACCCCGGTTCACCCGTCGACCTGACCCGGCAGGCCGTTGAACTGGTGGCCGAGGTGGCCACCGCGATGCTGCTGCACCGTCTGGTGCTTACCGGCGAGGCAGTCGACGAGCCGTTCGTGCGGCACATCGTTGACGACGTCCTACTACCGCTGCTGCAGCCTCAGCGCAGGCTCCCCGGACAACCCGATGAAACAGGAGAAACGTTGTGAGAGTCGTCCGTTACGACCGGTTCCAGGGTATTGACGGCCTGTGGATCGACGACGTTCCCGAGCCGACGCCGGGCTCAGGGCAGGTCACCATCCGGGTCCAGGCCTCGTGCATCAACCCCGGCTCGGTGTCCGCGTTGCACGGTGCCCCCTACACGCCGGCCCGCGACGTGGCCGGCACTGTCGTGGCTGTCGGAGACGGCGTCGTGGGACTGTGCGTGGGGCAGGAGGTCCTCGGCTGGGTCCAGGACTGGGCCGCGCACGCAGAGATCGTCCCCGTTCCGGCCGATCAGCTCATCGCCAAGCCGGCCGACCTGCCCTGGGATGTTGCTGGCTCGCTGTTCGTCACCCCCATGGCCGGCCTGGCCTCGGTGCAGGCAGTCTCCCCGCAGCCAGGTGAGATGATCTTGGTCGCTGGCGCCTCCGGCGGCGTCGGTCTGGCAGCCTCGCAGCTGACCCGCCGCCGAGGTGCGCAGGTCGTCGGCATCGCCGGACCAGGCAGCGCGGACCGGCTGCGCGCCCACGGCATCACCCCCGTCGCCTACGGCGACGGGGTGGTGGACCGGATTCAGGAGGCGACGGGTGGACGGATCGACGCCTTCATCGACGCGGTCGGGGCCGAGTGGGTCGAAACCGCCCTGTCGCTGGGTGTGCGTCCTGAGCGCGTCAACACCGTGGTCGACTACGCCGCCGCCCGCCAGCACGGCGTGAAGGCGCTGGGCACGATGGAGGCCGGCGGAACCTCGTCGTTGACTAAGCTCGCTGCTCTGGCCGCGGCCGGACAGCTGACCGTGCCCATCGCCTCGACGCACGGGCTGGCGCAGGTCCAGGCGGCCTACCGTCAACTGGTCGACGCGCGGCCCTACGGGCGGGTGGTCCTGCACCCGCAGAAGTGATCGGCGCAGACTCACCTGCACAACAACCAGACGCTGCAGGAGAGAACGCGACGACGCCACTTTCGGCATGACCGCGAAGTCGTTGAAGTCCTCGCTCGCGCCATGACCGTCAGCTTGCATGCCCTGTACTTTGGGGCGACTAGGAGGTCAATGACAGTCCCTCATCACGGCATGAGCGGGCGTTAAGCGCGGGCAGCCATAGCAACACGCGCAGGAGCTCACCGGCGGAGCCCTCGGGCGTCGCTACTTTGCGCGGGGCTTCGCAGCGGCCTGGGTAGTGGGGGTTGGTCCCGTGCGGTGAGCGAGCCCTTCGACGTGCGCTTTCAACTCCCGGTTAAAGGCTTCGTACCCGTCTGCATGATTGTCGCTGCCCCTGGCGAGGGCGACCAGGAGCCCGGAGTAGTCCTCACCGTGGTGCAGGCGGGTGGTCCCGTCTTGGTGTGCGGTGAGGACAAAGAAGTGTTCCCCATCGGCGATCCCGCCGAAGCCGAGGCGCCCAAGCCAACGCAGTTCTGTATCTGGGGTGGCGATCAGCACTCGAGGTCGGAAGGTCATCCGAGGACTTCCGTTGGTGCCCATGCGCACGATGAGCTTGGTGCCGACTTCCGGGCTGCCCTCGATGCTCATCCGAGACGCCCAGTCGCGGTATCGGGGGAAGTCGGTCAGGACTTCCCACACCGAGGAAGGCGCCGCATCGATGTTGATCGATGTCCGCACGCTCAGGCTAGGCATCGTGGTGGTCCTTGAGGAAATCCACGATGAGCGCTGCGACCTCCGCGGGCCGTTCGGCGTGCAGGTAGTGCCCACCTCCCTCGATGGTCTCCAACCGTCCCAGGCCCTCGGGCAAAGCGGCGACAACTGCTCGCCCCTCCGCGACCGGGTCGGGGAAATCGGGGTCTGAGGTGCCCATGACGACGAGGGTGGGGGCCTGGACGCGCGGTAGGGCTGCCTGGGCGTCGGCGCCGTTGGTGGCCATCGTCTTGAGGAACTGCTGCTTGCGTCCTGGCTGGTGGAGCTTGGCGCGCAGGGTGGTGATGTAGTCCGTCCAGTCGGCGGGCTTGGTCGGGTAGGCCAGGTCGAGGTAGGAGAACCAGGCCGGTAGGCGGTGCAGCAGGGCGAGCTGGGCCATCAGGAGCCCGCCCCGGCGGTAACCACGGACGCGTATCATGGCGCCAAGGTCGGTCTTGGGGATCCGGGTGAAGGGGTTGATCTCCACCACTGCACTGACAAGGTCGGGCCCCTCCGCGGCGGCGATCGTGACCGCTCCGCCGGACAATGACTGGCCGACCAGCGCCGCCGGGGCGCCGAGGTGGCGCACCAGGGTGAGAAGGTCGCCGGCGACGTCGCCGCGCGAAATCGAGGGCCATCCTGTGCTCGAGTCGCCGTGGCCGCGCAGGTCAGCGGTGACAACCCGGTAGCCGGCCTTCACCAGGAGAGGGGCGAGAAAGCGGTAGGACTGGCGCAGGTCGCCGATCCCCGGGGAAAGCACCACCAGTGGACCATCCCCAAGCACCTCGTAGGCGATGTTTCCCCCTCCGACGTCGAGGTGGTGCACGACGGGGCTGCGTCCCAGGACTGCGGAGTGGTCCGTCGGGCCCGTCGGAGCGGCTGTGGGCGTGATGGAGTGCTGGCTCATGAATCCTCCTGAAGCGGGACTGGCGGGTCAGCGTGACCGCGCAGCCCAAGCTCGACCGCTAGACTGGACTACACTCTAGGAGTGCACTGCGGTACAAGTCTGGACTGCGGTACAGCGAGCGTTAGTACAGCACAGGTGGTGATTGAGAGGAAGAGGGTGAGCGCAGATGGACTACAACGCCGGAGAAGTCGAGTCGACGGCTGTGACGACCTCGGATCGGCGTACCCGCCAGCGAGAGCGCCGGCGCGTGCAGCTCTACGACGCAGCGATCAGCCTCTTCGTCGAGAAGTCCTTCGACAGCACGACCATGGAGGACATCGCTGACCGCGCGGACGTCGCCCGCGCCACAGTCTTCAATCACTTCCCCCGCAAGGTGACCTTCCTTCAAGAGTGGGGCGCTCGAGCCCGGGTCCGGGCCTTGGCTGCGGCCTACCCTGGGGAGACTGTCGATGCCTCCTTGCGAGCTGTGCTTGTGCGCTACCTCACCGAGATCGGCGCGAGCTGCGAGGACTCTCGAGCCGAGAGCGTCGCGGTGATTCAGGGGTCCATGCACAGCACCGCGATTTGGCGGCAGTCGCCCCTAGCCGCCGACCTCGGCGGCATGATCGCGAAAGCCGAGGAAGCGGGCGAGCTCGATGCGGGCATCGACGCGGACCGGATCGGACTGTTCTTGTCCTCGACCTGCTACGTCATCCTCACGAGCTGGGCCAGTGAGGAACAGGAACCGTTCTCCCTCAGTGAGGAGATGGTTGACACGGTCGATCTCGTCCTCAATGGACTGCTGCCCCGGTCCAACCCGCGCCCGGCTCGCACGGCTCAGTCCCACGCCACTCGCTCATCGACATGACCGTGAAGTCGCCCACCTGCGGGGGAGTGGCTCACCTCGCGTGCTGTCGTCTCTACGACGGCCCTCAGCGCTCACCAGGAGGACCGATCGCCGCGAGTGCTCACTGAGTGCGTCGCCTCTGTCGGCCGCGGTCGCGCCCGCCCGGTTCCCGGCCTGGCAAGGGAGCCGCCAGCCAGGTGGCGATGGGTCAGACGCTAACCGGTCAGACGTGCCGAGTTGGCGTCGCCGGTGCTGGGGCGTGTTCCCGGGCGCCGCCGGCAGCCGCTGGGACAAGTAGCTGAAACGTTGGGACAACAAGACTGAGACGTGGGACAAGTTCTCTGAGACTGGGACATCTGTACTAAGACGGACAGTCCGTGTCCGTTCTCACCGGACCTGTCCCACCCGCGTACCTCTGACCTGCCGTGGGACAAGTTGCGTAGAACGGCCGGCGGCCTACTTGTCTCATTCAATCTGTCCTAGTCGAAGATCGCCATGACCTGCAGGGAAGTGGAGCGAGGTGCCCGCGACCGCGCGGATCGCGGCATGAGCGGACGTTCGTCAGGGTCCCTCGCATCGGCTTCCTTGGGAGGCCGACCGGCTGAGATCGTGGGGGAGTGCTGGATCGCCATGACTTCTCCCAGTCCCTGGTCAGCCTGCCGC
>Ga0160428_1002795_pt1 | contig 10043 bp, 5 predicted proteins | sample SolpanmetagenomM_FD_108198 | JGI IMG/M metagenome (GOLD analysis project Ga0160428, IMG submission 108198) | Solar panel surface microbial communities from Lawrence Berkeley National Laboratory, California, USA - M | ecosystem: Engineered > Built environment > Solar panel > Unclassified ...
GGGCCTGTCGCGAACTCAGTGTCAGGCCGCGGAAGGCTCTCTACCGTTCTGCTTTCACGCTTTGTTCGCCTGCGGAAGCCCAAAGCAGAGTGCGAGAAGACGGTTCTGCTCGCGGACCGTCCACGCGCCGGCGAAACCGAAGCCCTTCCGCAGCCAGAGCATGGCCTCGAAGCCGCAGATCGTGCGTCGCGCTGTATGGAAGGAGCGGAAGCCGCCGATCCGGGGCATGTTCTTCTTGACCCGGAAGTGGTCGCTCTCGATGCCTTGCTGCAGATGTTTGGTGACGTAGTGGAGCGGCGCGTGGGGCAGAAGACTATCGCTCTTCGCAGCCACGATCGCGGGTGGATAGGTGCTGGCACCATCCGTGCCGATCCGATCGGGCGCAAGAAGTGGCTGATCCGCCAGCATCTTACGGAAGAACCGCTTGGCCGCGTCGAGATCGCGGTTAGCGGTGAGGAGGAAGTCGACTGGGTTGCCGTGCTTGTCGACAGCTCGGTAGAGGTAGCGCCACTCACCACGCACCTTGATGTAGGTCTCATCGATCCGGATCGACCCGCAGTGCGGCTTGCGAAATTGGCGCAGCCGCTTCTCGATCAACGGCGCGTAGGCGAGCACCCAACGGTTCAGGGTGCTGTGGTCCACCTCGACCCCGCGCTCCAGGAACAGCTCCTCGATGTCACGATAGCTCAGCGGGTAACGCAGGTACCAGGCGACGGCCTGAACGATCAGGGCCGCCTCGTAGTGCCGGCCCTTGAAATCGGCTTTGGAGCGCTGCTTCAGCTTCGCGGCTATGGCGGACAGGATCATGGGGTGGCCTCCGAAACAGGAGGTGCCATGCGGGCTCTATGGTCAACGCGGGGTAAACGCCACGGGTTTGCGACAGGGCCGTCCCTTCTCGTCGTCGATGCCGACCACTTCAAGCGCTACAACGACCGCTATGGGCACGCGGTCGGTGACGAGGTCCTCAAAGGGCTGGCCGGCTGCCTGAGTGCCAGCGTGCATCGCCCGGACGATCTCGTCGCTCGCGTCGGAGGCGAGGAGTTCGTGATCCTCCTGCCTGAAACCGATGCCGAGGGTGCCTTGCGCATTGCCAGCAAGCTTCACGAGGCTGTCGCATCGTTAGCAGTCCCGTCAGCCGGCGTCAGTGCGGGAATGGTGACCGTGAGCATTGGCCTCGCCGTCGGACCCGCTGGCGCTGCATTGCCGAACGACCTCTACCGAATGGCGGACGAAGCTCTTTATGCCGCCAAGGAAGGAGGACGTAACCAGACCCGATGCGCTCCGGCATGTCCAGACGCCACATCTACGCTCGTAATGCTTCGTTCAACCGGGACCTGACACGCGCAGTCCCAAGCAGGTGCACGGACCACCAGATCCTTCTGGTGTTGGCACAACGTTGCCTGAAGTCACCAAGCGACCACTAACCGGCGATACGCCGGAAAGGGACGATCCAACGTTGGCAGACGCTTGGTGTCAAGTATACCATCCGATAGCCGACGCCAAGGAGCCATGCGTTAGGCGCAGGACAAAATTAGATCAATATTTGTACATTAACACCTGCCTCGTCTCTCATATTTCAAGATGATGTAATGAATTAGAATTTTTGTGTAATGTCGATCTGATGTGTAATACATACTAACTAATTCTGATTGCGACTAGATTCCAACTCCACGTAGACGACGGTAAAGAGCTCTAACGGCATCCATGTAGTCGCTGTCCGGGTTATTTGCACAAAAGGAACGCAGGAGCTTCACCTGTGTTTGAAGCGGAACAGAAAGGGGAGTTAGGTCCAAGCCCTCGTCGTGGCCAGCCGGCGCGCGAATAAGTGCGCCACTCATAAAACCCTGTGCCCATGCAAAGTAGTAATATTCAGCCTCTTGATTTGAGAGGAGCTCTTTGTTGAACGCCGCACAGGTTTGAGCACCAATGCCGACAATTTTAGCTGTTGATTGTGCATGCGCAGACGCAGCGGCCATGATACAGAAGACCATCAGAAGTGTTTCGCGCATCAATGATCTCCTTTTTTCCGGCGTGTTATTATAAGTAGACGCCACCACCACTAAGTGACGGCCTTTAGTTATTCGTGATGCCACGCAATCATTCGATCAAAGAGATATTCGGTGTACACTTCTGGTGATTTGGCTAGCCGCATGCGATGTTCGAGTGCTCAACCTCAGAGCAATACGGATCTAAGCAAGCGGCTTAGTAAATACTGGTGAGAGACACACCATAGCTCTACTCAGCCGCCCTGAGGTGTCGTGGTGGTGCTAGCTGTTGTGCAGCAATCTTTGATGGTTCGACTTTTCCAAAACGAGCGTAGAGTGCGGGTAGAACGATGAGCGTCAGCAGCGTCGCGCTGATCAGGCCGCCAATGACGACGGTCGCGAGTGGCCTTTGGATTTCGGCCCCTGTCTCGGTCGCCAGGGCCATTGGCACGAAGCCAAGCGACGCCACTAACGCCGTCATGGCCACAGGCCGTAGCCGGGTCATGGCACCCTCTAGGATTGCCTCCCGCTTCGGTCGGCCCTCCGCTACGAGCTGCTTGATGTAGGTCAGCATGACGAGGCCGTTGAGGACCGCCACCCCGGATAGGGCTATGAAGCCGACAGCTGCGGGCACCGAAAAGGGCATCCCGCGAAGCCACAGAGCCGCGATACCCCCGGTCAGGGCCAGGGGCACTGCACTGAACACCAGGAGGGCGTCACGGACCGAGTTCAGGGCGGAGAACAACAGCAGGAAGATCAGTGCAAAGCAGACTGGGACCACCACAGTTAAGCGCTTGCGAGCGGAGGCGAGATTTTCAAACTGCCCACCCCAGGTCACGTAGTATCCCGGCGGCAGCTGTAACTGGCTACTTACCTTTTCTTGTGCCTCGGCCACGAGCGAGCCAATGTCGCGGCCTCGCACATTCGCTGTGACCACAACGCGTCGCTTGCCGTTCTCGCGCGAGACTTGGTTCGGCCCTTCCGTAACCGAGAAGCTCGCGACCTGCTTCAGGAGCACAGAAGCTGTGCGCCCGTTCGGTCCTGGCGGTAGGGGCACTGGGATGTTCTCTAGCGCCTCCCGATTCTCGCGCACTTTATCACTGAGGCGCACGACGATTGGAAAGCGCCGGTCGCCCTCAAAGACGACTCCAGCGTCCTTGCCGCCGATGGCCGCGCCAATAACTTCCTGAATAGACCCAGTACTGAGCCCAAGACGCCCAGCCTCAGTTTTGTTGATCTTGATCTCTAAAAATGGAAGACCCGCCGTCTGCTCGACCTTCACGTCCTCCGCACCCTGGATATCTCGTAGGATTGCGGAGATCTGGTCGGCTGCCTTCGTCATCGGGCCGAATTCCTCTCCAAAAACCTTTACGGCGAGGTCACCGCGAGCGCCTGCCAGGAGTTCATTGAAGCGCAGCTGAATGGGTTGTGAAAATTCGAATACGTTCCCTGCCAGAGCGTTGACAGCCTTCTCGATCTGTTCCTGCAGCTCGGCCTTGGACAAGTCGGGGTCTGGCCACTCCTCCTGCGCCTTGAGGATCACGAACGTATCAGAGGAGTTCTGCGGCATCGGATCGGAGGCAACCTCGGCGGTGCCCGTTTTCGAGAAGACGTAAGCTACCTGCGGAAATTGACGGATCTCCTGCTCAATCTTTAGCTGCATGGCTTGGGACTGTGACAGAGAGGTCGAAGGAATGCGTAGAGCGTTCAACGCGATACTCTTCTCGTCGAGAGTCGGGATGAATTCTGCGCCGAGCCGAGTGAAGAGTGTGCCGGCCCCGATCAGCAACAGTAACGCTGCGACGATGAACGCCATCGGCGCTCGCATCGCTCCGGCCAGGGCAGGTCGATAGGCTCCCTTGATGGCCCGGATTATGAGGTTGTCTTCCTCCGTGACCTTGCCCGTGATGACGATGGCGATCATTGCCGGCACGAAAGTCAGAGACAGGATGAAGGCTGCGACTAGGGCGATGATGACGGTGAGAGCCATGGGCTCGAACATCTTGCCCTCGACCCCAGTGAAGGTCAGGAGCGGGACGTAGACGAGGATGATGATGGCCTGCCCGTAAAGGCTCGGCTTGATCATCTCCTCGGCCGAGGCGCGCACGGTGACGAGGCGCTCCTCCAGGTCGAGCTTGCGCCCAAGCTCGGCCTGCCGCTCTGCGAGGTGGCGCAGGGCGTTCTCGGTGATGATGACGGCCCCGTCGACGATGAGGCCGAAGTCGAGGGCACCGAGGCTCATGAGGTTGGCGCTGATGCGGCCCTGGACCATGCCCGTCATGGTCATCAGCATCGCCACCGGGATTACGAGCGCTGCGATGATGGCGGCGCGGATATTGCCGAGTAGCAGGAACAGGATGACGATGACGAGGGCGGCGCCCTCAGCGAGGTTCTTGGCCACTGTCCGGATGGTGGCCTCGACCAGGACCGTGCGGTTGAGGACTGTCTGGACCTCGACGCCCGGCGGCAGCGATTTGCGGATCTGGTCCATCTTGACGTCAACAGCAGCTGAGACGGTGCGGCTATTCTCTCCGATCAGCATCAGGGCGGTGCCGATCACGACCTCGCGCCCGTCCTCGCTAGCCGAGCCAGTGCGCAAGTCGCGCCCGATGCGGACCTCGGCGATGTCACGGATGCGCACCGGCACGCCGCCGCGCGTTGACACCACGACGGCCTCAATCTCTTCCATGCTCTCCAGGCGACCGGCGGCACGCACAACGTAGCCTTCGCCGTTGTCCTCCAGGTAGCGCGCGCCCTGATTGGCGTTGTTGGCCTCCAATGCCCGCGCCACGTCTCCGAAGGAGAGGTCAAGGGCATTCAGCTTCGTCGGATCGGGCTGGACGTGGTACTGCTTCTCGTACCCCCCGATGCCATCGACCCCTGCGACGCCGGGCACGGTCCTGACTTGGGGACGGATGACCCAGTCCTGAACCGTGCGCAGGTAGGCCGCTCGCTCTAACTCAGTACGGAGGCGCTGGCCCTCTGGCGTCAGGTAGCTCCCGTCCGATTGCCAACCGGCTTTGCCGTCGCGAGCGATCTTACGTTCCTCGGGCTTCGTGTAGTGGATCGACCACATGAAGATTTCGCCAAGTCCAGTAGAGATTGGACCCATGCTGGGCTCGGCGCCTGGTGGCAGATCTTTCTTCACCTGGGACAGGCGCTCAGCTACCTGCTGCCGGGCGAAGTAAATATCGGTCTTTTCGCTAAAGACGGCGGTAACCTGCGAGAAGCCGTTGCGCGAGAGCGAGCGGGTATATTCCAGGCCTTTAATGCCTGCGAGCGCGGTCTCAACTGGATAAGTGATCTGCTTCTCCATATCGACGGGCGAGTAGGAGGGCGCGACCGTATTGATCTGCACTTGGTTGTTGGTGATGTCTGGTACAGCGTCGATGGGAAGCTTAGTCAGCGAGAACACGCCGAAGGCAGCCGCCAAGAGCGACAGGAGCACCACGAGCCAACGCTGGTGGACCGAGAAGTCGAGGATCTTCGAGATCATGGGACGGCTCTCGCTCAGTCGTTGTCGCCGGACGCGGCCTTGCCGAGCTCAGCCTTGAGAAGGAAGGAGTTGGCGATGGCAATCTCTTCACCAGGCTTCAGCCCGGAGACGATTTCATAAGAATCATCATTGGAGCGCCCAAGCTCAATCTCGCGCTTCTCGAAACCATCGGATGTACGAACAAAAACAACCTTCTCACCGGTGATAGTTTGGACCGCAGCTTTTGGTACCCGCACTTCCACCTCATCTTGGCCAACTTCGACCTCGGCGGTGACGAAAGTTCCAGGACGCCATGCCAGGTCCTTGTTGGGCAATACGACAATGACGCGGGCGGACCGTGTGTCTGGGTTCAGGATAGGACTGACAAAAATCACCCTTCCATCAGCATGATGGACGTCGCCCTGCTGAGCCGGAGCGACCGCAACAGGTGCGCCCTCTCGCACTTTGGCGAGCTCTGTGGTGGGGACCGAAAGTTCGATCCAGACAGTGGACAGGTTGGCAACGGTATAAAGGTCCGCCGGATCACCCTCACCGCCGACGGTGGTTCCAACATCGACCTTGCGTTCGACCACGCGTCCGGTCAGCGGCGCGCGCAACTCATACAGCCGAAGGCTCGACAAACTGGGGGTGGTAACGTCGCGCTTCTGAGAGGACGCAACCTCTGCTGCATCAAGACCTAGTGCAGAGAGCTTTTGGCGGGCAAGGTCGACGCGAAGTGTCGCCTCTGAGTAGGTAGCCTTTGCGTTGAGGAACGCAGACTCGGCCGAAATACGCCTGTCCCAGAGGGCCTGCTGGCGATCGAAGTTAGTTTTTTCTAGGTCCGACTTTACCGTTGCAGTCAGAAACTCGCTCTTGGCGTCGGCGACTTCGCGGCTATCGAGGATTGCTACGACCTCTCCCTTTTTGACGTCGTCGCCGAGACGCTTGCGTAGTTCGGACACAGTCCCGACCACACGTGCGGGCACCCGGGCGATCCGGTCAGCATCTGGCGCTATGGTGCCAGGGAAGAGAAGATGACGCGAGAGCGTGCCACCCGTGACCTGAGCAACCGTGATTTCCTGTTTGGAGATCTGCTCGGGCTGCATCTTGATTTCTGTTGGCTCGGCTTCTTTCCCACCCTCTTGATGTGAGTGCCCGCCGGTCGCTTTCTGCTCCTCGGGCTTCTCTCCCTCTGGATGACTATGCTTGCTCCCAGCCTCCGAGGCTTCGGTCTCGGATGGGACTTTTGTCGCGCCTCGAGCTGTTTGAAAGTTCGAGCCTCCGACTGCAGCGAGGGCGTCTTGGACGACATCTGAGACGCGCGGAACGGCCCCGCCAATAGCGATGCCTAACACCAGGATAAGCACGGATAAAAGGATGCGCATTGAGCCTAACTCGACAGGGCCGCCGATTGACCGCCTACTTGGCGATGCCAATCGATCCCATAAGTTCACGTAAGGTTGTAGAATGGCCGCGCTAGAAGCCGGCCGACTCGTGCTACTTCAGTAGCGCGGTCACCTTACGCGCGAGGAGGCCTCGACAAGCGGCTCGTCCAGGCGGAGGCCAGCGTGGCGACGGACCGAGCTCTAATGCGCTGAGTAGCCGAAGGGGGGGCCGTCATGGAAGCAGCGCTACCAGGAATGGCTTGGTGACAGCTGCAATGCACATGACATGTCACACCAGAGGTGGACTGATTGGACGTGAGGTCATCAGCCGGCGCAGTCACCGAGAACTCCGTTCCTCCCGAAGCCTTGCCGTGAGACGCAAAGTCGGCGGCCAAGCTCAAATCCGGAGCTGCGATGATCAATACGAGCACGAGCGTGAGCAGGCGCATGGTGGTTGCCCACCAGTCACGCTTGGCCTCGAAGCCCTTGTGCCACGTTCTAACGCTCATTTGGGCTCTTATGGCAATTCAGCGCTGAGAATACAATTGGGTTCATTGCGGGACGGCAATGTGCCTCAACCATCTCCCTCTGGGCTTTCCCGAGCTCTCCGACTCCGGCAGAACTCGGTTCGAACGCCCACTTTCCTGGAAGATAAACCGCATGAGACGCTTCCTGTTGCTCGTTACCCTGACGGTAGCAACGGCCCTGCCAGCGCTTGTGTTGCGTCTAACAGGCTTGCAGATCAGTCCTATCGGGGCGACTGCAGCCTTCGGCGTCGCAATTCTGTCCGCAGGGTTTCTGCTGTCGTGGGGGGCCGAGGCGGCGGAACGGCACGTCTCCCAGGGCTTGATCATCGCTGCGGTCGCTCTTGTAACGGTTCTGCCCGAGTACGCGGTCGATCTGTACTACGCATTTCAAGCCGGTAAGGCCGGCCCAGGATCTCAGTACGTCCACTACGCCGCTGCTAACATGACAGGGGCGAACCGTCTTCTGGTCGGCTTGGGCTGGCCGCTGCTAGTGCTGCTTCACTGGGCGCGCGGGGGTGGTCGAACAGTGGAACTTTCTTCGAGCAACACGATCGAAATCGCGTTTCTGCTCGTGGCAAGCCTCTACGCATTCGTCATTGTCCTCAAAGACAGTATCTCTGTGGTCGACTTCGTTGTCCTCGTAGCGGTATTTGGAATGTACGTCTGGCGAGTGCATGGCGCGCCGGAGGGGAGCAAGGAAGACAAGGACGAGGACGAAGAGCCTGGGCCGGCTGCGGCCCTGAATGGGCTGCCTATCAGAACGCAGTGGTCCATTATGGCTGGGCTGACTGCGGTCGCCTGCGTGATCATCCTCGCCTCTGCTGAGCCGTTTGCAGAAGCTATGGTGAGTTCAGGTCGGCTCCTCGGCCTCAACGAGTTCCTTCTCATTCAGTGGCTTGCGCCGTTGGCGAGCGAGGCGCCTGCGGTGACCCTCGCAGTACTCTTCGTGTTTGCGGGACGCGCTGCTAATGGGCTTGGCGCGCTGATCAGCGATAAGATCAACCAATGGACGCTGCTCGTCGGCATGCTGCCACTGGCCTTGAGCATCGGCGCCGGCTCTGTCGCTGCCCTGCCGCTCGATGCACGCCAAGCCGAAGAGTTTTTCCTGACGTCTGGGCAATCCCTGTTCGCCCTGGCGCTCCTCCTTAGGATGCGACTCAGCCTCAGCTCGGCCTTGGTGCTAATGGGCTTATTCAGTATACAAATCGCACTAGCATTCATTTATCGAAACGACGAAGCGCAAACCATATTATCTCTTACGGCTCTTGCTTGGATATACATTGTTCTTGCTGCGATTTTATTCCTTGTACAAAGACGAAGATTGTTTGAGATATCGCATTTCATTTTGAAAGGTAATCAACATCCGTAAATCTGCCATATTTTTATTAAAAAACCAGGTGATTCCAGTGCTGACTACAATTATAATCTCAGGATTTGGCTTTGATAGCTTATTGAATGAGGAGCCATCTCTATAAATCAATGATTGGCTTAGAGCTGAGAACTAATCACACCTCATCAGCGGCCATCTGGTGTGCGTAAGCCGTACCAAAGATCATTGACCTGATCGTAATGACGCTTTGCGCTATAAGCGACCACTGGAAGTGCTATAAAACGAACGGTGAGGCGACCGATCGCCTGAACGATACCATAGGAAAATACTACACGGTTGCGCTGGGATATAATGAGGTTCACGCGTGCGGAAACCAGCTCCTGTTGAGCATTCAAAACGTCAAGCGTAGTGCGCTGACCAACGCGCGCCTCCTCACGCACGCCGTCTAGCGCCACCTCGTTAGCTTGGACCTGCGCCTGCGAAGCAATAACTTGAGCTTTAGCCGCCTCAAGCTGACCCCAGGCTGTAACAATGGTTGCGCGGATCAGATCTCTCACCTCCTCAACCTGAAGGCGAGCTTGCCCGGTCTGCTCCTTGGCTTGGCGAATTCGAGCATACTCCACCCCGCCTTGGAATACGGGTATTGTGATGCGGGCCAGAATAGATGCTGAACTAACGTTATCGCCAGTCTGTTCTTGATCGTAACGTCGGGCAACCTGACCAGTCAGACCCACTTGTGGATAGAGTTGGCCTTCGAGAATTTTAACCTGCGCTTCCGCGACATCGACCGCGTGTAGCGCAGATTGGATCTGGGGATGCTCTTCAAGGCCAATTTTGACTGCGACATCGAGACTGACCGGCACGAAGCGGTCGAGGGGCCGCCCTGGTGAAAGCTGGCGAGGCTCCACGCCGATGATTTGGCGATAGACGCCGATGCTGGCGCTTAGTAGGGCCTCAGAGGCGCTCACTTGTGAGCGAGCGAGTGCCAGTCGTGCCTCCGCTTGAGCGCGGTCGGTCTGGGTAAGCTCTCCCACCTCATAACGAAAAGCGGTTTGACGCAGCTGCTCCTGTAGGACGGCAACATTATTTCGGTTTAGATCCAGCGTTGCAGTGTTCTGGAGCACGTCCATATAAGCTTGAACTGCATTAAAAAGCGTTGTTATCTCAGTAGATCGTAATCTCTCACGCTCACTGAGTACGTTCGACTGTGCACGTCGAGGGTAGCGTCCGCGGACGAGGTGTAAATTCGAGGACCGCTTTGGCGGGGATTGGGGTGGCCATCGGGCCATGCGGCTAAGGTGGAGTTTGCGGACTTCAACCCGAACCGGGAGCACCCGATGA
>Ga0160428_1002796_pt1 | contig 10039 bp, 5 predicted proteins | sample SolpanmetagenomM_FD_108198 | JGI IMG/M metagenome (GOLD analysis project Ga0160428, IMG submission 108198) | Solar panel surface microbial communities from Lawrence Berkeley National Laboratory, California, USA - M | ecosystem: Engineered > Built environment > Solar panel > Unclassified ...
CGATCGCCAAGAATCTAACGTGCTTCCCCCGCACCGTTCGTACGACCATGCTATCAACTTAAACCGCGGTAAGGAACCACCTTACTGACCACTCTACGAGATGAGTCGTGAGGACAGTGAGAAGCTCTGTCAAGAACTCGAAAACCAGTTAGCTAAGGGGTTTATCCGAGCCAGCAAGTCCCCCGCCGCATCACCTGTCCTGTTTGTACGGAAACATGGAGGAGGTCTCCGCTTCTGTATTGACTACTGAGGATTGAATGAAATCACCGTCAAGAACCGCTACCCACTTCCCCTGATCACAGAAACCCTTGCTCGTCTGTCCCAAGCCAAAGTTTGCACCAAGTTGGACATCATCTCTGCCTTCAACAGACTGAGGATTAAGGAAGGCGACGAATGGAAGACCGCGTTCCGTACCCACTTCGGACTTTTCGAGTATCTTGTCATGCCCTTTGGACTCTGTAATGGACCCGCCTCTTTCCAACACTACATCAACGACATCCTGCGAGAACATCTGGATGTATTTTGTACGGCATATCTCGATGACATCTTGATCTATAGCAACTCATCAGAAGAACACGAGAACCACGTCCGGACGATCTTACAGAAGTTACAGGCCGCCGGCCTCCAGGTAGATATCACGAAATGCGAGTTCCACGCCACAGAAGTCGCCTACCTAGGACTGATTGTCACCATCAATGGAATTAGAATGGACCCCAAGAAAATACAAACCGTGGTAGAATGGCCACAGATCCAGAACGTCAAGGACGTCCGGAGTTTTCTCGGATTCGCGAACTTTTATAGGAGGTTCATCTATGGCTTCTCGAAAATCGCTATGCCGCTTAACGCCTTAAGCCAGAAGGGTAAACCTTTCCAATGGACCCCAGCCTGTCAGGAAGCATTCCCAACGTTAAAGAAGGCGTTTACCGCCGAGAATATTCTGATGCACTTCGATGCCGAGAAAGAAATTGTGGTACAAACGGACGCGTCGGACTTCGTTTCTGGTGGAATATTATCCCAGTACGACCTGAAAGGCATCCTACGCCCGGTAGCCTACTTCTCCAAGAAGCATACCCCTGCTGAATGCAAGTACGAGATATACGACAAAGAGCTTATGGCAATCGTACGAGCATTCGAAGAATGGAGACCCGAGCTAGAAGGTTCAGCCTTCCCTATCAGCGTTATCACAGACCACAAGAACCTAGAGTACTTCACGACGACTAAGCAATTATCCCGCCGCCAAGCAAGATGGAACGAGTTCATGAGCCGTTTCGACTATAAGATCGCCTACCGCCCCGGTAAGTTAGGCGGTAAGCCGGACGCGTTAACGAGAAGGTCAGGCGACCTCCCTCAAGAGAGGGATACGAACGATGAGCATTCCCAGTACTAGAGTCAAGTCATCCTGAAACCGGAAAACCTATCCACCGAGGTCATCGCAGCTTCGCTCAAGGAACCGCTCCTACTATCACCCCAGTACACCTAAAGAATCTACTGGTATCCCCGCTACGCTTGTGCCTCGCTAGAAGAATAGCACTACGCCCAGGAACCGTCAAACCCGAAACAGATGCCGATTCAGTCGTGTCCTCGTCAGACTCTCAATCCTCGTTAGATTCCGATACACTAGTAGACTCCGCACCTGAAGAAGCCTCCACAGCCGACTTTGGTCCCGAGCCCTGGAGAAAGACAAATTCCAGGAAAAGATCCTGACTATGCTTCGCAGCGGAACATGCTACTGCCGCGATATACAATTAGCCGATTGTTCTGAGGTCAATCACAACCTACATTTCCGAGACCGTCGCTTTGTCCCAAAGTCCCATCGCTTACGCCTACGACTATTTCAAGATGCCCATGATAGCACGGGTGCCGGCCATACGGGTCGCGCAAAGACCTTCGCCCTGCTCAGCCGTAGCTACTGGTGGCCCCAGATGTATAGGGACACAGCGCGATACGTTCGTAATTGCCACACCTGCACTGCCTCTACGCACTCCCGCCAGAACCGCCAAGGATGGCTTCGATCTCTGCCTATACCAGACCGCCGTTGGCGCGAGGTCTCTATGGATTATGTAGTACCACTACAACCAAGCGTCTTCCAAGGAGTAACCTACCGTTACGTCCTCGTGTTTGTTGATCGCCTTAGCAAGATGCGACACCTCGAACCAGCACAAACCATGGAACCTAGTGAAGCCGCCGAGATCTTCTATCGAGGTGTATGGAGACTACACGGACTACCTGAAGGAATCGTCTCCGGCCGTGGGACCCAGTTCACCGCCGACTTCTGGAAAACCCTGTGTCAACGACTGAAGATTAGCTCCCGTCTATCCACAGCGTATCATCCCAAGGCTGATGGACAAACCGAGAATTCTAATGGATTCATGGGCCAGTATCCCCGAGCCTATGTCAACTACATCGGTGATGACTGGGCCGAACACCTGCCCGGTGCCGAGTTTGCTGCAAACAATGCCACGTCCGCTACGACCAACTGCCCCCGTTCTTCACCAACTATGGACAACATCCCCGCTCACAACTACGTACTCCCAGAATAAGACGCTTCAAGCGGATGCTTTCGCTCAGCCTATGGAGGATTTGACAGAATATCTACGAGAAGAGGTTCTCATTGCCCAAGCCATAACCGAAGCCTATGCAATAGTCGTCGACGACCCGGAAGGACCTACAAACCGGGAGATCAAGTCTGGCTCAATGCCCGCAACATACAACATGCCCGCCCTGCTGGGAAGTTCAACGACATCAACCTGGGACCCTTCGTCATCGCCCGTGCCACCCGAAACCCACTTGTGGTAGTCCTGGACCTACCCGCTGATATGAAAGTCCACCCCATGTTCCATGTCAATCTCTTGCAACCCGCCGCCAACGATCCGTTACCCGGCCAGAGACTTGAGTCCCGTCCGCCCAGTCAAGCTACTGACGGTGAATCTGAATGGCTCATCCAAGCCATTGTTGACTCGCAACTCGACCGACGCCATCGCCCTCCCCTTCTGAAGTATCGCGTCCATTGGGAAGATGACACATACTCATGGCAACCACACATGGACGTCACCAATGCTGCCGACGCCCTCCGACGATTCCATGCGCAGTACCCCGATAAGCCCGGACCTGACGTTGACTCATGAATGCCCTTCGCAGAGCTCAGTTCCTAGGAGGGGGGTTATGTCAGGAAGTGTCCTGACATTGCTGTTCTGTTGACGTGACCTTGCCTCATCGTTCATCTTAGTCAGCTTCACGCCTTTTCATCGTCGCGCACCTCTCTTGTTTCTCTTTGTTTGCGTCTTGTATACTTAGCCTAATCCTAGCTTTTGAACAGAACCTGTTCTACCTTGCCTACGAACCCTGATAGTATTTGACTACCAGTAGTAAAAAGATCTCATTGTCTTATTTAATATTAGTATATATATTGAGGTAATATTTAAGTGTCATTCTAGCTCTAATATTTAAGTTTCATTCTAGCTCTTCATCTAACTATTAATCTAGAAGTAATGTACTATTAGGAATCTGTAGCTTAAGTTAGAAGTAGAATATTTTCTAATTCTAATAAGTACTAGTAAAAATAGATTCTCGATTGTTAACAATACTTTTAAAGTATTCGTAGTATATATACTATATAATAAGTTTTATTAATAATTAAATATAACAACAAGTTCTAATATAATCATTGTTTTACTATAGATATAGTATCTTACTATCTTAGTATAGCGATTAATAACGACTAGTGTAAATTTATAGATAATATCTTTATATCTCAATAGTAATAGCTTAGTAATAAATTAAACGTTACTTAAAACTTATAGTTTTTCTAGTTAGAGTGGCAAGTTTAATAGTAATAGTAATATAACTTACGTAAGTTGTAATATACTTCTTAATATTAGACTTTATATCCTTCTAGAAAACCTTTATAAAAATAAGATTATATATTTTAATAACGCTTAAATATTCTAGTAAGAAGTTGTTATAGTATTTTCGTAAAATACCTTATAAGAGTACTAGTAACTCAAGTATATATAGCCGACTAATATAATATAGTATATTATAATTTCTAAAAACTCGTAAATATTTAAAATATCTATAATAAGATAAAAGCTTTTTACTAGCTTACTTTTAGCTTAAAGCTATAAGATTATTATATAGATATTCTAGTTCTTAGGTTTAAAATAATTATATTTTTTAACGTATAATATATAATTAACTTAGTTCTTATATTATATTTATAGTTTTATTAAATATATAATAATATTAAGGCTATAAATAAGAAACGTATATAGCCTAATTATTAAAATATTATTATATCTTTAGTGTAATACTAATTCTATTATAACTAGCGGCTAGTATAAACTTATTCAATAGGAGAGGTAGTAATATAGAACTTAATAGTAGTACTATATTCTAGTTAGGAAACTTTTATAGAAAATTAGCAAGATTTATATTATTTACTAAATATATATTTTTAAAAGTTACTTATAAAAAAATAAAAACTAATTATACTTATTAATATAATAATTATTTTACTATTATAAATTACGTAAAGTTATTATAATTTATAATACCTCTATAGTAAAAGTATTACTATTAATATATTATTTCTAGTAGTTAAATATTTTAATAATAATAAGTAGCTCTTAATTATAAATATTATAATTAACTTCTATAAAAATTATTTTCTGTAGTAGAAGATACTTAAGCGCTTAGTATCTTTATTAAAAAAATATAAAAAAATAGTATCTATAGTAAAGATAGATATATACTAAGAAGTAACCTAATATTATTCTTTTATACCCACCTTGTATTATATAAGATTATATAATATACTATCTAACTTATCTTAGTTACTCTTTACTTTATTATTATTATATTCTTTCTTTATCTATATCTTATATATTTAATCTAGTTCTAGCTTTTAAATATAATCTATTCTATCTATCTACAAACCCTAATATAGACTTATATTATAGATTAGTAAGATGTTTCAGGAGAGGCACGTGAATTTGGCTTGGCATTCAGGGACAATATGGCATAGAGGATCCTTCTGTAACTAACATCATCTATTACCTCCTTCAATATAGAACAGAATACCCTAAATATGACTATGCAATTGTTTCTAAACAACTCGTTCGACTAGCTATCATACGACAATGACTTTAGGAACTTATACGGTCTTATTCAATGAGAAAAATGCGTTATACAGAAGCTACCCTAAAGCAATGCTGCAAAGTACAAAACACAACTTTACACTACTATTCTAATAATTTTAATAATTCTAATAGTTCTAGGCTGCTAAGTAGACTCGAGAGGCAAGAGTAGTAGTGATATCAGGAAGCGTCCTGACATCGTTATACTATTCCCTACCTTGCGTCGCACAGAGCCATATGACTCTACTTTACTGTTTCCTTAGTTAGTATCCTATCTTTTCCTTGTCGCGTTCCTTAAACCCCTCTTATCCCCTCCGTCTACGTCTTGTATACTTAATCCAGTCCTAGCTATTAAATACAACGTATCTTGCCTGTCTATCAACCCTAACCGATAGAAAATAATCCCAATATAAATAATATTAATAATATCCCTAATATTAGTTAATTAGTTAAAGTTTAATATAAAGGTAATAATATTTATATAGATAAGAATAATAAAAATATAAAGAAAGTAAAGAGGATAAAAAGAATAAAAAGAACGAAGAATTTAAAAGAAACTATAAGAGGCTATTATTAAGATTAACTAACCATCATCTTAAGTAGAAAAGCTTTTACACTTCTAGGTTAGAAATATAAGTAGTCTAGATTCTCTACTTACATTAATAAAATAAAACTATATTAATATTTTTAAATTTAATCGCTAAAAATCAACATAAGAAAATCGTCTATTTTTATTATTATACTTGCCAAAGAACTAGGTTTTATATAATATATTATAGTATAGAGCTAAGTGACAAGATTCTATAGGAGATCTAAGTTCAAAGATATAGAGATTTTCTAAATACACTATCTTAATAGTAATTACTATAGTACTAATAGGCGCTAGGGATTATTCAAGGCTATAGTCTAAGCATTATATTAAGTAGATAAATTAGACAAAGTAGTGTTAAGAGAAGATGTATTAATTACGAAATACTAAGAGTAATGTCTATTATTTACTAATCGTTAAACTATTGCTAGTTAGTACAAGATATATAAGCACTTAATTATACTTATAGTAAATACAACTAATATTTATAATACTATTAGTGATTAGACTATATTAGCTAGGTATATCGGCTAGGTATATATCTACTTTATATCTTTTAAATTAAAAATAACTAAAGAACTCGATTATTATATATAGAAAGATTGCGGTTTACTAAGTCTTAATATACTTAAAAAGAATAATCAACTCGAGTTTAAAGACCCTACTAAGATAAAAACTATTATATCTAAATATATATATATACTAATACGAAAAAAACAAGAAGAGAGTAGTTATTCTATAAACAGTCTAATTATTAACGCTATAGTTTATTATTTTTAAATATGTAGCGATTAGTTTTTATGAAAATTTGTATAGTACTAAGAAATGTCTTAAGCTAATTCCTAGCCCATTAATATACCTTGTATCTATGTTTATTAGATATATACCAAGCGTCGGAGGTGAACATATATCAGGCGATTTAGTGTGCGTCAATACTCTCGCCTAAACCACCTCAGCTGCAACGCAATCAAGATGACTGGCAGAACGCTGACAATCTCGCCTAATCCAGCATACTGCGGCGGAATCCGTGCGTTGACAAAGGCACCCGCGGCCAACAATATAGCGAACAGGTTGTACACAAAAGACCATGCGAAATTGAAGAAAATGCGATGGAACGCCGCTTTGGACAGATCTAGCAGCACTAGAATCCCGCCTAAGTACGGGCGCATAAGGACGACGTCGGCAGCAGTTTGCGCCACGTCGCTGCCGCTGTTCATATGCACGCCGACGTTAGCTTGAGCGAGCGCCACCGCATCGTTGGTGCCATCGCCGCAGAAGACAACGATTTTGTTCTCCTCTACCATCAACTGCTTGAGATACTCTTGCTTGTCGCCAGGGGAGCATCTAGATCTCACATAACTTGACTGGATGCCTAGCTTACCAGCGACAACTTCGACGGCGCCAGCGTCATCGCCGCTAACGATCGAGACAGCAATGCCGCGCTTGTGAAGTTCGGTTATGACGGCGCGGGAGTCTGGACGGAGAGAGTCGGAGAGGCCAAAGGCCGCAACAACTCGGTGGTCCATCGCTACGCAGAAGACGGTGAGGCCTTTGGCAAGGAGATCTTGGACTTCTGGATGAGTATCGGCTAAGAGCCAGCGAGTGTTGCCGCAACGGACACTTACGCCATTGAATGTGCCATCGAGACCCTTGCCGGTGATTGATCTGATGTCACTGATCTTAGCAGCGTCAACGCTTTTCTCTTTGAGAAATGTTGATATGGCCGCGGAGACGGGGTGTTTGCTGTCACATGTCAAGCCGAGAGCGATGGACGTAGCAAGATCTTGCTTTCCTGACAAATAAACTTCCTCTGTGACAGAAAGCTCACCCTGAGTAAGGGTGCCTGTCTTGTCAAAGACGACGTGGGAGACCTTACGTGCAGTCTCGATTGCCATCGCTGATTTGAAGACGACACCATGCTTAGCTGCGACACCTCCAGATATGACGACGACCATAGGAACGGCGAGACCAATTGCACAAGGACAAGACACAATCAGGACCGAGATTGCATATGTAATTGCGTTCACTACTGCTCGGCCGCCATTTTGATGTCGCACAGAGATGCCGACGGCAATCCAGATCGCGAAAGTTATGATCGTGAGGGCTAAAATGACAGGCACAAAGTAACTGGCGATAACGTCCACGAGTTCTTGGGTCTTCGGTTTGGAGAATTTTGCTTCGTCTACCATTGTCGCAATCGTGCTAATGGTGTTGTCGCCAGGCAGATGTGTCAGGCGGACAATGATGACACCTGAGCCGTTGAGTGAACCCGCTAGGACAGACGAACCGAGGAGTTTTTCGACAGGCAGAGACTCGCCAGTCACCATAGACTCGTCAACTTCTGTTGTGCCCAAGACCACTATACCGTCAGTTGTGATGCGGGAGTCCGGTGTGACCTTGAACATATCACCGTATTGTAAAAGACGAGCATCGATCTGTTCATCACCATGCCCATGTGCGTCGCACAGCACGGCTGTTTCCGCCTGAAGAGATCTAATAGAGACTGATTCGACTGCCTTCTGTCTTGCGAAGGCGCTCACCCACCGTCCAAGCATGATCAAGGTAACGAGCAACGTGCTGGTTTCGAAGAATTCTCCGGTCGGCAACGGACGCCCAACAACCTGATAGGCGAAAGAGACGAGGGAGAAGATATATGCAGTTGATGTGCTAAGAACGATGAGTAGGTCCATTTCAATGACATGAGTGAACACCAGAGCTCTCAACGCGCTGGGATAGAACGGACCAGCGACAGCAAACTGCACGATAGTGGCTAGAGCTAGCGAGGCACCTCCGTAGACAATAGGTTTTGGAGGAAGAGGAGCCCAAGCCAGGACCAGGACAGGAATGGTGAGAACGGCCGAAAGTAGTGTAATCCAGGCGGTGTTTCGTACGTGCTTCTTCCCACTTTCAAGTTCCGAGGATCCCCGAGGAGCGGCGAGCTTCAGAGGGCTGTCGAACCACTTCTCGAGTAGTGCTCTGGCTCCGACGACTTTGGCGTCATACGTGATTCGTACGGTCTGCTTGCCAGAAGCAACCATTTGAGTGACCCCATCAGGATATTTGCGTTCAACAAAAGCTTTCGCATCGCCATCGACAATAACATCAATTTCCTGTCCCTCGTTGTTAAGTCGCTGACAGGTGAAGCCAGTAGTCGTTTCGACAGACTTGATTAGCGCTGTGACCAGCCCAGCCTTTTCATCGAGGTCGAACTCCGCTTGCGATAGCACAAGACTTGTTCGAAGATTGCGAATCCCAGGAACGCTCTGTAGAGACCTGAAAAGTTTAGTCTCGCAGCCAACGCACGTAAGTCCCTGCACGTCCAGCACGACGTGCTCAAGAAAAGTAGCGCCTTTTTCGATATCAACATGATCTGCTGCTTCCTCATTGGACTTGTCAAATGCAGAAACCTCTTCCCCGGAGCGGGAGCTAGAGTCACTACAACAGGAATCCTGTGCATGTTCAGCCAGATCGGAACTGCCAGGTTCACAGCAACAGGTGGCAGTTCTTTTGAAGCTAGTGGTCCGTTCCTCAGCTTCGGAGCAGTCAGACTTGTCAGAGCAAGGTGCGATGTGGCAGCGGCACTTCTTCGTCTTCTCGCCAGAGCGAGCCTTCTTGGAATCGCAGCTGTCATCCTTCTTCGCGGAGCCGCCACAATCATGCTTTCCAATAGCAGGACAGTGAGATTTCTTCTCGGCAACGATACGATCGCCGTTCTTGGTGCCAATATAGCCCAGCTTCTTCTCAGGATTGCAAAGACCAGCCTTATTTTCACTGGGGCAGCCACTTGTTCCCGTTGCGCCACTAAGAGTATGGCCTCCCCCTTCAGTACCACAGCAGCCATCATTCTTCCGGAAAGAATGACCTGTCGTCTTCTCAGAACCACCGCATTCACCCTTCTTCGAGGTAGCTGTACCATCATAGTCTCCACGGTGTTCTTTGCTCACGCAAACAATATCATCTGCTTTCTTGCTCAAAGCCGACAACGAACTCGTCTTCCTGGCATCAGCTGTAGTGTCCCGAGTTGAAACGGGCCGCTCCACCTTACAACACGGCTCGATTTTGCGCGCAATAAGCTCTTTGCAGATACAGCCCACTTTGATAAGGGTGGCGAGGTAACGATCACGGACGCTATTGAAATGAGCGCTGCAAGCTTCACGTTTGCGCTTGCGAGTTCGGGTGGGAAAGAGAGAGGACATGGGTGCACCGGAGGTTGCCGTTTCTTGAACAAGTTAGAAAATGAGCTATCGAAAGAAGCTTCGTCACCTTTGTCGCTGGAGGAGCTTGATGATTCGTTTCCACCGCATTGTAAGTCGCA